>Ga0182745_1003957_pt1 | contig 12531 bp, 10 predicted proteins | sample eDN3rd30CKraftBY_FD_128523 | JGI IMG/M metagenome (GOLD analysis project Ga0182745, IMG submission 128523) | Enriched backyard soil microbial communities from Emeryville, California, USA - eDNA 3rd pass 30_C Kraft BY (version 2) (version 2) | ecosystem: Environmental > Terrestrial > Soil >...
CTGGCGCTTGAACTCCTCCACGCCCTCCTTCATGCTGATGGAGTTGACGACGCCCTTGCCCTGCAGGCAGCGCAGGCCGGCCTCGATCACGCTCCACTTGGAGCTGTCCACCATCACCGGCACGCGCGCGATGTCGGGCTCGCCGGCCATGAGGTTGAGGAAGCGCACCATGGCGGCTTCGCTGTCGAGCATGGCCTCGTCCATGTTCACGTCGACGATCTGCGCGCCGTTTTCCACCTGCTGGCGCGCCACCGCGAGCGCGTCCTCGAAACGCCCTTCGAGGATCATGCGGGCAAAGGCCTTGGAGCCGGTGACGTTGGTGCGCTCGCCGACGTTGACGAACAGGGAAGCGTCGTCGATGGTGAAGGGTTCCAGGCCCGACAGGCGCATGGCCACCGGCACCTCGGGCACGACCCGCGGCGGGATCCTGGCCACCACATCGGCGATCGCGCGGATGTGCTCGGGCGTGGTGCCGCAACAGCCGCCGGCGATGTTCACCAGGCCGCTGGCGGCAAAATCCTGCAGCAGCGCCGAAGTCACGTCGGGGGTTTCATCGAAGCCGGTTTCGGCCATCGGATTGGGCAGCCCGGCGTTCGGATAGATGCACACGAAGGTGTCGGCGATGCGCGACAATTCCTGCGCGTAAGGGCGCATCAGGGCCGCCCCCAGGGCGCAGTTCAAGCCGACCGTGAGCGGGCGCGCATGGCGCACCGAGTTCCAGAACGCCTCGACCGTCTGTCCCGACAGGATGCGTCCCGAGGCATCGGTCACGGTGCCGGAAATCATGATCGGCAAGCGCTTCCCGGATTCCTCGAAAAACACATCGATGGCGAACAGGGCCGCCTTGCAGTTCAAGGTATCGAAGATGGTTTCGACCAGCAGCACATCGGCGCCGCCCTCGGCCAGCGCCCGGGTCTGTTCCAGATAGGCCGCCACCAATTGATCGAAAGTGATGTTGCGCGCCGCCGGATCGTTGACGTCCGGAGAAATCGACGCCGTCTTCGGGGTCGGGCCCAAGGCGCCGGCGACGAAGCGCGGCTTGTCCGGGGTGCTGTACTTGTCGCAGGCGGCGCGCGCCAGTCGCGTCGCCTCCAGGTTCATTTCATAGGCCAGATGGCCCATGTGGTAATCGTCCTGCGCCACGGAGGTGGCGCCGAAGGTATTGGTCTCGATCAGGTCGGCGCCGGCTTCCAGGTATTGCTCGTGGATGGCGCTGATGATGTGCGGCTGGGTCAGCGTCAGCAACTCGTTGTTGCCCTTGACGAACAACTCCTTGCCCGGCACCGAAAAATCGGCGAAGCGCTCGCCGCGATACTGTTCCTCCGACAAACGGTGTTGCTGGATCATGGTCCCCATCGCACCGTCCAGCACCAGGATGCGCCGGGACATCAATTCCCGCAATTGCGTTTCAACAGTGGAAGCCTGAGTGCTTCCCTCCTGTGGATTCATGTCCCGTTTGCTGTTCATGTCGATCCCGATCCGTATCCCAAAACAAAAACCCGGTCTACCTGACGGAGCCGGGTTGAGGATGTCCGCCTTGGCGGTATGAGTTGGAGCAAATGCCAAGAGGATGCTGCTGGCGCCGATCGTCGCAGCCTCCGCAGTCTGATTTTGCTACCCGACTGTGCCACCCTGCAGCGCCCGGAAATTATACGTGAGAACGCCTGTTCATGCCTCGTCCAGGCGCAGCGTCAGGCATTTGGCCGCGCCTCCGGCCTTGATGAACTGACTCAAGGGCAGGCATTGCGGCGCAAATCCGCATTGCCGCAAGCTGTCCTGCAACTGTTTCGACGCGTGGTTCATCAATACCCGCTGGCCGCTGTTGACGGCATTGCAGGCAAACGCCAGGGCATCGTCCGCGCTCACCGCAATCCGCAGGGATGGCGGCACCCGGGCTGCGATCGCCGCTTGCGAGACTGCGTCGAAAGCCGCCGGATAATACATGAGGTGGCCGCCCGCCAGGGGGCAAAAGCAGGTATCCAGATGATAGAAGCGCGGATCGACCAGTTGCAGCGCGGTGACCTCGATATCCAGAATGTCCGCCAGCAGCGCGGCGCTGGCGTCGTCCGAACGCAAGCCATGGCCTAGCCAAAGCAAGGGCAGGCGGCGGTCGAACAGCGCGTCGCCCGCGCCCTCGAAGCGCATCTCCGGCGGCAGGCTCTTGATCCGGTACCCCTGGGCGATGAACCACTCCAGGAAATAGGTTTCCTCGCCGCGCCGCTGGGGATGGCGAAAGTGCGCCGGCACGAACACATCCCGCTGCACCAGGCCGGCATTCGCGGTGAACACCATGTCGGGCAGGCCCGGCTGCGGCGCGACGCATTCGATGGTTGCGGTATTCTCCAGGGCCGCCACCAGCCCCTGCCACTGGCGCATGGCCAGCGCCTGGTCGGCCTGGGCGATATTGCCCGCCATCCACGGATTGATGACGTAGGCGACCTCGAAATGATCCGGCCTGCACATCAGGAAGCGCTCGGCCATGCCTGTTCCTCTCTGCTATTGCCGGCCGCTGCCGGCCCATCAATCGAAACTGCCGCCCGCCATGGGAAATCCCTGGATGAACGCGCTTGCGGGCAAGCGCTTGGCGCCGGGCTTTTGCAAGGTGTCCAGACCCAATACGCCATTCCCGCAGGCCACCAGAATGCCATGCCGATCGTCCGCCGACAACAAGGTTCCCGGCGCTGCGCTCGCGCGCTCAGATGACGGCAGCGCCTGGGCCTGCCAGATCTTCAAGGGCACGCCGCCAAAGTGCGCCAGCGCTCCCGGAAACGGGTTGAAGGCGCGCACCTTGCGCTCGAGGGTTTGGGCGTCCTGGCTGAAATCCAGCAGGGCTTCATCCTTGCTGATCTTGGCGGCGTAGGTCACGCCGCTTGCGGGCTGGGCAGTGGCGCGCAATTGTCCCTGTTCGAGCAAGGGCAGGGCGCGCACGATCAATTCGGCTCCCAGGGCCGCCAGCTTGTCGTGCAGGCTGGCGCTGGTGTCGGTCGGGGCGATGGGCAGGCTTTGCGTCAGCAGCATGGGGCCGGTATCGAGTCCCTCATCCATCTGCATGATGGTGATGCCGGTTTCCGCATCGCCGGCTTCGATCGCGCGATGAATCGGCGCCGCGCCGCGCCAGCGCGGCAGCAGCGAGGCGTGGATGTTGATGCAGCCCAGGCGCGGCAGCGCCAGTATCGAAAGCGGCAGGATCAAGCCATAGGCCGCCACCACCATGACGTCGAAATCGGTGGCCTGCAGCAACGCGTGCGCCTCTTGCGCGGCCTGCGCATGCTTGCCATCCAGGCGCAGGGAGACCGGTTGCGCCACTGGAATGCCATGCGCCACGGCGAATTGCTTGACCGCCGAAGCCTGCAGTTGCAGACCGCGCCCGGCGGGGCGGTCGGGTTGGGTCAGGACCAGGGGGATATGGTGGCCGGCGGCATGCAATGCGGCGAGCGCGGCGGCGGCGAATTCGGGAGTACCGGCAAACAGGATGTTCATGGGGCTGATTCTATTACATTGGCCCATCTCCACGCTGCCATGGCTGCGGCCCCGTTTCGTAGGGGCGGGTTTCAAACCCGCCCTCGTCGATCACCACCATCCCATGGACATTTCCCGCGCCGCGCGAATGCAACGGCGATATTGATGTCCCGGCGCACAGGACGATACTGTTGTGATGATGCTCTGCGTGGGCAAGACCATCAGGGCGGGTTTGAAACCCGCCCCTTGGAATAACGCCACCGGCATGGCGGTGGCGTTCAAATGATTCCTGACCGCTGTTTCCTGTTACGCAGACATAACCAAAAAAAGCGCTAGGCCGATCTTGCCGCGGCGGCGCCGCCTGCCTCGCGCCGCAGTTCGCGCTCTTCCTTCAGGAGTTTTTGCTTGATCCGGTTGCGCTTCAGGGGCGACAGGTATTCGACGAAGACCTTGCCCTTGAGATGATCGATCTCATGCTGGATGCATACCGCCAGCAGGCCCTCGGCCTCGCGCTCGAAGGTCTTGCCGGACAGGTCCTGGAACTTGAGCTTGATCCGGGAGGGCCGTTCCACGCCATCGTAGATGCCCGGGACCGACAGGCAACCCTCGTCGTAGACCTGGCGTTCCGGGCTGAACCAGGTGATCTCCGGGTTGACCAGAACCAGCAGGTCGTCGCGCGTATCCGAGGTATCGATGACGATCAATTGGATGTGGCGGTCGACCTGGGTCGCCGCCAGGCCCACACCCGGCGCCTCGTACATGGTGTGCGCCATGTCGTCGGCCAGACGTTTCAGGTCGGCGTCGAATTTCTGAACCGGCTTGGCTACCTTGTGCAAGCGGGGATCGGGATAACGAAGAATATCTAAGAGGGCCATACGACTTTTGCGCAACAATACACGGAGATCAGATTGGGGTTTTTCTTGCTACTTCAAGGAATAATGGGCAGAATTTGTATCGCTATGGCAACACTCGCGCAACATTTGCATAAGACTGCGAGATACTCGCGCTAATGCAGGCAAGAAACGCAGGCAAGAAACCTTCGCACAAAATACGCCACAACGAACGGTACACGCCCAAGGTCACCCGAAAGTTACCCGAAAGGCAGCACGCCTTGCCACTATACGGATAAAGCATGAAAAAGTTTAGCACAGCTGGCATCTTACTCGCCGCCTCGCTCCTTGCACCGCTGGCAATGGCCGCGGAGCCTGGTCTGAACGCGCCGGGTGCACGCAGCTGCACATTTCTGGCCAATGCTCCGGACCAGCACAAGGTGGTGCGCGGCGATACCCTCTGGGACATCTCCGGCCGCTTTCTTCAGCATCCGTGGTGCTGGCCTCAGGTCTGGGACCTGAACCGCGATCAGATTCGCGACCCGCACTGGATCTATCCCGGCCAGATCGTGTACTTCGATCGCGCCGCCGGACGCCTGCGCATCGGGCAAGGCGCCGACAGCCTGGCGCAGGTGCGGCTGTCGCCGCAAACCCGCGTCACTTCCCTGACCCAGGATGCGATTCCCTCGATTCCCATCCGCGTGATCGAACCCTTCCTGTCGCAGCCGCTGATCGTCGAGGAAGACACGCTCGCAACCTCCCCCTACATCGTCGCCACGCACGAAAACCAGCTCTACCTCGGCAAGGGCGACAAGGCCTATGTGGTGGGGGAGCTGCAAGGCAACACCCAGTTCCAGGTATTTCGTCCCAGCCGCCCCTTGCACGACCCCATCACCAACGCCGTGATCGGCCACGAGGCCATCTATCTGGGCACGGTCAAGCTGGACCAGCCCGGCAGGCACCCGGAGGAAGCGCATCGCTTCATCATCGATAGCTCCAAGCAGGAAATCGGCCGCGGCGACCGCCTGGTTCCGATGCCTCCTCCCGCCAGCATGCACTATGCCCCGCACCCACCCGATGCACCGGTGGCGGCGCACATCGTCTCGGTGTATGGTGGCGTTGGCAGCGCGGCGCAGAACGAAATCGTCAGCATCAACCGCGGCCGCTTGAGTGGCCTGGACGTTGGCACCGTGCTCGAACTGAATCGCGCCGGCCGCATCGTCGCCGACGCCACCGGAAAACCGGTGCAGCTGCCGCCCGAAAAACTCGGCACGCTGTTCGTGTTCCGGGTCTTCGACAATATCTCCTACGGCTTGGTGATGCAGGTCACCGACGTGGTCGAAATCGGCGACATCGCCCGCTCGCCCGAGTAAAACCCATGGCCGCCGCGGCCGACCTGGCGCATTGGATACGGCTCGAACGCAGCGAGGGCGTCGGGCCGGATTTGGCGCGTCGCTTGCTGGCCGCCTTTGGCCTGCCCGGCAATATCTTCGGCGCCGGCCTGGATGCCTTGCAAGCAGTGGCGCCCAAGCGTATCGCCCAACTGCTGGCGCAGCCCGCGCCCCCGGCCACGCAGCAACTGATCGAGGCCAGCCTGGGTTGGGCCGAGCAGCCCGGCAACCGCATCCTCACCCTGGCCGATGCCGATTATCCGCAAGCCCTGCTGAACATTCCCGACCCGCCCATCCTCCTGTATGTGCGCGGGCGCGCTGAACTCCTGAATCGTCCCGCCCTGGCCGTGGTCGGCAGCCGCAACGCCAGCGCCCAGGGCCAGGCCAATGCCGAGCGCTTCTCCGCGGCCCTGAGCGGCGCCGGATTGACCATCGTTTCCGGACTGGCGCTGGGCATAGACGCCGCCGCGCACCGGGGCGGATTGCGCCATCCGGCCGCCACCGTCGCCGTGATCGGCACCGGCGCCGACCGCATCTATCCGGCGCGCAACCGCGAGCTGGCGCAGCGCATCGTCGCGCAAGCCTGCCTGATCAGCGAGTATCCCCTGGGCATGCCGGCGCTGGCCGCCAACTTCCCGCGCCGCAATCGCATCATCAGCGGCCTGGCGCGCGGGGTATTGGTGGTCGAGGCGGCAGAACGCTCGGGTTCGCTGATCACCGCCAGGATGGCGCTGGAGCAGGGGCGCGATGTCTTCGCCATCCCCGGTTCGATCCACTCGCCGCTGGCGCGCGGCTGCCATCAACTGATCCGGCAAGGCGCCACCCTGGTCGAATCCAGCGACGACATCCTGGACGAGATCGGCGCCTGGTTTGCGCCCGCGCCGGTCGATACGCCGGTCAACGTGCCGGCGCGCGAGCGTGCGCCCGAGCATGCCTTGTTATGCAGCATCGGCCACGATCCCATCCATGCCGATGCCTTGCGCGAGCGCACCCAGCTGGATGCGGCGACGATTAGCGCGCAATTGCTGGAACTCGAATTGCAGGGAAGGATAGAGATGCTGGCTGATGGCAAATGGCAGCGCCGCGATTGATCGAAGAGAGCGCCCGCACTTCCAGATCGAAGAACGCGTAGTATACAGGTCTGCCGTCAGCAATCCGGGAGTGCGGATTGCATCCCGCCATGTTCGCGTTCCCGCAAGAAATGTCAGGATGTAAAGTCTGTCATTTATGTGCAACTAATCCTGGCGCGGCGCTTGAACCAAGCTGATCTAACCTTTACAGTGGGACCATGTTCGACGTACTCGTTTATCTATACGAAACTTATTATCGACCCGATGCCTGGCCGGATTCCGAAGTATTGGTCAAGAAGCTATCCGCCGTGGGCTTCGAGGAAGAAGAGATTTCCAAGGCGCTTGGTTGGCTCACCGATCTGGCCGAATCCACCAATGCCTGTTCCAGCCGCCACTTGCAGAGCGCACCTTCCGATCAGGGCTTTCGCATTTACGCGGGCCGCGAACTCGAAGTGCTGGGCAGCGCCGCGATCGGATTCATTCATTTCCTCGAATCCGCGCATGTGATCAATCCGGCCCAGCGCGAGATCCTGATCGAGCGCGCCCTTGCCGCCAGCGACTCGCAGATCTCGCTCGACAAACTCAAGGTCATTGTCTTGATGGTCCTGTGGAGCCAGGGCAAGGAACCCGATGGTCTGATCTTCGACGAGCTCTTCCTCGGTGAGGAAGAACACGCCAACCGTTCCTTCCACTGAGCCGAAACGGCAGGTTTCCAGCCCAGGCAGCGCACCCGAACCCGGCTTTCCGGGCGCTGCGGCGCGCACCGGACCGTTGCTCCATTCACTTGCGGAATGCCACGCAACCCGCTTATCATTGCCCGCGAATGACGCCGCAGCCCGGTGTCAGACAGCGCGCCGAATGGCGCACGCCAAATGAAACGAAGTCACCGGGCGCTGTCAAATCCTGTACCATCCACTGTAATTTTTATGGCGCTGTGTCAGCGCGAACCACATATGGCATCCATGACCAAGTCTCTCATCATCGCTGAAAAGCCCTCCGTCGCGAATGACATCGCCAAGACCTTGGGCGGCTTCACCAAGCATGATGATTATTTTGAGTCGGATCAATATGTATTGTCGTCGGCGGTCGGCCATCTGGTCGAAATCAGCGCGCCCGAAGAATACGACGTCAAGCGCGGCAAATGGTCTTTCGCCAACCTGCCCGTGATTCCGCCCCACTTTGCGCTCAATCCGATCGCAAAAACCGAGTCGCGCCTGAAGGTCCTGAGCAGGTTGATCAAGCGCAAGGATATCGACACGCTGATCAACGCCTGCGACGCGGGCCGCGAAGGGGAGTTGATCTTCCGTCTGATCGCCCAGTACGCCAAGGCCAAGCAGCCGGTCAAGCGCCTGTGGCTGCAATCGATGACGCCGAATGCGATCCGCGAAGCCTTCGTGCGCCTGCGCGACGATGAAGAAATGCAGCCCCTGGCCGACGCGGCGCGTTGCCGCAGCGAAGCCGACTGGCTGATCGGGATCAATGGCACGCGCGCCATGACCGCGTTCAACTCGAAGGAGGGCGGTTTTTACCTGACCACCGTGGGCCGGGTCCAGACCCCCACGCTGTCGATCGTGGTCGAGCGCGAGGAAAAGATCAAGAAATTCGTTGCGCGCGACTACTGGGAAGTGCGCGCCGAATTCGTTTGCGCCGCCGGAATCTATGAGGGCCGCTGGCTCGACGCCAAGTTCAAGAAGGATGAAACCGATCCGGAGAAGCGCGCCGAACGTCTGTGGAGCAAGGCGGCCGCGGAATCCGTCGTCGCCGCCTGCCGCGGCAAGCCCGGCAACGTCAGCGAGGAAGCCAAGCCGACTACTTCGATGGCGCCGGCTCTGTTCGACCTGACCAGCCTGCAGCGCGAAGCCAATGCCCGCTTCGGATTTTCCGCCAAGAACACCCTGGGTCTGGCCCAGGCGCTGTATGAAAAGCACAAGGTATTGACCTACCCGCGTACCGACTCGCGCCATCTGCCTGAAGACTACCTGGATACCGTCAGGCAAACCCTGGACAGCATCTCCGAGAGCCACAACTACCAGCCCTTCGCCCGCCAGATCCTGAAGAGCGGCTGGGTCAAGCCGAACAAGCGCATCTTCGACAACAGCAAGATCAGCGATCACTTCGCGATCATTCCGACCACGCTCGCGCCCAAGGCGCTGTCGGAGCCCGAGCAAAAGCTGTACGACCTGGTCACGCGGCGTTTCATGGCGATCTTCTTCCCCGCCGCCGAATTCCTGGTCACTACCCGTTACACCGAAGTGTCCGGGCATCAATTCAAGACCGAAGGCAAGGTCATGACCAACCCCGGTTGGCTGGCCGTGTACGGCAAGGAAAACGCCGCCGACGGCGAAGGCACCCTGGTGCCCGTGGCCAAGGAAGAAAAAGTCCAGACCGACAAGCTCAACATCATCGACCTGACCACCAAGCCGCCGGCGCGCTACACCGAGGCCACGCTGCTCTCGGCCATGGAGGGCGCCGGCAAATTGATCGACAGCGAGGAATTGCGCGAAGCCATGGTGGGCAAGGGCCTGGGCACGCCAGCCACCCGGGCCACCATCATCGAAGGCTTGTTGAGCGAAAAATACCTGTTGCGTGAAGGGCGCGAGATCATCCCCACCGCCAAGGCGTTCCAGCTCATGACCTTGCTGCGCGGCCTGGGCGTCAACGAATTGACCGCGCCCGAACTGACCGGCGCCTGGGAATACAAGCTGGCGCAAATGGAGCGCGGCGGGATCAGCCGCGAGGAATTCATGCGCCAGATTGCGCAGATGACGCAAACCATCGTCAAGCGCGCCAAGGAATACGACAACGACACCATCCCGGGCGACTACGCCACCCTGCAGACGCCCTGCCCGAACTGTGGCGGCGTCGTCAAGGAAAACTACCGCCGCTTCGCCTGCACCAAATGCGAGTTCTCGATCTCCAAGACCCCGGGCAGCCGCTCCTTCGAGATCGCCGAAGTCGAGGAATTGCTGGCCAAGCGCAGCATCGGGCCCTTGCAGGGCTTCCGCTCCAAGATGGGACGTCCGTTTGCCGCGATCCTGAAGATCTCGCGCGACGAAGACATCAACAACTACAAGCTGGAATTCGACTTCGGCCAGAACGACGACGACAACGAATCCGGCGAACCGGTCGACTTCAGCAACCAGCCGGTGCTGGGTCCCTGCCCCAAATGCGGCAGTGGCGTGTATGAAATGGGCCTGGCCTACGTGTGCGAAAAAACCGTGGCCAAGCCCAAGGCCTGCGACTTCCGCAGCGGCCGCATCATCCTGCAACAGGAAATCCTGCCGGAGCAAATGCAAAAACTGTTGAACGATGGCCGTACCGATCTCTTGCCGGGATTCATCTCGCAACGTACACGCCGGCCTTTCAAGGCCTTCCTGGTGCGCGGCAAGGACGGCAAGGTCGGCTTCGAGTTCGAGGAACGCAAGAGCAAGAAGCCCGCCGCGGGCAAGGCCGGCAAGGATGCGGCGGATCAGGACGAAGCGGATGCAGGCAAGGCCGTCAAGGCGCCAGCCAAGACGGCGGCAAAAAAGGCCGCTGCAAGCAAAACCGCAGTTAAAAAACCCGCGGTCAAGAAAACCGCAGCCAAGACCGCAAGCAAAACCGCAGCCAAGAAAACCGCCTGATCCGTAGGGGCGGGTTTCAAACCCGCCCTGACAGACATGCCCAGGCAGGGCATCATCCCAATAGTATTGTCATGTGCGCCGGGAACCCCTATGCGATCCGGTCCGGGCAGACACCTCCTTCAAGCCCCCCGAAGTGCGATCGGGCGCTTTACGCTAAACTCTTGCACCATGCCCATCGCCGTCCATGGTCGCCGCATGGCCGTCCAATCGCCACTCACACCTGAACATGTCCGCACCAGCCCGCGCCCCTGACCTGAAATCCGTCTTGATCAGCACAGGCCTGATATTGACCATCGCCATGGGCGTGCGCCACGGCTTTGGCTTTTGGCTGCAGCCGCTGTCCCAGGAATATGGCTGGAGCCGCGAGCCCTTCTCCAACGCCATGGCGTTGCAAAATCTGATGTGGGGCCTGTTCGGCCCATTTGCCGGCATGGCGGTACAGCGCTACGGCACGCGCGCGGTGGTCATGGCCGGCGCCGTGCTGTATGCGGCGGGCATCCTGTGGATGGCGCTGGTGTCGCATCCGCTCTGGTTCGCGCTGGGTTCGGGGGTGCTGTTGGGCGCGGCGCTGTCCGGCACCACTTTCGCCGCGGTCAATGGCTTGATCGGCAAGGTGGCGGGCGAATCGCAGCGTTCCTGGGCCTTCGGCATCTCCAGCGCCGCCGGTTCTTTCGGGCAATTCGTGATGATGCCTGTGGAGCAAGCGCTGATCGTCAGCATCGGCTGGCGCAACGCCTTCTTCGCCCTGGCTGCCTTACTGCTGCTGGTAATCCTGCCGCTGGCGAACCGGCTGCGCGAACCAGCCAGCGAGCATGGCTTCGGCCCGCAGCAGAGCATACGCCAAGCCACTACCGAGGCCTTTCGCCATCGGCCCTTCCTGTTGTTGTTGAGCGGCTACTTCGTGTGCGGATTCCAGGTGGTGTTCATCGGCGTGCACTTGCCCGCCTATCTGCAAGACAAGGGGGTTGCCGATCCGCAGGTGGCGGTGATCGCCCTGGCCCTGATCGGGCTGTTCAATATCTTCGGCTCCTACTATTCCGGCAAGCTCGGCACCCATCTTCCCAAGCGCTACCTGCTGTCGGCCATCTACAGCGGCCGTTCGCTGGTGATCGTGCTGTTTCTGCTGGCGCCGCTGTCATCGCTGTCGGTGTATCTGTTCGCCGCCGCCCTGGGCTTGCTGTGGCTGTCGACCGTGCCGCTCACCAACGGCATCATCGCCACCATTTTTGGTGTAAGGTATCTGTCCATGTTGTCTGGCTTCGTATTCTTTTCGCACCAGCTCGGCAGCTTCCTCGGCGTCTGGCTGGGCGGTTACCTGTACACCCGCCAGGGCAACTACGACATGGTCTGGATGATCACGATAGCGCTGGGCATCTTCGCTACCCTGGTCAACCTGCCCATCGATGAAAAGCCGATCAAGCGGCACAGTATCGCATCCGTACCCGTATGAGCACCGTCAAGCGCGCGATCCGACAATGGCTGCCAGCCGCGGCGCTGGCCCTGGTGCTGGCGGCCGCCTTCATGGCCTACCTGCGCCCGGGCTTCATCGTCGACCTGGCCAACCGCGTCATCTTGTGCTTTTAGCAATCTGACCCGGGATTCCACGGCGGTGCCACGCCTGCGCGCCGCTTTGTCGTTCCTCTGCCTCGTTCCTCTTCATCCGTCCCCTCCCTCCTTGCCAGCGCCCGGCGCATGTCGCGTTAGTTAACTTAACGTCTCTTGACAATGGAAACCAATAGTAGATAGTTTCTGGCTTGTTCACGGAAGGCCTGATGCCTGCAACTTCCAGAACAATCGGAGTATTTCCGCTTGATGCACATATAACCCGGGGAGGGCTCGTTCATGTGTAGGAATCCTGCGTATCTGGCTTTGGCGGTTGCCATTGCCACTCTATCGGCTTGCGGTGGTGGTAATGATAGCCACGATGCCGATGCCAGTGTCGACAGTCTGGCGGCCTTGATCACCATAGCGGCAGAACCTGCCGGCGCGCATTGCGCCGAAGGCGGGACCAAGGTCGATGCCGGTCCCGATACCAACGCCAACGGCGTGCTCGACGACGACGAAGTCACTAATACCATCTACGCCTGCACCGGGGCTACCGGTCCCATGGGTCCAGTAGGACCAGTAGGGCCAGTAGGGCCAGTAGGGCCAGTAGGGC
>Ga0182745_1003958_pt1 | contig 12527 bp, 10 predicted proteins | sample eDN3rd30CKraftBY_FD_128523 | JGI IMG/M metagenome (GOLD analysis project Ga0182745, IMG submission 128523) | Enriched backyard soil microbial communities from Emeryville, California, USA - eDNA 3rd pass 30_C Kraft BY (version 2) (version 2) | ecosystem: Environmental > Terrestrial > Soil >...
AGCTCGACCGCGGCGTCGATCATGTGCTGATCGACGAGGCGCAGGACACCAGCCCCCGGCAATGGGAGATCGTCACCCGGCTGACGACGGAATTCTTCGCCGGCCATGGCGCGCGCACGCTCCACCGCACCGTCTTCGCGGTCGGTGACGAAAAGCAGTCGATCTTCTCGTTCCAGGGAGCGGCCCCGCGCCAGTTCGAGGAGATGCGCCGGTTCTTCCTGCAAGCCGCGCAGCATGCCGGCCGGCCGTTCAAGCGGGTGAATCTCGAATATTCGTTCCGCTCCGGCGACACCGTGCTCGGCGCGGTGGACCGGGTGTTCGCGCAGGCCGGGCTCGCCGCCAGCATCACCTCCGACGCCGCCGGCATGCCGGCCCATCTCGCACTGCCGGACGCGGTGCCCGGCCTCGTCGAAATCTGGGACGTGATCGCGCCTGACAAGCGCGACAAGCCGGAAGCCTGGACCGCCGCCTTCGACGCCGTCGCCGAGGAGAACCCGCGCATGCGCCTCGCCCGGCGTATCGCAGCCAATGTCGCACACTGGATGGCGGAGGGCGCGCGGGCCGGCGATGTACTGGTGCTGGTGCGCCAGCGCGGGCCGCTGTTCGAGAGCATCATCCGCGCGCTGAAGGAGGCGCATATCCCCGTCGCCGGCGCCGACCGGCTCGTGCTCACCGAGCATATCGCGGTGATGGACCTGATGGTGCTGGGCGACGCGCTGCTGCTGCCGCGGGACGACCTTGCCCTCGCCACCGTGCTCAAGAGCCCGCTGTTCGGCCTGACCGAGGATGACCTGTTCGCCCTCGCCTGGGATCGCGGCGAGGCCAGCCTGCGGGACCGCCTGCGCATGGCGGCGGACAGCGATCCGCGCTTCGCGCAGGCCGAGGCGCGGCTCGCCTGCTATGCCGCATGGGCGCGGCACGGCACGCCGTTCGACTTCTATGCGCGGCTGCTGGGGCCGGACGGCGGGCGGCATCGCATGCTCGCCCGGCTCGGCGCGGAGGCGAGCGACGCCCTCGACGAATTCCTCGCCCTCGCGCTCGATCATGAGCGGCGCGAGGCGCCGTCGCTGCAAGGCTTCCTCGCCTGGCTGCGCGGCATGCAGACAGACGTGAAGCGCGACATGGAAATGACCCGCGACGAGGTCCGCGTCATGACCGTGCACGGCGCCAAGGGTCTGGAGTCGCGCATCGTCGTGCTGGCCGACACCACCACCGCAGCAGGCGGGCCGGCGAACCGCCAGCCCCGCCTGCTGGCGCTGACGCCGCCGCGCGCGGCCCCCGGCGCGCCGCAGCATCTCGTCTGGTCCGCGGCCAAGGCCCATGACGTCGCCGCCATGGCGGCGGCGCGGGACACCATGCGGGCCGAGACCGCCCATGAACATCGCCGCCTGCTCTATGTCGCCCTGACCCGCGCGGCGGAGCGGCTCGTCGTGGCGGGCGCGGAGGGCGGCAACGGACGCGGCGCGGGCTGCTGGTACGATCTCGTCCATGGCGCACTGTCGGGCGAGGCCGTCACCGAAACCGCGCCGGACGGCGAGCCCGTGCTGCGCTACCGGCGCGGCGCGGCACCGGCCGCGACGGCGGCGGACCCTGACGCAAGGTCCGGACCGGCGTTGCCCCTTTCCGAAGCGAAGGCGCTGCCGCCATGGCTTACCGCGCCCGCACCCATGCCACCGCCGGCCGCGACCTATCTCACCCCGTCCGCCGCCGGGGATGCGCCACGCCCGGCGACCCTGCCGCCCGGCGGGGGCAAAACGGCGCGGCGGCGCGGCTGGCTGGTCCATCGCCTGCTGCAATCATTGCCCGACCTGCCCGGGACCGAGCAGGAAGCGGCGGGACTGGCCTTCCTCGCCCGCAACGCACCGGAGCTGGACGCTGCCGCGCGGCGGGAGCTGCTGGCGGCCGTGCATGGCGTCATGGCCGCGCCGGCCTGCGCCGCCGCTTTCGGCCCCGGCAGCCGGGCGGAAGTGCCCATCGCGGGCCGGATCGAACGGCCGGGCCGGTCGCCGCTGATGATCCCCGGCCAGATCGACCGGCTCGCGGTGACGCCGCAGGGCGTTCTGATCCTCGACTACAAGACCCATCAGAACCCGCCGGAGCGGCCCGCGGCGATGCCCCGGGCGATCCTCGTCCAGCTTGCGCTGTACCGGCACATGGTCCGGCAGGTCTATGCCGGACAGACCGTGCGCGTCGCGGTGGTCTGGACCGAAACCGGTGTCGTGATGGACGTGCCGCCGGAGCTTCTGGATTCTGAATTCGCCCGCCTGCTGGCGACCGGCTCCTGACCCGCCGCACCCGCTCGCCTTGACCTCACCGCGGGCCGTTCATACGTTCAAGGCCCACTCGGCGCAGCCGCGCCGCGCATGACCGGCAGGCGCGCCTGCGCCGCAGATGACGAGGTTTCCCCATGGCCGTTGGCAAGGTGTCGGACGCCACATTCGAGTCCGAGGTGTTGAAGGCGGAAGGTCCCGTCGTCGTCGATTTCTGGGCCGAATGGTGCGGCCCCTGCAAGATGATCGCCCCGGCGCTGGACGAGATCTCCTCCTCGCTCGGCGACAAGGTGAAGATCGTCAAGCTGAATGTCGACGAGAATCCCAAGATCGCCCAGCAATACGGCATCATGTCGATCCCGACCCTGATGATGTTCAAGGGCGGTGAACTCGCCTCCCGCCAGGTCGGCGCAGCGCCCAAGGCCAAGCTCGAACAGTGGATCACCTCGGGCGTCTGAGGCCCCGCCAGGAACCTCAAGAAGCCCATGAGATCGGAAGAACGGCCGGCCCTGCGCCGGCCGTTTGTTTTGCGGGATCGCGCGGGCAAGCGCGCGATCCGCAGCGGCCTTCGCCCATCTGTCTTCAGCGGGCCGCCGCTAGGCCCCACGCCTGTTCGAGGTCCGCCACGAAGCGCGCGAATTCGCGCTCCCGGTCCGCCGCATCCCGCAGCCGCAGCAGGAAGGACGGATGCACCGTCACCGCGAAGGCGGCGTGGCCCAGCGTGCCGGGCGTCCTGCGCGCGGCCGACACCGTCACCGGCCGGCCGGTGAGACTGCGCGCCGCGGTGGCGCCGAGCGCGACGATGACCTTCGGCCGCACCAGCGCCAGCTCCTGACCGAGCCACCAGCGGCAGCGGTCGATCTCATAGGCATTGGGCTTCTTGTGCAGCCGGCGCTTGCCGCGCGGCTCGAATTTGAAATGCTTGACCGCGTTGGTGACGAACACCTCGCCGCGCGGAATGCCGGCGGCGTCCAGCGCCTTGTCCATCATACGCCCCGCAGGGCCGACGAACGGCGTGCCGGCACGGTCCTCGCTATCGCCCGGCTGCTCACCCACCAGCATCAGCGCGGCCATGCGCGGTCCTTCGCCGGGCACCACCTGCGTGGCGTGCCGATACAGCGGACAGCGCGTGCAGCCCGCCTCGGCCCGGCGCAGCGCGGCAAGGGAAACGGCGCGCGCCTCCTGCGGCTCGGCGGCAGGGCCAGCGCGACCCGCCGGCGCATCCAAAGCGTGCAAGGCCGAAGCCATGGCGGCACCCGTCCGGTATTCCATCCGGACCAACGATCCAGCACAGGGATCGTTCACGCCGCCCCGATCCGCGCCGGCGCGAAGCCGGGATCGGGGTACAGCAATCAGGGCGCAGCAGTGTTGCCGCTGGCGTCGAACTGCTTGAGATAGGCGATGAGGTCGGAGATGCGCTTTTCGCCCTTCAGACCGGCATAGACCATCTTGGTGCCGGGGACGACGGCGCGAGGATTCTGGATATAGTCGTGGAAATGGGCCTCGTCCCAGACGATGCGGGACGCCTTGTTCGCCTCCGAGAATGTATAGCCCGGCGCGGTCCCCGCCTTGCGGCCGAACAGCCCGTTGAGAACCGGGCCGACCGCATTCTTGGCGTTTGGCCCGACCTGATGGCAGGCCCGGCATTGCGCGAAGATGCGCTCGCCCGCCGCAGCGTCCTGCGCGATGGCGGATGAGGCCGGCACCAGCAGAGCCCAGGCCATTCCGGCTGCAAATACGACCCGACGCATGCTCACCTCCCGATTCCCTGTTCGGCGTCCAGCGCCATCCCCGCTACATTAGAATTGGTTCGGCCAGCATGGAATCAGAGCGATAGCATAGGAGCCATGGACGCAAAGCATGGGCTCAGGGCCCGGCCGGCACCGCTACGCTGTCATGACGCGCAGCGGATCAGAACAGATAGACCGAGGCGACGATTCCGCCGATCACCAGCGCCGCGGCGATGATAGCGTAGAACTCCAGCCGCTCCTCCAGGATGCGCCGGGCCTGCTCGCCATAGCGGTTGATGAGGAAGGCGACGAGAAAGAAACGCGCGCCGCGCGTCACGACGGACAGCAGCACGAACCAGGGCAGGCTATAGGCCGCGAAGCCCGACGTGATGGTGACGATCTTGTAGGGGATCGGGGTCAGGCCCTTGAGCAGAATGATGATCGCGCCCCATTCGGCATAGGAATGGCGAAAGGCTTCGACCTTGTCGCCATAGCCATAGAGCGAGATCAGCCACGCCCCGACGGAGTCATACAGCACAGCCCCGATGAAATAGCCGAGCAAGCCGCCGGCGACGGAAGTGAGCGTGCAGATCAGCGCATAGACATACGCCTTGTCCGGCCGCGCCAGCGACATCGGGATCAGCATCGCGTCCGGCGGCACCGGAAAAAAGGAGCTTTCCGCGAAGGAGACCGCCCCGAGGGTCCAGGACGCCTGGGGCGTGTCGGCGGCGCGAATACAGAGATTGTAGAGTTTGCGGATCATGCGGGCTGATAGCCGCAGTTGCGGCCTCCTGTCCACGCGGCACGCTTCCGCTGCTGCCGGGGAGACAGGTCAGATCCGCTTGCGGGTCGCGGGTGGCATGGCCCGGGCTGGCTTGCGCCGCCCCTCGGACGGGCCCTCGACCAGGGCCAGCGGTTGCTTGGGAATTTTCTCGGCAATGCCGTAAAGCCGCTCCCGGCGGTCCATTTCATCCCAGACCTCTCGGGGGGATATGCCCGCGGCGACCCAGAGCACAGTCAGGTTGTAGAGCAGGTCGGCGCTCTCCCGGATGACCGCCTCCGACTGGCCGTTCATGGCGTCGATCACCACCTCGACGGCTTCTTCCGCCATTTTCTTGGCGATCTTGCCTCGGCCGGCCGCGAGCAGGCGGCTGGTGCGCGGAAAGGCCGTATCGCCATCCCGCGCCCGCGTCACCGCCTTATGGAGCCTGTCGAGCGAATCACTCATCGGATCAATGTACCGCACGCACATAACAATGCGGTAAAATCAGAGAGAGGCAGGGCAACCGCCCCGGCTCCCCGGATTCGCCCGCCATCCCGGCGGAACGGCGTCCGTCAGCGGAACAGCCAGTGCCCCTGCTGCCGGTAATAATGCGGGCGCGGCGCGTGGTAGCGCGGCGGGGCATAGTAGCGGCGCGGCGGCGCGTAATAACGCGGCGCGCCGTAATACGGGCGCGGCCCGTAATAGACCGGGGCGGGCGCATAGCCATAAGGCGCGTAATAGTAGCGGTCCCGATAGGCATCGGCCGCAGCTATCGTCGCGATCGTCCCGAAGATCGCCGTGACCGCGCCGAGGGCTGCCGCGTTGTTGCCGCGATAGGCCCGGGGCGCACGGCGGCGCTGGGAGCTGAACTCCGTCGCGCCGGACGTCGCGGTACGCGCGGCCGTATCCCCGATCTTCACGCCAGCGCCGTCACGGCCGGCCGGGGCCGCCGAAGCAGGCGCGGGCCATCCCGCCAGGCCCAACGTCAGGCTCGTGGCCAGCGCCACTGCGCCCACACCCGAAATCAGCTTGCGCATCGCGTCTCTCCTGTCCTCGCCTGCCGCCTGTGCGGCTGTCCTGCCACTCAACTCCGGACGCCCGATGTCGGTTCGGCCGCGCCCGCTGCCGGCGGCTCCATGCGATATCTGCGCGCCAGACTACTCCCGCCCGGATGACCGGAGGCCGTCCGTTCCGTTCAACAGCCGTTCATCGGAGCGGCAGCGGCGCGATCAGGCGCCGGTGGCCGCGCGCAGGCGGACGATCGACATGAGGGGGTCGCGTTCCGACCGCAGCAGGGTCGCGATCTCGTCCGCCAGCGCCTCGATCGCGTCGCGATTGCCGCCGTCGCGCAGGTAGATGCCGGAATAGAGCCGCTGCAACTGCGGCAGCGGCGCATTTTCCCAGATCGCGAGGTCGGCCCAGGTGTTCCGCGCATGCGCCAGCGTCATCATGCTGCGCAATTGCACCATCATGCCGAAGCCCAGCGCCACGGCGGATTGCAGCGTGACATGGCTCTGCGCCGTGAACACGAATTCGCAATCGAGCCCGGCATGGTAGAGCGCCGTCACCGCGGCGCGGTGAAACGGGCAATCGCCCCCGCGCGACACCAGCGGCACCGGGCCGAGAGGATCGAAATCCGTCTTCTCGCTCCGGATCCAGACCGGCTCCTCGACCCACCAGTGCCGGGGCGCATAGGCGGCCTCGGTCGCGGTCACGCCCACGGCGATATCGAGTTCGTTCTGACGCAGCTCGCGCATGAGCTGATCCAGATGACCGCTGCGGACATGGAACCGGACGTCCGGATTCCGCTCGCGATACCCTCCCAGCACGGCCGCGATGCGCGAGGCCGCGAAATCCGCCGGGATGCCGACCCGCAGGGTCTGCCCGACACCCGGCGCCGTCGTGAGATGGAGGATCTGATCGTTGACGGTCAGCATCCGCCGCGCATGGGTCACAACCATTTCGCCGAGCGGCGTGAGCGCCACGCCGGGCGCGCTCTTGTCCAGAAGGTCGCCGCCGAGCATGGTTTGCAGACGCTTGATCTGCGCGCTGACCGCCGGCTGCGTCACGCCGAGAAGCTGCGACGCCTTGGTGAAGCTGCGCTGATCGACCACGGCCACAAGCGTCCGCAACAGATCGGTGGGGATATTCGTCATGCTCTTGCCCCTCGCCGGCTTCCCGATGCCGCTCTCAAGGCAAGCTTCACTTATTGGGCGGCCCCTTGTCCACCTGCTCCCCGAATAGGGGCGCTACCCCTGCCATGGAACTTCGTCGCGAACCCTGCGCAGGGCTGTTCCGTCGCAGTATGAACGGCATGGTTTTGCCTTGAAGTCCGATTACCGGTACAAACCCCAGTGGCCACAACCGCGCCGTGGAACACCCGGCCGACCAGCGACGGACCGCGCCAGTGACTCCGAAGACACTCATGCGCCGCAGCCGCCTATTGGCCGCTGTTGTCGCGCTGATCGCCTCTGCGGGCGTTTGTATCGACCGGCCGGCTCATGCGGCGCCGACCGAGTCGCTGATTCTCATCGAAGCGGACAGCGGCAAGGTGCTGTTCGCGGAGAATGCCGGCTATCCCTGGTATCCCGCCTCGATCACCAAGGTGATGACGGTCTATCTCGCGTTGCAGGCGGTGCGCGAGGGCCGGCTGCGCCTCGACACGCTGCTGACCGTTTCGGCCAACGCCGCCGCCGAACCGCCGTCCAAGATGGGCTTCAAGCCCGGCACCCGGCTGACGCTCGACAACGCGCTGAAGATGCTGATGGTGAAATCCGCCAACGACATCGCCGTGGTGGTGGCCGAAGGCGTCGGCGGATCGGTTCCCGCATTCGCGGCGGAGATGAACCGCACTGCCCAGCGACTCGGCATGGTGCAGTCCCACTATGTCAATCCTCACGGCCTGCCGGATGAAGGCCAGATCTCCTCGGCGCGCGACATCGCCATTCTGGCGCGGGCCATCCTCCGGGATTTCCCCGAGCATCGCGCCTATTTCGACATCCCCGCGGTGCGCCTCGGCAAGCGCATGATGCGCAACTACAACACGCTGATCGACCGCTATCCCGGCGCCGACGGCATGAAGACCGGTTTCATCTGCTCCGCCGGCTTCAACCTCGTGGCGTCCGCGACGCGGGACGGCAAGCGGCTGATCGCGGTCGCGCTCGGCCAGCCGTCCTCGCCGGTGCGCGCGGTCAAGGCGGCGCAGATGCTCGAACGCGGCTTCTCGGGCGCATTCACGCAAGGGTGGCTCGCACCGTCCCTCGGCAATGTCGAATCGCTTCAGCCGATCGCCGCCATGCCGCCAGACCTGCGCGAGGTCATGTGCGGCAAGCATCGCCAGCGCCCCGCCGCCGAATCCGTCGATGCCGACGACAACATCGGCGCTTCCGCCTCGGACGGCGCGCCGGAGCTGTCCACGGCGCTTTCGCTTGCCGCCGTGCGGCCGGCGAGCTTCAAGGCGGCGGATCTCATCGCGCCGCCGGGCGTGCCCTCGCGCATCGTGGATGTCTATCTCGGCGACCGCCGGCCGGCGACCTCGACCACGGTCGCGACCACCGGAAACGGCACCGTCACGCCGGTCCCCGCCGCAAAGCCCGGCCGCACCGCCGCCCGGACACCCGCCGGCAAGACTGCCTCAGGCAAGACGGCTTCCAGCAAGACCGCCTCCGGGCCGGCGGCAGCCAAAGGAGCCTCCAAATCTACCGCCACCAAATCCGCCGCCAAGCCGCCGGCCAAGCGCCCTGACGAATCGGCCTGGACCAGCCTGAGCACGACTCCGCTGGCCGCCAGCCCTCCGGCCGCCCTCACCGCCACCACCTCCCAGCCGGCCTTGCGGAACAGCACGGCGCCGGCGCCGTCCAAACCGGTCGCCCGGCCGGCCGGCGCCGCAGCACCGAAAGCCGCGGGCCAGCAGAAGGCGGCCATCCAGCCCGCCCCGAAGCCGGCGGCCGCCCGATAGGACCAGCGCCGCCGTGGATAGCTGAAGCCCTGGATAGCTGAAGCCGTGGATAGCTGAAGCCTTGGGTCGCCCAAGCCTTGGGTCGCTGAAGCGGTGATCCGAAGCCGAGAGCCGCCGCAGCCGGCCCCTTACTTGGTTACCTTTCTCCACCCTTGCCTTTCCCGGCCCTGATGGCCGATCATCCTGCCGAATATCGCCAACGCCCCGACAACCCGCCGCTATCCGGCGCGGCCGAGGGCGGCGCGGGGTGGAACCGCATGATGGATAGAATCTGGCTGAAGCATTATCCGCCCGGCGTGCCGGCGCAGATCGATCCGGCGCGCTACAGTTCGGTGGTCGCGCTGCTGGAGGACAGCTTCGCCACGCACCGTGACCGGCAGGCTTTCATCTGCATGGGCAAGGCCATCACCTATGGCGAACTGGACGATATGTCCCGCGTCATGGCGGCATGGCTGCAAAGCCTCGGGCTCGCCCGCGGCGCGCGCGTCGCGGTGATGATGCCGAACGTGCTGCAATATCCCGTCGCGCTGGCCGCCATCCTGCGCGCGGGCTTCACGGCCGTCACCATCAATCCGCTCTACACGCCGCGCGAACTGGAGCATCAGCTCGGGGATTCCGGCGCGGAAGCCATCATCGTCCTGGAGAATTTCGCCCATACCCTTGCCGGGGTGATCGGACGGACGGACGTGAAGCATGTCGTGGTCGCGGCCATGGGCGACATGCTCGGCCTCAAGGGCGCGCTCGTCAATCTCGTCGTGCGCCATGTGAAGAAGATGGTGCCGCCCTACAGCCTGCCCGGCGCGCTGACGTTCAACCGCATGCTGGCGGCGGGACGCAGGCTGCCCTTCACACCGGTCTCGATCACGCCGGAGGATGTCGCGTTCCTGCAATATACCGGCGGCACCACCGGCGTCGCCAAGGGCGCGACGCTGCTCCATCGCAACATCGTCGCGCAGGTGTTGCAGGCGGAAGCATGGCTGCGGCCCTCGCTCATGCGCGAGCCGAGGATCGATCCGCTCATCATGCTGGGGGCGCTGCCGCTCTATCACATCTTCGCGCTGACGGCCTGCGGGGTGCTGGGCATGAAACTCGGCGCCACCTGCCTGCTGATCCCCAATCCCCGCGACATTCCGAGCCTGATCAAGGATCTCGCGAAATACCCCGTGGCCTGCCTGCCCGCCGTCAACACGCTGTTCAATGCGCTGCTGAACCATCCGGACTTCGGCACCATCTCCTGGTCCAACCTGCGCTGCGCGATGGGCGGCGGCATGGCGGTGCAGCGTCCCGTCGCCGAGGCATGGAAGCGGGCGACGGGCCAGCCGATCATCGAAGCCTATGGGCTGTCGGAAACCTCACCGGGGCTGACCATCAACCGCCCCGACATCACCGAATATACCGGCACCATCGGGCTGCCGCTGCCCTCCACCGATATCGCGATCCGCGACAGCAACGACGTCGACATGCCGCTCGGGGAGGCGGGCGAGATTTGCGCGCGCGGGCCGCAGGTGATGGCGGGCTACTGGCAACGCCCGGACGAGACCGCGAAGGTCATGTCACCCGACGGCTTCTTCCGCACCGGCGATATCGGCCTCATGCTGCCGGACGGCCAGATCAGGATCATCGACCGCAAGAAGGACATGATCCTCGTCTCCGGTTTCAACGTCTATCCGAACGAGGTGGAAGGCGTCATCGCCGAACATCCGGACGTGCTGGAATGCGCCGTGATCGGCGTGCCGGACCCGCATTCGGGCGAGGCCGTGAAGCTGTTCGTGGTCAGCAGAAACCCGAAGCTGACAGCGGACGAACTGAAGACCTTCGCGCGGACCCGGCTGACATCCTACAAGGTGCCGCATCAGATCGAATTCCGGATCGACCTGCCCAAGAGCAACGTCGGGAAGATCCTGCGCCGGGCGCTGCGCGACGAGCCGCAGACGCCCAAAGACAGGGCCGCCTGACGCATCCGCGTGGCGCCCGCATCGAGAACTGTGAGGAGAGATGACCGCATCCACCGTTCCATCCGCCCCCCCGTCCGCTTCCGCCGAAGACATCCTGTCCTTCTGGCGCGAAGCGGGGCCTGACAGATGGTTCAACAAAAGCGCCGCTTTCGACGCCGAGATCACCGCGCGCTTCCTGCCGACCTACGAGACCGCTGCCGCCGGGCATCTGTCGCTCTGGGAAACCGCGCCGGACAGCGCGCTGGCGCTGACCATCCTGCTCGACCAGTTTCCCCGCAACATGTTCCGGGATTCCGCGCGCGCCTGGGCAACGGACCCGGCCGCGCGCGGCGTCGCCTCCCGGGCGCTGGCGCGGGGCTATGACGGGCTCGTGCCGGAGGATATGCGCGCGTTCTTCTACCTGCCGCTGATGCATTCCGAGGACCTCGCCGACCAGGCCCGCTGCGTCGAACTCTATGAAGCGCTCGGCAATGCGTCGGGGCTGGACTATGCGAAAATCCATTTCGACATCATCGAGCGCTTCGGCCGCTTCCCTCACCGCAACGCGCTGCTCGGCCGCAAAACCACCGCGGAAGAACAAGCCTTCCTGGACGGCGGCGGCTTCGCGGGCTGACGGCCGCCGCGACGCCCGATCCCCGCGAATCCGCGAGGTCGGCCAACCGGATGTTAACGGTTCCTTGATACACCGCGCCGGAGCCGGACACCCCGGTTCCGCGCGGACTTGTCCCGTTCCGCGCCCTGCGGAGCGAACCGTTGGCTGTGACGGAAACCGAAAGCGCCCTCGAAGCCTCACGGCGGCTCGACCCCGCCGGCTGGCGGCTGCGCCTGAGCGGCCTGCTGCGCAGTGAGCACAGCCTCGTCCACCGGCTGGTCGGCACCATCTTCATCATCCGCGTCGCCGCCGCCGCGCTCGCCTTCGTCTCCCAGATCTTCATCGCCCGCTGGATGGGGACATTCGAATTCGGCATCTATGTCTATGTCTGGACCTGGGTGCTGCTGATCGGCCAGTCGCTCGATCTCGGCCTCGCCACCGCATCCCAGCGTTTCGTGCCGGAGTATCGCGACCGCGGCCTGCCGGCCCTGCTGCGCGGCTATATCTTCGGCACCTCGTGGCTCTCGGTCGGCATCGCCATCGGCTGCGCGGGGCTGTTCGCCGCCGGCGTCTGGCTGCTGCGGGACTGGGTGAACGACTACACGCTCGTGCCGCTCTATCTCGCCTGTTTGATCTTCCCCGCCTATGCGCTCGCCAATGTGCAGGACGGCATTTCGCGCTCCTATGACTGGATGGGCCTCGGCATCGTGCCGACCTATATCGTCCGCCAGGTGCTGCTGACCGTGCTGCTGGCGGCGGCCTATTACGGCGGCCTGCCGGTGGACGCCACGACCGGCATCATCATCGCCGGCGTCTCGATCTGGATCGCGGTCCTCGGCCAGACGCTGGTGCTGCACCGGCGGCTGCGCCGGCGCATCGAGCCCGGCCCGCGCGAATATCGGGTGAGGACATGGTTCGGCGCGGCGCTGCCGATCCTGCTGGTCGAGGGCTTCTATGTGCTGCTCGCCCATACCGACGTGCTGGTGCTTCAGATGTTCCGCACGCCGGAGGAAGTGGCCGTCTATTACGCGGCGGCCAAGACCATCGCACTGCTGTCCTTCGTGTTCTTCGCCGTGTCGGCGACCGCGACCCACCGCTTCAGCAGCTTCCATGTCGCGGGCGATCATGAGGGGCTCGCGGCTTTCCTCGCCCAGACCGTGCGCTGGACCTTCTGGCCCTCGCTCGCGGTCGGCATCGCCCTGCTGGCGCTCGGCAAGCCGATCCTCAACCTGTTCGGCCCGGATTTCGACCAGGGCTAC
>Ga0182745_1003959_pt1 | contig 12527 bp, 8 predicted proteins | sample eDN3rd30CKraftBY_FD_128523 | JGI IMG/M metagenome (GOLD analysis project Ga0182745, IMG submission 128523) | Enriched backyard soil microbial communities from Emeryville, California, USA - eDNA 3rd pass 30_C Kraft BY (version 2) (version 2) | ecosystem: Environmental > Terrestrial > Soil >...
GGCCGCCCACCCGTGTCGTGCCGGGTGGAGATCCTCGACGACGAGGGTAACCCCGTCACCGAACCCGGCGTGTCCGGACGCATCTTCGTCGCGAGCGGGCTGAGTTTCGAGGGCTATACGGACGGGCGGGACAAGGAACGCATCCGCGGTCTGCTCGCGACCGGCGACGTCGGTCACTGGGACGCCGACGGCTATCTCTTCGTCGACGGCCGCGACGACGACATGATCATCTCCGGCGGGGAGAACGTGTATCCGCTGGAGGTGGAGAACCTGCTGGTCGAACGCGACGACGTGCTCGACGCGGCGGTGGTCGGGGTGGAGGATCCCGAGTTCGGCGCCCGCCTGCGGGCGTTCGTGGTCCCCACACCCACAGCAGCTCGCGACCCCGAGGAGATCAAGGCGTACGTGAAGGCGAATCTGGCGCGCTACAAGGTGCCGCGCGATGTGATCTTCCTCGAGGAACTTCCCCGCAACACGACGGGCAAGCTGCTCCGCCGCGTGCTCGTCGACATGAAGATCTGACCGGTCCCCTCCGAGCGAATGTATCGCTCGGCTCCTCCAACCGAGCGAACGGTACATTCGCTCGGAAAGGCGGGGGGACGCAGGCAAAAGGAAAGGCCGGCATCCGAATTCGGATGCCGGCCTTCCGGTGGTAGCGGGGACAGGATTTGAACCTGCGACCTCTGGGTTATGAGCCCAGCGAGCTACCGAGCTGCTCCACCCCGCGTTGCAGAAACGAAGTTACACGAGCGTTCGAACCGAAGGCAAATCGCCTGCACCGCCACCTCCAGGGGACGACACCCGTCGGCCCGCCGGACCGAAAATCGGTGTCCGCCACCCGAAACGGCAGACGAAAAGAAGTGACGGGGGTCACATTTCATGCATGATTCATTTCACATAACGGGCATGTAACAGAACGGGTGGTAGACCGTTATTTTCGACCATCGACCTGGGGAAATGACGGTGCACGGTCTCACCAGTTGGACACGCGTCCGCCGAATCGGGTGGGTGTACCCCGACGCGACCGCTCTGTACGGTCGGTCCCGGCCCGAAACCACCGGGCCAACACCGGACTGCCGCTGCTGACACCCTGCCCCGCAGGATCCGGTGCCTACGAATCCTTCGAGGGGCAGGGACGCGGCCACGACACGCGCCCGCTCCCGATCCACGCCGAATCCGGTGTGCGACGAGGACGCCAGGGCCCGCCGCCGTCAGCGAGCGCGGAGAGGATCCACCCGCATGACCACTCTGTTCAGCAAGCGCGGCCTCGGCATGGCCGTCGTCACCGGCGCCCTCGTCGCCCTCCCCGTCGGCCTGGCCACCGGCACCGCCTCCGCGGCCACCCACAACTGGGACGGCGTCGCCCAGTGCGAGAGCGGCGGCAACTGGTCCATCAACACCGGCAACGGCTACTACGGCGGCCTCCAGTTCTCGCAGAGCACCTGGACCGCCAACGGCGGCACCGGCAGCCCGCACACCGCCTCGAAGGAAGAGCAGATCCGCGTCGCCGAGAACACCCTGCAGTCCCAGGGTCCCGGTGCGTGGCCGGTGTGCGGTCAGTACCTGACCACCGAGTCCGCTCCCGCGCCCGCTCCCGAGGCCCCTGCCCCGGCGCCGGCCCCGGCTGCTCCGGTCGCGCCCGAGGTCCCCGTGCCCGGCGACCAGGTCCAGCAGGCCATCGACACCGCGCGCGTCCTCGCCGAGCAGAACGGTCTCGGCGCACAGTTCCAGCAGCTGATCGACGTCGCCGGCCGCTGACCGAACGCAACGAAGCCGGGCCCCGCACTGAGTGCGGGGCCCGGCTTCGTCGTCCGTGAATCTACCGATCAGCCGCCGGTCGCCTGGTAGGCGTCGACCGCCCGCTGGACCCGTTCCAGGGCCCGGCCGTAGGCCGCGAAGTCACCGCTGCGCTGCGCGTTGCTCAGCTCGCTCAGTGCGGCGTCGAGTTCGTTCACCGCGGCGGCCCGGTCCGCGGGCACCGGAGCCGGTGCCGCCGGCTGCGGTGCGGGCTGCGGCACGGACCCCTGCGCCGTTTCACCGTTCGCGCCCGGCTCCGCCGGTGCGGTCGGTGCCGATTCGCCGCCCGGTGCGGTGGCCGCATTGCCGACGCCACCACCGAACACCTGATCCAGCGCGCCTGCCAGCGTCGGGGCGTAGCCGATGCGCACGCCACCGCCCTGTCCCGGTTCGCGATAGCTCACGAGCACCCGCGACAGCTGCGGGAACGTCGACGTGCTGCCACCGGTCGAGTTGCGTTCGGTGTACATCGGCTGGACGTACAGGATGCCGCCCTCCGCGATCGGCAGGGTCAGCAGGTTGCCGTAGTGGATGCGGTTCGACCGCTCGAGCAGCGTCCGTTCCGACGCCACGCGGGTATCGGAGATCATCGCGTTCTGCGTCTGCTCGGGACCGAACGTCTGGGTGTCCGTCGGCAACTGCAGGATCGTGAACTTCCCGTAGTCCTTCGGGTCGGCGTCCACCGAGATGTACGCCGACAGGAACTGCCGGTTGTAGCCGACCATCGCCGAGCTCAGCCGGAACGACGGCGCAGCCGTCTCCTCGTCGCCGACGAGCACGTAGTACGGCGGCTGGTTGGCGTTCGTCTCCACGGTGGGATCCGACGGCACCGACCAGAACGCGTTGTTCGTGAAGAACTCACGCGGGTCGTCCACGTGGTACTTCGCGAGCATCTCGCGCTGCACCTTGAACAGGTCCTCCGGGTACCGGAAGTGCGAACGCAACTCGTCGGTGATCGCCTCCTGCGGGGTCACCGCATTCGGGAACACACCCATCCACGCCTTCAGGACCGGGTCCTGATCGTCGACCTGGTACAGGGTGACCGTTCCGTCGTACGCGTCGACGGTGGCCTTCACCGAATTGCGGATGTACGAGACCTCCTTGCGAGGCAGCAACCGGCCGGTGTTCTGGTCGATGCTGTCCTCGACGAGACCCTCGAGGGAACTGCGCTGCGCGTACGGATAGTTGTCGAGCGTGGTGTACGCGTCGACGATCCACACGATCCGGCCGTTCACCGCTGCCGGGTAGGCGTCGCCGTCGGCGGTCAGCCACGGCGCGACCTTGGTGACACGGTCGCGGGGGTCTCGGTTGAACAGGATCTTCGAATCCTCGCCGATCGCGCCGGAGAACAGGATGTTGCGCTCGGCGTACTTCGCGGCGAACGCGAGCCGGTTGAACCAGTTCCCGATCGAGACGCCACCGGACCCGTCGTAGGTGTACTTGTCGGTGTCGGTGTCGTACTCGCGCGGCCCGGAGTCTCCGGCCGCACCGACGATCGCGTAGTCCGGATTCGCCTGCGCGATGACCTCACCGAAGTAGATCCGCGGCTGCTCGACGGGGATCACCTGGCTGTCGGACTTGAGCGAGGCGAGGTCGCTGACCATGTACACGGGGTAGCCGCTGTTGCTGTTGGCGGCTTCCTCGGCCGATTCGCTGGCGGCCGCATTGACCCGGTTCGCCGGCGCGGCGACCAGGCCGTTGCCGTGCGTGTACACGGTGTGGCGGTTGATCCAGTCGGTCTGGTTGCCGGTCAGGCTCGACGGGGACAGCTCGCGGGCAGCGACGATGTAGTCCTCGACCTTCCCTTCCACGCTGTACCGGTCGATGTCGAGCGACTGCGGGAACCCGTAGAAGTTCTTGAGCTGCTGCTGCTGGGTGAACGTGCGCGGCAGCACGTTCGGGTCGAGCAGGCGCGTGTTCGCGATGGTCGTCAGGTCTGCGGGCACCTCGCTCGGCGACGCGGTGCCGACCCCGGGATAGTCCCGGTACTCCACCTTGTCGTCGGTGATGCCGTACGCCTCGCGGGTCGCGGCGATGTTCCGTTCGATGAACGGGGATTCCTTGTCCGCGGCGTTCGGGCGCACCGAGAACTGCTCGACGACCAGCGGATACACCGCGCCGACGAGGATCGACGAGAGCACCAGCAGCGCGGTGGCCAGCGCCGGGATCCGCAGATCCCGCAGCACGATCGCCGCGAAGAAGGCGATCGCACAGATCACCGCGATGGCCAGCAGGATGAGCTTCGCCGGCAGCACCGCGTGGATGTCGGTGTAGCCCGGGCCGGTGAACGTGGGTTCCTTGCGGCCGCTCCACAGCAGCGTGTACCGGTCCAGCCAGTACGCGATCGCCTTGAGCGCGACGAACACACCGGCGAGAACCGCGAGCTGGATCCGCGCGGCACGGCTGACGTTGCCGCCGCGGCCGGCGAGCCGGATGCCGCCGAAGATGTAGTGGGTGACCAGGTTCGCGATGAGCGCGAGGATCACCGCGACGAACACCCAGTTCAGCAGGAACCGGTAGAACGGCAGGTCGAACGCGTAGAACCCGACATCGAGGCCGAACTGCGGATCCACGGTGCCGAACGAGCCGCCGTTGAAGAACATCTGCACGGTGACCCAGCTGGCCTGCGCGACCAGGCCCGACAGCAGACCCAGCACGATCGGAATGCCGAGCCCGAACATGCGCATGCGGGTCATCACCGTGGTGCGGTACCGCGCGACCGGGTCGTTGGGGCCGGCCGTGGGCACGAACACCGGCCGGGATCGATAGGCCAGCAGCATCGCAAGCCACACGACGGCGCCGACGAAGAGCGAGGCGACCACGAACAGGACTATGCGGGTCACCAGCACCTTGACGTACACGTCGCGGTACTCCACCTCACCGAACCACAGCCAATTGGTGTATGCGTCGACGAGCCGGGGACCGAGCAACAACAAGGCCGCCACCACCAGCGCGAGGATCAGCAGAACCTTGCTGCGTTTGGACAGGGTGGGTACCCCTGAGGGGGGCCTCATTCCCACGTGTCACACTCCCAACTCTTCGGCGACGCCGGATCACGCCGCAATTGCTCGCCCCCGTGCACCGCGCGTCGCGCGTACACCGGTGACCGTTTCGCCCCAACTCTACGGAACGAATCGCTCCTGCCGCCGAATCGGCGGACTCACGGAACCGGTCCCGTGAGCCGCGGTGACCCACCGCAGGCTCACGGTGCAAGGATAAGACGGTGAGTGAGCATCTTCCCGTCCCCTCCGAAGAAGGCCTGCGCCGCTGCGTCGGCGAGATCGTCGACTTCGTCGACGCCGACGGCTGGGGCCGTCCGCCGGTGATGTTCGCGCTGGTCCCGACCGCGCTGCTGGCTGCGGAGGAACCATCGCTCGGCGACCGGCTCGACGAGGGCAGCGAATACACCCCGATCGAGCAGGATTCCTTCCCCGAGGACGTCGAGGGCGGCAGTCCCGCGCTCGACGAGTTCCTGGCGACGACCAGCTGGCCGTCGTCGGTGGCCGGGTGTGTGCTGGTCCAGGAGATCGTGGTGTTGCCGCCCAGCGCAGAGTCCGATCTCGACGACGCGCTCGCGCCGCGGCTGGCCGACGCGCACGCCGCGGACGAGGCGGCCCGGCTGGCGGCGCACAGTCATCCCGAGCGGCGTGACGCGCGCCTGATCGCAGGAGTGCTGCGCGACGGGCCGTCGCTGTGCCTGCTGCAGCTACGTCCCACCGACGACGAGGATCCGTTCGCGGGCATCGAACTGCGCACCTACGAGAACCTGGCGCCGAACCTGGTCGCCGCGCTCTACGCGACGCTCGAACCCGACGAGGACTGACGTCCCGCGGTCAGGCGCAGGTCGGTACGTCGCCACCGGCGGCGACGGTCGCGAGGGCGTCGATCGCGTCGTCGAGCGACTCGACCCGGATCAGCTGTAGCCCGTCGGGGACGTCGGTGAGTGCCTCGGCGCAGTTGTCCGCGGGCACCAGGAAGTGGGTCGCGCCGTCGTCGACCGCGCCGTCGAGCTTGTGGGTGATGCCGCCGATCGGTCCGACCTTGCCGTCCGAGTCGATGGTGCCGGTGCCCGCGACGGCGAGCCCGCCGTTGAGCGGGCCGGGGCTGAGCTTGTCGACGACGGCGAGGCTGAACATCAGGCCGGCCGAGGGGCCGCCGATGTCGGCGAGGTTGAAGGTGACGGTGAACGGCACCTCGGGCACCTCTTCGGTGGTGATCCCGAGGTAGCCCTTCTCCGGATCACCCGGACGCGCCGCGACGGTGACCTGCACGTCCTCGTCCATGCCGTCGCGGCGGACCTGGACGGCCAGTTCCGAACCCGGTGCGACCGCGCCGACGGCGCGCTGCACGCTGCCGGCCGTGGTCACCGGCTCCCCCGCGACCGCGACGATCTGATCTCCCTCGCGGAACACTCCGGTGGCGGGCGCGTCCTCGCCGACCTGCGCGACCCGCACGGTCACCGGCAGGTCGAGGTGGTGCAGCGCGGCGAGTTCGGCGCTGCGTTCGGACTGGGTGAACAATGCCTGGTCGGCGGCACGGACGTCGTCCTTGCTGACATTCGGCGGATACACGGTCTCGCGCGGGGCGAGCGCGTACCGGTCGCTGATCCACACCGTCAGTGCCTGCGCGAGAGTCAGCCGGTCGTTGACGCCGACAGTGGTCATCCGCAGCTGACCGGTGGTCGTGTCGGGTTCGATGCCGTCGATCTGTACAACGGGCTTGCCGTCCGCCTCGCCGAGTGTGTCGAACGTCGGCCCCGGGCCGAGTGCCACGTACGGAACCTTCACGTTGGTGGCGATACCCGCCAGAGCCAGAAGGGGGACCAGCACCGCGAGCGGCGTCACGAACCGTCGATTCACCCGGTCCAGGGTAGCGGCAGCCGATGTTCGCGATCAGCGTGACCACGCAGGACCGATCGCCCTCGGACGCCTTGTACCGTTGAATACATGAGCGACACGCCTTTCGGCTTCTCGAACTCCGACGACGACCCGGACCGGAAGAAGGACGACAGTTCCGGCACCGGCGGGTCCGGATCCGAGGGCGGTGCGTCCGGCGGCTTCCCGTTCGGGTTCGGGCTGCCGGGCGGTGCGAACCCGTTCGGTGGCGGTGACCCCGGCGCCAACCCGTTCGGCGCCCAGGGCTTCGACCCGGCCCAGCTCGGCCAGATGATCTCCCAGTTCGGCCAGATGCTCAGCGGAATGGGCAATGCGATGGGCAGCGGTGGCACCGGCCCGGTGAACTACGAGGTCGCCATGAAACTGGCCCGGCAGCAGGTCGGGTCGTTCACGCCGGTCTCCTCCGGGGAAGCCGACGCGATCCGCGACGCGGCGCACCTCGCGGAACTGTGGCTCGACGGTGCGACGACGCTCCCGGCGGGCGCGACCCGCACGGTCGCGTGGACCCCGGTCGAGTGGCTCGAGAACACTCTCGACACCTGGAAGCGGCTGTGCGATCCGGTGGCCGAGCAGATCAACGGCATGTGGATCCAGGGTCTGCCCGAGGAAGCCCGGCAGATGGCCGGCCCCATGCTCGGCATGTTCGGGCAGATGGGCGGACTCGCGTTCGGTTCCCAGCTCGGTCAGGCGCTCGGCCAGTTGTCGAAGGAGGTGCTGACCTCCACCGACATCGGCCTGCCACTCGGCCCGGCCGGGACCGCGGCGCTGCTGCCCGAAGCGATCGACAAGTTCGGTGACGGCCTCGAGCAGCCCGCACAGGAGGTGCTGGTGTTCCTGGCCGCCCGCGAGGCGGCGCACCAGCGTCTGTACAGCCACGTGCCGTGGCTGCGGCAGCGGCTGCTGTCGACCGTCGAGGACTACGCCCGCAACATCCGCATGGACTTCTCCGCCATCGAGGATCTCGCGCAGGGCCTCGACCCGTCCGCGCTGACCGATCCGTCGAAGCTCGAGGAGATCCTCAAGCAGGGCGCCCTCGAACCGCAGACCACCCCGGAACAGAAGCAGGCGCTCGAACGGCTCGAGACACTGCTCGCGCTCGTCGAGGGCTGGGTGGAGACCGTCGTGTCCGACGCGCTCGGCGACCGGATCCCCGGGGCGTCGGCGCTGAGCGAGACCCTGCGTCGCCGGCGCGCGTCGGGCGGTCCCGCCGAGCAGACCTTCGCCACGCTGGTCGGCCTCGAACTGCGGCCGCGCAAGCTGCGGGAGGCCGCGGCGCTGTGGCGGACCCTCACCGAGCAGGCGGGTACGGAGGCGCGGGACAAGGTGTGGGCCCATCCGGACCTGCTGCCCGAGTCGTCCGACCTGGACAGCCCGGCCGGATTCGTCGACCGGGTTCTCGGCGGCGACACCGGGGCGTTCGACGATCCGATCGCCCAGTTGCGGGCCGTCGAGGAACGCGAGCGCGCGGAGAAGGAGAAGGGCAGCGGCGATCAGGGCGGCGAGACCGGTCCCGACGAATCGGCCTGACATCCTGTTTCCGCAGGCAACAGCAGGTTTCTGCCTGTGGATAACCCGGTGATCCGGGGCGTCGCCGGACGCGGCGGCTGTCAGGCTCGACGTCATGACGTCGTCACCTGCGCACCCGTCCGGCCCCGCCCTGGACCCCTGTCTCGAACTGCTGCGCCGCCCGGACGGCACCGTCCAGCTCGGCTGGGGACCCGAGACGGGTGCCCTGCTGGTCCCACCGGAGGGCATCGACACGTTCGATCTGCTCACCGTGCTGCGGATGCTCGACGGTCGTCACCCGCGTGAGACGGTGCTCGCCCACGTCGCGGATCGCGGCATGGACGCGGCCGCGGTCGACGCGATCCTCGACGATCTCGTCGCGTACGGGGCGCTGCGGGACCCCGTGGCGCACACCGGCCCGGTCACCACGGAGCCGCGGGTGCGGATCCATGGTGACGGGCCGATCGCCGACGCGGTCGCCGCGCACCTGACGGTGTCGTCGGTGCGGGTCTCGCGGTCCGGTTCGTATCCGCAGACCAGCGACGTCACGACCTGGAACGTGCACTGCGTGCTGCTCACCGACGATCTGACGCCGGATCCGAATCTCGTCGTGGATCTCATGCGGCACCGGATTCCGCACCTGCCGGTCCGGCTCCGGGACGGGCGCGGTGTCGTCGGACCGTTCGTGGTCCCCGGCCGGACCAGTTGCCTGCGTTGCGCGGACCTGGCCCGCACCGATCTGGATCCGGCGTGGCCGCACCTGGCGACCCAGCTGTGGGGTCGGGTCGGCCGCGCCGACCCCGCCGCGGTCCTCGCGACCGCGGCGGTCGCGGTGGGACAGATCGACGCCCTCGCGGCCGGGCGGCCGGAGAACACGCCGATCCTGATCGACCGCACCCTCGAAGTCGACCTCGGCGCGCACCGGTTCACGACACGCCGTTGGTTCCGGCATCCGCGGTGTACGTGCGCACCGATGACAGGGCCCGGTCGTGCATGATGGTGGGCGTGGCCGAGATTCCCCGTAAGAGCTCTTCCCGCACCGCCAAACTGGCGAGCATCCCGCTCGGGATCGCCGGACGCGCCGCAGTCGGTTTCGGACGCCGACTCGCCGGCGGCGACCGCGACGAGATCGACGCCGAGCTGACCGCGAAGGCGGCCGAGCAGTTGTTCTCCGTTCTCGGCGAGCTCAAGGGCGGCGCCATGAAATTCGGGCAGGCACTGAGCGTCATGGAGGCCGCCGTCCCGGAGGAGTTCGCCGAACCGTATCGCGAGGCACTGACCAAGCTGCAGTCCGAGGCGCCGCCGCTCCCCGCGAAGGCCGTGCACCGGGTACTCGATCAGCAGCTGGGAACCCGCTGGCGCGAGCGTTTCTCCTCGTTCGACGACGTGCCGACAGCGTCGGCGAGCATCGGGCAGGTGCACCGGGCGGTGTGGTCCGACGGTCGCGAGGTCGCCGTGAAGGTGCAGTATCCGGGTGCCGACGAGGCGTTGCGCGCGGATCTGCGCACGCTGCAACGATTCGCGGGTCTGTTCGGAACGGTCATGCCCGGGACCGACGTGCGTCCGGTCCTCGACGAGTTGACCGCCCGCACGGAGGAGGAACTCGACTACCGCATCGAGGCGGACAACCAGCGGGCCTTCGCCCGGGCCTTCGACGGCGACCCCCGCTTCGTGGTGCCGCACGTCGTCGCGAGCGCACCGAAAGTGGTCGTGACCGAATGGCTTTCGGCAACACCGCTGTCGGCGATCATCCAGAACGGCACCCGCGAGCAGCGCAACCGCGCGGGGGCGCTGCTCGCCGAGTTCCATTTCGCCTCGCCCGCCGTGGTCGGGCTGTTGCACAGCGATCCGCATCCCGGGAACTTCATGCTGCTCGACGACGGCCGTCTGGGCATCATCGATTTCGGGGCGACCGCGGCGATGCCCGACGGGCTGCCGCCGGTCCTGGGCCGGATGGTGCGCCTGGCCGTGGAGGAACGGTTCGACGAGCTGACCGAACTGCTGTACTCGCATCGATTCGTGTTGCCCGGCAAGGAGGTGACGGACCGCGAGATCGCGGACTACCTCCGGCCGTTCACCGATCCGATCCGCACCGAATCGTTCCACTTCACGCGGGCGTGGCTGCAGAAGGCCGCCGGCACGGCCACCGATTTCTCGAGCCCGCAGTTCCGCACCGCGCGGACGCTGAACCTGCCGCCGGAGTACGTGAGTGTGTTCCGGGTGCTGCTGGGTTCGGTGGGAATCTGCGCGCAGCTCGACGCGTACGCGCCGTACATGCGGATCCTGTCGGAATGGTTGCCCGGCTTCACGGACGACCGGTCCGAGGTCCTCGAGTGATCCCCTGATCCCGAGGGCCCCGGACCGGATCCGGGTCGGTCACGAATTCACGCGCACACCAACTGTTTCCGGGGGCGACCCCGGGGACGCTTGCGTGCGACGACGGTTCCGCGATCGAAGATCTCGCCGCCCCACACACCCCACGGCTCCGCGCGATCGAGTGCCGCCGCGAGGCAGCGCGTGCGGATGGGGCAGTCGGTGCACAGCGCCTTGGCCTGCTCGAGCTCGGCCGGGGTCTCGGCGAACCACAGGTCCGGGTTGTCCTGCCGGCACGGGAGTTCACGCACACGTGCCGCCCCGGTCCGGTCGAGCGCGACGCCGATCTCGGTCACGGTCGCGGTCGTCGTGGTGGGCACAGTTGCGGTCGGCACAAGGGCCTCCTTCTGGCTGGTTCGGATGATGAGAGCGAACCGGTGGCCGGAAAGAAGAACGGCCACGGTCCGCTGAGCGGGGTCCGTGGCCGAAACGATGGGGCGGGTTACCGGGGAATCTCCCGGAACCGGCTTCGGGCCACGGACGAGGCAGCGGCGGCGCGGGGGCGATGCGCCTGCCGTGCGGCAGCGAGCGGCGCCACGACGCGCGCGGCGGCCAGTGCTGCAGCAGCTGCCTTGAAGCCGATCATCGTGGCCACCTCCTCACATCGTTCGCGCACGAGCTCTTCCCGTGACAACATCGTCCAGCCTAGATTCGATGTCGTCGATCGCACAAGTTATTTTCTACCTGCGGTTTTACCGTCAGAGGTCGAGAGTGTCCGCGGTGCGCTCGCCGCGCACGAGCGCCAGCACGTCCTCGCCGTACTGCGCGAGCTTCTTCGCACCGATCCCCGGGATCGCCACCAGCGATCGGGTGTCGCCCGGCCGCTGCTCGGCGATCGCGACGAGCGTGTTGTCGCTGAACACGACATAAGCCGGCACCTTCTGCTCCTTCGAGCGTTCCCGCCGCCAGTTCTTCAAGGCCACCAGCAGGTCCTCGTCGAGGTTCGACGGGCAGGTCTCGCACCGGCCGAGCATCGTCGACGTCGACCCCATCAGCGGCTTGCCGCACACCCGGCACTGCGGCCGCTTCTTCTTCGACGGCGGGGGTGTCGCGATGCGGGAGGCCGGCGAGTCCTCGGGGATGAGCCCGTGCAGGAACCGGGACCGGCGCCGCGACCGGCGACCGCCCTCGCTGCGCGACAGCGCCCACGACAGGTGCAGGTGGACGCGGGCGCGGGTCACCCCGACATACAGCAGGCGGCGTTCCTCCTCGATGCCCGCCTCGTCGGGCGGGGTACTGCTGTCGCCGGTGACATGGCTGATGGGCAGCATGCCGTCCGTGAGCCCGACGAGGAACACCGCGTCCCATTCGAGGCCCTTGGCGGCGTGCAGCGATGCGAGCGTCACACCCTGCACGGTCGGTGGCTGCCGCGCTTCGGCGCGGGCCGCGAGGTCGCGCAGCAGCTCGTCGAGGGTGAGATCGGGCTGGTGCTCGAGCAGTTCCTCGGTGAGCTGCACGAGCGCGGTCAGCGACGCCCAGCGTTCGCGGGCCTGCGCACCCGCCGGTTCGGTGTCGGTGAGCCCGAGCGGCACCAGGACCGCGCGGACGAGGGTGAGGAGCCCGGCACCCCGGCCGGACTCCTCGGGCAGGTCGTCGCGGTTGTGCACCTGCCGCAGCGCGTTGACGGCCTGCCGCACCTCGTCGCGCTGGAAGAACCCTTCCCCGCCGCGCACCTGATACGGGATCCCGGCCTCGGTGAACGCCTGCTCGTACACCTCCGACTGCGCGTTGATCCGGTACAGCACCGCGATCTCCGCGGCGTCGACCCCGTCGCGCAGCAGCTTGGCGATCGCCTTCGCGACGGCAGTGGCCTCGGCCGGTTCGTCGTCGTATTCGGCGAAGTGCGGCTCGGGGCCGGGCGGGCGCTGCCCGATCAGTTGCAGCCGGGTGCCGGCGATACGGCCGCGCGCCGCGCCGATCACCTCCTCGACCGCGCCACGGCCGCCGGAGCGCGCC
>Ga0182745_1003964_pt1 | contig 12513 bp, 12 predicted proteins | sample eDN3rd30CKraftBY_FD_128523 | JGI IMG/M metagenome (GOLD analysis project Ga0182745, IMG submission 128523) | Enriched backyard soil microbial communities from Emeryville, California, USA - eDNA 3rd pass 30_C Kraft BY (version 2) (version 2) | ecosystem: Environmental > Terrestrial > Soil >...
CAAAGATCGGCCACTCTCTGACCCCTCCGTCGGCTTCGCCGCCACCTCCCCATTTGAATGGGGAGGAAAGTAATTCTGCTTCGCCCAGAAAGAGGATTTGCCGATGAGCCTCCCGCGCGCTCTGATCCTGGGCTGCGCCGGGACCGAACTGTCGGCGGAGGAGCGGGCCTTCTTCCGCGACGCCGATCCGCTGGGCTTCATCCTGTTCGCCCGAAACATCGGCACGGTCGAAAGCACCCGCCGCCTGGTCGACGACCTGCGCTCCTGCGTGGCGCGCGGCGAGGCGCCGGTTCTGATCGATCAGGAAGGCGGACGGGTGGCCCGGCTGCGGCCGCCGCTGTGGCGCAAGGCGCCGCCCGCCCGGCTGCTGGGCGATCTTTATGCCCGCGACCCCGATGCCGGACTCGAGGCGACGAGACTCAATTCCCGGCTGCTGGCAGCGGACGTGGCCGGGGTCGGTTGCGACGTCGACTGCCTGCCCGTTCTCGACATCGCCTTTCCCGAGACCCACGCCGTGATCGGCGACCGCGCCTATGCCGACCGGCCCGAACCGGTCGCAGCGTTGGGCCGGGCCGCGGCCGAAGGGTTGATGGCCGAGGGCGTGCTGCCGGTCATCAAGCACATTCCCGGGCATGGCCGGGCCACGGTCGACAGCCACGAGGCGCTACCCAGGGTCACGGCCTCGCGCGCCGAGCTGGAGCGGACGGATTTCGTGCCCTTCAAGCTGCTCTCGGACCTGCCCTGGGCCATGACCGGTCATCTCCTGTTCGAGGCGATCGACCCCAAGGACTGTATCACCGTTTCTGCCGGCTCCGTGCAGAGCGTGATCCGGGCCCATATCGGGTTCGACGGGCTGCTGCTGTCGGACGATCTTTCGATGCAGGCGCTGGGCGGGTCGCTCGGCGAACGGGCGGCCCGGGCTCTTGCCGCCGGCTGCGACATCGCCCTGCACTGCAACGGCCGGATGGCCGAAATGGTCGAGATCGCGGGCCGCACCGGTCAGATGACGGAGCGCGCCTATCGACGTTTCCAGGACGGCCGCAGTTTTCTCGCCCGCCATCGCGACCCCGCAGGCGCCCGCGGGCTCGCCGACGCGGCCCGTCGGGTCGCCGAACTCCTCCCGGAATGGGGATAAGGCGCGGCCAAATCCTGTGGCGGCACGCGCGTCCGCTCACTAAACCGGGACAGCATGACCGAACCCGCCAGCCCGCCCCCCGAGGAGGCGTCCGCCGCCGACGGCGCAGCAGCGCCCGTTGAAGCGACGGCTGCCGCGCCCGCGGCGCCGCCGGGCGACGCGTTCGCCGCGACCGGACCCGACGTCATCGCGCCCGGCGAGGGCGAGCTGATCGTCAATCTCGAGGGCTTCGAAGGCCCGCTCGACCTCCTGCTGAACCTCGCACGCGACCAGAAGGTCGACCTGCGCAAGATCTCGATGGTCGCCCTCGTCGACCAGTATCTCGCCCACATCCACCAGGCGCGCCGCATGCGGCTGGAGCTGGCGGCCGATTATCTCGTGATGGCGGCATGGCTCGCCTACCTGAAGTCGCGCTTGCTGCTGCCCGCGCCACCGGCGGGAGAGGAACCGTCGGGCCAGGAAATGGCGGACGCGCTGCAATGGCAGCTGCGCCGCCTCGAGGCGATGCAGGAGGCGGGCGCGCGCCTCATGGCACGCCCGCAGCTCGGCCGGGACATCTTCTCGCGCGGCCAGCCCGAGGGCATCGTCGTCGTGCGCCGCGCCGTGTGGGACGTGAAGCTCTACGACCTGCTGAGCGCCTACGGCTCGCAGGTCAGGCCGAAGGACGCCGACACCTACCAGATCAAGCCGATGGAGTTCTTCTCGGTCGAGGAAGCGGCGGAGCGCCTCGGCCGCATGCTGGGTATCGCCATCGACTGGCAGTCGCTCGAAGCCTTCCTGCCGGCCGGCCTGACCGATCCCGCGCGTCGCCGCTCGGCGATCGCCGCGACCTTCGTGGCCGGCCTCCAGCTCGCCAAGGACGGCCAGATCGAGCTGCGCCAGACCGAGCGCTTCGGTCCCATCCATTTGCGCAAACGTACTGACCAGCAGTGACGGTCCCCGACATGTCAGACACCGAGAACACCACCCCCCAGGTCGAGGACGCCGACGAGCGCGCGCTCGCCCCCGAAGAGACCGCCGCGACGGATGAGGCCGGCAAGGACGACGAAAAGAAAAAGGATGACGACGTCGAGGACGGCGACGCGGACGACTCCGAGGATGATGATGATTCGGACGACGACGACGACGACGACGACGATTCGGACGACGACGAAGATGATGACGAGTCGGATGACGACGACTCGGACGATGAGGACGAAGACGAAGACGAAGACGATTCCGACGACAAAGAGCAGGGCGAGGATGACGGCGGCGCCGAAAAGCCGGCAAAGGATTCTGCCGTAGAAGAGAATTCGTCACCGGACGCGCCCGTCGAGAATGTCCTGGTCGAGACCGTGGCCGCTGAGGCCGTCGCGGTGGCGGCACTGTCCACGGCGGCGGCGGCTGCCGCCCCGGCCGGCGAGGTGATCGACGTCGTGTCGCCCGATCATGCCCAGCATCTGCGGCTGCTCGAGGCGTTGATTTTCGCCGGCACCCAGGCGCTCGGCGAGAAGGAGCTGGCGGAGAGGCTTCCCAACGATGCCGATGTGAAGCGTCTGCTGGCCGATCTCGCGGAGCTGTATGCCGCCCGCGGCGTGAACCTCGTGCAGGTGGCGGGTGGCTATGCCTTCCGTACGGCGCCCGATCTCTCCGAGAAGCTCAAGATCGAGAAGCCGGTGACGCGCAAACTGTCGCGGGCCTCGGTCGAGACTCTGGCCATCATCGCCTACCACCAGCCGGTGACGCGCGCCGAGATCGAGCAGGTTCGCGGCGTCGGCCTCAGCAAGGGCACGCTCGACCTGCTGTTCGAACAGAACTGGATCAAGCCGATGGGTCGTCGTCGGGCGCCCGGCAAGCCGGTGACCTGGGGCACCACGGACTTCTTCCTCGAGCATTTCGGCCTGCCGAACCTGGACGATTTGCCGGGCCATGAGGAATTGAAGGCCGCCGGGCTCTTGGATGCCCGCTCGCAGCCCCCCATATTCAGACCAGACGAGCCCGATCTGCCGCTCGAGCCGACGGAGGACGAGGCCGACGAGCCTCTCGCCGTCGAGGAAAGCCCCGCGGAACCCGGGCGCTGACGCCTCAGAACCACCTTATTCGACAGGTTGCCGGGGCTTCGTGACGGGTGCCATAATCAGCACACGTAATTCGACACGCCGATTGCAATCGATCTTGGGAGCATTGTGAAATGGGAAGCTTCAGCATCTGGCACTGGCTAATCGTGCTGGCCGTCGTGCTGCTGCTGTTCGGCGGTCGCGGCAAGGTCTCGCAGCTCATGGGCGACTTCGGCAAGGGCCTCTCGGCCTTCAAGAAGGGCGTCGGGGGCAGCCAGGAGGAGACACCGCCGCAGGCTCAGCCGGGTACGCAGCCGGGCGACAGCGCCAAGCCGATCTCGGCGCAGGCGACAACGACCCCTCCGAGCGGAACGGTCCACCACCAGGACAGCGCCGCTAAGGTCTAAGAGCGGCCTTGTGAGGGCCTGAACGGCCATGTTCGGTATCGATAGTCCTGAGTTGATGGTCATTGCGGTCGTGGCGCTCGTCGTCATCGGCCCCAAGGAACTGCCCGGCCTGCTGCGCAGCTGGGGCAAGTGGATGGCGCAGATGCGCGGCATGGCCTCGGAATTCCGCGGCCATGTCGATGAGATGGTGCGCCAGGCCGACCTCGACGACGTGAAGAAGCAGCTGACCGCGACGCCCGGCCTCGACCTGCAGGCACTCGACCCGACGCGGGAGATCAAGAGCGCCCTCCAGGAAGGCATGGCCGAAGGCGAGAAGGCGATGGCCGAGGCCAAGGCCCAGCTCGACAATCCCCTCGTCGAACCCGAATCGGCCCCGCAGATCGCGGCCGAAGCCCAGCCTGCGCTCGAAAGCGCCCCGGCAACGCCCGTCGCGGCCACCGAAGCAATGCCGGCGATGGTGCCGGTCGCTGCCGAATCGGCCGTACCCGAAGCTCCGGCGCCGGTTGTTTCAGCCGATGAGAAGCCGGCCAAGGCCGTCGCGGCCGGCTGAGCGCCAACTTGCGCTTTGAATTGCGCCCCAAAGGGCGGCATAACGCGGCTCCCAACGCTGCGAAGTAATCCGTGACCCAGGCATACGACGGACCCGAAGACGACAAGCCGATGCCGCTTCTCGATCACCTGATCGAGCTGCGGAAGCGACTGATCTATGCGCTGATCTGCTTCTTCGCCGTCTTCTTCGTCACGTTCTATTTCGCCAAGCCGATCTTCTCGTTCCTGATCCAGCCGGCGCTGGCCGACGGCTACAAGGTCATCGTCCTCGATATCTTCGAGTTCTTCTTCGTCACGGTGAAGCTGTCGGCCTTCGTGGCGCTGATCGTGGGCTTCCCGCTGATCGCGGTGCAGATCTGGCTGTTCGTCGCGCCGGGACTGTATCGTCACGAGAGGCGCGCCTTCGTGCCGTTCCTCGTCGCCACGCCGTTCATGTTCTATGCCGGCTGCGCGCTCATGTACTATGTCGTGCTGCCGTACGTGATCAACTTCATGCTCACGCAGTACGCGCCGCCCGACATCGAGAAGACGCTGAGATCGTCCGACTATCTCGAACGCATCCTGCAGCTCGTCTTCGCCTTCGGCTTCGCCTTCGAGGTCCCGGTCCTGCTGACCCTGCTGATCCAGGTCGGCATCGCCACCACCGAGGGGCTGAAGTCCAAGCGCCGCTATGCCGTCGTCGTGGCCTTCGTGATTGCCGCCGTGCTCGCGCCGCCCGACGTGGTGAGCCAGATCGCGCTCGCGATCCCGCTGATGGCCTTCTACGAGATCAGTATCCTGATCGGTGGCGTGATCGAGCGGAAGCGGGCAGCTGAAGAGAAGGCCGCCGAGGAGGCGGAGAAGAAGGCCGAGGAAGCCGAAAAGTCCGACCAGGCGACCGGTAGCTAGAGATGCACGACATAAGATTCATCCGGGAGAGCCCCGAGGCGTTCGACGCCGGCCTGAAGAAACGCGGTCTCGCGCCGCTTTCGGCCGAGATCCTGGAGATCGACCGGCGCCGCCGCGCCGCCATCTCCGACAGCGAAGCCATCCAGGCGAAGCGCAAGGCGCTCAGCCAGCAGATCGGCATGGCCAAGCGCAAGGGCGAGAACGCCGACGCGCTGATGGCCGAGGTCGCCAACCTTGAGCAGAGCCTGAAGGACGGCGAGCGCGAGGCCAGCCGCCTCGACGAGGAGCTGCGCATCCGCCTCGAGGTGATCCCGAACCTGCCGTTCGACGAGGTGCCCGAGGGCGCCGACGAGACCGCCAACGTCGAGATTCGCCGTGTCGGCAACCAGCGCAATTTCGGCTTCCCGCCGAAGGATCATGTGGCGCTGGGCGAGGCGACCGGCGAAATGGACTTCGCCGCCGCCGTGAAGATTTCCGGCTCGCGCTTCGTGTTCCTGAAATCGCATCTCGCGCGGCTGGAACGGGCGCTGGCGCAGTTCATGCTCGACCTGCACACGGTCGAGGGCGGCTACACCGAGGTCAATCCGCCGCTGCTCGTGAAGGATACCGCCGTCTACGGCGTCGGCCAGCTGCCGAAGTTCGCCGAGGACATGTTCCACACCGACAACGGCTTCTGGCTGATCCCGACCGCCGAGGTCTCGCTCACCAATCTGGTGAACGACATGGTGCTGGAGGAGAAGGAACTGCCGCTGCGTTTCACGGCCTTCACGCCCTGCTTCCGCTCCGAGGCGGGGTCGGCCGGCAAGGACACGCGCGGCATGATCCGCCAGCACCAGTTCCCCAAGGTCGAGCTGGTCAGCATCACGACGCCGGAACAGTCGGTCGACGAGCACGAGCGGATGACGGGCTGCGCCGAGGAAGTGCTGAAGCGGCTCGGCCTCGCCTATCGCACGGTCGTGCTGTGCGGCGGCGACATGGGCTTCGGATCGCGCAAGACCTACGACATCGAGGTCTGGTTGCCCGGCCAGAACGCCTATCGCGAGATTTCGAGCTGCTCGAACATGGGCGACTTCCAGGCCCGCCGCATGAATGCGCGCTACCGGCCGAAGGAAGGGCCCAAGGGCAAGGGAGGCGCGACGCGCTTCCTCAATACCCTCAACGGCTCGGCGCTGGCGGTCGGCCGCACCCTGGTTGCCGTGCTGGAGAATTACCAGAACGAAGACGGTTCGGTGACGGTACCGGAGGCGCTGCGCCCCTACATGGGCGGCCTCGAGCTCATTCCCGCGCCCCCTGCGGCGTCTGCGCCGGCGCAGAAATGAAGGTCGCCAACCTCGCCAAGGCACGCATCCTCGTCACCAACGACGACGGTATCCACGCGCCCGGTCTCGAGGCGCTGGTCGAGATCGCGACCCAGCTTTCGAGCGACGTCTGGATCGTGGCGCCCGAGGTCAACCAGAGCGGCGCCGGCCATTCGCTGTCGCTGTCGCGGCCGATCCGCGCGCGCGAGGTGAGCGAGGGCAAGGTCGCGGTCGACGGCACGCCGACCGACTGCGTACTGTTCGCCGTCAAGCACCTGATGAAGGACCGCAAGCCCGACCTCGTCCTGTCGGGCGTCAACCGCGGCACCAACATCGCCGACGACGTGACCTATTCCGGCACCATCGCGGGCGCCATGGAAGGCTGCCTGCTCGGCATCCCCTCGATCGCCTTCAGCCAGGCCTACATGCACGACCATCCGGTGAAGTGGGGCACCGCGACGGCCCACGGCGCCGCCGTGGCGCGCCGCGTGCTGGCGCTCGACTGGCCGCGCAACGTGCTGGTCAATGTCAATTTCCCCGATGTGGTCGCGGGTTCGGTTCGGGGCGTGCGGGTCACGCACACCGGCACACGCGGCTTCGGCGGCCATATCGTCGAGCGCAAGGATCCGCGCGGCGGCACCTACTACTGGATCGGCTACGCCCCGCAGGAGAGCGAGATCGACGCGGCCAGCGACATCGCCGCCGTCCGCTCGGGCCACATCTCGGTGACCCCGCTGCACCTCGACCTGACGCACGAGAGCATGCGCCGGAAGCTCGTCGCGGAGTTCGAGGCGGCGCCCGTCGAACTCGGCTAAGGGGGCGACGTGAACGTCCCCGCCATGCAGCGGCTGATCGCCGAACTGCGCAACTCGGGCATCACGGACGAAAACGTGCTGGGCGCGATCGCCTCGGTCGACCGCGAGCGCTTCGTGACGCAGACCTTCGCCGAGCGTGCCTGGGAGAATACGGCGCTGCCCATCGCGTTCGGCCAGACGATCAGCCAGCCGCTGGTGGTCGCCGCCATGACCGAAGCGCTGCGGGTCGGTCCGCGCATGAAGGTGCTGGAGATCGGCACCGGCTCCGGTTACCAGGCCGCCGTGCTGGCCAAGCTCGCGCGCCGCGTCTACTCGGTCGAGCGCTTCAAACCGCTCTCCAAGGCCGCCGAGCGATTGCTGCTCGACCTCGGCATCTACAACGTCGTGGTCGACATCAACGACGGCAGCAAGGGATGGCCGGGGCAGGCGCCGTTCGACCGCATCATCGTCACCGCCGCGGCAGAAGAGCGCCCGCAGGCGCTGATCGACCAGCTCGCCGTCGGCGGCATCCTGATCGTGCCGGTGGGCCGCGATCCCACCTCCCAGGTCGTCGAGCGCATCGTCAAGAACGAGAGCGGCCTGCAACGCGACACGCTGATGCCGGTGCGCTTCGTCCCGCTGGTCGCAGGGCCATTGCCGGTATTGGGGTCCGGATAAGCAGCGATCGGGTCAAGGCCCCGGTGACGGTTCTTATCCATTCTGCGCGGTGCGGCCCTCCGCGCTTCGGTCGCTACGCGCCCTGCAACGCTCGGTGCCGCCGGAGGCTCCGCTTTGGCGGAGCGTCCTAATGCGGTACACTTCACACATGAAGAACGCCCCTCGCTTCCCCTCGCGATGGGCCGGCCGCATGCACACGCTGGGTACAATGGCGGTGCTGTCGGTCGCGCTCGGCGCCTGCAATACCGTCATGGGTGCCCGTGAAGGCACCATGGAATATCCCGGATCCGCTGCCGGTCCGAATGCCGTTCCGGTCTATGTCGTTCGGGACAAGGACACGGTCGATGGCCTGTCGCGTCGCTACGGCGTGCCGTCGCAGACCATCATCGATCGCAACAACCTCAAGGCGCCTTATACGATCAAGCCTGGGCAGACGCTCGCCATGCCGGGCGCCCGGTTCGTGCAGGACAGCTACGGGGAGCCGGCCAGCCAGCAGACCGCCGCTGCCAATCCCAATGCACCCTCCTCGGTGAAGCGCGAAGGTCTGGCGCCGCCGCCGGGCTCTTCGCAGGGCGAGGCGCCGCGCTCCGCCGCGCCCGCGGGCGAGCCGACGCCGCTCAGCAAGACTTCGGTTACCGTGCCGGCCACGCCGCCCGCAGCGCGGATGATCTGGCCGGTCCACGGCAAGGTCGTCTCGGGCTATGGCACCTCGGGCGGCCAGAAGAACGACGGCATCGACATCGCCGCCGCCAAGGGCACGCCCGTGAAGGCGGCCGAGGGCGGCAAGGTCGTCTATGCCGGAGGCGAGGTCGCCCGCATGGGTAACCTGCTGCTGATCGACCATGCCGGCGGCTACATCACGGCCTACGGCAACAACGAAGAGCTGCTCGTGAAGAAGGGCGACGTGGTCAAGAAGGGCCAGACCATCGCCAAGGTCGGCAATTCCGGCGGAACGGCCGAGCCTCAGCTCCATTTCGAGGTCCGCCGCTCCGGCAAGACCATCGACCCGAGGACGGTCCTCGGCCCGCAGTGACGGGAAAGGTCATTCGTCCTTACGTCGCTCCCGGACATTGCTGCCCAATGTCCTGACGCTCACGGGCCGAGCTTCGCTCGGCCTATACGATCTTGCCGATCATCTTGTACTCGCCCTTGCGGTCCTCGATTTCGAGGACCCAGAGGTCGGGATCGCGGGCGACCTGGCGGGCGATGTAGGCGTCGGCCTCCGCCTCGGTGACGGGCGCTGGGCCCGTGCCGCGGCTCCACGCCGGCTCGTCGCCGAGCGTGCTGGTCTGGGTGAACACGGTCACGCCGGCCTCGAAACGGTTGATCTTCAGCAGCACCGTTCCGACATCGGGATCGCCTCGTCGCACGACGGCTGCCGGAATGAACGCGCGGTCGCACAGGCGTATCTGCGCGCTGACCCAAAGTCCTGTCGTGAGCCCCATTACCATGCGGCCTTCATGGCGGGCGCCGCCCGGCCCGTCAAACGCAGGCTTCGCCCTTGCCCCAACGCGGGCTTCGCCCTTGCCCCAACCCGGGCTTCGCCCTTGCCGAGGCGGACGGGTTCGGCCAATACAGCGCGCTCCATGGCCGATCCTCCTCTCCTCGCGCTGAGCGACATCCGCTTCCATCTCGGCGACCAGACCATCCTGGCCGGCGTCGATCTCGGCATCGCGCCGGGCGAACGCCTGTCGCTGGTCGGCCGCAATGGCGCCGGCAAGTCGACCCTGCTGCGCATCCTCGCCGGCGCGCCGATCGCCGATTCCGGCGAGCGCTTCGCCCAGCCCGGCGCGACCGTCGCCACCCTGCCGCAGGAGCCGGATTTCTCCGGCCACGCCACGGTCGCCGACTATGTCGCCTCCGCTCTCACCGATTCGCTGGGGCCGGACGATTATCGCGTCGCCGCCATCCTCGAGGACATGAAGCTCGACAGCGGGCGCGATCCGACCACCCTGTCGGGCGGCGAGGCGCGCCGTGCGGCGCTGGCGCGCGTGCTGATCGGCGAGCCCGACGTCATGCTGCTCGACGAGCCGACCAACCATCTCGACCTGCCGACCATCGAGTGGCTGGAGGAGAAGCTCTCGAAGTGGCGCGGCGCCTATGTGCTGGTGAGCCATGACCGCCGCTTCCTCACCAATCTGTCTCGCGCCGTGCTGTGGCTCGACCGTGGCATCGTGCGCCGCCTCGACAAGGGCTATGGCGAGTTCGAATCCTGGTCGAACGACATCATCGAGCGTGAGGCGACGGAGCGGCACAAGCTCGACCGGCTGATCGAGCGCGAGACCGAGTGGGCCGGCAAGTCGATCCGCGCCCGCCGCACGCGCAACGAGGGCCGCCTGCGCGCGCTCAACGCCCTTCGCCAGCAGCGCAGCCAGCAGATCGGCCCCGTCGGCCGCGCCACTATCGAGGCCGGCAGCGCCGAGGCCTCGGGCGCGCTGGTCGTGACGGCGCGCAACATCACCAAGCGCTGGGGCGACAAGCCCATCGTCGAGGATTTCTCGACCCGCATCTTCCGCAAGAACCGCATCGGCCTGATCGGGCCCAATGGTGCCGGCAAGACGACCCTGCTCAAGATGCTGATGGGCGAGCTGGAGCCCGACAGCGGCACGGTGAAGCTCGGCGCCAACCTGATGCCGGTGGTGATCGACCAGCGCCGCATCGGCCTCGATCCCGACAAGACGCCGTGGGAGACGCTGGCCGATCGCAACGACCATGTGCTGGTGCGCGGCCATCTCACCCATGTGATGACGTACCTGCGCGAGTACCTGTTCCGCGACGAGCAGGCGCGCCAGCCGGTGCGCACCCTGTCGGGCGGCGAGCGCAACCGCCTGCTGCTCGCCAAGGCGCTGGCCGCGCCCTCGAACATGATCGTGCTCGACGAGCCGACCAACGACCTCGACGCCGACACGCTCGACCTGTTGCAGGAAGCGCTCGACGACTACGACGGCACCGTCCTGCTGGTGAGCCACGACCGCGACTTCCTCGACCGGCTCGTCACCTCGACCATCGTGCTCGAAGGCGACGGCACCGCGACCGAATATGCCGGCGGCTACAGCGATTACGTGGCCCAGCGCGGCCCGCGGATCGAGCCGACCGGCGTCACGCCGTCGCGCGCCAAGGCGAAGCCCGCGCCGGCGAAAGACAGCGGGCAGGGTAAGGCCCGCCTCGGCTACAAGCGCGAACGCGCCCTGGTCGAACTGCCCAAGAAGATCGAGGCGCTGCAGGCCGAGATCGCGACGCTGCAGCAGGCGCTGGCCGATCCCGACCTCTACCGCCGCGATCCCAAGTCCTTCCAGGCCAAGACCACCCGCATCGGCACCGCGCAGGCCGAGATCGAAGCCGCCGAGACGGAATGGCTGGAGCTCGAGATGCTGCGCGAGGAACTGAGCGGCTAAGGGCTTTCCGCTTCAAGTTCATCCACACCCCGCCCTCATCCTGAGGAGCACGCCGAAGGCGTGCGTCTCGAAGGATGGGCAACAAACGTGGTGCTCGTGCCCATACTTCGAGACGCGCTCCTGCGGAGCGCTCCTCAGCATGAGGGCGGTGGTGGTGGTGATTCCTTCTCGTCGGAAGGATTTTGGCTCCCGTCGTCTCGACCGGAGCGCGCAGCGCGGAGTGGAGAGACCTCCTCTCCACACATAGCCGGCATTTGGAGGAGAGAAGGCCTCTCGACTGCGCTTCGCTTCGCTTCGGGCGGGGTAACCCCCGCCCTGAGGCGACGGAGTCTTACTTCTTCCCCCGCTCGTAATGCGCCGCGATCATCAGCGCGGTCGCGACGGTCACCTTCTTGCCCGTGGGAATGTGTAAAAACTCGTTCGGCCCATGCGCATTCGAATGCGGGCCGAGCACGCCGGTGATCACGAACTGCGTCTTGGGAAACTTGTCGCCCAGCATGCCCATGAACGGGATCGTGCCGCCTTCGCCCATGTAGGCGACCGGCTGGCCGAAGGCTTCCTGCGAGGCGTCGTTCACCGCCGTCTCCAGCCACGGCGCCAGCGGCGGCGCGTGCCAGCCGCTCTGGCCGCCTTCGCCGGCATCGAATTCGACGGTCGCGCCATACGGCGGATCGGACTCCAGCGCCTTCTTCATGGCCTTCACGGCCTCCTTGGCGTCGAGCGTCGGCGGCGTGCGCACGCTGATCTTGGCCTCGGTGTAGGGCAGCAGCACGTTGCCGGCATCGACCGGCTCGGGATAGCCTGCCATGCCGACCGTCGCGAGCTGCGGCCGCCAGGTGCGGTTCAGCACCATCTGGCCGAGATCCTCGACCATCGGCTTGGTCGTGCCGGCGAACGGGAACTTGCGATAGACCTCCTCGCCCAGCACGCGCGCGGCCTCCGAGGCCTGGGCGATGCGCTGCGGCGGGATCTGCACGAACAGCTCCGGCAGTTTCATCTCGCCGGTCGCCTCGTCCTCAAGGCGCGTGAGCAGCGCGCGCGTGATGCGGAAGGAGGAGGGCACGATCCCCGACGCGTCGCCCGAGTGCACGCCCTCGTTCAGCACGGTCACCTTCAGCGTGCCGGCCGCGATGCCGCGCAGCGAGGTGGTGAGCCACATCCGGTCCCAGTCGCCGCAGCCCGAATCGAGGCAGACGACCAGCGACGGATCGCCGATCCGGTCGAGCAGGTGGTCGACATAGAAGGGCAGGTCGTAGCTGCCGGATTCCTCGCAACCCTCGATCATGATGACGCAGCGGGCGCGCGGGATGCCCTGCTCCTTGAGAGCCAGGAG
>Ga0182745_1003965_pt1 | contig 12510 bp, 16 predicted proteins | sample eDN3rd30CKraftBY_FD_128523 | JGI IMG/M metagenome (GOLD analysis project Ga0182745, IMG submission 128523) | Enriched backyard soil microbial communities from Emeryville, California, USA - eDNA 3rd pass 30_C Kraft BY (version 2) (version 2) | ecosystem: Environmental > Terrestrial > Soil >...
GTAAAGGCTCTTTGAATGATTCCTATAATCCCGCTTATAAGAAGAAAAACCCCAAAACATGTAAGAAAAGCAACTGGTGAGAGGATTTTTATAAAGGATAGCCCTATCATACATACACCAACTAGTAGGTAATGGTGAACAGCATGCAATTTGTAGGAAGTTTGTTCAACATGCCATGCACGGAAATATCCTTGTAAAAAACCCAATAGAACCTGAATCATCAGAGCAAAATAAGGGAGAACTTCCATTTGTACGTTTATAAAATAAATAGACACATAAATGATTCCCATCGCAATATAGATAAATGATATTCCTGAAAAGTGAAGATTCTTCTTAGAATGATAGACTCTGTATCCCCATGCAGCTGAAAAAGAGAACCCGGCAAAAAGCCAGGCAAATAAAGTATAGGTGTAAGAAATTTCCTTCAACCAAATAATATAGTAAGGAAAAATAACAACTTGTCCAACCGTTATAACGAGCGGAAAGTTTTCTGTTATCCTTCTTTTCAATTGAGCTCCCCTCATTTGAGATAGTGCTCATAAAACAAATTTTGAAAAACATTGTTAGGATCTCTGCGTCTCTTTTCTTCCTGGAAGTTCTTCCAATTCGGATAGGCTGTCTGAAACTGTTCTTCTGTTTGATAAGGATAGTATGGAAGATAATACGTGCCACCAAGTTTTATCGTTAGATCTGTCCATTTACGGATCATTTCTTTCGCCTCTTCTATGTCTTTATTCTCGACTCCATGTTGGATTAAGACAACAAGTCCTAACATATCTTTAGTAGCATAGTGTAAACTTGTAACCTCTTCTTGAGCCGCATAACGGACAGTTATATTATGGATCTTAATGTCTTCATCGTGATCATCACTTGTAAGTAATGGTTTTAGTTCGGATATATATTCTTCGAAATTTTCCACTGGGATAAAGAACTCTTGAAGTACTTCAACTTGACCAGGCTTGGTAAACTCCATAAATGTTGATTCAGATCTCATAGCATTATTTCGGGTGATTGTATCATGATCAAGAGCCTGAATAAACTGTTTTTGCATCTTCCAGAAAAGGTCTTCAAGCCATCCGCCCTGCCGGCCCATGTCTAAGGCTAATTTACTTAATTTTATCCCTGTTTCTTTTTTTAACGGTGTTTTATAATCTGTATTCCCTGTACTTTTGTAGTCAATCACATACATTTCATCTAAAAATGATGTTGGAGCAACACTAATTCTTGCATAATGCATAGCCGTTTCTCGTCCTTTAAGTATTGAGGTAAAATACGATTCATATTTGTCTGTTTTCATTTCTTTCGTATGAATCGTATAAATGTTATTGTCTGTTAATTCTAATGTTACATCTAGAATGATTCCAAATAGTCCATACCCACCGAAGACATATTTCATCCATTGCTCTTCATCATCACGAGATACAGTCTTGATTTCACCCGTAGGAGTAAGTAATGTCATTTCCTTAACGGTATCAGCCATGGACCCGAAGCGAATATCCCTTCCATGCGCATTAACAGACAAAGAGCCGCCGATTGTAAATATAGATTGAGATTGAGTTACTTTTAATGCTAATCCATAACGATTTACGGCTTCCTGAACATCTTCCCAAGTTGCACCTGCTTCAACCTTTACTGTTTTTTTCTTTTTGTTAATGTCCAAAATGGTATTCAGAGACTTCATGTCGATTAAAACACCATCTTTATAGTATGTATGACCACCTTGGGAGTGCTGCAAACCGGCAATTGAAACTTTTTCGCCCGTTACATTTGCTTGTTTAACGATTTTTTGCAGCTCGTAACGAGTATCATGATTTTCTACTTTTGCTATTTTTTCAGGTAGTAAACCTGTGTAGTCAGTAGTTAATAAATGTTGATCAACACCATATTTTCGTTTCTCTATCGGAATAAACCAAAACATAATGATAATAAATATAATGACAATCATTCCTAGAAACCACGGCTTTTTTGACATTTCTTTAACTTGTGTTCGCATAGACTCTCCCTATAAGATGTGATAAAGAAGTTAAATCTTTTTATAAAAAACATCAGGATGTCCCTAAAGACAGTCATACTTCTCAATCTTTATAATGCAACCAAATACACCTTGAAGCAAGTAGAAATTTTCTAAATAAAAAACGACCTTAATACAATTATTAAGGTCAAAAAAATAAATTTTTTATTAGTAGTAAGGATAATAAGGATAGTATGGATAAGGATATCCATAATAAGGATAGGCTAAAGAACCAGCTAACAAGCCTCCTAATACTCCTCCTAAAAATGGAGCTCCCCAAAATGGTCGATAAAACCCGAAAGGTCTTCCGAAACCAAATCCAAAAGGTCTGCCAAATCCAAATCCGAAAGGTCTTCCGAAACCAAATCCAAATCTTCCAAACGGTCTACCAAAAATTCGTGTGTCATTCGGATCAATGATTTCATACTGATTTACTGTAGGTAGTTGATATTCATTTTGCATAGATGCATTCCTCCCTTACTTCACTATAAACTTATGCAAATTGGGTAGGAAATTCTTGGGTGAATACCTATATTGAAGAAAAAGCCCCCGCTATAAAAAACTCACTATATAAATAAAACCATTAATTCATCATCAAAATAAGTGTCTTCTATTTTAAGCGCCCTTTTTTCAACTCCATACGTTACAAATCCTATTGACTGATAAAGCTGTTTGGCCGGAAGATTGCTTGCAGTTACCGTTAAGTAAATCTGTTCTATCCTCAACATTGATTTTGCCTTTTCAATAAGTTCCGTTACTATTTTTTTGCCGATACCAGCATTACGATAATCTTGATGAACATACACTGCAACGATCGTGGCTCGGTGAAGTATTTTCTTTTTGGTTTCAACGACTAAAGTGGCAATCCCAATAAGATCTTCTTCTACAAACGCACCGATTGTATGAGTGTATTCGGTATTTAGCTTTAATTCCGTTTGTTGAATAGGCATTTTTTCCTCTTCTTCATAACTTGAGCTAAAAGCTTCAGGATTATTTTGCAGTGCTTCCAATCTCAAGGATTTATATTTAGCTGAATCTAATCCAGTTAAGTATCTTATTTTCATAAAAGCTTTACCTCCTATGTTTTGGGACAGCTAATGTGATCATTCCTCATAATTTTTTAGAAATTACACATGATAACAATTATAAACCTTGAATAGTTGGTGATTTGATGCACTTCCAGGGTAGATTAAATAAAAGATCTGTTCCCTTTTTGCTTTTGGCATTGTTTCAAACTCTCTTTATATGCTTATTAAAAAAACGTAGATCTTCAAACACATGGATATTATTTTTTTTAAATATTGGAATGGCTTTTATTTTTGAATATATTGTTTTAAATGTGTTCAAAGCGTATACGTATAAACCAACATTGGTAAAAAAGAAGTATTTTGACAATGTTTTTGGAGCTATACTTTCTCAGGGGTTATACATACCGGTATCAGCTACATTTATTACTGTTTTTGGTAAGAAACTTAAATGGAAACTTGGCTTTACATTTTTCTATTATTGTATTGAACGATTATTTATCTTTTTAAAGATATATAAAATAAACTGGTGGAAACCGATTTATACGGTCATTTTGTTACCTGTCTATTATTTGTTAAGTGACTTTTTTTATAAAGGGCTAGAAAAACAAAAAATAATGGCAAAAAAACTTGCTCATTATTTAACAATTATGGTAATTGAAACAATTTTTATGTATGTATTGGCCTATAATGGACAAATACGTTTTGGAATAAAGCATTTATATTCAATACGTTTACACTTTATGATTGCTCCGGTATATTGTATATTTATGTCATTTATATCTACATCACTAGCAAAAGAAAAGGGTTTTTTTTTCCGAATTGTTCATCTTTTCAGTTACAAAGTAGTAGATGTGATTTTAATTAAAACGGGTATCATGGCTTTGAATCGTCATTATTTTAAGTGGAGAATATTTTCGCAATCTTTAATGGTAGTTACTGCAAGGATTATTTATCTAAGAATATTTCGAAATGATAATCGATAACATCAACTGATGCCCTAGCAGTTTATTTAGCGATAAAATAACGTATATGTTATGACTTGTCGAAAGATGGAAACTATTTTTCCATCTTTCAAATCTTGTAGTTCATTTTCTAAAGCTCCAGTCGTAAGATGATCATATCTCTACATTGAATGCCGTTTTCGATAATGATGTCAGAGTACTGTCGAATGAAAAAATTCTGATCGATTTCAATCATTCGAAAACCACATTTTTGATAAAAGGCCAATTGCCCAAGACTAGAGTTACCTGTGCCTACTTCTATTGCCTTGTATCCTTTATTCCTGGCATGTTCAATTGAGTGAAAAAGAAGTATTTTACCTAAGCCCTGACCTTGAAAATCTTCTTTTATCACAATATTTTTTAATTCGATTGTATCTATCTTCTTTTCACATAACACATAGGATCCTATTACTTGATCTTTCATTTGTGCAATAAAGCACTCACCATTTTGTATATACTCCATAATTAATTGCTCTGATGGATCTGCTTGAAGTAATAAATTTATTGGTATTTGCTCGTCATTTTCTAATCGTCTAATTTTCATCTTTTCTCCAACTTTTATGTAATCTTTTTATTCGTTAAAACTAGATGCTTGGTACAATTAAACAAAGAACAGTCCCATCCAATCGTGTCCCTTTTTAACAAGGTAATGGATGTATTTAATAAGGATTCTTCAAATGGTTCATTTGGAATAAGTTTTTTAATTATCTTTTTTAAAAAAGAACCGTGACTAACAATTAGTATGTTTTCGTTTGGATGCTTTTCACAAATTTCATTAATGAATGTAATACCACGGGAAAGAACCCGATCATCTGATTCAATTTTTAAATCTAACTCTCGCCACCCACTTCCCCACTTTAAGATCCTTTCCTCTTCAGTGGTTCCTTCAATAAGTCCTCCAGCAATCTCACGAAGTCTTGAATCTAAGTGTACGGTTTTCATCATCTTTTCTGCAATGATGTTTGCGGTATGATGTGCCCTAAGAAGATCACTGGAATAGATGATATCCCAGTCTTCTGAAAGTAAGCGTTGTGCCAAACGTTTTGCATCTACAATTCCATCATTATTCAAAGGAATATCACACCAGCCTTGTGCTTTTCCTTCTTTATTCCATGGTGTACTCCCATGCCGTATAAAACCTATTTTCGTCATCTACTATCAACGCCTTTCTACAAAATTGATCGCTTTCTACCAATATATTACTCACTTAAATGTATAGTTCATTTCTTTATTTAGCTGACATGTGGAAAATCTCACCTTTTTCTCCAATATTTTTAAAGTATACGTTCGGAAACGTTCAAGTTATGATGTAATAGGTTTTATTACATGTCTTCAGACGATCAGGAGTGTGTTATATTGAAAAAGCAATTCATCATGGCGTTATCCTCCATAGGCATTTTAAGTGTTGGAATCTCACACGAAACCTCCGCACATGAACAAACTTATAAAGTTCAAGCTGGTGACTCATTATGGAAAATTTCCTCTTCTCATCATTTAACGGTCGAGCAAATCTTACAGTATAATCATTTAACTTCTTCATCTATTTATATAGGACAGGAATTATCGTTGCTTGAACCCCATTCCCACGGTGGAAAACAACCAATAGATTTATATACAGTAAAATCAGGTGATTCATTATCATTAATTGCTAAAATCTACAGTACAACTGTTACAGAACTGAAATCTATCAATCACTTGAATTCTGACACTATTTATATTGGTCAAACATTAAAAGTTCCAAGTTCTTCTAAAATAGATTCAGTAGCTACACCTACTACTACTTCAACTCAAAGTTATACAGTCAGAGCTGGAGATACTTTATGGAAGATAGCTCTTTCGACTGGAATATCAGTTACGCAATTAAAGGCATTAAATCATTTAACTAGTAATACAATTAAAGTCGGACAAGTTCTCAATTTAACGGAAAAACAAAGTTCACAACCTACTTTGAATGTAGATAAACTCATTACTGAAGCAAAGAAATACATTGGGGTTCCGTATGTATGGGCTGGTAATACTCCAAGCGGTTTTGATTGCTCAGGTTATTTAAAATATATTTTTAATACACAAGGAGTTACAATTCCTCGTACTGTAGCGACAATTTGGGAAGCAACAACACCTGTTACTTCACCTAAAAAAGGTGATCTTGTGTTCTTCGCAACAACATCGCAAGGTCCAAGCCATGCAGGGATTTATTTAGGAGATTATAAATTTATCCATGCCGGCTCGTCAACAGGTGTTACAATCACAGATATGAATAATACCTATTGGAAACCCCGTTATTTAGGTGCTAGAAAAGTAAATATGTAGATTGCACGTAAAAATCATGAGAAACATTCCTTTCTCATGATTTTTAAATAACCTTAATTTTTCAAAATACCCAAATATTCCTGCCATGGACCAACATCTTCTCTATATCTATTCGCCATTACTCTAACCATTTGTGATAAATGGGTTAGGTCGTGAACAGCCCAGGTTGAAATTAGTTCTCTAATCTTTACTTTTCCAAATGCAGGGTGATAACCAGTTTGCTCCAATTGTTTCTCTGTTGTTACTAAGCTCATTACCTTTTTTATGTTTTTATTCCGTATCTCAATAAATTCATTTAATAGTTCATCTATTTGAGGTTTGGTTGAGTTTTTTAAATGTGAATATCGATCAAATACCGGGAACGGTTGATGTTCACCTTCCTGAAGAATAAATTCCAACCGTGGAATCCAATTGTGTTTTTTTGCTTCGATTAAGTGTTCAATTACTTCCTTTACATTCCATGTTCCTTCTCCTTCATTACATAGAACCCAACCATGTGATAAACCCTTAAGTAAACCAGATAATGTTACAGGTGTTCGTTCGAGAATATCGATCGCTTCATTCATCTTAAAGTTCATGCTATCACTCCTGTCGTCATTATTATTTACGGTGTTTGTCTATAATCTTTGTAAAAGGTGTGCATTGATAACTTGAAGATATACATTAAGTTTTCACCTACTAAATATTTCTCTACTATATAAAATAATCGGAAGGTTAAGAAGGAATGAGCTTGTGAGCCAATTTATGTCCTAACAAGACAATCACTATGGTTATAACACCATAAGGGAATGCGGCGACGATCGTTGTTATTTCAACTATCTCCTCATCTAACAACCTATAAAATAAGTAAATGGAATATGGAAAAGTGATCGTCACAGCTGTACCGAGCCCTAGTGTATATACACCAACAAGAAATGATTGACCAATATGCATAAACACATGAAGAAGTAGGAAAAGGTTAAAACCAAGGAACGGTATATAATATTGATATTCTACAGCTAAAAATGTAGATATGATGTAGATTAAGAATTGGAATACAACAGGTAGAGTAAATTGTGCCGCAGTGATTTTTGACATATTTTGAAATGTTTTTTTGAAAAATCCCGGTACTTTTTCGGAAGCTTTCCTATAGTTCTTTTTAAACCATAATTCAACAAAAAGTATTTCTTCAAAGTCATGTAGGAGGAACATGATAGGGAATAACCACAAAAGTGTTTCCAGACTTATATGAGTATTTAGCCAGTTATACATTATTTCTATATCCTTTTCCATAATATAAAATGATGATCATATTAAATTTTAATATGAATGGATTAAATTTACAATACTGATAGAAACTAGTTCTATTTAAATATTGAAATTTCATTAGAACTTGCTTAAAGTATAGGTGGTTATATTTGTAAAAAATTAATAAGTGAGGAGAATGTCGGTGAGAAATGTTCTATGGGGCATTTTATTATGGATTGCAGCTACTTTCATTTTTCGATTTTTTGGACATCATTTTTTGATCCAGGGGCATAACATTTTATTATTAGTTAGCTTTTTAATGGCGATCCCGCTAATAGTTGTTGGAACCTACCCTTATTATCATTTTATGAAAGTATCAAACTCTAATCGCATGGTAGCAGCCATCCAAATTGCTGTTCCGGGAATGATTTTAGATATTTTTAGCATCATCTTTTTTACACTTGTGTTCCCAAACCTACATAATGACACACTACCATATTTTTCTGCTTGGTTACTTTGGGCATATAGCTTAATTCTTTTAACAGGTATTACGTTTACACGAAAATGAGGTTTATAAACAAAGGGGAACCTTTCATATGTAAAAGGCCCCTGATTTTTCATCAAACTTTTTTAACAGGAAGAACAATCACGGTTCGGGTCACTTTTTTCTGCACAAGTAAAACAATAAACTTCTGAATTTTTTACAACTCCATTTAAAAAACCGTCTGAGCAGTAAATGATTTTTTTACATGTTAAACATTCACCGACTTTTTCAACCATAGACAGGCCTCCCTATTTTTGGTTAAACACTTCGTAATGGACGATGTCTTCTTTCGGAATTACCTTCTTTTTCGCTGGTTGATCACTTATATAACCTAGACCTAAAATAGCAACGATTTTTCGATCACTAGGAATGGATAGAGCATTTTTTACGTAATCCTCTCTTTGTAAAGTCTCAGCCTCATCTGTGATATTAAAAACAGCACCGAATGCACATCCTAAACCTTCATTAACAGCAGCTAACCATATATAGCTACTGGCAATTGAAGCATCCTGAAGCCAATACTTACTTATGTTAGGACATCCTGTGATGACAATGGCTCCTTGAGCTTCTTTTAACCATTTCATATACGGAGTAGTTTCAGATAAGTAGTCTAATGTTTTCCGGTTTTTAACGATAATAAATTCTCTTGAAGGTAAATTATTTCCTGTTGGAGATAAAGAAACTTGTTGGATGATTTCCTCGATTGTTTCCATAGGAATAGCTTTGTTTGTAAACTTTGTCATTTCCCGTCGGTTTTTGACCACGTCTTTAAAATCCATAAAAACTCCTTTCATGAAACTAAACATATATTTCATCTATATCTTTAGTTTACAGGTAAGAGGTCTAATTGTTAAAGGTTTTTCGCTACTAATTTATTAACTACAGCTTATAAAGGCAGTTTCACATCAATGACTGTCCCTTTATTAACTTCACTTGTTATCTCAACTGTTCCCTGGTGATTCTCGATAATCCTTTTGCTGACCATAAATCCTAATCCAGTTCCTTTTTCTTTTGTTGTGTAAAAAGGCTGCCCTAATTTAGATAATAAATGATTAGGAATTCCGCAACCCTCATCAATGAAACGAATCAGTAATTCCTTATCATTAGTTAAAAGTTTAATGATTAGATTGCCACCATTCGGCATAGCTTCGAGAGCATTTTTAATAAAATTAATAAAGACTTGTTTTAGTTGGTTTTCTTCACACATGACGCTTACATCTTCATGTACAAAATCAGTACTAATTTGAACATTATTCATGATAGCTTGTGGATTTAACAGAGTAATCATATCTTTTACAAGTGCCTTAATATCCTTTGGAGCAAAATGAACAGCCTGCGGTTTTGCAAGCATAAGAAGTTCACTGAGTATGAGTTCAATTCTCTCAATTTCAGACTTCATAATATCGTAATAAGTTTGTTTTTCGTATCCACTTGCTTGTAACAGCTGAAGAAATCCCTTGATTGTGGTAATTGGATTCCGTATTTCATGAGCAATTCCGGCAGCAAGTTCTCCGGCTATAGATAATTTTTCAGATTTGATTAATAGTTCTTGTGCTTCTTTTTTCTCGGTTATATCTTTATAAATCACGGCCCACCCATTTGGACTGGAATCTTCATTTAATAACGGGAAGCTAGATAATATTATGAATAGGGTTCTGCCGTCTTTCGTTTTCCTAATGGTTTCATACCCCTTTATTTTTTCACCTAAGATTGCATAGCTTTTACTTAAATTTGCTTCAAAGATTCTTTCAACTGGTATGATAGGAAGTTCAGTAACATTTAATCCGATTACTTCATTTGATGTGAAGCCAAATGTTGACACAAAAGCATCATTAATTGAAATTACTCGATCTTGAAGATCATAGATAACAATCGGGTCCGAATTTTCTTTAATAAACGATCTTAATTGATGTTTTGTAGCTTGTAATTGACCTTTCAATTTAGAGTGTTTCTTTTGTTCATATATAGAAGGGAAAATAACCGATCTTTTATCGTATAAGCTTGACTTGACTAATTCTTTATCTGTCATAAAGTATTCATGACTTTTCAACATACTATTTTGAAGAGCAGCAGAAATTTTATGACCGTTATAAGCACAAACTGAAATAAGATTTGAAGATTGTACACTATGATCGGCTAATTTTTCGAAGGTTGTGAGCTTTGAAATTAAATGATCTTGATCTTTCCAATCTACATTCGCCCAGGTTCTTACAATTGAGCTTTTATCCTTAAATTGATCGATAATTTTTGAAAAATGCTGAACAATTAGATCATATTTAAAATCACCATATAGACGATAGAAATCATAGTTATCAAAAAAGTGAACATTCCTCAATTGATCAAGTGATAAAGTCTCCTGTATCTTGAGACTAATCTTATCAAAGATTTCTTTATTTTCAATGAATAGTATATGATGACCTTGTTCAATGCCGGTAAAAATATATGAAGATGCGTTTTCGATATAGTCTTCTATCGATTCATAGATGTATAATATATGTCCATGGTTGGTTATGTTCATCATTTGGGATAATTGCACAATGTTTTCTTTCATCGCTACCTCTTCAATTTACATAAGTTAAATTTTTTATGAATATTATATCTTATTGTATAGGATAAATCGTCATATAATTTTAAAAAAATAACCGCACTATAATAAGTGCGGAATACTAAAGATATTTTATTAAGAATTTTCATCTTTGTCATTTTCAACTAGATGTCTTAGCATAGATAGTTTATTATCCCAAAATTGTTCGTAAAATGAAAGCCAATCTTTTAATTCGATAAGTGGCTCAGGATGAAGTTGATAGATTTTTTCCCTTCCAACTTTCTTCCCACTCACTAATTCTGCCTCTGAAAGAATAGTGAGATGTTTGGTGATTGCTGTCCGGCTTATTGGAAAATGAGCCGTTATTTCTGTAATGGGTAAATCTCTTTTTGCTAGTAAACGAAGAACCTCTCTTCTGGTCGGGTCAGCAATAGCTTGAAACACATCATGCTTTGCTTGTGCCACTTATGCTTCAACAGCCTTTCGAAGTTTTTCATTTACAATATTCTCCCAACCACCATTCATTCTATCGCGAACAACAGAAGCTTTTTCATTTGCTTTTTGTTGAATATCATCAGCGTCTTTCCAGCCGCTATGAATTAATGTGAACTCTGTATTATCCCCTAAATCTCTCAGAAGAAAAGAGACAATCCAGCCGTCAGTGTCCCAGGAGAAAACAATTTTTGTTGGTTCTTCAATTTCTAAAACTTTACATGGTGAAGGACCAAATGGAGATTGAATGTGAAATTCATGTCCAACCTTTGCCTCGAAATCATTTGGCATAAACCATTCTGAAATTCCTTCTGAAGTTGAGACTATCTTCCATACTTTGTTGATGGGTGCTTGAAAGATAGTGGTTTTTTTTATGTCCTGTATTGTTGGCATACAATTCACTCCTATGAATATAATCGAAAATGAAACCAATTGGTTTTATTTTATTATAACACCATTTGGTGTCATGTCTATTCTTTATTTTTATCAACTTTTTATTATTCTTTTATTTTTTGGAAAAGATAAAGGTAAATAAGACAAAATGTGGTGCTATTATTGGAAATGATCTTAGATTTATTACCCTTTCAATCTTTACATTCTATAACATTAGAACAACTTCTTAAAGAGGAAAAGTTATTTTACCAAACACTTCACTCTTACTGGCAAGATCATAATTACTTGACTATAAAATGGTGGGTTTTGGTTTCATTAAGTATTATGTCTCCATTTGTATGGTTTATTTTCGTTGATAAAAAAAGAATTACAGAAATAACAGCCTTTGGAATGTTTTTTGGTATTATCGCTATTTTCTTAGATTCCATTGGAAGCAATGCTATGGTTTGGACATATCCTGTTCGTTTAACACCCTATTTATATCCGCAAATGTATCCGTATGATGTTGGAATTATTATCATTCCTTTTATGCTTGTTTACCAAAGAACAGGAAAGAAATTTAAAACATTCTTTTTTTCGACAGGTGTACTAGCGTTACTTATTGCATTTGTAGCAGAAACAACAATGGAGCGGTTGGATATGTATATGGAAATAACATGGAAAAATATATATTCCTTTCCGATTTATTGGTTAATTGGATTAATTTGCTGGAGCATCTTAAAACTATTTAAAAGAATAGAAAGAAAACATAACAAACTTTAATGCTCAATAATAGCCGCGAAGATACCAAGTAGATTTAAGAAGATGTAACAAAAGAGGCCGTATAATACGGCCTCTCAGCTTGTAGAGAAAGTGGGTGTTTTTCTCTACAAGCTTTTTTATTTTCTTAAAATGTTCTTATAAAGATTAATAAATTTCCTAAGATAACCAAAGAAAAAGCTTCTCACACACCTAGCTTA
>Ga0182745_1003969_pt1 | contig 12501 bp, 14 predicted proteins | sample eDN3rd30CKraftBY_FD_128523 | JGI IMG/M metagenome (GOLD analysis project Ga0182745, IMG submission 128523) | Enriched backyard soil microbial communities from Emeryville, California, USA - eDNA 3rd pass 30_C Kraft BY (version 2) (version 2) | ecosystem: Environmental > Terrestrial > Soil >...
CCAACCCAAAGTGAGGCCTTGACAATGATAACGTGTCAGGTTTTTGGAAATGATGCCGCTATTGCTTTTGCAGCGAGTCAAGGGAATTTCGAGTTAAATGTCTTTAAACCAATTATTATTAATAATTTTATCCAATCGGTTAGACTTCTTTCAGATGGTATAAGATCCTTTAATAAAAATTGTGCTGTAGGTCTTCAGGCTAATGAAGAGATTCTTAAAGAACATTTGAATCGCTCATTGATGCTTGTTACAGCATTAAACCCTCATATTGGCTATGAAAAGGCAGCGGAAATTGCCAAATTAGCTTTCAAAGAAAATGGTTCCTTAAAGGAAGCAGCCATAAAATTAGGTCATCTTACGGAAGAACAGTTTTCCCAATGGGTTAAACCAGAAAATATGATATGAAATTGAAAGCCCCTTCCAAGTGGAAGGGGCTTAGCCATAATATTTATTTGTATTTACTCAGATTACTAAATATTAGCGTTGGAATCCGCCAAGTTGAGACTCAGCCATTGCTACTAGACGTTTTGTAATTTCTCCACCAACAGATCCGTTGGCACGTGAAGTAGTGTCTGCACCAAGATTTACACCAAATTCTGAAGCAATTTCATACTTCATTTGACTAAGAGCTTGCTCGACACCTGGTACTAGAAGTTGATTAGAGTTGTTGTTACTTGCCATAGTTGAATAACACTCCTCTTAATAAATTTGGGGTCAGTATGGAGTTGAACCATAATGGAGATTAAACCATCGCCGCCTAGGCCTAACCCATGTTATCAATAATACTTTGATAATCTTTCTACAAATTGGAGATACATTCATAAAACTTTGGTTTTGGCTGGATGAGTCGGACTTGCACCGGCTATTACCCTTCTTGGTTTCATCCATCGTGTTGTTGAATGGTTGCTTGCTTGCTTTGTAATACTTATTATGATTAAAACAGAAAGACTTATTCGGGAAATTAATTGGTAATTTATTCCGTTACATAGGGCATGTAAGTTAACACAAACTAAGGTTATCAAATAAACAAAAGGGTGAATGGAATGTCTGAATGCCCAGTATGTAATGGTTTTCGTGAGGCCTATTTATTATGTACAAATTGCGGTGAACCTATGATGGAAAGTGGCCGTCTAATGGATTTTTATGATGATTATAGTCCATATATGGAGATTGACCTAATGAAGATGGAAGATGGATATCCTGATACAAATTCAGGTCATAAGTGCCCCCATGTGTATCGATGTCCTGCTTGTCATCTAGAAGAAGTATTTTTTATAAAAGAATAAGCCTCGCTAATTAAGCGAGGCTTACTTGTCCATATTCTCTTAATCCAGATGAAGCGCCCAGCGGGACTTCCACTTTATATATTACGGGCGGATTCTTGATTCTGTTTCTTCATCAAAGAAATGTGCCTTATTCATATCAAATGCTAGTTCTAATGAATCGCCAGGATGAATATCTCCACGAGAGTCAACGCGGGCTACGAAATCTTGGCCGCCAATGCTGGAATAGATCATTAATTCTGCCCCAGTTAACTCGGCAACATCTACTTGAGCTTTAATTTTTGATCCAGCCGATGCATCAATGAAAACTGGCTCATCATGAATATCTTCTGGTCGAGTACCTAGGATGATTGATTTTCCAACATATCCTTGCTCGCGCAGATATTTCATTTTTCCTTCTGGAACAGCAAGCGAAGAATTTCCAATGACGAATTTTCCATCCTCTAGTTTTCCAGTAAAGAAATTCATCGCAGGGGATCCGATAAAGCCGCCAACAAAAACATTTTCAGGCTTTTCATAAACTTCTTTAGGTGAACCAACTTGCTGAATGATTCCATCTTTCATAACGACAAGACGTGTTGCCATTGTCATCGCTTCAGTCTGGTCATGTGTTACATAGATTGTAGTAGTATCTAAGCGGCGGTGAAGTTTAGCAATTTCTGCACGCATTTGAACACGAAGCTTTGCATCAAGGTTTGATAATGGTTCATCCATTAAGAATACTTTTGCATCACGTACAATCGCACGGCCTAATGCTACACGCTGGCGTTGTCCACCTGAAAGTGCCTTAGGTTTACGAGTTAAGTAAGCTTCTAAACCAAGAATTTTTGCTGCGTCTTTTACACGGCGATCAATTTCATCTTTTGGAAATTTGCGAAGTTTTAAGCCAAACGCCATGTTATCATAAACAGTCATATGTGGATAAAGGGCATAGTTTTGGAAAACCATCGCGATATCACGATCTTTTGGAGCTACATCGTTTACTCTTTTACCATCGATGTAGAAATCACCTTTAGAAATATCTTCAAGACCAGCAATCATTCGAAGTGTAGTAGATTTCCCGCACCCTGATGGTCCAACAAACACGATAAATTCCTTATCTTCAATATGTAAATTGAAGTCTTGTACAGCTGTTACTTTATTATCATAAATTTTATAAATATGATCTAATTTTAACTCAGCCATTGTAATTCCTCCCTTTATCTTGTTAGTAATAGTTTACAAGCAGCAGAAGAAAATAGGTATGGACAGACTGCACAAAGAATGAAAACGCTTTTTTGGGCACTTTGTTACCTTTTTTGACTTTGTTCAAATAGAAGACAAGCTAAAAAGACTGTAAAGGCCCCGTAAAAATCCTTTAATTGGATTCCAGACTTATCAATAAATTTATCAATTCGATACTGGAGTGTATTTCGGTGGATGTATAACTTTTTTGCCGTTAAACTGGCATTTAAATTATTTTCAAGAAAAACTTTAATGGTCGAATACATCTCAGGCTCATCATTAAAAACTTCGAATATTCCTTGATGGATCTTTGGTTTTAAATCCATCGGCAAGTGATATGCCACATATGCAGGAAGAACCCGTTCATATGTAAAAATATTCATAAGGGAGACAAGATTGATCAGGCCAAAGGAAAAAAATTCTTTCTCAAGCAGGAACTTTGACCGAAGTTGGTCGTGAAAAGAATTAAACTTTCCAACAAAAAAAGCGATTTTGACATAAAAGTCACTTTCTAAAGTTTCTGACATAGAAATCAATTCTTCTTCCGTAAGTGAGACTATTGTGGCCTCTTCAATAATAATTCCTCGTCTTTTGTTCTCCCAGATGATTATAACTCCTTCAGTAAAGAATCCCTTTAATGCGGACTCAATCTCAAATTGATTCGTATCATCTCCGTTAATCTGAAATTGAATGAACCTAAGGTTTGTCTCAGCATGATAAGAAGGGGGAGGACCATCCTCTAATAAATACGCATCCCATCCTTGGGTAACAGAACTTTGGACACTTGATGGATTCTCAACTAATTGATAAATCGTCTGAAGGAGGGTTAATTCCTTTTCAGTTACCTCAGATTTTGGAATGCCAATCCATTCTTTTTCCATCTCGCTGAAAAATACATACAACTGTTCTGAATGAGTAATTGGTTGATCGGGAAACAAAATGGAATTTTCATAAATAGACAATAATTTTCTTAGCATTTTTGATTTCCCCATTTTAAAATTTTTTAGTGACATCTAACATTATATCAGTAGTTACTTAACCTAATAAATAATAAAGGCTAGCCAAGGTTAATTCGGCTAGCCTTTATTATGGTTGTTGGTATCAATCGCATTCATAGGGTGGTTGTTCTTCTTGAAGGTCACGGGCTTCTTCGATATTAGTTGACTCCTGGCGGGAATGCACTGACCCGCCGGACATTCCTTCGTTAATCATTCGGTCAACATCCATAAACACTTTATCTCTGCCCTCATATGCAGATCCTGCATCCGTACCCATGCTTTTTCCTTTGTCCATCCTTATCATTCCTTTCCCAAAACTATATTTAGTTTTGCGGAAAAGACAAGTTTTCATGCACGATGGTCATTCAAAATATCGATTATTCATATACATGGTAAAGCATTAGTTCATGGATTTGGCTTGATAATGCCTCAATCTCATCCTGTTCAGGCACATTTGTAGTCCATTCTATTTTCCCTGTTTGGTGATAAATTCCCGTCACCCGCTGCTTTTTATGATAAAAGGAAAAATTCCAGCCGGGTATATTTTTGTTTTCAAATAATGGTTTTAATTGAAAGTGCAAGATCATCGCGAAATCCTCCCTTTAATATTCTTACCTATAGCTTAACTGGTTTGGGAGAATATTTAAATATGAATTTTCTGTCAGTTTTTATAATTGGAGAGTTGGAGGAAAATGCGGCAAAGTTGTTCGATTTTCTTTTCCTCAATTTCCTCTTCATCAAATCTCATTGGTTTGGAATTTACCTCGTAAATATAGTACTGGCCAGTCATACTTACTCCCGCATCAATTGAAAACTCTCCGAAATAGCCAAATCGATCGGACAGTGCCGTTCCGATTTCAGGAACAATTGCTTCAATAAAACGATCATGCTCCTTAGTTTGTAAATTTTCATAGGGCAGGAGTCTGCCTCCGGCTGGAATATGGGTTGTAATATCCTGTGTCTGTGATTGCCGAATTCCAACTCCTGTTACAGTGTAACCACTGTCTGCTCCGTGGGCGAGGATACGAAAATCGAAGCGATTCCCCTTGTACTTGGCTGATTTTATTTCCTCTTGTGCTAAGTAATTTTTTGCTAACAATGCCACACCGTGTTTATCCCAAAAATGATCAAAGGATTTAAAAAGTTCATGCTGGTGTATCCCGTCTAATTGAAGTCCAGTAGCACTAGTTAGCTTTAAGCGGAAAATTCCTTTTCCTTTGGAGGATTGGGAAGGTTTTAAATAAATGCTCTTATGCTTCTTTTGAAATATGAATAAGTCCATTTTTCCGCGGATAGGGATGGTTTCTGGCAGGAACGTTTTCAGGGATGGATGTTTTTTAAACACCTCATAGAGCTCAAATTTATCAATAAAACATGGATTGAAATATGGGATATTCTTCTCCTTTAAAATAGAAAAAAATTGTTGACATTGTTCGTTTTGTTCTGACTTTCGGAAGGGGATCCGGTTATATACAATGTCGGGGTAGCGAAATTTTTCTTTTATCCAGTGATTTTGTTCAGGTAAAAAGGTATAGCCTGTTATATGGTTTATACCTGCATCCTCTGGTATAAAAACAAAGCTTATTCCTTTGTGTGAAATAAGCTTTTTTTGTAATGCAATAAAAAGCGGGCCATTACCGGCGATAGAACCATCCGCTTTTCTTGATGTCATAATTCCAACCAGAGGGCCTGGATAATTGGTCCTCATTGGATTAACTCCACTGGATGTAGTAAGGATTGTTCGGTAAGAAAGACGGCAAATGCCATTGATAATTTTCGTGTTAGCAAATCAAATTCCTCTAATTCAGGATGAGTAAAGATGGTTCTTCCAGGCTTGGAATTTGCTTCGAAGAGCCAAACTTCTCCATTTCGATCGATACCTAAATCAAATCCAATCTCACCAATTATTCCTTCTACATGCCGATCGATTGAGCCGCTTAAAAGCAATGCGGCGTTGGAAAGTTTCTTTGTATATAGTGAACTTTCCTCGTTGGAAAAAATCTCTTCCATTGTCTTAATATCTCCACCGCTTCTTGAATGGGTGGTCACGCTGCCAGGTCCTGCTATCTTCGCTGCAATCGCAGATACATGCCAATTTCCCATATCATCTTTATTGGTGTGGACTCTAAAATCAATAGAGCGGGATTCGGTGCGGATTAAATTAATCCCTTGTTGTACTAGCATTTTTTCAAGAGATTGATTTGCAAATACGTTTCCCATCAAGCTTTCTAAACTCGAGAATTTTCTCAGACGGTTTACATTGCTTTTATCTTGGTATCGACAATAATAATCATCGGTGTGTTTGTCGTAAATAATTTGGTGAACCCCTAAGCCGAGACTTCCATTCTTAGGTTTAATAAAAACATGACTATAGGTTGAAAGCATCGTTTCGATAGAGGAGAAGGATGTAAATGGTAATGTATCTGGAAGGAGATTAGACACGGTTTCATCTTGAATAAGTCTTTCATGAATTTCGAGTTTGTTGAAAAATCCAGGATTATACCAAGGGATAAGGTACTCTTTTTGCAATCGCTCTTTCACTTTTATTAATCTTGGGTTATTTTCACTTCTTCGATTTGGAAGTCGATCATAAATAACATTCGGAAAGGGAATATCAACCGTTTCCCAACCGTTATTATGATAAAAATAACCTTCAATGCATCCAAGATCCCAATTAATATGCTGTTCTCCAAACACAAATGGTAAGGCGCCCACCATTTTATTAACCGATAGTAGTTTTGAGAAAAACTGGGTTCGATCGCCAATCGGTTCAAATGGCAAGGAAGTAAATCCTGCTGTAAAAATACCTATAAGTGGACCGATAATTAGACTTTGGTTAGATAAGAAAACATGAAGTGGAATGTTGAAACTTGGAAATTGAAGTGCTTTTTGAATTTCCCGGCTGATTGAAATCCGATCATCTTGATCAGGATGTGGGATAAAATCAACTTCTATTGATCTTGAACCAAAGGCAATTCGTGATAACTCTTTTTCTCTTAGTATTGCAGGAGGACAGAAAACTACTAATTGATCATTTTGAGCAATTTCAATGAGATAATGTTTTCTCATAATAGCTCTTCCTTTCTTTTAAATCCATTTGACTTATCTGCTTCCCATAAAGCAAAGGGGCAAGGGTTAATGTCTCCTTTACGTTTGGTTGTGTATGAAGGATGACCTTTCTACCGGGCTTCGAATTGATATCCAGAATCCAAATAGATTCATCTTTTGCAATTCCGATATCGATGCCGATTTCAAATAATGGTAAAAAAGCATTTTCAAGTATAGGTGGAAGATTAGAAAGAATGTACTCTAATTCCTGATGGATGTATTCCTTTTTTGCAGGTAAAAAAGAGGCTGCCCAATCCAAATAAGGAACAATTGAACCACCAGCACTTAAATTGGAAAGGATTCCCCCGGTACTTCCGACTCGAACCCCTCTGCCCATTTCTCCCCATTTTCCCTCGATCCCTTTCTGTAAGAGGATCCTAATGTCAAATGGCTTCAGGTCATCATTTGATAATTCTAAATACGGCTGCATTAGGTAGGGACGCTTGTTAATTAGTGGTTGCAGCCATTTATTAAGTTTGGTTTCATTTGGGAATATTCTTGAGATAATATTCTTGTTTTTTTCTGTTTTAACATGAAAGGATTTGTTGTTTTTTTTCAAATAGTAAATACCATTTCCTTGAGAGCCATTAATTGGCTTTAAAATTATTCTTTTCTTGGATATTAATTCATTTAACACGATGTTAGTACTAGAAACTGCCTGAGTTGGGGGCAAATAAGCTGATAAAACTGTACTTTTTAATACCTCATAGAGTTCCAGTTTATTAGGAAGTCCATATCCTAAAAAGGTTATATCTGGTCTGTTCTTGAGCCAAGATACAATCGGAATGCACTGCTTGGAGTAGTCATCATCCCCGTAAAAACAACGATCATAGATAATAGTTGGAATAGGAAACTCCTTATCTACCCAGGATTTTGTTTGTGAAATGAATTTTTTTCCTTTTACTTTTAATGTAAGTGGATTTATATTGGCGGGGGAGAAGCGATAGCATTCTATCCCACAGGGTTCTGCAAGGTTTGCTATGTCGTTGATATAGGACTGCTCACTGTCAAAACGTATGGTCATTATTCCAAAGGCAATCAAATCACGAGTCCTCCTTTATAAAAGTCGTATCGAATGCAAGCAGTGTACAAAATTGAATAAGTGCTTTCGCAGATGGTCTAATTTTTCCTAATCCATCTTCAAAGTTTTTCGAGGGTTTAGAGTTTACCTCAATAATCCACGGCTTTCCGTTTTGGTCTATGCCAATATCGATGCCAAGTTCACCTGTTATTCCTGTTTGTGAGTTACTAATAGTCGACGCTGTTTCCACTGCTAATTCTTTCATATGTGTAAGCACCTCTAAAGCGTTCTTGGGTCCAAGACAAGTTCGCAGAACCTCTAAGGGTCTAAGCATCTTTCCACCTCTGGCAATATTTGAAACGAACTCATCTTTTGCAGCTATCCTTGCCACAATTGAGGTAACTTGCCAATGGTTGTTCAGATTTTTGTGACATAGTATCCGAAAGTCCATGGAACATGAGTCATACGCCAATAATTCAATACCTTGTTGAATAATATAAAAACGATTATGGAGAATAGGCTTGATTAGGTTGTGTATTTCGTCTAAGGAGTATTGATGGCTAGAGTTGTCGTTAAGTGTTGCAATCGAGGTTTGTAAAGTGCAGCGGTTATTATCTTCTTTTTTTAACTTGATAATATTTCTTCCTTGGCTGCCATGAACCGGCTTTATAAAAACTGTTTCACATTCGTCGGTAAGTTCATACAGATGCTCTTTTGTGTAAATTTTTGTTTTAGGTAAGAAGTGCAGGAGGTGTTTTTCTTGAAATATTTGATTATATACTTCCCATTTTGATAGGAAACGTTCATTAAACAAAGGAATCATCATGGTTTCAAGTCTTTTACGAAATTGTTTAAATGGGACAGATTGTTCAAGTTTACGGGAATGGATACGATTGTAAATCACATCCGGTATTGGATGCTCAAACGATCTCCATTTTCCATTGATAAGATAATAACCTTGATTTAAAAATTCCTCATATGAAAAAACATAAAAAAAGCCGCCTATTTCAGTAATTCCATGATGTAGTTCCTCGCAAAAAGCATGAATAGTACGAAAATGTGGTTCTTCTTGTTTAGTGGAGGGGAAATCTGTTACTAGTCCAATCACAGGACCGAGTTCGAGTGTTAGAAGTTCATCCCGATAGATGGCTTGAAATTTATAACTCTGGGTGGGCAGGCAAAAATTCTTGAGAATATTTTCAGGAATAAGGATCAAATTTTTAGGGTCCAGGTCTTCTGGTTGGATTGCTGTTTGGATCGACTTTTTCCCTAACTTAATATTTAATTGAAGTTTCTTATTTAATCCCAAACTAGTAAACAAGTGGGTGGATATTTTTACTATGCTGTCATTCTTATTTTTAGGTGTTCTTGCTTTTATGGTAACCTGAGTTAATGGAAAAGGCATAGACATTCCCCGATTTCTATCTATATTGGAACCATTTTTTCCTTATGGGCATTAGTTGATATAGTAATGTATGTAACACTATTCGAGATGGTGATTTTAACATTCTCGCATTTTGGTGAATAGTTTGTTATAGTTGATTCGGATTGAAAAGCGTGAATAAAAAGGAGTGGATACCAATGGCAGTTAATCTATATGATTCCGCCTATGCGTTAGAAACAGCTATTCGTCAAAGTGATGAATACACACAACTACAGCAAGCTTATAAAGAAGTGAACGCAGACCCAGCTGCAAAACAAATGTTTGATCAGTTTCGCAAAATCCAATTAGACTTGCAACAGAAACAGATGATGGGGCAGAATATCTCTGAACAAGAAATTGCGCAAGCACAATCAACTGTAGGACTAGTACAGCAAAATGAAAAAATTGCTAGGTTAATGCAAGCAGAACAACGGATGAGCATGGTTATTGGCGAGTTAAACAAAGTAATTATGAAACCTCTTGAAGACCTATACGGAAAAATGTAAATTGAAATACGAGCCTACGGTATTAACCGAAGGCTTTTTCTTTTTTAGCTCTGTTCTACAAATGCCTAAAAAATCATAAAAGTGTTATAAAGGCTATTTCACCAAGAACAGGGGGCAACGGAATGATTTATCGCTTGCTTGCTTTAAATATTGATGGCACACTTCTTCAAACAAACGGAAAAATCCATAAATCCACAAAAGAGGCTATTGATTATGTTCAGCAAAAGGGTATTTATGTCACGCTTGTCACATCGCGGAGCTTTCCTTCCACAAGAAAAGTAGCCAAAGCATTAAAAATAAAATCACCTCTCATTACCCATCAAGGTGCGTTTATTGCAAGTTCTGAGGACAAACCAATCTATGTGAAAAGGATTGGTGAACAAATTACCTATGATACAGTCAGCTTTTTAGAGGCGCTGCCGTGTCAAATTCGTCTTGTCCACGAACAATTTTCATTAGCAAATAAATTAAAATTGAATAATAATTTGTTGGCAAAAACTGTTTTTACCTCAGGGGATCCTGTTTTTTATTCGCAGCAATTCGTGTCGTCACTAACAGAGTATCTACATGACCAGCCAGTGAGCCCTCCGAAGATAGAAGTTTATTTTGAAGAAGAAAGTGACCTTCAGGATGCGAAAAAAGCACTTCAAAAAATGTATACTGAGATTGAATTAATTCAACTAGATGCTTTACGTTTGGATATTGTCCCAACCGGTGTTTCAAAATTATCGGGTTTATCATACCTTGCAAGCCAATTAGGGATTCAAAGAAAAGAAATCGTCTATATTGGAGATGGGATTGATGATATTCCATTGCTTGAAGCTGCAGGCCTTGGTGTATCGATGTGGAATGCCGATTTTGAAGTGAAGAAAGCATCAGATTGGGTGACACGGTCACAGAACGAACAAGGTGTTGCCTATATGGTAAAAGAACACTTTAGAAAACAACAGCCAATTGAGTTTTTAAGAAGGATGAATATTATTAAAAAATAGCCCAAAAAAGATATCAACGGTGAATGGCCGTTGATGTCTTTTTTTGGATTAATGAGATAGAAAATTCACCATTTTAAAAAAACTTACCTATATTTATGTCCTCAATTCCATTTATAATGGAATTGATTGAAATGGAGGGAGGGTTTTCTCGTGTCGATAAACTTTATAACAAATAAGGTGAATGTAAAAGTTACAGGGCGTGTGGCGACAATAGAAATGAACAGACCTGAGTCATTAAATGCCTTAGATACAGAAATGATTAGGGGGTTAGTATGTAAACTGAAGGAAATTAGCGAGTCGGATGAAATTGATATTGTCGTTCTAACAGGAAAAGGAAGAGGCTTTTCAGCAGGGGGCGATATTAAAACCATGTTTTCAAACTCGAGCGAAAGCGATTTCTATCCTGTAATGGACAGTATTAGTGAACTAATTGTTACTCTTTATAGCATGCCTAAACTTACTATAAGTGCTGTTACAGGTCCAGCTGCCGGCTTGGGGTTTAGCCTTGCGCTAGCAACTGATCATATTATTGCTGATAAAAATAGTATGCTAGCAATGAATTTTATCGGGATTGGTCTGATTCCAGATGGCGGTGCTCATTTCTTCTTAGAGAAAAAGTTAGGAGAGACGAAAGCGAAACAACTAATCTGGGACGGGAAAATGATGGATGCTGATGAAGCGTTAAAGTTAGGATTAATTGAAGAAGTAGCGGCAGTCAATCTTCAGGAGACATTAGATGCTAGAATTTCAGTTTGGTTACAGAGACCCGTTCAGGCGATGATTAAAACGAAAAAGATATTAGCTGATATGAATCGTCCTTACTTATTAAAAATCTTAGAATTAGAAAAACATTCACAGCAAAAAATGCGAGAAACCATTGATCACCAAGAAGGAATAAGGGCATTTATCGAAAAAAGACCACCCAGATTTATTGGTAAATAAACAAAGAAGCCCGCGGCTTCTTTGCTTTTTTTTGATATCCTTTTCCTGTTTATAGCGCTTTCATTATTAAGAATGAAAGAGTAATAGCTTACCGCTTGGTGAGGAGCATCGATGTGTACGTTCTAATAAGTTTTTTTCTGCTAACAATTTTTGGCCTAATTCTTTTGCCTCATCATCATGTTCAGCCTGGAAGGATTCATCTAAAATTTTTTCCCCATTGCTTTCAAAAGCAGTTAATTTATACGTTTTCATATCAACAACCCCTTAAAAGAATCATGTTATTAATCTATTTTCACATAATTACTAAAATTGCGCAAAAAATAAATGAAACCAAAATTTGTTAAATTCGTATGTAAAAGGGAGAGGAGTGTGTGAAATGGTTCTGAAACTTGAACATGTCAGGAAACGATTCGGGAATTTTACAGCTGTGAATGACTTGTCTTTAGTGATTCCTGAAAAAGAAATGTTTGGCTTTTTAGGGGCTAATGGTGCAGGGAAAACAACGACCTTCCGAATGATCTTAGGATTACTGGACACTAGCGGTGGTAAGATTACTTGGGACGGGAAACCGATTGACTATTCCACCAGTCATTTGGTTGGCTATCTTCCTGAAGAAAGAGGTTTGTATCCGAAATTAAAGGTTCGTGACCAAATCGTCTATTTAGCCAGATTAAGAGGAATGCAAAAATCTCAGGCACTTTCGGAATTAAAATCATGGCTTGAACGATTCAAAATTCCTGAATATGAAAATAAAAAAGTTGAGGAGCTTTCCAAAGGTAATCAACAGAAAATACAATTCATTGCTGCCGTCGTCCATAAACCTAAATTACTAATATTGGATGAGCCATTTAGCGGTCTTGACCCAGTAAATGTGGAAATGTTAAAGGAGGCTGTGCTATCTCTGAAAGAGGATGGGGCGACTATCGTTTTCTCAAGCCATAGAATGGAACATGTCGAGGAAATGTGTGAACATCTTTGTATCTTGCACAAAGGAAGCCCAGTCG
>Ga0182745_1003970_pt1 | contig 12499 bp, 10 predicted proteins | sample eDN3rd30CKraftBY_FD_128523 | JGI IMG/M metagenome (GOLD analysis project Ga0182745, IMG submission 128523) | Enriched backyard soil microbial communities from Emeryville, California, USA - eDNA 3rd pass 30_C Kraft BY (version 2) (version 2) | ecosystem: Environmental > Terrestrial > Soil >...
CGCTCCTGCGGTTTACATGATGCGTCGCGCGGCCTTGGCGTCGTCGGAGCGCAGCATCTGGATCTGTTCCAGGTACTGGTCGTCCAGGCCGGTGACGTACTCGCCGGAGAAGCACGAGGTATCGAAGTGCTCGAGGTTCTCGTTGCCGTCGCGCACCGACCACTCGAGATCCTTGAGATCCTGGTAGATCAGCCAGTCGGCGCCGAGCAGCTTCTCCACCTCCTGCTCGGTGCGACCGGCGGCGACCAGCTCGCTGGTCGACGGCATGTCGATGCCGTACACGTTCGGGTATCGCACTGGCGGCGCGGCGGAGGCGAAGTAGACGTTCTTCGCGCCTGCCTCGCGCGCCATCTGGATGATCTGCTTCGAGGTGGTGCCGCGCACGATCGAATCATCCACCAGCAGCACGTTCTTCTTGTTGAACTCCAGGTCGATGGCGTTGAGCTTGCGGCGTACCGATTTCACCCGCTCGCCCTGCCCCGGCATGATGAAGGTGCGGCCGACGTAGCGGTTCTTGACGAAGCCCTCGCGGTACTTCACGCCGAGCACGTTGGAAATCTCCAGCGCCGCGTCGCGCGAGGTGTCGGGGATCGGGATGATGGTGTCGATGTCGTGGTCCGGGCGCAGGCGCAGGATCTTCTCGCCCAGCTTCTGGCCCATGCGCATGCGCGCCTTGTGCACCGAGACGTTGTCGATCATCGAGTCCGGGCGCGCGAAATATACGTATTCGAAGATGCACGGGGTCTGCCGCGTGTTGGGCGCGCAGACCTCGGCGAACAGTTCGCCGCGCTCGGTGATGACCAGCGCCTCGCCCGGCAGCACGTCGCGCACGCGCTCGAAGCCGAGCACGTCCAGCGCCACCGATTCGGAGGCGACGATGTATTCGTCGCCCTCGGCGTGGCTGCGCTTGCCCAGCACCAGCGGGCGGATGCCGTGCGGGTCGCGGAACGCCACCAGCCCCAGCCCCAGCACCACGCTGACCACCGCGTAGCCGCCCTTGCAGCGGCGGTGCACGCCGGCCACCGCGCGGATCGCCGCCTCCGGGGTCAGCATGCGCTGGGCGTCCAGCTCGTAGGCGAACACGTTCAGCAGCACTTCGCTGTCCGAGTCGGTGTTGATGTTGCGGCGGTCGGCCTCGAACACCTGCTGGCGCAGCGCCTCGGTGTTGATCAGGTTGCCGTTGTGCGCCAGCGCGATGCCGTAGGGCGAGTTGACGTAGAACGGCTGTGCCTCGTCGGTGCCTTCCGAGCCGGCGGTGGGGTAGCGCACGTGGGCGATGCCGATGCGGCCCTGCAGCAGCGCCATGCGGCGCTCGTCGAACACGTCGCGGACCAAGCCGTTGGCCTTCTCCACGCGCAGGCGGGTGCCGTTGGCGGTGGCGATGCCGGCGGCATCCTGGCCGCGGTGCTGGAGGACGGTCAGGCCGTCATAAAGCTGCCCGGCGACGTTCTGGTTGCCGACGATTCCGACGATGCCACACATGTTGCGCGATCTCCGCTGGGCGCTGGGGCCCGGTTAACGTGAAGGTGGCCGTGCCTGGCCCTGTGCCTCGACCCGCGCCGGGTCGGGTTGACCCGGGCGCACCTGCGCGGGGTCGATATTGGAGGGCAACGCCCTCGCAGGGTCCTGCCGGTGGGCGGCGTCGGTGGCGTCCGGCGCGGGTTTCCCCAGCGCCCGGCTCACCATGTCCGGCAGCCCACTACCCTTCATCATGTCATTGAGCGCGGCATTATCGCCTGTCACCGGCAGGTTCCCCAAGTCCGTCGGCGCCAATGCGTCCAGGTCCACGCCGGGCATGGACAGGTCCGGCAGCTGCGCGCGCATCCATTCGGCACCGGGCAGCAGCACCGGCAGCACCTTCGACTGGCCCCACTCGGCCTCGCGCGGCAGCGGCGTGAAGCCCATCAGCAGCACCAGCACGCAGGCAAACAGCCCGCCGCGCAGCACGCCCAGGCCGAAGCCCAGCGCGCGGTCGGTGCCGTTGAGCCGGGTGGCGTCGACCGCACTGCGCAGCAGCATGCCGGTCACCGCCACCAGCACCAGCACGCCGACGAAGACCAGCGCGTAGCCGCCCAGGTAGTGGGTCAGCGACGGCGCCGCGCCCTCGGCGAGCCAGCGCGCGGCATGGCCCCCGAACTGGAACGCGGCCCAGCCCGACAGCAGCCACGACAGCGTGCCCACGACGATGCCGACGAAGCCCTTCATCAGGCCCAGCAGGGCCGACAGCCCGATCACGGCCAGCAGCACCATGTCGATCATGCGTCGCCTCCGTGGCGGTGGAGCGGCGGTGCTGTCTGCATCAGGGGTGCGGGCTGACGATGCCGGGGATGCCGACCTTCGCCGCCACCTGCGCCTTGAGCTGCTCGGCTTCGGCGCGGTTGGCCACCGGCCCGACGCGGACACGGTGCAGCAGCACGCCGTCGCTCTTGCGCACCTGGTCGGTGAAGGCACTAAAGCCCGCCGCGCGCACCTTGTCGCGCAACGCATTGGCGCCCGCGGGCTGGGTGAACGCACCCAGCTGCACCGCGAAGCCGACGCCGCTGGCAGCCGGCGCGGTGCTCACCGTGGTCGTGCTGCGCTCGGGCACCGCCGGCTTGGCGGCTTCCGGCGGCGGCGCGGCGGGCCTGGGTTCGGGCCGGGTTTCCGGCTTCGCGGCGGCCACCGGCTTTGCTGCTTCCGGCGGCAACGCCTCGGTCCGTACCGGCGACGCGGCCGGCGCGTCCTTGTCGGCGTCGAGCACCACCACCTGCGCATTCACGTCGCTGCGCACCTTGCCCGCTTCCAACCGCACCAGTTCGGCCTGCGCGCGGTCGGCGTAGGGGCCGATGCGCACCCGCCAGGCCCGGCTGCCGTTGATGGTGTCCGGCTGGCGGAAACCGGGAAGGCCGGCCGTCTTCAGGTGAGCGATCACCGCATCGGCATCGGCCTCGGTCGCATAGGCGCCAAAGTTGACCGCGTAATTGCCGGCGGCGACGGCCGGTGGCAGCGCGCGGCCGTCGTCCGTCGCCGGCGCGGCCGCATTGGACTCCGGTTGCGCCGCCGGCATGCCGGTGGCACTGCCGGATGCCGGTGCGTTGGGCGCCACCAGCGGCAGCTCGCGGGTCTCGAACTGGCCATCGGAAGGAGCGTCGGGGGCGCGCAGCGGCACGTCCTGCGCACTGCCGCTGTCCGGCGCCGGGTCCTTGACCAGCATGGGCAGGAAGATCACGGCCAGCGCCACCAGCACGATGGCACCAATCAGTCGCTGTTTCAGGGGGGTATCCACGGAAGGCGGGTCCGGCGGCATGCGAGTGTCCGCCGATTATATGCGGGTGCCTACGGGCACGACGGCCGATGGCTGAATGCCTTGGCGGGTGCCCTGCATGAAGCCCGCAGGTCGGGGCTACGTCCCCGACGCGCTTTCACGGACGAATCAAACGCCGGGGGCGTGGCCCCGGCCTACCCGCGCAGCAGCGGCAGCGCTTCGGCCACGGTGTGGAAGGAGCCGAACACCAGCACGCGGTCGCCGCGCCGGGCCTGTTCCAGCGCGCCGGCCAACGCCTGCCCGACATTGGCCGACAACGCCGCGCCGGCGGCGGCGGTCCCGGCCAGGCGCTCGCGCAGCCGTTCGGCGCTCTGCCCGCGCGCGCCTTCCAGCCCGGCCAGGTGCCAGCGGTCGATGCGCCCCTGCAACGCGGCGACCACGCCGGGCGCGTCCTTGTCGGCCAGCGCCGCGTACACCGCCAGCGTGCGCCCGGCGGCGGGGCGGGCCTGCAATGCCGCCGCCAGCACGGCGGCGGCCTGCGGGTTGTGGCCGACATCGACCAGCACCTCCACGCCATCGCGTTCGAACCGCTGCAGGCGCCCGGCCACCCGTGCCTCGGCGATCCCCCTGGCCCATGCCGCTCGCGGCACCGCCCGGTCCAGCGCGCGCAGCGCGGCGATGGCGGTGGCAGCGTTGTCGCGCTGCACCGGCGCCCACAGCGCCGGCTGCGGCAACTCCAGCCGCAGCGACACGTCGCGCCAGCGCCAGCGCCCGGCATCGATCGGCTCGGCGAAGAAATCGCTGCCGAAGCGGATCGCGTTGGCGCCCAGCACGTAGGCACGGCGCAGCACGCTCGACGGCGGGTCGATCTCGCCGAGGATCACCGGCTTCCAGCCGCGGATGATGCCGGCCTTCTCCATGCCGATGGTTTCGCGGTCGCCGCCCAGCCAGTCGGCGTGGTCGATGTCCACGGTGGTGATGACCGACACGTCGGCATCGACGATGTTCACCGCGTCCAGCCGCCCGCCCAAGCCGACTTCCAGCACCGCCAGGTCCAGCCCGGCCTGCTGGAACACCCACAGCGCGCACAGCGTGCCGTATTCGAAATAGGTCAGCGCGGTGTCGCCGCGCGCGTCCTCGACCGCGTTGAAGCCGGCCACCAACGTGGCGTCATCGATGTCGGCACCATCGATGCGCACGCGCTCGTTATAGGCCAGCAGGTGCGGCGAGGTATAGGCACCCACCTTCCAGCCGGCGGCGCGGGCGATGGCCTCGATGAAGGCCACGGTCGAGCCCTTGCCGTTGGTGCCGCCGACCACGATGCAGCGCTTGCCCGGTTGCGCCAGCCCCATGCGTGCAGCCACCTCGCGCACGCGCTCCAGCCCCATCGCGATCGGCTGCGGGTGCTGCTGTTCGATGTGGGCGAGCCACTGTTCGAGCGTGGCGGGACGGACGGGGGGCATGCGGGGTTCTCGACGGGCACGCGACCGGAAACGGCGCGGGGCGCCATTGTAGTGGCCGCGGCCTCGCCGCGTGAGCAATGATCGGACGCTACCGAGGCCGCAGGTGCCGGGCCTTCCCGGCATGGGGCTTCACCGGGAAAACTCCATGCGGGGCAAGCCCCGCAGCTACGAGAAGCAGCCTTTCCACCGTAGGTGCCGGGCTTGCCCGGCACGGGCTTCACCGGGGCAATGGCCCGGTGGGCACAGGACGCTTACAACGCGCGGTGCTTGGCTTCTCCGAAGAACGGGGTGTGGTGGGCGCAGTCGTTCAGACGCACCACTTCCAGATGCTCCACGTCCGGGCCTTCGAGCAGGTTGAGCGTGGTCGGGGCCTGGCGGAAGGTCCACAGCTTGCCGATCGGCAGGCCCAGCACCCTGCACAGGATCACGCGGTTGACCGCATCGTGGGCGACCACCAGCAGGGTGTCGTCCTCGCCCAGCCCTTCGGCGGCCTTGGCCAACCCGCGCCAACTGCGGTCCAGCACCTGCCGCAGCGATTCGCCGCCGGGCATCAGCACGGTATCCGGCTCCTCGCGCCAGGCGCGCAGCCGCGCCGGATCGGTGTCGTTGATCTCGCTGGCAAGCAGGCCCTCCCACTCGCCGTGGGCGATTTCCTGCAGGTCCGGCTCGGTCAGCAGCATGGCTTCGCGCGCCGCGCCCAGCGCGGCCCTGGCGGTGCTCTGCGCGCGCGACAGCGGCGAGGCCACGGCACGGGTGATCTGCACGTCGCGCAGGCGCTCGCCGAGCGCGGCGGCCTGGGCCTGGCCCACCGGCGAAAGGGGAATGTCGATCTGGCCCTGGTAGCGGCCTTCGGCGTTCCACGGCGTTTCGCCGTGACGGGCAAGCAGGATGCGCATGCAGTGGAGTGTCCGTGGAGGGGGCCCGCATCATAGCTTGCCCCCGTGGCGCGACCGGGGTCGGTTACCCGCGTTACGAATCGGTGGCGACTCCCGCAGCGAACCTGCAACCGCCAGCGCGTTTGCCGGCCAACGGCAGGCGTTACCATACCGGCCCTCCTTGGGCTGCCTGGTGTGAATCCGCATGAGGGCCAGCACCTCCCACGCCCCCGAAGCGGCATGAGCAGCCTTTCGACGTCCCCGACGCCCCGTCCCAAGCCTTTGAACGAGCGCCTGCAGCCGTGGGGGGCGGCGCTGGCGAGCGCACTGCTGCACCTGCTGGTGGTGCTGCTCCTGCTGCACGCCGATCCGCCACAAGTGAGCACGCCGCAGGGTTCGTCCAATGGCGGCCGGGTCAAGGTGGATTTCATCGGCGAGGCACCGCCCTCGCCGCAGGCCATGCCGGCCCCACCCAGCCCGAAGCCGACGGACGCGCCCAAGCCGCGGCCCAAACCAACCGCACGCAGGAAGGTCGAGCAGCGCAAGCCGGTGGCCGAAGCCAGGTTCATCGAACCGCCGGCCGAGCCGGAGCCGGAACAGGCCGAGGCCGCGGACCAGCCCGCGCAGGCACCGGCGCAGGCCGCCTCCAGCCCGTCGGGAACCGCCCAGCGCCAGCCGCGGACCTGGACCGGGCGTCCGCCGGGCTGGCTGGAGAAGGAAACCGCTCCCGACGACGACGGCCGCTACCGCGGGCAGGTCAACCGCAACGGCAGCCGCAACGACATGGCGAGCGGCGAGCCGGCCATGCAGGTGGGTGGCTACCAGATCATCTACGACCTGCTGCGCGAGGCCCAGCTGCGCGACTGGATGGAACAGGGCATGAAGGAGCTGTCCATTCCGCTGCCCGGCACCAGCTACCTGATGGTCTGCCCGGCCGAGGTCGCGCTCAGGCGCGAGTCCAGCAAGTGCCGCCTGCTTCCCCCCGACTCGCCGGAGCTGCAGGCCATCGGCGATGCCCGCGAAGTGGTCACGGTGATGTCCGTGTACCGGCAGGGCGAACTGGTCTGGCGCGGACCGGGGCCGTACCGGTAACAAGCCTCATGCGGGGCAAGCCCCGCATCTACGACAACATCGGGGCTGGCCGGCACATCGGGAATCGCACGCGTAGGTGCCGGGCTTGCCCGGCACGGAGCCTTCCCGAGGCCCCCGTGTGGGGCAAGCCCCACACCTGCGAGTCCACGAAAAAGCCCCGGGCGGTTTCCCGCCCGGGGCTTTCGCTTCGATGCAACCACCGCTTACTTCGAGGCGGCTTCCATTTCCTTCAGCAGCTGCGGCGCCGGGGCCACTTCCTGCATGATCCAGCGCATGTAGCGCTGGTCCACCGAGATCATGCGGGTCATCACCGGGTCGAACACCCAGTTGCTGGCCACCGCCTCCCAGATGCCGTCGAACGCCAGGCCCACCAGCCGGCCATGCGCGTCCAGCACCGGCGAGCCGGAGTTGCCGCCGGTGATGTCCAGGTCGGACAGGAAGTTCACCGGCACGCTGCCGATGCGCTTGTCCTCCAGCCCGCCATAGCGCTTGGCCTTGACCGCGTCGAGCAGCGCCTTGGGCGAGTCGAACGGATCGGCGCCGGTTTCCTTGGCGGCCACGCCTTCAAGATCGGTGAACGGCTGCTGCACCTTGCCGTCCAGCCCGGTGTAGCCCTTCACGTTGCCGAAGGTGATGCGCAGCGACAGGTTGGCGTCCGGGTAGACGAACCCGCCCTTGCTCTGCTTGTAGTCGGCGATGGCCTGCAGGAACAGCGGCCGCGCCACCAGTTCCTCGCCCATGCGCACCTTGCGCTGGTGTTCCAGCTCCAGCAGCGCCGGCATCACCGCCACCGCGTATTGGATGGCCGGGTCGCTGCTGGCCTCGAACGCGGCCTTGTCGGCGTTGAACCACTTCAGGCGCTCGTCCAGCTCGCCCAGCTTCGAGCCATCAAGGCGCGCCAGCGCCGCATCCACCGCCGCCGCGTCGTGGCCACCCAGCCACTGGTCCAGCGCAGGCAGGCCCTTGCCCGCCGGCAACTGCAGGTACTGCTGCAGCCAGTATTGCTGGAACTGGCGGTCCATCGAGGCCACGTAGCGGCGGTCCATCTGCTTCAGGCCGCCCTCGATCGCCGGCAGGTCGCGTTCCTGGTAGCCCTCCTCGCGCTCGGCGTCCGGCCTGGCCTTCTCGATCGCCAGCCGGTACAGGCGCACCGCGGTGCCCAGCGTGCCGGTGCGGTTGAACATGCCCAGCACGAAATCGCGCTCCTGGGTGGCGCGCGCCATCGTGCCCAGGTTCTGCAGGCGGTCGTAGGCGTGCAGCGCCGGCCGGCCGGCTTCGCCCTGCGCGCGCAGCCATTCCAGCACCGCGGCCTCTTCCTTCTGCTTGTGGGCAAGCACGCCGTTGCGCTTGAAGCCGTCCAACTGGCCGTCGAAGTTCTTGCTGGTGTTGTTCCAGCCGGCCATGTTGGCCGCGTACTTCACCGCGATGTCCTTGTCGTCCTTGCCGGCCGCTTCCACCAGCGCGATCTGCTCCTTGTAGGCCTTGGCGACGGCCGGGTACAGCCAGTTGGCGGTGTTCTCGAACTCGCTGACCAGCGCATAGCGGTCGGTGCGGCCCGGGTAGCCGGCCACCATCACGAAGTCACCCTCGCCCAGCGGCTGGTCGGCCAGCTTCAGCCAGTGCTTGGGCTGGTACGGCACGTTGTCGGCCGAGAACGCGGCCGGCCGGCCGTCCTTGCCGACATAGGCGCGGTAGAACGAGAAGTCGCCGGTGTGGCGCGGCCACATCCAGTTGTCGATGTCACCGCCGAACTTGCCGACGCTGCCCTGCGGCGCATAGGCCAGGCGCACGTCCTTGATCTCCAGGTTCTTGAACAGGCGGTAGGTGTTGCCGCCGGAGAAGCTGTACAGCCGGCAGCTGTAGGCCTCGTCGGCCTCGCAGTCGGCGACGGCCTTCTTCTCGAACGCCTCCAGCGCTTCGGTGCGCTTGAGCGGATCGGCGCCCGCCGCAGCGATGGCCGCACGCGCCTGCGCGGTGACGTCGGTGATGTCGTCCAGCACGTAGATGCGCGCGTTGGGGCCGGCGCTGAGTTCGTCCTTGAGGGCCGGCGCGTTGAAGCCGTCCTTGATCAGGTTCTTCTCGGCGGTGGAGTTGAGCTGGATGGCGCCGTAGGCGCAGTGGTGGTTGGTGACCACCAGGCCCTGCGGCGAGACGAAGCTGGCGGTGCAGCCGCCCAGCGCGACCACCGCGCCCATCGGGTCGCCGGTGAGGTCGGCCAGCTGCTGCGGGTCCAGCTGCAGCCCGGCCTGCTTCAGCGGGCCGGCGATCTCGGGCAGCTGCTGCGGCACCCACATGCCTTCGGCGGCCTGTGCCAACTGGGCCAGGCCGAGCCCGGCAACGACGGAAAAAGCGAGAAGGTTCAGACGCATGCAGGTACCCCCGGGGAATGGAAGCCCGATTGTAGCGGTTGCAACCAACTTGTCCCGCCGGCCGCTTGCATCCGGTCAAACGGGCAGGCGGAAAGCCCGCCCAAGCGGGCAGCCTGCCCGGGACGACCCGGCCATCACGGCGCCAGCCGCGCGACCATTTCCCTGATGACGGTGTGCGTGATCGCGCGCAGGCAACGCATCTCGCCTTCCAGTTGCGGGCCGATGGGCAACCTCCTGCCCAGCTCGGCGTTCTCCGCCTCCACTTCGCCCAGCAACTGCCCGGCCACCTCGAAGATCGAGGCCTGCATCATCGCGAGCCTGTCCGCCGCCGTCCGCGGTTTCAGGCCCAGCGCCTGCCCGGCCTCGACCAGGAGATCGAAGCTCAACTCGCTGAATCGCTCCACGCCCAGGATCGGCCAGGCCAGCGTCGAATTCTCCGGCCAGCCCTGGCCGAACGCCCCGGTCTCATAGCAGACCGTGCTCAGCAGGTCGTAGTGCGGGGCGAGCTGGATGCCTTCCGGCCCCATCAGGAAACTCAGGTTCTTCAGGTGCGCATCGCTGTTGCCGACCAGCACGTTGAACACCAGCCAGTCGAACAGGCGAAAGCGGGCGGAGAGCTTGCCGCGGCAGGATTCGACGATGTCCGCCAGCACCTGCAGACTGCCCCGGTACTTGAAGACACGATCCAGATTCAGCAGTTGGCATGCATCCATCGTGTGCAGGCGGCGCACGCCGGCGGGCGTCCGCTCGCGGTCGAAGCGCTCGACCAGGAACACGGGTTCGGGCACATAGCGCCGTGACACGCGCGGAACGTCAAGGCCCATCGCGGCCGCCAGCCGCATCACGAACCATTCGTTCGCCACGCTGTGCGGATAGCTTTTGTCCGTGTTGTCGGGCTTGAGGACATGCGTCGACGGCTCCGCGCCGATGGGCTGGAACAGCGCCCCGTCCTGCTCGATGACGGCCAGCTTGTGCTGCGCGCCGGCCAGCGACATCCGCTTGGGCGAACCGGCGGCCAAGGAATGGTGCGGCAGCGCGCGGATGCGCCGGGACAACTCCGCATCGGTCAACTCGGCCCTGCCCCCGGGCTCCAGTACCTTGCCTTCCGGCAGCAGTGTCAGCGACCCCGCCGATTCCGCGCCGTAATGGCACAGCAGGCCGAACGCATCGCCACTGGCCACGCGGGCATCGCCGGCCATCAATTCGCGTTGCGCTTCCTCCGGCAGGAGGTTGTCGAAATACCACTGGACCGGGCGGAACGACGCGCCATCGTGGATGCTCGCCTCCTGTAACGGCAGCGACGGGGCCAGCGCGAAACGCCCGGCACTGGCCAGCCATTCGGGTGCATAGGTGAACGCCCACAGGTTGCCACGCTCGGAGAGCGTGCCGACCAAACGGCCGTCGATGCTGGCCAGCAGGCTGCGCCCCGGATAGCCCAGGCCGTCCAGAGTCGTGACGGTGATGGCCTCGTCCAGCGGAACCCGATTCATCGCACACGCGCCCTGGCACGCTCGTCGATGGCATCCATGACCTTCTGCGGCACGTCGATTTCGACATGCAGCCCCAGCTCGGACAGCACGTTGAACAGCTTGCCCCATTGCACCGTGCCGCTGCCGCGCTCGACCTTGGCCAGGAAGTTCTCGCTCACGCCCACGCCCTCGGCCGTGGCGTCCTGGCGCAACCCCTGGTGCCTGCGCATGGCCTTGACCAGCGGCCCCAGCTCCTCGGCTTTGCTCAACCGGATCCGCATGGCGTAATCCTCATGATCATGCGGATTCATCCGCAGGTGCGCCATGCTACAGCGAAAATCCACTCGCTTGTAAGGAATCTTGGAAATCCTCCTCACGATCATGTGGAAATTTACAATTAATCCTCACTATCGAAAGGATTTTCCCGCATATTGCCGGTACTGCACAAAAATCCTCATGCGGCAAAGGATTTCAGGCCCTCATCAATCCCCGGTCATCGCGGCTCAACCCGCCACCACCCTGTCGCGCCCGCCCTGCTTGGCGCGGTACAGCGCCGCGTCGGCCGCATCCATCAGGCATCGCCCGTCGGCTTCTTCCTGCGGCACGGCGGTGCATACCCCGATGCTGATGGTCACGCGGCGGGCCACCGGCGACTTTTCATGCGGCTCTTCCAGCGCATGCACGCTTTCGCGCAGGCGCTCGGCGATCCCCTGCGCCCCGGCGGCATCGACGCCATTGACCAGCATGACGAACTCCTCGCCGCCATAGCGGGCGAAGACGTCGGCCGACGAGCGCTGCTGCGCCTTGAGCGCGGCGGCCACGCGCTTCAGCACGCGGTCGCCCGCCGTGTGCCCGTAGTGGTCGTTGTATTGCTTGAAATAGTCGATGTCGATCATGAACAGCGACAGCGCCTCGCCATTGCGCCGCGCCCGCTGCAGCACCAGCGCGAAGCTCTCGTCGAAGAAGCGGCGGTTGTACACGCCGGTCAGGCCGTCGGTCACCACCTGGCGCTTCAGCGCCTCGGAGTGCGACATCAGCATCTTCTCGCGCCGGATCGAATGGCTGGCGTCGCTGACCTGGATCAGGCAGGCGCGGCTGCCGTCGACGGCGGTGATCGGCGTCATCACCACCGACTGCACCATGCGCGCCGGCGCCTCGCCATCGTTGCCGGCAGGGGCGTGGTACAGCGGCAGCGGCGAGCGGTGCAGGGCGCTGGACAGCATCGCCGGCAGGCCGTAGCTGATGGTGTTGGACAGTGCCCGCAGGAAGCCGGGGGTCAGCTGCTGCTGGAACAACGTGACGAAATTGGCGTTGAGCGCGCGCCCGGCGTCGATCCCGCCATGCCGCTCCATCCAGCCGTTCCACAGCAGGATGTTGAAGTCCTTGTCCAGCACGACCAACCCCAGGTTGAGGTTGTCGAGCACGGCATCGGCGGTGATGCGGCCCGGAACGAAACTGCTCATGAAATGGCGTTCAGATAACGTTGGATGTGCGCCACCAGCCGGTTGAGCGAGGTCGAGCTGAGCAGGAAGATCAGGTGGCCCGAGGCGTGGTGCTTCTCGATCAGCAGGTCGATGTGCAGGACCAGCACGTAGGTGTCGTCGTTCTCGCCGGCGGCCAGGCGCGCGGAGATTTCCTCCGGCGAGGACACCGCGTACTCGGGCAGCGAACTGTTCAGGGTGATGCCCAGCATGTCGGCCATCGCCGACAGGCAGGCATTGAGGATGATGTTGCCCAGCTCGCACATCGCCTCCTGCTCGAACTCGGCCAGGTCCTCCAGGCTGATCTGCGAACCCATCATGTCGCGCACGATTTCCAGCGCATGGGCCTCGGCGAACAGCAGCACCGCCTCGGCGTCGAACGGGCCGTCGAATATCTGGCTGACGGCGGCGAAGCGCGCATTGGCCAGCGGCAGCACCCGCTCGTCGATCTCGCGCGTGCGCAGCACCTCCAGCGACGGCACCGACAGGCGCACCTCGTCGCCCAC
>Ga0182745_1003972_pt1 | contig 12493 bp, 10 predicted proteins | sample eDN3rd30CKraftBY_FD_128523 | JGI IMG/M metagenome (GOLD analysis project Ga0182745, IMG submission 128523) | Enriched backyard soil microbial communities from Emeryville, California, USA - eDNA 3rd pass 30_C Kraft BY (version 2) (version 2) | ecosystem: Environmental > Terrestrial > Soil >...
GCAGCATGAGCACGGCAGCCGCAGCGATAGAACTGCAAGAAAAAGCCCGCGCGGAACGCGGCAAACTCGGTTTCTGGATCTACTTGATGACCGACCTGATGCTGTTCGCAGCACTGTTCGCTACCTACATTGTCCTACGGCAAAATATTGCGGATGGCCCAAGTGGCCGTGAATTCTTCGATATGCAGTTTGTTCTCGTCGAGACAGTGCTACTGCTCACAAGTAGCTACCTCTGTGGCCTGGCAATGCTCACCCTGCGCGCGGGCAACAAACGCACCACGCTCGGCTTGCTGCTTGCGACAGGACTACTCGGCGCAGCCTTCCTCGGTATGGAGATCTACGAGTTCGCCCATCTGGTACATGAAGGTTATGACTGGACACGCAGTGCCTTCCTCTCGGCATTCTTTACGCTTGTCGGAACGCACGGTGCGCACATCCTCGTCGGACTCATCTGGCTCAGCGTAGTATGGATACGACTTATGAAGCGTGGTATTACGCATCAGACGAAACACCACCTCGGCCTCTTCAGCCTCTTCTGGCACTTCCTGGATGTGGTTTGGATATTTGTATTTACGGTCGTGTACCTGATGGGGGTTGCATAAGCCATGGAAACACGCACTACCTCTCGCGTTATCAACTACACCGTAGGCTTTGTTTTGTCACTCCTTTTGACCGGCGGCGCCTATATCATTGCAACAAATCACCTCTTTGAAGGCTGGACGATGATGCTCGTGCTCATGGCACTCGCGGTGGCGCAGCTCATTGTGCAGCTTGTGTTCTTCCTGCATTTCGGCAAAGGCACAGATGGCAAATGGAACAGAGCAGCGTTCTGGTTTATCGCTATAAGCATCTTGATCTTGGCTATCGGCTCGCTTTGGATCATGCACAACATGGACTACAACATGATGCCCGAAGATCTCATGGATTCGCACATGATGGAACAGCGGGACAAGGGCTTCTAGGTGCTGCGCGAATACCTAGCCCTCACAAAACCGGGCATAATACGCGGCAATCTTCTCGTCGGTGGCGCGGGCTTCTTCTTTGCGGCAAATGGCAGCATTGATTGGCTGCAGTTCTTCATATTTATGCTTGGTACCTCGCTCATCATAGCGAGCGGCTGCGTGTTCAATAACGTGCTCGACCGCGAGATCGACGCACGGATGGAGCGCACCAAAAGCCGTGCGATTGTCACCGGCAAGATACCGATCAACCATGCGCTCAATTTTGCGACCATACTTGGCATCATAGGCCCGCTACTACTGCTCCAGTTCATCAATGTTACGACCTTCGCACTTGGCCTGGCCGGGCTATTTCTCTACGTCGTCGTGTATGGACTCGCTAAGCGTACGACGCCGCTCAGCACCATCATCGGTAGCCTACCAGGAGCCGTGCCGCCTGCTGCAGGCTATACCGCGGTGACTGGCTCTTTTGATCTCGTTGCATTGCTATTGTTTCTTATTATGGCGCTATGGCAGATGCCGCATTTTTACGCTATCAGCGTGTATCGCAAGAGTGACTATGCGAATGCCAAACTACCCGTATGGAGCGTGAAATACGGCGTTCCTGCAACGCAGGTACAGATCATACTCTTTATCGTGCTCTATGCACTCGCTGTGCCGCTCCTCGCAATCTACGGAGAGGCAGGATGGGTCTATGTAGTCCTCATGAGCGCGATAAACATATGGTGGCTCGCTGTTGCAGCACGAGGCAGGCGATCTGAAGACGCAGTCCGTTGGGGCAAGCAGGTATTTGGTATATCACTCCTCGTGATCCTCGTATTTAGTGCGCTGCTCGCCTTCAACTGGGTATTGCCATAGGGAGGCTACGACGCATGCTCGAGCCGAACAAAAATCTGCCCCTCAGCCACAATAGCCGTTTCTATATACTCTGTGCGTCTTTTGCACTCAGCATAGGCATCGCCTCATTGCTGAGGCTGACGATCATCAGTGATCAGCTTTACCTGATCCGACTCGAACAAATATACGGCGTTGTCGCGCTTATTTACTGGTATATAGCGCTTATTCTGTCGCCACTTAGTAGCGCCGTTGGTAAGGAGCGACTGCGTCATTCGCTATTTGCGCGTCGTGCAATTGGCGTCAGTGCAGCATACTTTGCGGTGCTTCACGGATCGGTAGCACTCTTTGGCCAGCTCGGTGGTCTCTCGGCGATTGGATCACTACCGGGTAGGTTTTCATTTGCACTCTATGCGGGACTCTTTGCAATAATCATTCTGCTCATCATGGCAGCGACATCTTTCGACAAAGTCGTGCGTCGCATGACCTATCCTCGGTGGAAGCTTTTGCATCGGCTCGTCTACGCAGCGGGCATTGCCGTCCTCATTCACATATGGCTGATCGGCACGCATGCTGTTTATACATGGGTACAGCTGATTGTTCTTGCGCTGCTCAGCGCGCTTTTCGCGCTTGAGAGCTGGCGTATCTCTGGCGCGCTCGCTCATAAGTACCCCTCGCTCAGCCAGCGAGATACGAGAGTAGCGATCGCAATAACGCTGTGGCTACTTCTGACTATCATCGTGGCCGCAATACCGGGCATATTCACGAGTTATCATGGCGCACATGCGCTGGTGCTCGCCGGAGGAAATATACTATGATGCGACGCGCTGCACTGCTTGCTCTAAGCCTTCTGCTCGTGCCACTTGGAGCAGCTCACACCGCCGCTGCTCATGTGGTGTTACGAGATTCATCAGATACCTTGAGCAGCGTACTGCACATCAACCCTGATGACGATCCTATAGCCGGCCAAGAGGCACTCATGGTCTTTGATCTCCAGGCAAGCACAGTCAAGGCAAATGATAGCTTCGTATCCGTAGAGATAGCCGGCCCGCAAAGCAACGAAAGCTTCGAAGTCTCAGCTGAAGAGTCCGGTAATATACCAGTGCGATATACCTTCCAGCGTCAAGGCGCGTACACGATCACTCTGACTATCCGCACGTCGAGCCAGATATATACATTTCAGCACACCCAGTACGTGACGAGGGGCGTAAGCGGGGAAAGCGCAGAGGAGCAAAACCACCCATGGGCAGAGGCAGGTTTTGTCGCGAGCATAAGCGTTTTTGCTATACTCATGGTAGTTGGTCTGAGATATAGGCGGGAGATTCACCGCAAAAGTGTCATGTAATGAGGAGTTATTCGTGAAGAAAATTATCTATAGCATTTGCAGCGCGATAGTGGTGGTGGCGCTTTCGACCGCTTCCGTAAACGCGCATGTCACCATCAAGCCTGGCGAGGTAGCTCCAGGCGCATACCAGGTATTTACTATAAGCGTGCCCAACGAAAGAGATGACTCCACCGTGTCGGTTCGGCTTGAGCTACCCGACGCTATACCTTCCGCGACACCTACGACTGCACCAGGCTGGACAATAAGCCGCGAGACAACTAGCTCAGGCGATGCCGAGGTCGTTACGGCTCTCACGTGGAGTGACGGACAGATTCCTATCGGTCAACGCGCAGAGTTTAGCTTCTCAGCGAAGACACCCGAGAGTCCTACCACGCTCACTTGGAAAGCGTATCAGACCTACGCAGACGGCAGCGTTGTCGCGTGGGATCAAACCGATGCCGTGGATCAAGGCCATACTGACGATACTGCTGGCCCCGCATCACTTACCTTAGTCACAGAACCCGTACATGAAGTGTCCAACGCCACAGATTCCTGGAGCCGCTATGCCTTCTATATCGCACTGGCGGGCTTTGTCATATCCCTCGGGGCACTTGCCCTTGCACTACGCAAACGCTAGTAGTACTTCCTATTAGGGTCCAAAGAAAAAGTCGGCGCACATGGCCGACTTTTCTGGTGCAGGCATTGATCTCTAGAAGTGATCGCGAATGTGGGAGTAGCTGTAATCCCAGTCAGCGTCGGCCTTCTTATGTGGATTGAAGATGTTGTCAGGATCCATGATCTTCTTGGCCTGCTTGAAGACCTCAAGCATCTCTGAGCCGAACTGCTCTTCGAGCCATGGGCCACGAACCATACCATCATTGTGCTCACCCGCAAGCGAGCCGCCGTATTGCAGTACAAGCTTGTTTACTTCTTTCATCGCAGGCAAGATCTTGTCGCGCTCGGACTTCTTCTCGATTTCCATGAGTGGAATCACGTGGAAATTACCGTCACCCATGTGGCCAGCAATCGTCGCGAAGAGCTTGTACTTACGGATGATCTTCTGAAGTCGCGGTAGAAATTCTGGCAAATACTTGGGCGGCACGACGAAATCGTCAATAAATGGTGCAGTATGCTTGTCCTTAACCTTACTACGGAGCAGTTGGAAGCTCTTGCGACGCATAAGCCAGAACTTCTCGCTCTTTGCTTCAGTACCGTCTTCTTCATAAGCCGTGATGTGGTATTGGCGCTTCTTGAGATCAAGTGCGAGATGCAGCGCATGAATCTTGTCCTTGACCTCTTGGGTGGTTTCACCATTGAATTCCACCATGAGGATAAGCTTCGGATAGCCACGAAGTACCATGAAGCCCTGGGGAATCATGCTGATCAGCAAGCGCAGGAATGCCGGAGCACCCATATTGCTCAGTAGTGACGGCATGAGCTTAAAGAAGAGAATCATCGTCTGGTCATCGAAGCCTTCAAACGTCGCGGGCTTGTGCTCAAGCACCGTGTTGATTACATCACCGAGCTTCTCGATATCAGAGAGGAAGAAGACGAACAGCCCCGAATGCGGACGCTTTGGCGTTAGGCGGAAGTCTACCTCGGTCGTAAGGCCGACGGTGCCCTCAGAGCCTACGATCAGCCGCGTAAGATCAAATACGCCGGTCTCGCGGTCCCACACATCCCAGATGCCGTACCCCATAGAGTTCTTGGTAACTTTTGGCTTAGCGGCCTTGATGACATCATAATGCGCCTCGATGAGCTCGAAGATTTCTTTATAGACTTTGCCTTCGAAATCTTTTTGAGCCATTTTCTTATCGAGTTGCTCGCGAGTCAACGGGCGCACTTCACGCTCTACACCATCTGCAAATACAATCTTCAGGCCAGCTACCCAGTCAGCGGTCTTACCGTACTCGAGTGACTTCTCGCCGCCCGAGTTGTTGTTGACGATGCCGCCAAGCGCGGCCATATCACGACTCGCAGGATAGCTTGGCATAAGCGCACCGTGCTTGAGTGTTTCCGCTTCAAAATCACGATAGTACATGCCAGGCTGCGCGACAGCATGCTTACTGTTAGCCGAAACGAGCTGATTCATGTGCGGGATGAAATCGACGATAATCGAATCATTGATCGCCCCACCAGCCATATCGGTACCAGCACTACGACCCGTCAGGGAAAGTCCAGGCATATTCTTCTTATTGTCGGCTACGAGGCGGACAAGTGTCTCGAGTGCCTTTGCGTCTTTTGGCGCAACGACGAGTTCTGGCAATACTTCGAACAAGCTCGCATCATGGCTGAACTCGACACGCGTGGCCAGATCATCACGCACATCACCCTCGAAAGAGCTCTTTGATAACTGTTTTTTAAAGTCTTCCATATGTCTCCTAGTGTACGAGGCGGCAGACACCTTTGCAAGCCGCTCATGCTTACGGTACAATGTCGAGAGATAAGCTAGCTGTGAGTGGGAGCACACCAGACAAATCATATGACAAAACATAAAGTAGTAATTGTCGGCGGAGGTTTCGCTGGCATCAAAGCAGCGCTCGAACTAAGTCGTGATCGACGTTTTGGTATCACCGTCATCTCCGAGCGTGATTATTTCCAGTACTATCCGACGCTTTACCACACCGCTACTGGTGGTCTGACCGCCCAATCACAGATCCCGCTCAAGACGATCTTCGCCGGTACACCCGTTCATCTCGTCATAGACAAGGCTGCTACTGTCGATCCACGAGCTCGCACGATCACGACCGCAGGCGGTCATGTGCACCAGTATGATGACGCGATCTTCGCGCTAGGAAGTGTCACAAACTACTTCGGCATCACGGGACTTCAAGAGTTTAGCTACGGCATCAAGTCTATCGAAGAAATAAACGAGCTCAAGCAGCACATCAAGCAGCAGCTACTCCATGATCGCAAGCCAGATCTTCATTACGTGGTAGTGGGCGGGGGCCCTACAGGTATCGAGCTCGCGGGCGCACTGCCTTCATATCTCTACAAGCTCATGAAAGAATACGGCATCAAAGAACGTAAGGTTCGTGTCGACCTCGTCGAGGGAGCACCGCGTCTTATGCCACGCATGCCCAAATCAACCTCACGTGCGATTGCGCGTCGTCTTCGCGCGCTTGGCGTCACGCTTCATCTCGGCAAGCCAGTGGAGGGACAGACCGCCGAAGGCCTTACCGTTGGTGGCAAATCGATACGTAGCCATACCGTCATCTGGACAGCGGGTATGGCCAACAATCCTTTCTTCCGTGAGAATAATTTCGCTTTCGGCCCACGCGGCAAAGTAGCGGTCAACGTTTATCTACAAGCAGACGACAACATCTATGTGCTCGGCGACAACGCGAACACGCCCTATAGCGGCATGGCACAAACCGCCAACTATGACGGCACGTTCGTCGCAAAGAATCTCATCCGCCAGCTTGATGGCAAGGACCCCAAGGCATACAAGCCCAAGAAGCCCGTATACGTCACACCCGTCGGACACGGCTGGGCAGCGGCGCTCTGGGGCAAATTCGAGATCTTCGGTATCGGCGGCTGGGCGCTTCGTCAAGCTGCAGATGCTCGTGCATTTGCGGAACTTGAGCCACTCACTGCCGCGAGCAAACAGTGGTTCACTGAGTTCGACGAGCAGCTTTAGCACCCCGTCACATGCTATGCTAGAGATATAGCACGAGAGGGAATTACACAGCATGTCTACCTACCACGAAGTATACGCGCGGCTTAATGATGCGCAGCGACAAGCAGTCGACCAGATAGATGGTCCGCTCCTCGTGGTGGCCGGCCCTGGCACTGGCAAAACACAGCTGCTCAGCTGCCGCGTGGCGCATATTCTCGAGGTGACTGACACGTTGCCACAAAATATTCTCTGTCTCACCTTTACTGAAAATGGCGCGAGTAACATGCGCGAACGCCTCAGCCAATTCATCGGCAAGGCAGCGTATGACGTGCACATCAGTACCTATCACGGCTTCGGTAGTGACATTATTAGTAATTACGGCGAGTATTTCGCTGAGGAGCGCCTCCAGCAGCCGATCGATGCGATCGGACAGTACCGTATTATCCACGATATTCTAGCATCGCTCTCATACCGCGATCCGCTCAAATCAGCCGAGCCGCGAGACGTTATCAGCACGATCAGCGACATCAAGCGCGGCTTGCTCACCAGCAGCGATGTCCGTGCTATCGTACTCGAGAACGATCAGACGATGCGCGTGGTCAACACGAAGCTCGCTGAAATCTTCGCAGACTTCGTGCGCATGCCCACCAAACTCGACAAGGCGCTCCCGTACTTCACGGAAACACTGCAAGCGCTTGCTGACGCTGCACCAGAGCAGCCTATCAATCAAGCATACGGAAGTGTCGCGATCATTGCTGCGCACGAGCTCCAGCAGGCGCTTACTAGCGCAGAGGAAACAGGCAAGGGCAAGCCACTCACTGCCTGGAAAAACACCTGGCTCGAAAAAGACCTCGAGAATAATTTCGCCCTAAAGGGAACATTCGCTAACAAAAAACTTGCGAGTATGGCTGATGTCATGGATGCCTACCAGGCCAGGCTACATGCGGATGGGCTCTATGATTTCGACGATATGATCCTGCGACCTATTCATGCGCTCAAGACCAACGATGATCTGAGGTTTACGTTACAGGAGAAGTATCTCTATATATTGCTCGACGAATACCAAGACACCAACCGCGCTCAAGCTGAGCTCGTGCATTTGCTCGCCGACAATCCTGTCCATGAAGGACGTCCAAACGTGATGGCCGTGGGAGATGACGATCAGGCGATCTATGCATTTCAAGGTGCACAATACTCGAATATGGTCGATTTCTACCGCGGCTACCGCGAAACCACTGTCGTAAATCTCTCCGAGAACTATCGTTCACACACTGATATTCTGACTACCGGTAGCTTCATCTCTGAGCAGATCAGTGAGCGCGTTTTTCATGAGTTCGACGGCGCCACCAAGCAACTGGTCGCCGCTAACGCCACCATTACACAATCTCATCTAGAGCGACGTGATTTTCGAAGTGATATTGCCGAGTACGCCTGGGTAGCTGAACGCATCGCCGAGCTTATCCAGGGCGGCACTAACCCAAGCGCGATCGCCGTCCTCGCGCCAAAGCACAAATACCTCCAAGCAGCTGCGCCGCTCCTCACCAAGCTCGCGGTACCTATTCGCTACCAGCGCAGTGAAAACGTCCTGGAAACACCGCTCATTCGCCAAATTCTTACGATCGCACGACTCCTCATAGCGCTCCAGAAGGATGATGGCTCTGCCGAGCAATATTGGCCAGAAGTACTCAGCTTTCTGTTCTGGGAGCTACCCAATAGCCATATCTGGCAACTCGCGTGGCGTGTCAATGACCAGCGTGAGCAATCTCGCTGGGCAGCGTTCTTGCTCGAGCATGATGATACGCACCTACAGAACATCGCGAAGCTTCTGCTTCAGCTTTCGAGCCAGCAAGAGCTCGTCAGCTGCGAACAGCTAATCGATTATATCGTTGGAAGCAGCGCCGTCGAGATTGCCTCCGTTGAGCCGGAGACACTTACAAGCCCACTCCGCGCACACTACGAGAAGCTCGGTGATGGCGCACTCTACGACATGACCGCATACCTCACTATCCTTCGCGAAGCAATCCGTGCACGGCAGCGCGCGAGCGGCGAAACCTTTACGCTGCGTGATCTACTGCAGCTTGTCGCAGACTACGAGCTCGCGGGCGAGAAGCTTCCCAACACTAACCCCTACAACCAAGCTGCCGAAGCCGTCCAGCTCATGTCCGCACATACCGCAAAGGGCCTGGAGTTTGAGCATGTGTTTCTCCTGTCAGTTACGAATGATGTTTGGGGCACCGCAAAGGGCAATAACAATATGCTCGCGCTTCCTGCCAACCTGGCTCCCGTACGTCACACCGGCGCGAGCGAGGACGAGCGCCTGCGTCTTCTTTTCGTCGCCATCACCCGCGCGAAGTACGGTCTCTACCTCACGAGCCACGAGCAGACCTACAGCGGCAAGTCTACCGCGCGCCTCAAATACTTCGACGAGCGGGAAGAACCCGATGGCAGTATTCATGCGTATGCGCTACCCGAGCGCTGGCGCACGGTGCTACAGGACGACCATGCAGCGCCCGAGCTTGAACAGCTTGAGGCTGCCTGGACAGATCGTCATCTGCTTGATCACAACCGAGATCTCAAGCCGCTCTTGGAGGAACGTGTCGCCAACTACCAGATTAGTCCGACGCACCTCAATAGCTTCTGCGATCTCACATATGGCGGGCCAGAGCAGTTCTATATCAATACGATTTTGCGCTTCCCATCAGCGAGTAGCGCAAGTAGTATCTTCGGCACTGCCATCCACGATACGCTTGAGCATGTCCAGGTGACCGTCCGACAGACCGGCTCTACTCCAGATTTGGAGCAGATCATTGGCTTCTTCCAGCGCTTGCTTCAAGCGAGCCATCTGCCGGCACACGAGATAGATCAGCTGATCGAGCGAGGAATCGCTGCTTTGAGCGCATTCATGGCAGAGCGCCAGCATATCTTTACACCGACTGACCTCGCCGAGCAGAACTTCCGCAGTGAAGGTGTCTTTCTCGGTGACGCGCACCTAACAGGCAAGATCGATCGCCTCGAGATAAACCCAACGGACAAAACAATTACCGTAGTCGACTACAAAACCGGCAAGCCCCATGCGCGCCACGATAAATCAGACAAGAAACTGCACAAATACGTCCAGCAGCTCTACTGCTACAAGCTCCTCATCGAAGGTAGTAATACCTACGCTGGTTACACCGTGACAGCTGGCCGGCTTGAGTTCATCGAACCAGATGAAAACGGCAAAATTCATCACATCGAGTATGATTTTGATACTGCACAACTAGAAGAGACTCGCGAACTCATCCAAGCGGTCTATCGGCACGTCATCGAACTCAATTTCCCGAATACTGATGAGTATGCGCCAAACCTTACGGGCATACGTCGCTTCGAAGCAGACCTCAGGAGCGGCGCCCTCTAGTCATGCAGTCCAGTAAGCCAAGTAAGCATATTTTTACGCATCGGCATTTTTATGCACTCGTCGGTGGACTCTGCCTTTTGCTCGCAGGCCTTTTATTGGCGCTCCACTTTACGCGCATCCCAGCGCAGCAGGCAAGTAGCGCTCAACAGGCGCCTAAAACCACACAGCCAAAGCCGTTCACTTTTCCGGGCGGGAGCCGTACGCTCGTGCCTGATTATCGATTCGTGGCGCTCTACGGATCACCTGATGCACCTGTCTTAGGCGTACTCGGCGAGCAGGACATCCCCGCCACTATGAAACGGGTCAAAGAGGTGAGCGAACAGTACGCACCGCTGAGCGACAAGCCTATCTATCCCACGCTTGAGATTATTGCGTCGATCGCTTCAGCAAGTCCTACCGAAAATGGCGATTACTCCCGCGAGCTCGACGCGGCACAGCTCCAGCCCTGGGTAGAGGCCGCCAAAGACGCCGGTGTATATATCATTCTCGATCTTCAGCCAGGCCGCACTGATTTCCTCACGCAAGCCAAGCAGTACGAGCAACTCCTCCGCGAGCCGCATGTCGGTCTCGCACTTGATCCAGAGTGGCGACTTGCGCCCGACCAGGTGCATATGAAGCAAATCGGCCGCGTCTCCATAGAAGAAGTAACGAGCGTGAGTACTTGGCTTGCCGACCTCACGAAGCAGCATAAATTGCCTCAGAAACTCTTCGTGCTCCATCAATTCCGCGTCAGCATGCTCCAAGGCCGTGAACGACTTGATACGAGCCGCAATGAGCTTGCCTACGTCATCCACATAGACGGACAGGGCAGCCAGCCGCAAAAGAACGCCACGTGGCGCACACTCACCGCTTCGCCGCCACCGAATGTGTCGTGGGGCTGGAAAAACTTCATCGACGAAGACAAGCCCATGCTCAGCCCCGAGCAGACTATGCAAGTAACCCCTGTGCCAACTCTGGTAACATATCAATAGATGAGACCGTCAATCAAAGTCGCTACCTGGAATATGGAGCAGCGCCCCAGTAGCCCTGAGTCGCAAGGTCGTAGCTCGTGGCACATGCTTGTCTCGAGCCTGTACGGTATCGGAGCTAATGTAGTAGTTATCCCAGAAGCCGCCAAGGGCGATCCAGAGCGTGCGGCAAAGACTATTGAGCGACTTGCCGAGCAAACCAACTACCCGCACCATGTCATCGCCGAATACGGTGACCAAAGCATGGGAGAGGCTACAAATGTCTACATAGCGGTGCTCAGCAGGATCGCGATAACGAGTTCTCAAATCGTGCAGCTCGGCAATCAAAGGACCGCTCGGAATGCGCTCCTGCTCGATTTACAGTCCGCAGAGTTTGGTAATATCCGCCTGCTTGGGCTACACCTGTCAGATGGGATAGAAGAAGCACGCATAGATCAAGCTACTTCAGTCCGTGAGCACATAGAGCGGGCGCGGCAGGACCATCGCGAGCTTATCGTGGCAGGCGACTTCAATGCAATGCATCGTGGTGATCTGCGCGCGCATATACTTCGAAGTAGCCCTGTGCGCTGGACCGCCCATCATATGCCGAGCCAGAAGCTCCAGAGCATCACCTCACGCCTCTCGGGCATGGCAGAGGGTATCGCACTCGACATGATCCTGCGGGCAAGCGTCATAGACGCCGACCCTCATCACAGATCGACCACAACCCCCAAGATGCGCGACCTACCTGACTGGATCCCTTCAGTACGTCTCGCCCAGATAGACCATATTCTCCATACTGACGGCCTCACGCCATCTGAATACCGCATACACCCGGACGGCGGCTCCGATCACCGCCCCGTATCTGTTTCTGTGCGGAAAACATCGTAGTAATTGATATTTATTGATATTTGTGCTATAATATTGTTATATGGAGTGCATTCCTCAGCCAATGCCACAGGACTTGCTAAATTGTGACGGCAAACCGTGGGGGCAAGACCTTGCCAATGCCGCAACGACCGGTGGCGTCATACGTCTCGACACCGCGGCGCTTGCTATCGCCCACGCAATGCAGGCAAATACTATGACAATGCGGCAAACATATCCGCAGCAATACAGGGCCGTCAATAACCTCTTCTACTTGCACGACGCGCAAGTCGCACGCGCAGACCTAAGTGACACGATTGACGTGCCTGATGCACGCGTATTGGACTGGGTAATCACTGCTGAGCCGTCTGATCTGGCCATGCTCGCGATATGGAACGTCGCACGAACCGAGCAGCTCGCTACTGCCCACAACAAGCGCCGCGAGACACTTCTTGCGCATGTACAGCAGAGAGCAGGGGCGCTTATTAGCCACGGCCTCATGCCCGAACATGCACAGAAGCACTATGACGTTGCGACTCGACTGTA
>Ga0182745_1003974_pt1 | contig 12483 bp, 9 predicted proteins | sample eDN3rd30CKraftBY_FD_128523 | JGI IMG/M metagenome (GOLD analysis project Ga0182745, IMG submission 128523) | Enriched backyard soil microbial communities from Emeryville, California, USA - eDNA 3rd pass 30_C Kraft BY (version 2) (version 2) | ecosystem: Environmental > Terrestrial > Soil >...
AGCACAAGTTTTTGAAAGAGACCGCGAATAGAAATTGGATGGGAGGTACGTTCGGCCTGGGGTGCTCTGAAAAATGCCGGATGGCCTTGGCAGATGAGCGGGCACGATGGTTGAACATTGACCAAATCACCAAAACCGGGCAGCTGTGAATACAGTATTTTGACATTTGTGTTCAAGAATTTTCGAACTGGTATGGCATTCGCCTTTCTTCATTTTGCTGAGAGCGGACTGTTCTGGCGAGAGCAAGTTGCTCTCGCCTGTACCGGTGATGGATGCGTTTCGATTGATGAAATGCAGAATGTCACCAGGCAGGAGGCGGACACTGCGGAATCAATGCGCTGCAATGCCGTGCGAAATCGAACATCGCTTTTCACAGATCTGATAAGGGATGCACTCTCAACGTGTCAAGCAGCCATCTGGTTGCTTGCTGGCTCTCACAGTCAGTTTGCGGGTGCGGGTCTGATGAGTCAGGTTTCAAAATCGTTCAACAAGGGAAACATCATGAAAGCTTTGAAATACACACTCCTGGCGGCATGTTTGGCGATGCCTGCGGTGGCTCTTTCTGGCTGTGACGAAACACCAGCAGATCGTCAGGCAAAAGAAGTCAAAGAAGAAGGCAAAAAACAGGCGGACGAAGTTCGCAATCTCTCCGATGAAGCTGCCGAGGATGTGACAAACGCCACCAAACACGAAGCGGAAAGCATTCGCAACGAAGCGGGCAAAACCATCACTGGTGCTGCAAAAACGGAATCGGCGGAGAGAGAAGCGGACGCCATCGAAAAAGCTGGCAAAGAAAAGGCTGATGCCATCAAGGAAGAAGGCAAAGCCGATGCCAAAGCCATTGAAAAGGCCGCCAAAGAAAAGGCAGAAAATATTAAGAATCCCTGAGTCGCGTCTGGCGGAAAGTCGGAAGCGCCTTGTCCGAGTTTAGATTTTGAGTACGTGATCGCAAAATGCCCTCCGCTGTCGGACTTTGCATGAGGACTTCACTTTCGTTTTCAAAGTTGACGAAGCAGCAGAAAACAGAAGATTTTCCCGCCCATCATCGAAGTGGTGACATTTGCCGCTTTGTAAGTGGGCATCAGGGCAGATCCCTTCTCCGACTGAAATGTTTTTCAGTCAGGGAGGGGGTCTGTTTTTTTGTTTCTGGGAAACCTTGTTTTTGGCGTCACGTTATAAAACCCTGGCATTTTCTGTAAGACCGGGCAAATGCTGCTCACCTTACAGAAATCTCTCGAATTGAATGCGGGAACCGCTGGAAACTTGTTGCAACAACTCTCGAATCGTACGGAAGCAACGGCTATGATCCGCTTGGGGATTGAGTTCGGAATTCTGCGAAGTCGAGTTTTCTATGATGGATGCTAAGTTGTCCTTGGGTTTTCATTCTTCCGAAACAGGTGATGCTCGTGAGCGTCGGCGTAAGGAACTTCTCAGATATGTCAACTTGAAACTGGCTGCCAATGGTTTGCCGATCGCCCCGGGGGCAGGTGGGACGGAACTGGTGGAACTGGCTTCCGGGTTGCTGGCAAATTTCCAGGAGAAAACCCGTCTGCTGGAAGCAAAGCAGCATTGTCCGGTCGATACCCGTATTGAAGGTTTTCTTAATCAGCATTTTCAGGATTTGAATCTTGAACGCCCCATTCGGCTGCCGGGCCCGTCGCTCATTCTGGATCAGCATGGGATTGCGCGGGAACTTTCTTTGCCCGCAGGCGGAGACCTGTTTGTTTCGGAATATGTCCATTCCTATCGTGTCCGCAACGGAGTCTTGCATAACCCCCGTGCGGATCGACGGACCACGGCAGGAACATTTCACGTGGTTGAAGGAGGTTTGCCGTTCCCCAGCGATAAGCGGGCTGTTCCCCGGGCGACGTTTGTGGCGATGCTGAAGCATGCCTTTCATGCTCCTGAAAGTTTATTAACACTCCCTTTTACATCCAATCTTCCCCAACCGGGCAAAGCCTGGGTGTCGTTATTATTACGTCCGCTGGTCTGCCCGGAAGTTCCAGGCTGGAGTGAGGCGCGGACGATGGAAGTCCGGTTTTTCGCCCCGGGTTCTCTGGTCAGCAATCTGGACTTTGTGGAGTCTATTTTCGGGAATGCGGGCGACCCGTTCATTCCGATGAATGATGCTGCGCTGGATGTCGAGCACTGGACCGGGCATACAGGTTGCGTCATTCTGGCCCCGCATGTTTTGCAGCTCACCAAAAAACAACTGGGTCTGCCACACATCAGTCAGGCCACTCCCCGCCAGCAGCAGGATCAGATGTGCTGGGAACGAGAGGACGAGATTTATAATAATGGCAACGCCTTTAAAGTCACCTGCCGGACCGAGGCGGGTGTCATCGTCACTCTCATTGCGGATAACTATTTTGGATATTGCAAAAAGGAAGTGAAAACACAAATCAGTTATGCCACCAATTTAATGGGCGGGGCCGAGGAGGAGCATGCCGGAGGTGCATTTGTCGCCCCCAGCTGGAGCCTGGGAGAAAGTTTTCAGTTCGACAGCCGCCGTCATAATGGGGCGACTTTCGATGAGATTCGCGACCGTTACAGCGATCTGATCGATTTTCAGGAACCGGGATATGGGATTGATAAACGATTTCCGGAAGTCTTTTATATCCCGGAAGACGCCCGGGCCGATCTGCGGTCACAGAATATTACCTGGAACTGGCATGGCCAGGCGGGAGAAATCCCACTTCTGCCGGGGCAGATCTATATTGGTCCATCAGGATATCGACTGCGAATGGAGAAGCATCCTCATGCCCCGTCCTGGAGATTAATTGGGACTGCTGCAGAAGGACTTGTCTGCCATAAACCCAGCACGGTTTCTGGCGGCGGAAAAAGCGAAATCAGCAAATCCCTGACAGACTACATGGAGTACGAATCCATCTTTGTCTCCGATTATGAAGCAGATATGCAACGGGTCCGGGAGATCTTTGCACGTGATTACAGCAACCGCTGGGCTCCCGGTTCCACAGGAGGAGAGCATTACGATGTCACTCCCAGTCGCCCGGTTCTCAGCCCGTTACGCTCGCTGGGAAGTGTCATTAAGTTATTAACTCCTTCTGATGAATATACAGAAGAATATAATACCTGGCTGGCCAGTATTCCCACGCAGATCTATGCACTTGTCTTCGCGATTAAACGTTTTCAACAACCGGAATGGGATGATAACTGGCAGTCGCACTTTACAGTTGACATTGTGAATGGCAGTCCGGGACATGAACTCAAACTGGACAATCGCAAGCTGGTGGGAACCTATTTACGGGTTGGCTATGGGAACCAGCAACAATGGCGGCTATTTAAAGTTCGACAGGACTTTGCAGCCGCCTTCAAAGTCCAGACTGAAGACGATATTACTGCTTCAACATTAGTCCCCCGGCGGGCACTGTCTGGGCTGGCGACGGAAATGCAGGCGACCGATGCCGTTTCGGTGAAGTTTTCAAAAAATTGTGAATATCGATTGTTTCAGCGTCCGGATGATGCCATTCATCGTGGATTTGATAAGCAAGCGGAAGCAGATCTGGCGCGCGAGGGGGTGAATTTCATTTCGAACTTTGAGCCGCTGGAAAAAAAGCAAGTTGATGAAATGCTGGAGAAAGTTGTCGACTTTGATGCCTTCACAGCACCGATGAAAAAATTGCTGCGTTCGGTGACCAAGGCGGACAGTGGATATATCGTCTGTTCCGATAATCCTCGGCGAGTGGGAGGGGCTCCCAGCAAAAATCCGCGTTATCTGCAGGATCGGCCGGACATGGTCGATCCCGTTCATCAATACGTCGCGGAGATGAGTACGCGATTCTTTCGGCGCATTGCCGCTCATGACCCGGTCCCCATGCCGGTGACCTCCATTCTCTCCGGGCGTCGCAATAATCCCCCCGATGCCGCGAAGGGGATCCGCAGCCTCGCGGTGTATAATCCCATACACTATCAGGAATTGCCGGAACTGTTCATGGACTATATCTGTTCCCTGACCGGGAAGAGTCCCTCCACAACTGGCGCCGGGAGTGAAGGAGCACTGACGAAAGGGCCCTTTAATGCCTTACTCCCCACCGCCGATCTCAATACGGCACTGGTCACCATGATCCTCTCAGGCTTGCCCGGGTTTTCGACAGCTGCCGGTCATATCGGTCCATTTTCACGATTCGATCATGATATTTCCCTGTTGATTCCGGAAGTCTGGTGCCGACTGAGCGACCAGGAACGAGATCCCGCGTTCATGATTGAAAATCGTCTGCTGGAGCCGGTTGCAGACATTGTCCTGCCGGATGGTCAGGTGATTCCTGCACGGCGACTGGGCTACCGCATGACTCGTCGATTCGTCCGTCGCTTCTTCGGTCGCGTGTTCGACAACCCTGCCACGGTCTTTGATGAAAAGATTCTCAAGCCAGAAACGCAAGATCCCGAATCGTATGCGGACGGGATTCAATACATCATGGAGGCATATCGCCGGGTCGCCCAGCGTTATTTCGAGGACGGTTCCATCGAACAGGCCTGTCCACCTCTCAAAATGTTGTTGCATATCATGGCACATGGTCATTTTGAGGGGAAAGATGAACGCGATCCGGCCATCCGTGCCGCCTTCACTCGTGAAGCACTCCTGCAAAGCGACTGGTATCGCCTGCGTCTGAAGACGAAACAGGTCCGGGACATTGCTCTTTGGAAACGTCATTTGCAGGCGGTTCGTTTCTATCAGGATTCAACAAAATCACTCTCGGCAGACTTCCAGCAAATCCTGGTGGAACGTCAGGAGTATGCCCGGCAGATGCTGGAGCAGGCCAGCGATCCGGAGTATCTTGAACGACTGGTCGGTTCTGCCGGCGCGGATCCACTTGGATTATCAGATTGAATGATCAGGCAATCTGCTTCAGGTTCGACAAGAGGGACAACATGAACAATCCGATTCCTGCGTTCGTTTTCGGGGGGGTGCTGTTGTTGATCGGGGCGCTGATGCTGCGAAGTCAGCGTCATGCCCGGAATGTCGCGGAAGAGTCCAGTTCAGAGACCGAACGAATGTTCCTGCTGCGACGGATTCGACGGCGGATTCAAGTGGCTGGAATGATTCTACTGATCGGAATGATGATTCTCATTGGTGATTCCATCTCCTGGAAAGAAGCCCCCGGCACTTTCGCGGTCTACTGGATGATCGTGCTGGGGCTGGCTGTCTGGATTGGCCTGCTGGCCATGGGCGATATGGCGGCCACACGTGCATATATGGCCCGCGAGTTAAACCAGCTGCATCGCAGTCAACTGGAATTGCATCGAGTCGCACAACGGGTCCGACAAGAGAGCCGTAACACCCATTCTGACTCATAAACGAGAGTGTTCTCTGAACAACTCCCGTTCTGAACTGGATGTTTGCCATGGATCTTCCCGAACCTGCACCTTCTCCGCAGACGCAGCAACCTGCCGATCACCGCCTTTATGTCCCGGAAACGGACAACTGGAAAGCGCAGATCCTCAACACCTGGGACAAGGTCTATTGTTTCTCCAAAAATCCCGGACAGGATTACTATCACCTGATTGTTCATGGAGAAATTTATGTCCAGCGAGGCGACGAAGTGTATTGCCTGAATTGCGGACTGCGGGACGGAATTCTGACCCATAACCGTCTCTTCTGGGAACGATCAAATCAGTGATTTTGCTCAAACTTCGCTCCCCATTGACGATGTCCTGCCGCAAATTGTGTCGCAACTGGCCAGTCATCGGGCGCTCGTCCTCAGGGCTCCCACTGGTGCGGGAAAAACAACGCGCGTTCCGTTGGCGTGGCTGCAATGTGGTTTGGCGGGCACTGGCAAAATCCTCATGCTGGAACCACGCCGACTGGCTGCCCGGGCTGCTGCTGCACGCATGTCTCAGGAACTGGGGAGACCGCTGGGGCAGGACGTCGGCTATCAGGTCCGGTTCGATTCCCGTCAAAGTTCGAAGACCCGCATCCTGGTGGTCACGGAAGGAATTCTGCTGCGACAGCTGCAGTCCGATCCCTTTCTGGACGGAATCGATACAGTGATCTTCGACGAGTTTCACGAACGCAATCTGACCAGCGATCTGACACTGGGAATGGTTCGGCGCATTCAACAGACGGTGCGAACCGATCTGAAAATCATCGTCATGTCTGCCACACTGGAACCTGCTCCCATTGCTGAATACCTGGGACAGGCGGCCCTGATTGAGAGCCAAGGACGGTCCTATCCCGTCCAGATCGAATACCTCAAACAACGAGATCGTCGCGATCTGGTCGAACTGGCGGCCTGGGGCGTTCAACATCTGTTTCCCCAAACAACCGGGCATTTACTGGCATTCCTGCCCGGGGTGGGAGAAATTCATCGGACCATGCGTGAACTGGAAGATTTCTCCCGGCGACAGCAGGCTGCGCTGCTGCCGTTGTACGGAGATCTGCCGTCTGATGTTCAAGACTCTGTTCTGGCTGCCAGCGAGCAACGAAAAATCGTCCTGGCGACAAACGTGGCGGAAACATCCATCACCATTCCCGGCGTGACGGCGGTTGTGGATACCGGGGTTGCCAGAATTCAACGCTTCGATCCATCATCGGGACTGGATCGGCTGGAACTGGAACCCATTTCCCAGGCATCTGCAGACCAGCGGGCCGGTCGCGCGGGGCGAACTCAATCGGGCCGCTGTCTGCGTTTGTGGGAAGAAGCTTCGCAGCGAATTCGTCCTCCGCAGACGGAGCCGGAAATTCGCAGGGTCGATCTGACTGGTCCGGTGCTGCAGTTGAAAAACTGGGGCGAACGAGATGTTCTGGCGTTTCCCTGGTTTGAAGCTCCTCGTTCCGAAGCTGTCGAACAGGCCACTCTGCTCCTGCAACGGTTGGGAGCCTGTGATGCAAACGGCCAGGTTACCGCGCTGGGGGCGCAGATGGCGCAGTTTCCGGTCCATCCACGCATCGCCCGGATGCTGCTGGCAGGACATCAGCGCGGGGAGTCCAGACGAACAGCCTGGTTGTCCGCACTTCTGGAAGAACGAGACCCTTTCTTTCGGCCCCGGCCGGGAAGCCAATCATCGCGAGGGCTCCTTACCGTTCAAATGCATCATTCCGAATCGGATGTGCTGGATCGTCTCTCCGCACTGGAAGAGGCTGAACGTGCCGGCACCCGTGAGTTTCCGTGGGGGACGTTAAACCTGGGGGCGGCCCGTCAGATTGCACGTGCCCGAGATCAGCTGCTGCAATTGCTGCGTGATGTGCAATCGAAAAATTCGCCGACAGAAGATGTTTTGCCAGAAATTCATGCTTCCAGCGAAGTTCTCCTGAAAGCGCTGGTGGCGGCTTTTCCGGATCGTGTTGCCCGGCGCCGATCTCCCGGCAGCGACAAAGGACTGATGGTGGGAGGTCGTGGAGTCAAGTTGGCCCCCCAGTCATCTGTTCGCACGGGAGACCTGTTTCTGTGTGTGCAGGTTGATGCGGGGCAATCTGATGCATTCGTTCGGCAGGCATCACTCGTGAAGGCGGAATGGTTGCCCGAGTCCTCCGTTAACACGCAGACAGACCTCTTTTTTCATCCGACACACAAGCAGGTTCAGGCCCGCAAACGAGAATATTTTGCCGATCTCATTTTGTCCGAAACGCCCGCACCTGTCGTGGATCAGGAGGGGGCGGCCCAGCTTCTTTATCGAGAAGCTGCATCTGCATGGAATCAAATTTTTCCCGTGGAAGATCCTGTTGTTCGAGGGTACCTGGAAAGAGTCCGTTGCCTGTCGAAATGGATGCCGGAACTGGAGCTTCCGGAACTGGATGAACATCAGCAACAACAAATCCTGCAGGAACTTTGTCGCCATTGCCGCTCTTTCGCGGAATTGAAGAAAGCGGACTGGATTCACGAGTTGAGCAGCCTGCTTTCCTGGCCGCAACGGCAGGCCATTGAAAAAGAAGCTCCCGCATCCTGGACCGTTCCCAGCGGCAGCCAGATCCGATTGGAGTACGAACAGGGGCGACCACCCGTGTTGTCGGTTCGCATTCAAGAGGTCTTTGGAATGCGGGAGACGCCACGCATTGCAGCGGGCCGTATCAAGATTTTGCTGCATCTGTTGGCTCCCAATCGTCAACCCCAGCAAGTGACCGAAGATCTGGCCAGCTTCTGGCGGAACACCTATCCCGGTGTCCGAAAAGAAATGGCCCGGCGTTATCCGCGACATCCATGGCCCGAAGATCCACTGACCGCCAAGGCAATTCGAAAATAGGGCAAGTGGCACTGGCCTGGGTCCGCAGCGAAGGCATTGGAACGGATTGTTGAGGGCATCCCGCGTAACCGAATGCACATGCCTCCAGCCACGGCGAAACGAGATCTATCCTGCGACGGGGGTCTTTGATCCACAAGAGCGCTGAGAGTCTGTCACAGGGAGGGAATCGAGTGCATGGCCGGGGACGATCATTTAAACTGGAGCGACTTGCTCTCAGCGGGGTCACCGCTCCGGCAGCAGGAGAGCCGAACATTCAGATGGGAACGAGAACAGCATGAATGACGCAACTTCCAGCAATCCAGACGAACTGGAATCGCAGGCCATTCAAGGATTGGCAACTGCCTACCGGCGATTGCGGGAGGAAATCGGCAAGGTCATCATTGGCCAGGATGAAGTGATTGACCAGTTGCTGATCGCGTTATTCAGCCGAGGCCACTGTCTACTGGTGGGAGTTCCGGGGCTGGCAAAAACATTACTGGTGAGCACCGTCTCCAAAATCCTCCAGCTTTCGTTCCGACGGATTCAATTCACTCCGGACCTGATGCCTTCGGACATTACCGGAACCGATGTCTTACAGGACGATCCGGAAACCGGTCGGCATGTTTTTCAGTTCATGCAGGGCCCGCTCTTCACACATATTCTCCTGGCGGATGAAATCAACCGGACCCCTCCCAAAACGCAAGCCGCCCTGCTGGAAGCGATGCAGGAACGCCATGTAACAGTTGGATCCAATACGTATCGGCTACCCAGTCCATTTTTCGTACTGGCCACACAAAATCCGATTGAACAGGAAGGAACTTATCCACTGCCGGAGGCCCAGTTGGATCGCTTCATGTTCAACACGGTGGTGAACTATCCCACGGCAGCGGAAGAATTACGGATTCTCAAACAGACCACCGGCAGTCGTGAGCCGGATCTGAAACCCGCGCTGACAGGTGCCCAGATTCTGGCATTACAGGAAGTTGTCCGGAAGGTCCCCGTGGCAGAGCATGTTTTTGTCTATGCACGTGACCTGGTCCGGAGCACTCGACCGAACGAAGAAGATGCCCTGCCAGTAGTGAAGAAATATCTCTCCTGGGGGGCTGGACCTCGAGCCGGACAATACCTGATCCTGGGAGCAAAGGCCCGGGCCATTCTGGAAGGACGATTTCACGTGACGACGGAAGATGTGAAATCTGTGGCACTCCCCGTGCTGCGACACCGCATTCTTACCACATTTCAGGCGGACAGCGACGGCATTGCCCCCGATGACGTGGTCTCAATGTTGCTGCAACAAGTCCCGGTCACGGTTCAGGAAAAAGCCAAACGTCTGCGGGCGGAAACATAGCGAACCAGAGAAAGACCACAATCGTTCTGGCCATCAACATTGTTTGAAGAAGCTGAAAAGTCCTGGTGAGATCGTTCGTGTTGATCCTGCCATCAATCTGTGTGACAAGCGATTCAAAGGAGAACTGCCATGACAAAACCGATTCCTGAAGGGTGCGAAGGACTGATTCCACATCTGAAATGCGAAGACTGTGCCGCAGCCATCGAATTCTACAAGAAAGCCTTTGATGCTGTGGAGCTCTCACGCATGCCTGCCGCCGACGGCAAACGGATTATGCACGCAGCTTTGAATCTGGGAGGGCAAAACCTTTTTCTGGCCGATGAATTCCCTGAATATTGTGGAGGAAAGACCTCGAATCCCAAAGCTCTGGGCGGGACTCCCATCGTCTTGCATCGTTATGTCGAAGACTGCGATGCCGCCATGGCCCAGGCAGAACAAGCGGGGGCCAAAGTCGACATGCCCGCGATGGACATGTTCTGGGGGGATCGTTATGGAGTGGTCACCGATCCGTTTGGCTTCAGCTGGTCTCTGGCCACCCACCAGCGAGATCTGACTCCCGCAGAGATGGCGGAAGGTTTTCAACAAATGCTGCAGCAAGCTCCTCAGCCTCCCGCCTGATCAGACAGACCCGGCCTGCAAAGCGTTCTAGTGACCCTCAATACGATGGTCACAAAACACAAGTACCGGGACGCCATACCTAGCCCTTAAAATGTTATTGGGGGGCCACTGCTCTGTGAGCGGTACGAACGCGAGGAGGGGCATGACAGAGGAAAACAGACATTACGACGATCGGCACCGCTCCCAGGGTGGTGGCGAGCAGAAACCCGATCACACGGGCGCCTGGCACAGTTTACAGAACTGCTCACAGATATCGTGGCGCCCAAATCAACACCCTTTAACCAGGGCGCCCGGCCTTTGCAAAGGCCATCACCAGATTCTCACGCCTCCCGGAATTATCAGCGATTCCCTGGCATCAGCAGTCCTCCTTCTTGACTTGAAAAAAGAACACAAGTACAAATGACATCGAATGTTGAGGTGCGATTTCGATATCTTTCGGGATGGTACTCACAGCGGGATCGCAAGGTGGAAACATGAATAATTTGGGTGGAATCTGGATTCTGGCGATGATGGTCGGTGTGATTTTCATACTGATTGTTATGGCGATTTTTGCGAGATTTTTTGGATTGTGGATTCAATGTCAGATGACTCGCACGGGCATCGGACTGTTCGACCTGTTCTGGATGACCATTAAGAAGGTGAACCCCGCCATTATCGTCCGCAGTAAAATTATGGCGGTGCAGTCTGGTTTAACGGAACGTTACAATGTGACGAATCAGGCGCTGCAGGCCCATTACATGGCAGGCGGGAATGTCCCCAATGTGATTCGTGCCCTGGTGGCGGCACATCGGGCGGGGATTGATCTGGACTGGCAAGTGGCGCAGGCCATCGACCTGGCCGGCCGAGATGTCCTGGATGCAGTTCGGACCAGTGTTTATCCCAAGGTGATTGACTGTCCAGACCCGAGAAAATCTGCCGGAACGCTGGACGCTGTCGCGGGAGATGGCATTCAGTTGAAAGCCCGGGCTCGCGTGACGGTGCGTACCAATCTGAAGCAGCTCATCGGAGGAGCAACCGAAGAAACAGTGGTTGCCCGTGTGGGGCAAGGAATCGTACAGGCCATCGGTTCGACTTCCTCTTATAAAACTGTGTTGGAAAACCCGGATCGAATTTCTCAAACCGTGCTCAATCAGGGACTGGAAGCAGAAACGGCCTTTGAAATCGTCTCGATCGACATTGCGGATATCGATGTGGGGGACAACATTGGAGCCCGCCTGCAGGCGGATCAGGCCGAAGCGGATGTTCGCGTGGCACAGGCCCGTGCTGAACAACGACGTGCGGCCGCTGCGGCCCGGGAGCAGGAAATGGTCGCCAAGACCACGGAAAACCGGGCCAAAGTCGTGCTGGCTGAAGCCGAAGTCCCCATGGCCATTGCCAACTCCTTTCGAGATGGGAAGATCGGTCTGCTGGATTATTACGAACTGAAGAATGTCCAGGCCGATACCAGTATGCGGTCTGCCATTGCAGGCGTGGGAGATGAGGTTTCTCCGAATGGAAAGAAATGAAAACCAGTGCTGTTGAAAGTGAGCCGGCCACTGAGAAAGCCTTCACTCGGAAAGCATTCATTCCGTCTCGACCCAGGGAGCCGTCACGTCCACGGAGAAAATTTAACAATAGAGCGTTTTTGTAGATCTCGTCGCGGGCTTGCCTCGCGGTATTCAGTCTTTCATCAAGTGAAACCTTTTCGACGCGGGCACACGAGAGACCAAACTGGTCTAGAATGGGCCACGATGGCCTCAAGACGCTCCAGTCGCCAGATTTTCATAGAGAATAAGCCGCTGGAAATGAATTTTGAGGCAATTTCGAATCTCGATCAGCATGAAATGATCAATCATGACAGCCGTACACTTTCCTTGGATTCTGGCGGATTTTGAATCGTTTGTGGGCGTCATCTTCATGATCGTGGCGTTCATTGGCTGGATCGTCAATCTGGCTGGACAACAGCAGAAGCAAGGGGGGCCTCCACAACGTAAGGCCGTGCCTCCTCGCCCACCGCAGGACCCCAAAACTATTCAAAGTGAGATCGAAAAGTTTCTGGCCCAATCGCAACAGCCCAATCCACAGACACCTGCTCCAGGGACTCCAATGAATTCGGAGGGGGTGGAAGTGATCGAACGGCCGCGCAATCAAATGCCACGTCGCTCTCCTCCGGTCGAGAGACGTCAACGTACTCCGGCTGGAAACTGGGAAGAGCCCAGAGGGGGGAATCGTCCCGCAGCAGCACCTGCCCGGCAGGTACGTCGCGCCCCTCCCCCTGCAGCGAAACCTGCTCCCACAAAACCGTTAAAAAAGGAGCGTGTTTCACTCGGCAGGCCAACTCCCTCTGCCCAGATCGATGC
>Ga0182745_1003980_pt1 | contig 12478 bp, 9 predicted proteins | sample eDN3rd30CKraftBY_FD_128523 | JGI IMG/M metagenome (GOLD analysis project Ga0182745, IMG submission 128523) | Enriched backyard soil microbial communities from Emeryville, California, USA - eDNA 3rd pass 30_C Kraft BY (version 2) (version 2) | ecosystem: Environmental > Terrestrial > Soil >...
CCCGTACTGGCCCCCCGCGCCTTCCTTGACGAAGTGGACGCAACCTCGCCCCACCCACTCCCAACGAGCTGGGATGTCACCTCCGACTCCATCGCCGCGCGCGTGGCGCAAGCACTCGACGCGAACGAATTGGTCCTCATGAAGAGCACCTCGCCCCCCGCTGGCGTCATCCATCAGACCGAGGCAGCCCGGGCCGGACTCGTCGATCCCTATTTCCCCTCCGCTGCGAAACGACTCACCCAGGTCCTCGCTCTGAATCTCCGCGACCCGAGCGCAAGTCCAACGCTCCTTCTCCCTTGAGCGAAACATTCCCCTTTCCCGGGCCTCTCGAAGGGCTCTGGCTTGACGCCCACGGTATCGACGCGTCAGAATCGCGGTGGGATCGCCTCCCTCACCCGGGGCAACTTCCTTATCCCACCATAAACGTGCACACTTTTTGACATTCAAATACAGTCCAGTCAGGTTATCAAGGTCATGCCGCTCCCCGAACTCATCCCGCTGGACCGTCCCGAGGTAGGCCCTCGAGCCATCTCAGACCGACTTCGCTCGCAGCTCGTGTACTTCATGAGCTCTCCCGGCTCTCCTGGCGTGCCGGAGCTCGGCGAGAATGAATACTGGTTCGCACCAGCGGAAGTTGAGAAGTGGCTCGATGAAGGGGTTTTCTACCTGGTCTCTCCACTCGATACGGCCAACATGACCGAGGTGGAGATCTCCGAGGAACAAGAGGCCTTGCTCGGCTGGCTCAGCTCGAAAAAGGTTAGCCACGTTCGCGTTAATGAGTAAATCTTCTTTTGATCAAGTTTCTGCTTCTTGAATCCTCGCGAGCAACCAAACCATGTTCTCCACCCAGGTTCAGAGCGTGATCGACAAGGTGAACCGGCTCCGGGACACGGTGGACGACCACTGGCAGATACCGAGCGACGAGGCCCTCGTGCTGGCCCAACTGATCCGGATCGGGCAATGCACGTCCATCTGCGAGATCGGCGCGAGCTACGGATACTCGACCTTGCATCTGGCCGCCGCGGCGAGCGAGCAGGGGGGGCGGGTCGTTTCGCTCGAAATCGACCCTCGGAAAGTTCAGGAGACCACTCGACACCTGGAGGAAGCCGGCCTCGGCGCGGTCGCCACGGTCAAGGAGGGGGACGCGCGGGAGACCTTGAAAAACCTGCCGCGCGAGACCCGGTTCGACTTCGTGTTCATCGACGCCTGGAAGGATCAGTCGTTCGAGTACCTCGAAGCCGTCCGGCCCTTGCTGGCGCCCAACGCGATTCTGGTCACCGATAACACGAGTACCCACGAGTCGGAGCTCGCCCCCTTCGTCGAACATCTCCGATCACAGCCCGACCTGATCAGCGTTAGCGTTCCGATCGGCAATGGATTCGAACTCTCCTACCGCCGTCCGGAGAAGCCCAACGCATGATCAACCGATTGCTTCTCACACTGACGCTGACCGCCTTGACGACTCCTTTATCGTCCTGGGGCGGGTCGCCGAGCGCACGGCCATTACCGATCTCGGCGCATAATTGTTACCCCGCGAATGCCAGGGGGACGGAGCGCATTACCGAGGCGCTGACGCTGGGAATCGACAACATCGAGATCGACCTGGGGTGGGACGCCCAGGCCGGGAAACTGATCGTCGGGCATGACGCGTTTCCCCAGGCCGGCGTGGTTTACCCCGACCTGCAAACGTACCTGGTCGAGCCTCTCCAGGAACACTGGAAAACCAGTCGGGCGGACCGAGCCCCCACCGTTCTGACGATCGACTGGAAAACGGAGGAACCCAGGGCGGTTCGAACCTTCCACGCCTTCCTCGAGGCTCATCCCGACTGGTTCTCGTACGCCACTAAATCCTTGGAGAGCCCGCTCAACGTGCGACGCCTGACGGTCTGCTTCACGGGGCGCGACAAGGCGAAGGCTCAATACGACGCCCTGATCCCGGCGGGCGGAACCTATCGGGCATTCCGAGATCGCGTCTTCGGAGGGGGGGAACATCGAGACGACGTGAAGGATTACGCATCACAACCCGCGGACGCGTATCATCGTTTCCTGACCTTCCACTGGGGCAACGTCGAAAAGGGAGGGCCGTTCCTGGCCGGCGACTGGACCGAGGCGGATGCCCAGAGGCTCAAGGCAATCGTCACCCACACCCACGAGCAAGGCTACCGTGTCCGTTTTTACTGCCTGAATGGAACGTACGCCCCCTTCGCCCTCTCTTATCGCTTTCGCACGCCCGGACAAGCCCACCTCCGCTGGAAGGCCGCGCGCGACGCGGGCGTGGACTGGATTGCCTCAGACGACTACAAGGAGATCGTCCAGGTGCTCAAGGCCAAGTGAGCAGGGAACGTCCCGCTCTCGGAGCAAGTCAACGCACCAGGCGCCGAGCCGACGCAAGACGCCTTGTCGCACAAATGATTTCTAATAACATCAACGATCAGCACAATCATGCCAGGATCGCATCAACGACTTCACCATGCACGTCGGTGAGCCGCATGTCGCGGCCCCCGAACCGGTAGGTGAGCCGGGTATGATCGAGGCCAAGAAGGTGAAGCATGGTGGCGTGGAGGTCGTGGATCTCGACCTTGTTCTCGATGGCGTGATACCCGTAGTCGTCGGTGGCCCCATGGACCGTTCCCCCTTTGATGCCACCGCCCGCCATCCAGATCGTGAATCCGAAGGGGTTATGGTCGCGGCCGTCGGAGCCTTGCGCCATGGGGGTGCGGCCAAATTCGCCAGCCCAGATGACGAGGGTCGTGTCGAGCAACCCTCGCGCCTTCAGGTCGTTGAGCAAGGCCGCGATCGGTTGATCCACGACCTTGGCGTTCAGCTCATGCCCTTGCTTGAGCTTCGAGTGCTGGTCCCACCGATCCTGACCCACGTTCGGGCAAAGTAGCTCGATGAACCGCACGCCTCGTTCGACCAGGCGGCGAGCCAGCAGGCATTGCCGCCCGTAGATCCGAGTCGGCTCGTAGGGGTCGTCCAGCCCGTAGCGTCGGAGCGTGAGCTTCGACTCCCGCGACAGGTCGAGCAAGTTGGGTACCGCGGCTTGCATCCGAAAGGCCAGCTCGTAGTTGGCGATCGAGGCTTCGAGCGGGTCGAGCGGACCGGCCCGTTCGAGAACTTGCTGGTCGAGCGATCGGAGCAGGGCACGCTTTCTGCGCTGGCGGTCTTCTGAGGAGTTGGGTCGGGGCGGCTCGAGGTTAGCGACAGCCTGGTTGCCCGCCTTGAAGAGGGAACCCTGGTAGGTCGCGGGCAGAAATCCATTGTTGAAACAGTCGGACCCGCCAGGAGGAATCAGGCCCCCGTTCAGGACGACGAATCCGGGGAGGTCCTGGCACTCGCTGCCGAGTCCATACGTCAGCCAGGCTCCATGGCTCGGCCGCCCTTGAAGTCCGCTCCCGGTGTGGAGAAAGTAGTTCGCGCTGGTGTGTTCAGAAAAGTTCGAGACCATCGACCGGACAACCGCCAAATCATCCGCGCAGGCCCCAATGCGTGGGAACAGGTCACTGACGGGCAATCCACTGGACCCATAATTCCGAAACTTCCAGGGGGACTTGAGCACGTTGCCCACGTTGTTGAACTGGGTTGGCTCGGTTTTCACCTTGATCGGCTGGCCATGCTCTCGGTCAAGCCTGGGCTTCGGGTCGAAGGTATCGACCTGTGATGGCCCGCCATCCATGTAGAGGAAGATCACGCTCCGAGCCCTCGGCTCGAAGTGCGGCTTTCGACCTGCCGGAGAATCGACCGGCGGAGCCTGACGGGCGGGCTCACCCCCGGTGGCGAAGGCGGGATCGTCCATCAAGGCCGTTAGGGCCAGAGCGCCAAATCCATTGGCGCAACGCATGAGCATCGATCGTCTCGAACGCAGGCTCGCCTGATCGGCCTCGTAATGCATTGCGTTCCACCTCCAAAAGGGAAGCCTGCCCCCGCGAACCTGTCAATTCACGTAGATGAACTCTTTCACATTCATTAACACATGGCAGAATTCTTCCCAGGCCTCTTGCTCCGCGGCAACCGAGCTCCCCTCGGGAGCGAGTGCGTCCAGGAACGCGAGGCCTCGAGCGTGTTCGATCGCGTTCGGTGGGCGTCCGAACGCGAGCAGATAGGCCCGTTCGAGGATCGTCCGGCGCGAGGGCTTCGCCTCCTCGGCCCTGAGCAGGCGGCTGGCCCAGGCCTTCGCCTGTTGCAAGACGAAGGGATCGTTCAGGAGAGCCAAGGCCTGGGCCGGAACGTTCGAGACGTTGCGTTTGCCCATGGTCGAGAACGGCGTGGGGGCGTCGAAGGCCAGCAACATCGAGTTGGGGAAGTTGCGCCTGACGTTCAAGTAAAGGCTGCGCCGGTTGTCGCCGTCGAGCGGACCCGACTGAGCGGGACGCCCTCGTCCTTCCATGAATGGAGTGAGATGCGGAGGAATCGCTGGACCAGACAGTTTTGTGTCGAGCCGTCCGGAGACAGAGAGAATCGTGTCGCGAATCGACTCGGCCTCGAGTCTCCGGACGTTCATGCGGTGGAGCAGTTGGTTCGTGGGATCAACCTCGTCGGCGGCCTCGTCGGGCCGGCTACTCATCCGGTAGGTGCTTGAAAGGACCATCAAGCGATGCATTGCCTTGATCGACCACCCGGAGTCGACGAACCGCGCGGCCAGCTCATCAAGCAGCTCGGGGTGAGTGGGAGGACGCCCCATGACCCCGAAGTCGTCGGGGGTGGAGACGAGCCCCTGGCCGAAGTGGTGCTTCCACAGGCGGTTCACAAGCACCCGGGCGACCAATGGGTTCGCGGGATCAACCATGCGTTGGGCCAGCTCGAGCCGTCCGCTTCCCCTTTCTGAAGCAATGCCTCGCGCGAAGGAAGAAGCTCCGGCTGGCTCGAAAACCTCGAGGAAGCGTCTGGGAACCAACTCGCCGGGGGTACGCGTATTCCCCCTGATCAGGACGCGCTGGTCTTCCGGAGTGCCGTCGAGGATCGCCAGCGCGAATCTGGGTGAAGCCAGCTTCGCCTCCTCGAGTCGATATTGTTCCAGGAGGGCATCGAGTCGAGGACGGCTCGCTTCGCCCCCCTTCAACGAGCGGGCCTGGCGAGCGACGGCTGGGGGGGGAAGTGACGCCTCGTCGGATTGCCGGATCTCACCGACCGCGAGGAAACCCGAGCCGTCGTTATACGCGGTCTTCCCCTTCGTATAGTCCACCGTCCCGCCGTCGGCGAGCTCGAGATAAGCGGTTTGTCCCTTCCACATCCGCACGTCCATGCGATACCAGCGCGGGTCGGCGGCATCCACCTTCAAGGTCAAGCCGCCGTAGATGGGCGAGCGTATCTTCTCGAAACCGTCGATCACCAGGTTGATTTGGCCCGACTGGCCATAGGCAAGAAAGTCGAGATAGTTCGATTCAATAGAAAACGTTCGCGAGCGTAATACCCCGACGAGCCGGCTAGAGATGAGCCCGCTGTGCGCCCAGCCTGGCTCGATGGCTTGGACCGAAGACTCCCCTTGATCCGTTGTCACCATGAAATCGCCGAGGCGGCTCGGCCCAGCACCAAAGGCCGCTCCCGAAACAAACCAATTTTCATAACCTGACGTACGAAAATCTTCAAACAGAGCACTTGGGGAAACGGAAGCCTGGTTGTCGGTTACGGGAGACGTCTTCGGAAAGAGCTGGGAAATCGCATCTTTCAGTGCCGTTAGCCTCGTGATGACCGCCTGATCCGAAGCGGGATCGTCGATCTGGACATGCTGATGTCTCGAGCTTTGGAGGAAGCCGGAGAGGGCGTAATAGTCGCGTGTGGTGATGGCGTCGAACTTATGGTCGTGGCATCGGGCGCACGCTACCGTTAGGCCCAGGAAGGTCTTCGATAGCACATCGATCTGGTTATCGATCCTGGCGGCCTCGTCGTCGCGCGTATCCAGGGGGGAGTGCGTCCCTTCGCCCAGGAAGAAGAAACCGGTACCGAGAATCGATTCGTTGAAACCTTCGGAGCGATTGCGACGGTAAGGCTTGACCAGGTCGCCGGCCAGGTGTTCGACAACAAACTGGTCGTACGGGAGATCGTCATTCAGAGCACGCACCACGTAGTCTCGGTAACGGTAGGCGTCGAGAATATCGTAGTCGAACTCGTGGCCGGAGGTCTCGGCATAGCGGACCAGGTCGAGCCAGTGCCGAGCCCACCGCTCACCATATCGCGGGGAAGCGAGGAGGCGGTCGACAACCGACTCGTAGGCCGACGGAGAACGATCGGCCAGGAACGCCTCGATCTCCTCAAGGGTCGGTGGGAGGCCGACCAGGTCGAAGGTGACCCGGCGAAGCAACGTCCTTCGGTCCGTCTCGGGCGCGGGGGCCAGCCCTTGGTTTTCGAGGGTGTTGAGAATCCACGCATCGATCGGAGTCCGAACCCATCCGGCGCGCCGAGGTGTCGGGAGAGGTTCACGTCGAACCGGTTGAAAGCTCCAGTGCCGGGCCCGCGCCTGGAGGTCGAAACCAGGAGCAGGTGACTTCCTGGAGACAAGGTTGTCACCGGCCTGCGCGGGCCAGTGGGCCCCTTGACTCACCCAGCGCGTGAGAACCGCGACCTCCCCGCCGGGTAGCTTTGACTTCGGCGGCATCTTCGCGACGTCACCATGGTTGATCGCCTCGACCAGGAGACTCTCCTCGGGCTGGCCCGGTACGACGGCGGGACCTGTATCGCCCCCCGCCAAGGCCGCCTCGCGTGAGTCGAGCCGGAGTCCCCCTTTTTGCTTGTCGGCCCCGTGGCACGATTGGCATCGGGAGACGAGGATGGGCCGGACGTTCTTCTCGAAATCCTCGAGCGCTTGCTCGGGGGTCCATGCCTGCCCCACCGCTTCGCTCGCCACGAGGGCCAGCAACCAGACAGACAGGACAATCGAGCGTCGGTAAGCCGAAGTCACCACGGGATGAGCCTCCTTCGCGTGGCCTGGCCCCTTTAACCAAGAGGATCGGGCGGAAGGGCGAGAGTAGGGACGAGGGCGGGGAACGTGTTGGCCTCCCCATTATGAGCAAGCGGGGGTGGCCAATCCATCGAGAACTCTGGCGGGCGAGGGTATGGAGGGGCGGTTGGCGGCGAGTGGCGAGGCGGTAAGTCAGAGCTGGATTCAAAACCAAGATCCCAGTGCGCCGCGGGGGATGCCCGCGGCGGCGAGGAATTCGGCTCGGCAAGGGCTTACTGAACTTTCAAGAGCTCAACATCGAAAATGAGCGCATCGTGGGGTCGGATGGCTCCGCCCCCTTGGGGGTTTTCGCCATAGGCCAGGTTGGAGGGAATGTAGAGCTTCCACTTGGCCCCTTCCTTCATCAACTGAAGGGCCTCCGTCCAGCCCTTGATCACCTGACCCACGGGGAAGCTCGCTGGCTCACCCCGCTTGATCGAACTGTCAAAAACAGTTCCATTGATAAGCGTTCCCTCATAGTGGACCGTCACGGTGTCAGTCGCCTTCGGCGCCTTACCGGTCCCTTCCTTGATCACTTCATACTGGAGTCCGCTCGGAAGGGTGGTGACCCCCTTCTTCGCCTTGTTCTTGGCCAAGAAGTCTTCGCTCTCCTTCTTGACCTTGGAGAGCATTTCTTCCTGGAACGCGGTCATGACCTCGCGGATTTGCTCGTCCGTCAGCAGCGGAGTCCCCTTAACGGCGTCCGCGATCCCCTTGGCCAGGGTGTTGGGATCAATGTCGACCCCCTGCGACTTCATCGACTTGCCGATCCCCACACCAATTCCATAGCTGGCCTTCTGCCGCAGATCCGTCAGACCTGAACCGGCGGCCGGCGCAGCCTTCTCATTCTGAGCCAGGGCTGTCATTCCGACCAGTCCGAACGCCACCGAGGCGATGAGGTAACGCTTCATCCGATGTCCTTGTCTTGATACTGACAAGTTGCCAACCTAGCCTCAGGGTTCGCCCTGTGGCAAACCAGCGATTCTAACAACCAAGGCTTCCAGGTGGGTAGCCCCTGACCCAACCCCGTATAGCCCCCATCGATCGCGCTCACTTTCATTGCCCCGCAATTTGACCTCTCAGCCGCTCTTTCGCGTTTCCAGGCTCAAAAAGAAGTTCTCTTTGGAACCTTATCCCCGCACCGGCTATCCTCTTGGGCACATTGCGCCTGGAGCGTCGACCGTTACGCGGGCGAAGCAATTCCCATGTTTTATTATGGAGATTTCCATGGAGTTCATGAACGCCAGGGAACGCCTCGTTGGATGCGGCGGGGTGGCGCGATGGCTCGGCAAGTTGGGAGCGACCCTCGCCTTGATGCTCCTTGGTCCGATCCAAACGCTTCCCGCGCAGTCCGAGAAGCCCGAGCTGAAAGCGGGGGCGTTCGCGATCGACATCACCCCGCGGAAGTTCCCGATCTCCCTGAATGGTCACATGACCGATCGAGCGGCCCCTTCGGCCTTCGATAAGTTGCACGCCCGCTGCCTGGTGCTCGACGATGGTAACGCCCCCATCCTGTTCGTGGTGGTGGATAGCTGTGTCATTCCCCGCCACCTCTTCGACGAGGCCAAGGAACGCATCGCGGAAGCTCTCCCCATCAAAGTTGACCGCATGCTGATGTCGGCAACGCATACGCATAGCGCACCGGCGGTCGCGGGTGTCTTTCAGAGCGATCCCGACGCTGAGTATTCCGCGTTCCTGGTCGACCAGATCGTCAAGGGGGCCGAACGGGCCTACAAGAGACTTGAGCCGGCCCAGGTGGGATGGGGCGTCGGACACGACGCCACGCAGGTCTATTGCCGCGACTGGTTCATGAAGCCCGGAACCGCGCTGACGAACCCGTTCGGTGGCACGACGAATGACCAGGTCCAGATGCACCCAGGGTACCTGAACCCCAACGCAATCAAGCCCACGTCCGAGGTTGACCCGGAGATCGGCCTCCTGGCCGTGAAGACCAAGGATGGACGACCACTCGCGATCCTGGCCAACTACTCCATGCACTATGCCGGCTATGGCATCCCACCCGGATTGGCCTCGGCCGACTACTTCGGCCGATTCGCCGACCGGATCAAGACCCTGGTCGGGGCCGACAGCTCCAACCCAGACTTCGTGGGAATTCTTTCAAACGGAACCAGCGGCAACGTTCATTGCTACGACTACAGCAAGCCGAAAAACGAGTCGCTCACCATCGACACGGTGGCCGACAGCGTCGCGAAGGCAGCCCTGAAGGCGTATGAGAAGATCGAGTTTCATACACGGGTCCCCATGGTCGTACGCGAATCCAAGATGACGCTCCCATTGCGACTTCCCTCGGAAGAGGAGGTCAAGCAGGCCAGGGAGGTACTCGAAGGGGCCAAGGGGCGGGCGCTCAAGGGACTTCCCGAGTACTACGCCCGTGAGACGGTTCTCCTGAGCGAATATCCGAAGGAGGTCGAGTTCAAGCTCCAGGCCTTGAAGATCGGAGAGCTCGGGATCGCCGCCATCCCATGCGAGGTGTTCGTGGAGACCGGCCTGGCGATCAAGCAGGAGAGCCCGCTCAAACCCACGTTCACGATCGAGCTCGCCAACGGATACAACGGCTATATCCCTCCCCCCAGCCGCCACGAGGTTGGTGGGTACGCAACCTGGCGCGCTCGCTCAAGCTGCCTGGAAGTGGAAGCCGAGCCGAAGATCAGGGCCGAGGTCCTCCGCCTCCTCAATGAGGTCGCCAACGCTCAGCCCTGACCCTCGCTCGGAAGGATTGTGAAAGTCGCTCCGCGTTCGAAACAAACGAAGGAGTGGGTGGTCCGCTGAGCGACCACCCGACTCCTGAATAGCGCCCCGGTCGAGGGGCAAGACGAAACCACACTTCCCAAGATCAGATACCGATACATCGATCGCGAGCAGTCACTTCCCACTCATCGACGAGGTCGCCGTTGTCGATCACATAGACGCGGCGATGCAACGCGGACGTGGGGCAAATGTGGGTGGGAAGCGAAAAAACGAGAGACCCGGGCGGGAAGCGATGTGCCTCGGGAGACTCGATCACCAGGTGCTCCTCGCTCTGTCCGCCCAAGGTCGCGTCAGGAACGTTCAAGACGCGAATGCGCGGGCCTTGCGGGTCGGCCGCGACCGCCTTGTGCCCCAGGTCGACGCAGATGCGGCCGGGACGAGGGTTGCTGATCACGCGCGAGAGTAGGACGGCGGCCGGAACGAACGGCAGGTCGGGGAACTTGCTCCCGTAGCCGTGGTCGTGAAGCACGCAAGAGCCGGGCGAGCACTCGACCCCTGGCTCGCGTGACTCGGCATGGACGGGAAAGGTCGGGGTTCCCCCCATCACCAGAATCGGCAGCTCCAGACCTTGCGCTTGCAGCGTTTCACGCAGTCGCAACGTCTTCTGAATCCCCGGCACCGCCGCTTCCTTGCGTTCCTGGGGGTCGGGAATCTGGAGGTGGCCGTCGTACGCGTGGAGCCCGTCGAGCTTCAGGTTCGGCAAGGACTGGATCAGATGCGCGAGGGCTTCGGCCGCCTCACCTGGCTGAATCCCGGTTCGGCCCATCCCCACTTCCAGGTCGATCAGGACCGAGTGAGGCTGATCAATCCCCCCCAGGCCCGCCGAGAGCGCCCGGGCGGCGTCGGGATGATCTGAGAGCGACCGAAAGACCGTGTTGGGATAGGCGCGGATCAGGCGGGCCATGCGGTCGATATTAGGCCCGACCAACTGATAAGCGAGCAAGACGTCGCGCCCGCCTGCCTGAGCGACCATCTCCGCCTCGGCGATCGTCGCGCACTTATGCTTGTGGACTCCCATGCGTTCCGAGAGTTTGACAAGCTCCGCCATCTTATGCGTCTTGACGTGCGGACGAAGCCGATCCGCTCCTCCCGCCACGTCGATCATGCCTTGCAGGTTTTGCTCGACGAGCGAGCGAAAGATCAGGAGCGAAGGGCTAAGGAGCTTCGAGGGATCGTTCAACGCGTAGCGGGCATCCATGAATATCCCCTTACTTTTCAACTCGTCCAGAACACGGCGTTCCCAAGAGTAGCACGTCGCGAGCCGAGAGTTGAGTCCCTCGGCTCGCGACCTGGCTTTTCGGGAGGATTCGGTCGGAGATTCGGTAGGTAGTCCCAGTACAATGCGTCGCCGATGGCTGGGATCGGAACGCGGAGCGGGGCGAAGATGGGACTTCCAACCGCCTTGTCTACGGTGGCTTGGGCTTAAGGGCGAGGAGGCATGAGCTCGAGGACGGCGGCCGTCATGGCTTTCACACCGGTCTGGATCGTGGGACCGGGCTCCGGGTAGTAGAGCGAGGAGTGGAGTGAAGGGAGACGCCTCCCCTCGGCGCGGGCCTTCCGGACCCGTTCCTGTGAGATCGAACCGAGCCGGAACATGAAGATGGGGACTCCGTCCTGGGAGAAGAGGCCGAAATCCTCGGCGCCCATCATCGGATCCACTTCCTTCAGGTTCGCCGCTCCCACCGTACGGGCCAGGACTGGTTTCAGCCGAGCCACGAGCTCTGGGGTATTGACTGTCGGTGGAGTCCCCTCCACCTGCTTCACCTCGGGCTCGGGCGCCTGATGCGACTGGGCCAGCGCATTGACCCGACGCTTGATCCCTTCGATCAGTTGCTCGCGCACATTATCGCGGTAATAACGTAGCGTGAGCTGAAGGCGAACCTCATCAGAGATGATATTGTGTTTCGAGCCACCATGAATCGATCCGACAGTCAGGACCGCTGGGTGAATCGGGTTGATCTCTCGGCTGATGATGGTTTGAAAATCCAGGATCGCCAGGGCGGCCAGGACGATTGGATCGACGGTGGAATGAGGCGATGCGCCATGGCCTCCCTTCCCCCTGATCGTCACGTCGAGGGCCGTCGAGCCCGCAAGCGCGGGCCCCGAGGTATAGCCAAGGGTTCCGGCCGCCTGGTCGTTTGTGACGTGCAGGGCCAGGGCATAGTTTGGCTTGGGAAAGCGCGTGTAGAGGCCATCCTCCAGCATCGCCTTCGCCCCTGAGATCATCTCCTCGGCGGGCTGCCCCACGAGCACGGCGGTCCCCGACCATCGATCCTTATGGGTTGCGAGCCATTGCGCAACCCCCACCAGGCAGGTCATGTGAATGTCATGCCCGCAGGCGTGCATCACACTCACATCTTGACCCGTCGCATCCACCCCCGTCGCCTTGCTGGCATACGAAAGCCCGGTCTCTTCCTTGACGGGCAGGGCATCGAGGTCGGACCGAATCAACACGATCGGTCCTTCTCCATTCTTGATCAGTCCCACGACCCCGTATTGACCGACCCCCTTGGTCACCTCCGCCCCGGCCTTCGTCAGTTCCTCGGCGATTCGTTCGGACGTCTTCGCCTCTTGCTTCGAGAGTTCCGGATGCAGGTGCAAATGCGTGTAAAGGGAGACAAGCTCCTTTTCATGCTCCCGGAACCAGGCGTCGTCCGCGCCCGGCTCGCCTGCCAGGGTGATCAACGGAGTCAACGAGAGGACAAGCAACGCAACCGACCAGGGGCGTGGGCCGAGCATCGACAAAGCTCCGGGGCATGAGCAAGGGGACGGAAG
>Ga0182745_1003981_pt1 | contig 12477 bp, 5 predicted proteins | sample eDN3rd30CKraftBY_FD_128523 | JGI IMG/M metagenome (GOLD analysis project Ga0182745, IMG submission 128523) | Enriched backyard soil microbial communities from Emeryville, California, USA - eDNA 3rd pass 30_C Kraft BY (version 2) (version 2) | ecosystem: Environmental > Terrestrial > Soil >...
CGCTCGAAGATGGCGACGTTGTCCGTCTGCTTGCGGACCATCATCTCCACGTTGTTGCGGGTGGTCTCTATCTTGTCCAGCAGCAGCCCCGATTCGGCCGGCTTGTCCTTCACCGCCAGCAGCGTCGTCTGGACCGTGGCGAGCTGGTCTTCATAGGAGTCCAGCGCCGTCAGCGACTCCTCGCCGTCCTCCGTCTTGGACGACTCCGTCGCGAAGCGGATGAGCGACGCGAACTCCCGCTCCACGTCGCGGGCGGTGACCTCCTGGGCGCCGGAGGGCGAGTTGGCGTTGAGCAGCTCGCGGCGCTGCGGCAGGGCCTGCTCCGGCTCCGAGCCGAAGAGCCTGCCCGCCTTGGCCAGCAGGCCGCTCGCGGCTTCGGGCACCTTCGTGTCGCGCTTGTCGAGCTGCACGTTGTAGGTGAGCGCGCGGAACAGCCGGCCGTAGGGCTTGGGCTTGCCGCGCGTCAGGTTCGTCAGCAGGCTCTCCATCTGCGTCAGGTTCTCCGGCGCCTGCACCCGGATGGAGCCCAGGAAGTCCTTCCACTCCTGGGTATAGGCCTCGAAGTAGCGCGTGCGCAGCTCCCGGCGCGAGCTGACCGTGTCCACCTTCTCGTCGCGGTCGAGCACCCACGACTGCTGGTCCTGGAACGCCAGCTCCAGCCGCTCGCGGATGACGTCGTCGTAGGCCTTGCGAGTGAACGCGCCCCGCACCCGCGTCGTGGCGCTCATCTGCGGCACCGAGCCCACGAGCTGCTCCAGCGTCACGTCCGGGTACGCGCTGCTCATGTTGGCCACCAGCTGCGCCAGCTCCAGCCGCACCAGGGGCACGTTGTTGAGCGAGCGCCGCGCCGACTGGACCACGCCGGTGACGCGGCCGAAGGCGATGCGCTGGTCCCTCGCCGGCTTCTGGTCCTCGGGGAGCATCTGCTCGTTGGCGAGCATCAGCAGGAACGTCTCCGCGTGGTTCGCCACGGCCCGCTCGTCCACCGAGTCGCCCCGCACGCGCTTCCAGTGCTTGACGATCTCATCCTGGAGCCACCGGCGCTGCGTCTCGTCCAGCTCGGGCTCGCGCGGGTCGCGGGGCGTCGTCACGAGCAGGTACATCTTCAGGTCGTCGAAGTACTGCCGGTACGCGTCGAAGTGCTTGCTGTAGTCCTCGTCGCTGCGCACCGTCAGCAGGTCCGGGTTCTTCCCGAAGCTGTCCAGGCGCTGCTGGATGAGCTCGAACTGCTTGCCGAGCAGCACCCGCCGCAAGGCCGCGTTGTAGAACTGGCGCGCATGGGGCAGCAGCTTCTCGCCCTGGTAGAGGCCGAAGCGCATGAACAGCGGCGCGCCGCCCTCCTCGTACTCGGTCAGCTCCTGGAGCCGGTTGCGCAGGGGGATGAGGTCCTCGACGCGGCGGATGTCGTCGCGCGGGTCCAGGTTCACGCGGGTGATGGCCTCGGTGACGGCCTCCGCCATGCCGCGGTTCTTGAAGAAGGAGACGGTGGGCAGCGACAGCAGCAGCACCGTGGCGGCGAACGCGGCGCTGGCCAGCAGCATCCGCTGCCGGCGCACCCGCGCCTCCTCCAGCGAGCTGCGCACCGCCACCTGCTGGTCCTGGAACATCACCTTGGTGAAGACGTCCCAGAGGAAGTAGCTGCGGCCGTCGGTGGCGCCATCCGTCTGTGGCCGGCCGTTGGTGCTGCCGAAGATCTCCGCCGCGGCCGGGGACACCTTGTCCACCGGGCGCACGTCCTGTGTACCGCTGTTGAAGTACAGGCCGCGGAAGACGGGCGTGTCCTGGAACACGTTCTCCAGGAAGAGCGGCTGGAGGAACTCCGCCAGGTTCTTGCGGAGCGCGTCGAACCGCTGCGGGAAGACGTAGATCTTCTCGCGCGTCTCCAGCCGGCGCTCCTGGCCCAGGCGCCGCAGCGAGCGATGCTCCAGCACGGAGAGCATCTCGTCGAAGCGCTCGCGGAACAGGTCGGTGCTTGCCTCGCGCTGCTGCTCCAGGGGCACGGTGAAGCCCCAGATCTGCCCGCGCTCCACGCGCGACAGGTCGGAGAACATCTCCACGAAGCCCGGCAGCAGGTCGCACTTGGTGATCATCACGTACACCGGCACCAGCATCTTCAGCCGGGTGGTGATTTCATCCAGGCGCTCGCGGATGGTCTGCCCCATCTCGCCCACGGCCTGCGGGTCCGCGTTCAGCAGCTCGCTGACGCTGATGGCCACGATGAGGCCGTTGATGGGCCGGCTGGGCCGGTGCTTGGCCACCGTGTCCAGGAAGGCCAGCCACTCCGGCCGGTCCTCCTCCGCGCTGGTGTAGCGGCCCGCGGTGTCCAGCAGCACGGCCTCGTTGGTCAGCCACCAGTCGCAGTTGCGCGTGCCGCCCACGCCGCGCACGCCGCCGCGCGCGGAGAGGTAGGGGAACTTGAGGCCGGAGTTCCGCAGCGCGGTGCTCTTGCCCGCCCCCGGAGGGCCGACGATGAGGTACCAGGGCAGCACCGCCAGGGCGTCCTTGCCGCCGCGCGCCAGCTTCGAGGCCTTGAGGGCCTCCACCGCCTTGGTGAACTCGGCCTGCATGGCCTTGATTTCAGGCTGCAGGTCCGGCCGCACGGTGGTGGCCTGCTCGTCCGCCTGCGCCGCCAGCGCGCCTTCCAGCTTCTTGGCCGCGGCCCGCGCGCGGATGCGCTTGACGCCCCACACCACGCCAGCGGCCAGCATGCCCGCGAGCGCGGCGACGATGGCCGCTTGCTGCATGGTGAAGCCCAGGTAGTTCAGCAGGGCGAACATCGGCGCGCCGATGCCCAGCAGCGGTAACAGGTACGCCATCACTGCGCCCCTCCCGTGGCCTGCGGCTGGCTGGCGCTGGTCGCCGTGTTGCGGGCCGCGTGGACCTCGATGCGGCTCTTCAGCTCACCGACCTTGTCGTTGATGAAGAACTGCAGCACGCCGTAGAAGAGGACCGCCATCGCGAGCGCGCCCGCGGAGATGCCCACCATCGACGCCTTCTTGCGCTTGGAGAGCAGCGACTCGGTGGGCCGGTCGCCGTGGGGAGACAGCACGTCGAAGTCGAAGGGCCGCGCGCGCTCCAGGTCCTTCTGCACCGTGTCGATGAGCGTCATCAGCTCCAGCTCGCCGCCGCGGATGCGGTAGCGGCCCTGGAAGCCGAAGAGCATGCACAGGTAGTAGACCTGCAGCACCTCGTGCCGGTGCGGGTCCTTGCGCACGGTGTTGAGCCGCGCGAAGAAGCCGTCGCCGGCGACGTTCTCGTTGAAGTAGTGGAGCTGCAGGGGCATCCAGAGCTGGCGGTACTCCTCCGGCCGGCCCAGGACGACCTCGTCGATGAGCGCCACCAGCGCGTAGGCCATGTCCTGGGCGTCCTGGTGGCTGAAGCCCAGCACCGCGGCGCGCCGCAGCGTCTCATCCACCACCCCCCGCAGCCGGTGGTGCAGCGTCTCGGGCGGGGGCACCGCCGAGGACTCGGAGCTGCGCAGCTGGATGGCGGCGTCGAAACAATCCTTCGTGGCTTCGGTGACTCGGTCCATGGGCGGCTCGGGGCGTCAGCGATTGGCGGTGGGAACCGCGAGCAGTTCCACGGTCGTTCGGCTCGCGTCGAACGGCTGCGGGAGGTAGAGCGCGAGGTTGCGGTCGCGCATCACGTTCCTCCAGTAGCCGTCATTCATCGTAAGGCTGAAGTAGACGGTGCCCGGCTGCACCGGAATCTCCGGCGGCGGCCGGTACGTCACCGCCAGGGGCACGCCGGGCGCGGCGGCCTGCACCAGCGCGCGGATGTCCTCCCAGGCGGCCACCTTGGACAGCTTGGGCAGCTGCTCGGCCACCACGCGCTCCGGCAGCTCGCTTCGCACCGCGAGGATGAACTGGCCGCAGCGCTCGAGCCGCTCGTCCTCCAGCCGCCCGCGGAACATCCCGTCCGCGCCCGCCGTCAGGTCCACCGACAGGCACTGCTCCAGCGCCACCGAGCGCATCAGCTCGGAGAGGCGGCGGAACAGCTCCTCGAAGGTGGCGCGCAGGTTGGTGAACTGGAAGCTCGGCAGCGTGGACGGGTCCGCGTTGACGGAGAAGGTGCACAGCTGCCCCGCGCACTGCACCAGCGCCAGGTACAGGTCCCGCGGCCGCAGGTTGCCCGCGTCCAGCGCGTGCTGGAGGAAGGGGATGGTGCCGTTGAGCGCGTTGAGCTCCAGGAAGAGCGTCACGTCGGCCGCGGTGAACTCCAGCGCGGACGCGTCCCGGTGCCGCCGCCGCGAGGCGAGCTGGCGCTGCTTGGAGACCATGAGCCGCAGCATCGTCCGCAGCTCGTTCATGATGTACGAGGACGCGTCGATGCGCAGGCACGAGGGGATGAAGGCCTCGACCAGCGCCAGGTTGCCGGAGCGGTCCCGCGACAGCTCGCACAGCTTGATGGCCTCGAAGTCGTCGCGCGGCTCGGTGCCGAACAGCAGCCGCACGTTGCGCTGGCCGAAGGCCACCTGGGTGATGGACGTGGACGCCGTCAGGTCGCTGATGGGGCGCGCGGTGGGCGTGTAGCGCGGGCTGCTGCCCAGCCGCTCGCCGCTGCCGTAGCTCTCCACGCCGCTGCGCTCGCGCGGCACGCCCAGGTAGACGTCCAGGGTGCGCTGGGCCGGAGGGAAGTAGCCGTCCGCGGGGCGCGCGGGGGGCGCCTCGGCGTCACCGGACTCGAAGGAGACGGGGAGCCCGTCGGGGAGGACGCCCACGAAGTGGGCCAGCTGCACCTGGCCGGCGCGTAGCGCCTCCATGTCCAGCTCCATGGCCACCACGCCCCATGGGTAGGGCTCGAGCGAGGCCAGGCGCTGGTCCAGCAGCTGCTCGTGGTAGAGGTCCTGCTGCTGGAGGTGGTGGGGGCTCATGAACATGCCCTCCGACCACACGACACGCTGCACGGACTTCATACACCTCTCCGCGGCGACGCGGCGTCGCCAGCTTGGGGTTGGAGCCGGGGCTCCGGCGCCCGAGTCATGGGCCGGAGCATCAAGTCAATCTGATAGCCCTGCAGGCGGTAGCGGAAGACGTCGTCCCCTGGCTTCGGGTCGCCCTGGTCGCCGGCGGGGCGCTCCACGCAGCGCGACTCCTCCACCACGGGCAGCACCGCCACCGTCCGCCACGAATAGCCCAGCGGCTGCCGGAAGTGCCCCATGGCCATGACGAAGCGCGCCTTGGGATCACGCTGCACCCAGCGCTTCACCTGGCGGCCCGGCGGAATCACCACCTCGGCCACCTGGAGCAGGTCCTCCTTGAGGAACTCCTCGGGCTTGCCCCACAGGTCCTTGAAGCCCGCGCGCTCCAGCCGCACGCTGTCCTTCAGCTGGACGATCTGCACCACCGTGGGCAGCGAGCGCCCGCGCGCGTCCGGGTTGAGCTGCTCCGACGCATCCACCACCACCTGGAACGGCGGCGGCGTCTCACACGCCGTGGGCACGCGCTTCACGCAGCCCGCGCCGCCTCCCAGGGCAGCGGCGAGCGCGGTGACCACACCCCACCAAAGGTTCCGGCCGGCGTTCCCCTCCGTACCGGCGCCTGTGTGTCCTAGCGCCAAGATTCGTATTCCTTGAAAGATCGCACGAACCGTCGGAACTTCCGTGCGAGGCGTAAACTGCCAGACACGACGGACAGGATTCAAGCCACTCCCCCGTGGCCGACCCCTGGTTTGTCCTAGTTCTCCGAAATCTTGGAGCCCTTGATGATGACGTCCCCGGTGGCGTTGACCTCGACCTTGGCGCCCTTGATGACGACGTCTCCGTTCTTCTTCACCTGGAGCGTGGCGGAGCCAACCTTGAGCGTGAACTGCTCCTGGGCAACGAGCGAGATTTCCTTGGCGGAGAGGGTGTAGGCGTCCTTGGCGGCGTGGTTGACCTTGCCGCCCACGGTGACGAGCATGTCCTTGTCCACCTTGAGCGTGCGCGACTTGCCCACCTCTTCGGAGAGGTCACCGCCGACCTGGAGCGTGCGGGCGCCCTTGACGGTCTCCGACTTCTTGGCGCCCACCACCTCCACCTTGGCGCCGCCCACCTGCTCGGACTTGAGGCCGCCCACCAGCTCGTTGAAGGCCGCGCCCACGGTGACCGCGAGCGCGCCGCCGACGTTGAGCATCTTCCCCAGGGCCACCGTCTCCGCGGAGGCCATGGCCACGGTGAGCGCCTGGTTGCCGCTGACGCTGATGGACTGGTCTCCGGCCACCGACTCGGTGTGGTTGCCGCCCACCGTGGTGGAGCGGTTGAGGGTGACGGCCAGCGTCTGGTTGCCGGTGACGCTGCTGTCGTCGTTCTTGAGGACGGTGAGCGCCTGGTTGCCCTCGATGACGCGGGTGCGGTCCTTCTTCACCAGCAGCGTCTCGTTGCCGCGGACCTCCTGCGTCTTGTCGTTCTCCACGACGATGTTGAAGTCGCGCTGGGCGTGGAGATAGACGAGCTCGGCGCCGGCGGCGTCCTCGAAGCGCAGCTCGTTGGAGCCCGCGCCCCCCGGGCTGGAGCTGGAGCGCAGCGTGCTCTGCGTCTTGCTGCCGGGCAGGTCGATGGGCGTGGGGTTCGCGCCGTTGTAGACGCTGCCGGTGACGATGGGGCGGTCCGGGTCTCCTTCGAGGAACTCGACGACCACCTCGTGGCCGATGCGCGGCAGGTACAGGGCACCCCAGCCCGGACCGGCCCAGGCCTGGCTGACGCGAATCCAGCAGGAGCTCTTGTCGTTGTTCTTCCCCTCGCGGTCCCAGTGGAACTGGACCTTGATGCGGCCGTGCTCGTCGGTGTGGATCTCCTCGCCCGAAGGGCCCACGACGATGGCCGTCTGCGCGCCCGGGATGACGGGGCGGGACGTGACGCGCGCCGGGCGGAAGGCCACGTCGGAGGGCTGGCAGATGAACTCGTTGCGGTAGCCCTCGCGGCTGCGCAGCGAGCCCTGCTCGATGCTCAGCGCCTCGGACTGGTGTCCCAGGTGGCGCACGGAGACGGGCAGGTACTTGCGGTTGACGGCCTCGTCGGGGTGCTCGGCCAGCTCGAAGGCGTGGCCCGCGCAGATGCGGCGGCTGTAGCTGGCGCCCGTCACCGTCTCCGCGCGGGCGCGCAGCTCCTCCAGGCGCACCTTCGCGAGGTTGCGCCCGGGGGCGGGCTCCTCGTAGCGGCCGGGGTAGTCGTAGATCTCGAGCGCCGCCTCGCCGTCCTCCGCCTCGGAGGAGGCGCCCAGGTCCTGGGCGGGGCGCAGGAAGTTGTAGTCACGCAGCGCCACGGCGCCCGGCTGCACCTCCGTGCGGGAGACCAACTCGTGGACGTACTCCTGCGCGGCGACCATCTGGCTGCGCTCGCGGAAGACGAGCGTGGGCTCGCCCATCATCGGCGGGGTGGCGGAGGCGCCATCGCCCAGCACCATCATGTGGGCGTCCTCGCCGTGCTCGAAGAAGTAGAAGATGCCCTCCTCCTCGAGCAGGCGGGACACGAAGTCGAGGTCCGACTCGCGGTACTGCACGCAGTAGTCGCGCTTGGGGTAGTCCCCGGTGAGCGCCAGCCGGTGCTCGACCTTGGCCTCGTCCAGCACCTTGTGGACGATGTCCGGGACGGTCATCTCCTGGTAGATGCGGCTCTTGCGCCGGTGGCGGAGCGTCCACAGGCGCGGCACCACGGTGGCGCGATAGCGGCGGCGCTCGGGGCCGCTGCCTTCGTCCCAGCGGGACATGCGTGACACGATGCCGTGGAAGAAGCGGGCGGTGCCGTCGCCGAGCATGAGGGTGAGCCGCGCGTCCTGGCCCAGCAGCGCCTTCTCGTCGACCTCCACGTCGGGCCTGGCGGCCAGCGCCACCTCCACCGCGTAGGGCTGGGACAGCGTCTCCTCGGCCTCGAATCCGAGGACCGCCAACTCCCCGGCGGTGAAGGACCCTGCCTGGAACTCGAACTCAGCCTGATTGGCTTGCAAGGCGGCGTTCGCGATCATCCACAGACCCCCGGCGCAGGGCCCCGTCCAGTGGAGCGGGCCCGATAGTGGTGCGGCAGCATGCCACGATTTGACCTATCAGGGGGGCCTGACACGAAATTTTCATTGCTGGCGTGTGTGTCGCTATTGCCCCATCCCTCTGCCGGCCGGGCTTCGGTGTAGAGTGGAAAAGGGGGGCTGGCTTGAAATCGCAGGTGTCCCCGGGGTACCCAGACGGCTTCCTTCGGGGAGAACCATGAGAAGACAAGAGCTCCTGCACCGCGGGCTCGCGCTGGCACTGGTGCTGACGTCCCTGTCCGTGGGGGCGCAGGAAGCGCCCGTGCTGCGAGGCTTCGACCTGGAGCGCCTGGAGCTGAATTCAGGGGCGGAGGGGTCGCTCCTGGTGGGCATGGGCGAGCTGCTTCCAGAGGGCTCCTTCCGTGCGACGGTGTTGATGCAGTACGCGCATCAGCCGCTCCTCTACATGGACAACCTGCTGCGCGAGCAGCCCGAGGTGGCAGTCATCTCTGGCCGCGCCACCGCGCATCTGGCCGCGGCGTACGCTCCGCTCGACTGGCTCCAGGTGAGTCTGCAACTCCCCATGGTGGCGTTCCAGGGGGGCGACGATGCGGGCATGGCGCGCTACCAGATTGCCGTGCCCGCGAGGCAGGCGCTGTCCACGCCGGTGGTGAGCGCTCGCTTCGGGCTCCTGCGGCAGACAGAGGCGGGCGGGGTCGACCTGGCCCTGGAGGTCGCCGCTGGGGTGCCCGTGGGGAGCCAGGGGGCCTTCACGCGGGATGAGGGCTCCGTCCGCCTGTCGCCGCGGGCGATGGTGGGGCGGCGCTTCGGTTTCATTCGTGCGGGGTTGGAGCTGGGGTACGTGCAGCGCCCTCGCGTGCTGCTGACGGAGCGGACGGGCGACACCGAGGACGAGGTGGGCCAGGAGCTCCGCGTGGGCGTGTCGCTGGCTACGACGGGCAAGCGGCTGCGCTGGGAGCTCAACGTCCGGGGCATGCTGCCGCTGACGGATCAGCCGAGCTCGGTGGAGCTGTTGCCCGGCGCGCGGTACCTCGTGGGGTCGTCGCTGGAGGTGTTCGCCCTGGCGGGCGTGGGCGTGGGCTCGGCGCCCGGAACGCCGCTGTTCCGGCTGATGATGGGCGGCGCCTTTGGCAACGTGACGCCACCACGGGGACCGGGGGAGTCCTCGGTCCGCTGTGAGATGGGCCTACCGCCCGAGGCGAAGATTCAAGAATGCCCCAACATGGACGAGGACGGCGACGGGGTGCGCAACGCGGACGACAAGTGCCCGCTGGTGCCTGGTGACGTCGCGCGCCAGGGCTGCTCGGCGCAGGACACGGACGGCGACGGCATCGAGGACATGCTGGACGCCTGTCCGTTGGAGCATGGGCCCGCCGCGCGTCAGGGCTGCCCGATTCCAGATCAGGACGGTGACGAGGTTCCCGACGAGATCGACAGCTGCCCCACGGATCCGGGACCCGCGGACAACCGGGGTTGCCCGGTGCGGGATTCGGACGGCGACGGCATCGACAACGACAGGGACGAGTGCCCGAACGAGCCGGGTCCCGTCGAGCGCAATGGCTGCCCGGAGTCGGACACGGACAAGGATGGCGTGCCGAACCGGGCGGACAGCTGTGTGAATGAGCCGGGAGACGCCAAGAACCTGGGCTGCCCGCTGCACGTCCTGCCGCTGGTGGAGATCCGGCCGGACCGCCTGGTGGTGATGGGCAAGGTCTTCTTCGAGCCGACGCAGGCGCGCATCCAGAAGCGCTCCTTCGAGCTGCTGGACTGGGTGGCGCGCGTCATCCGCGAGCATCCGGAGATCCCGCTCGTCGTGGTGGGCGCGCACACGGACGACCGGGGCTTCCCGGACGACAACCGCCGCCTGTCGCAGGGGCGTGCGGAGGCCGTGCGCCAGTACCTCATTGGCCGGGACATCGCGCCCGAGCGGTTGAAGGCCCTGGGGTTCGGGCAGGAGCGCCCCATCGACAGCAACGCGACATCCAATGGTCGTGAGAACAACCGCCGCGTGGAGTTCCTGCTGGCGGACCCGCAGCAATACAAGTCCGAGCGCGGCAAGCACTGACGTGCGCCTCAGCGGAGAACTATCTCGATGAGAACGAATGCTCTGACGAAGGCGCTGATGATGGCCGTGGGGCTCTGGGCCCTGCCTGCCATGCCGGGACCGGACACCTATCTGGTGGGCAATGGTGATGATGGCCCCAGGACTGTAGGTGTCGTGTCGGGTGGCACGGTCATCAACAACTACGCCCAGGTGCTGGCACCGCTGGCACCGGGTGACACGATCATCAAGACGTCACTGGCGACCAGCACCTCCACGACGCCCCTCATCCCCGACTTCAGTGGGCCCAGGGGGGGCACCGACACCGAGGGTGACCTGGTGTTGATCATCCAGACCACCGGGGTGGTGCCCGTGACGGTGCCGGGCAGCTCCGGGCCCATCTACCTCGAAGGCGGCGCCGTGGGTCGGTGGGAGCTGGCGCGTCTGACAAACGTCACCACGGACGAGGACGAGGAGGAACTCACCCTGACGCTGGACCGGCCGCTGAAGCACTCCTACGCGGCGGAAGTCACGCAGGTGGTCCGGGTGCCGGAGTTCACGACGCTGATGGTGAGCGCCAATGCGAAAGTGCGCGCAAAGGACTGGGACCCTGTTAGCCGTACGGGTGGCATTCTGGCTTTCGTGGCGACTGGGGCCGTGACCCTGAACAGTGGCAGTGAACTCAGCGCGCAGGGGGCGGGGTTCCGGGGGGGCAAGTACGAAGCCGATACGGAACTCAACGGGCAGACCTCGTATACCGGATGCCCTGTGGGTCTAAACCCCATTGGGACGAAAGCGAGGTCGGGCGAGGGCATCGATGTGACGCATCCCAATGCCCGGGGCGTTGAAAACGTCGCCAATGGTGGCGGTGGCGGCGTCTGTGTCCGAGCAGGTGGCGGCGGTGGTGGGAACGCGGGAGCTGGCGGTTGGGGAGGGAACTCGTCCGACGGAGCACGGCAAGCGGCGAGGGGGGCTGGCGGCGCGGCTCTGAGCTTCTCTCCGCTGACGCATCTGCTTATGGGCGGAGGAGGAGGTGCGGGGCATGGACGGAGCGTGTCGGCGGCAGCGGATGGAGGCCACGGCGGCGGCATCATCTTTGTTCGCGCCCGCTCAGTGGGGGGATCGGGTGGCGCGTTCAACGCATCGGGGCACGGGGGTGGGCGTAACGTAGAGGAAGGCGCGGGTGGCGGCGGGGCGGGTGGCACCATCTATGTCCGGACGGTCACGCAAGTCGCATGCGGAGCGGCCAACTTCCTGAACGCCGGCGGTGGCGCTGGCGGCGACACGAATGACGCCGATTCAGTCTTGCGCGGCCCTGGTGGCGGTGGTGGTGGCGGCAGAATCCTGGTTCAGTCGACGAGCGCGAATGCGTGCGCGGTGTCGGTCAACGTGGCGAGCGGCGTCGCGGGCAACGCGGTCGATGGTAGCCGCTTTGATGCCACGCCCGCGAACAATGCGTTTCCCCATACGGGCATTGCCACGCTCATGCATTCAGCACTGGCCGCTCCGGACGCGCCAGCACTTGTTCCCGCCACGAATGTGACGACGAACAATCCTTTGCCCACGCTCACGGGAACGGGCGTGCCAGGGACCGAAGTGGTGATCTACGAGTGGGGTGCGGGGCGAGTGACAGGCCCGGAGTATGGCCGTGCCGCCGTCGGTACGACGGCGAGTGCTGTATCTTTCGCCGTTACGCTCAACCGGGCGTTGCGAACCGGCGACACGACGCTGGTGGCCGTCACGGAAGCCCAGGGGATTCAAGGGGAGGAGAGCAACCCCGTAACCTACACTGTTGATACTACCGCGCCTGACACGCATTTCACGGCGAACGGTACTCCCGCGTCGCCATCCCGTTTCTCGACGGCGACCTTCCAGTTTGCGTCGAATGAGACCTCGGGCGTGACCTTCCAGTGCATCCTCCAGGAAGGCACTGTGACGGCACCACCCGCGGTGGATTCACCTGAGTGGCAGGATGGTTCGTGCTCTACGGCGGGTAGCCATACGACGGCCCCCTTGGCGGATGGCGAGATTTACACGTTCTGGGTCCGGGCAAAGGATGCGGCGCAGAACGTCGATACGACGCCCGCTCGGCATGTCTGGCGGGTCGACCTGTCACGGCCCAACACGCGATTTGTCGCTGGTGGTACGCCTCGCTCGGACTTCAACGAGGCGGTCGCGCTGTTTTGGTTCGAATCGGACGAGTCCCCTGTCACGTATCAGTGCATCCTGGCTTCACCACAAGAATTGGAGCGCCCTGCTGAGAGCGACAACCGGTGGGCGCCGTGCAGCAATCCTTACTTCACGTCCGCGCGAGCCGATGGCAGCACCAATTCGCTATGGGTTCGCGCCAAGGACGAAGCGGGGAACGTGGACAACGATCCTCGCCACCACACCTGGACGGTGGACCTGACGCAGCCGGATACGCGACTGACAGGGATGTTGCCAGCGGCGGTGAACAACGCGGACTCGGTGGTCTTC
>Ga0182745_1003983_pt1 | contig 12474 bp, 11 predicted proteins | sample eDN3rd30CKraftBY_FD_128523 | JGI IMG/M metagenome (GOLD analysis project Ga0182745, IMG submission 128523) | Enriched backyard soil microbial communities from Emeryville, California, USA - eDNA 3rd pass 30_C Kraft BY (version 2) (version 2) | ecosystem: Environmental > Terrestrial > Soil >...
AGTTTCCCCAGCGCGGAAAGGCATTTTAGGGAGCCCACACATCATGAAGAAGTTTGCTGCTATCGCCGTTGCCGCCAGCATGTTCGCCCTCGCCGCTTGCGGTGAGAAGGCTGCTGACGAAGCTGCCACCACCGAAGCTCCGGCTGCGGACGCGGTTGCTGAAGAAGGCGCCGACGCCGCTGCTGCTGGCGCCGATGCCGCCGCTGCTGGTGCCGACGCTGCCGCTGCTGGCGCCGACGCTGCTGCCGCTCCGGCCGCTGCCGACGCCGCTGCTGCTCCGGCTGCTGCCGCTGCTCCGGCCGCTGACGCCAAGGCTGCTGCTCCGGCTGAAGAAAAGAAGTAAGTCACAGCCCTTTGGGGCAATGACTGAAACGAACAAGGGCGGTCTTCCTTCGGGAAGGCCGCCTTTTTCGTTGCCCGAAGCCTGGTTGCCCCAGTCTTGTTTGCCCCAGCTTATTTGATCTGGGCCTGGATGCTGATCGTGAAGCTGGTCGGAACGCCGGTCGACCCCGCCATCGTGCCGCGCGGCCGCAGGCAGACATATTTCACCGCCGGATCATAGGACGCGGCCGGCGTGTAAGTGCAGGCGGCGAAGCTTGCAGGGCGGGTCGCCGAACTGGAATAGCGAATATCGGTCGCGCTGCTGAAGGCCAGCCCGCTCGTCGGCGACCCTTGCGTGAAGACCGGATTCGCCGCGGTCCCCACCGAAATCTGAAGCGGCAGCGTATCGACGATGAACATGCTGTTGTTGTCGACCGACGCCGGCCCGCTGTTGCGGACTTCCAGCGTGTAACGCACGATGCTGCCCGGGATCGCCTTGGGATCGATCGCCCCGTTGACGGGATCGGAGACGAGCGCCGACGTCTTGGCGATGTCGAGCGTCGCATTCGATGCCCGTTTCGTGTTGGTGATCGTGCAGTTGATGACGTCGCCCATCTGCGGCGTCACGCTGCCGCCGACGACCGTCGGCAGCACGGTCGACGAGGAGGCGCCGTTGGTGCAGCTCAGCACCGCCGAATATTGGCCGAGGCTGGTCGTTCCTGCTGGCGCCTCATCGAAGCTGTAGGCGGTTCCCGCCGCGACCTGCGTCTGCGCGGTCGACGCATTGCCGACGCTTGCTCCGGTGCCGGTCGTGGTCGTCGTCGCGGTGACCGTCGCCCCTTGCGCGATGGTCATCACGAACTGGTCGCCCGCGAACTGGCGCCCCGACGCCGCCAGCGCCTTGGTCAGGCGGAGATGCGGATAGGGCGTCTCGGTAAAGCTGCACTGGACGGCATCGCCAAAGCGCAGCGTGCCGAAATCATAGGAGGTGGTGACGACGCCGTTCGGCATGACGGTCGGCGAGCCCGATGCGGCGTTGCTGCACGTCAGTGTCGAGCGATATTGGCCGAGCGCGCTGCTGCTGCCCGCCGCCATCGCCTGGTTCAGCGTCAGCGGGATCGCCGCGGTGCTCGACAGGGCGGCGGCGGTGAAGGGCCCCAGCCCTGCCCCGCTCGACGTGCCCGACGCCAGCACCGTGCCGCTGCCGGTGGCGTTGATCGAAAAGGCGAATTGGTCGGCCGCGTTAATCCGCGTTCCCGAAATCTGGGTGTTGAGCCGGATCGAGGCGAAGCGCACCGCGAACATCGCCCCCTGGAGCCCGCCACCGACCATCGTGGTCGTCACCTGCGTCGGCGAGGTCGACCCCATGATATAGGCGCCCACCGTCCCCGCAGCGCCACTTTCGGTGAAGCTGCTCGTCCCGACGCCCGTGACCGAAGGATAGGTCGATCCGCTGATCGGCCCGGCGCGGTCGAGTTCCTGCCAGCCGCCACCGTTGGTCTGGAAGCGCAGCGATTCATTCTCGTTGCTCGACTCGCCGTCGGCGGCGACGAACATGAAATTGCTGATCGTTCCCGACGCCGGCGGGGTCAGCGCGATGTTCGAGATCGTCACCGTCGTCGTGCCCGCCGCGGTCTGATAGAGGATCGGACGTCCCGCGATGCCGAGAAAGGCGGTGTTACCGACCGCCGCCCCGGTCCACGACGGCGCCGCCGCCGATGTCGCCGCCGACCCCGAGACCTTCAGCCGGAAGCTCATCACCGTGCCGTCGGGCAAGGTATAGGAAAAAGCCTGTCCGTTCGTGCTCCGCGCGGTCGTGTCGTTGTAGCTGGCGAGATCGAGCCAGCAATAGGTCTGCCAGTCCGCGGGACCGGTCGACCCCTGCGACGTCGCATAATAGCAATTGGCCGCAAGCGCGGGACTCGCGGCACACAGCGACGCGATCAGCGCACACAGCGCCGCGATCCATTTCCCCGGACGGAAGCCCACCATCTTCAAATGCCTTGGTCCCATTTGCGAGGAACCGTCCTAAAGACAAATGCTTATCAGCGCGTTAAGGGTGACGGAACGCCCGCGGCCAGGCGGCGCCTCCCGCCATCGCGGTCAGCCTTCACGCGCTCCTCCGTCAGGCCGGTCGATGCCGTCCATGATGCGCGCATAAAGCGACTTGCGCTGCAGCGCTTGTTCAAGCCGCTCCAGCGCTTGCGTGACCTCTCCCGCTTCGGCATCGAGTTGCCGGGCGGCCCGGTCGAAGACCTCCCACATGGGGCGAAGCCGAGCGACGAACGCGGTGCCGGCCGGCGACAGCGTCAGAAGCCGGCGGCGCGAATCCGCGGGGTCCGGCGCAGATTGAACCAGCCCCGCTTTCTCGAGCGATTGCCGCGCTTCGCTGACGGAGGGATGGCTGATCCCCAGCGCTTCGGCCAGACGGCTCACGTTCATCGGGCCATTGAGCGCCAGTTGGTTGATCACCCCGAACCAGCGCTGCTCGAATAGAATCCCGTTCGCAGCATAAGCCCGCGCCGCATCCCCATCGATCATTGCGCTCAGGCGCCGGAGGCGAGCGCCCAGGGCCGCTCCGCGCATGCTCGCGACATAATCCGCCAACGCTCGCCTCCTTCCCTGCCGGTTGACTTATTGGTAGGCGCCTACGTATATGGCGGTCAAGAGCAAGCGAGAGGCAATTTATGGGACTGACGAACAACGGCGAGCATATGACGCGCCGGAGCGTGATCGCCGGTGCCGGCGCCGGGCTGGCCCTGATGCTCGCTCCCTCCGGCGCGCGCGCCACGGAGAATTTCGACGCATCGATCCGGCGCCGCATGGCAGCCGCCCAGATCCCCGGTCTGGCATTGGGTATCGCGTGCGAGGGCGAGATTCGTTTCGCGCGCGGCTATGGCTTTGCCGATCTTGAGCGGCGCCGGCCGGTAACGACCGACACGATGTTCCATATCGCCTCGATCACCAAGACGATCACGGCGTTGGGCCTGATGTTGCTGGTGGAGCAAAGCCGGATCGCGCTCGACGAGCCGGTGGCGCCGCATCTCGATTTCGCGATTGCCGGCATGCATGCGGAGGCGATCACGTTCCGCCATCTTCTGATGCACACATCGGGCATCTCCGACGACGTCTATTATCAGGTCGATTTCCGCACGCCCGGGGCCGATGCGGGCATGACGCTCGAAACCCTGCTGCGGAGCTACCTCGCGCGCGACGGGCGCTATGCCGACGCCGGCAATGTGCGGCGGGAACCGGGCGCATATTGGGACTACAGCAATGTCGGCTATGCGCTGGCCGGCTATCTCGCGGGCCGCATTGCCGGAAAAGACATGCGCGCCTTCACCCGGGAGCGCCTGTTCCGGCCGCTGGGACTGCGCCACATCGCCTGGACGCTCGCCGACACGCCCGTGGGGCTGCGCGCCACGCCATATGATCTCGTCGACGAGGTGCCGACGCCCGTCCGGCCCGTCGGTTTCCCCGATTGGCCGGCAGGCATGATCCGCGCCTCGGTAAGCGATCTGACGCTGCTCGCCGGGGCCGTGGCCAACGGCGGAGCCGTGGGGCAAAGGCGGCTGCTGCGGTCCGCCGGCAATGCCGAGATGCTGACGATACGCAAGCCTGCCGGCCTTCCGGACTGGCTGACGGGGCAAGGACTGGGCTGGCAGCAATCGCTTCTCGACGGCCGCCCGCGCATCAATCATTGGGGCGGCGATCCCGGCGTGTTCACCATGGCCTATCTCGACCCGGACCGGCGAACGGCGGTGGTCGTTCTTTCCAATATGTCGGCCACGCCGCAGAGCCGGGATGCGCTCAAGGCCATCGCCGCGCAGGCGCTCGATTCCGTGCTCGCCTGAATCCGTTCGGGCGCGGCGAAGGCGGCGCATGGCGGCAATTGGTCGGGGAGACAGGATTCGAACCTGCGACATCCTGCTCCCAAAGCAGGCGCGCTACCGGGCTGCGCTACTCCCCGACCGTGCGGGCGCCTTAGACAGGCTGAGGGCTCAAGTCTATCCCGCAGACGTCGCGATCAGCCGCGCATAGAAATCGATCATCCGCTTGAAGCTGTCGATCGCCATATGCTCGTTGGTGCCGTGGATCATCGCCGATTCCTTGAGCGAGACGCGCAGCGGCATGAAGCGATAGACGTCCTCCGACACCGGCTCCATGCTGCGGCTGTCGGTGCCCGCCACGACCAGCATCGGCGTCAGCACCGCGTCGGGCGCTTCCGCGCGCGCGGTGGCGGCGATCCATTTCCAGCCCTGCGAACTCGTCGACGAAACGCGCGAAGGCTCGCGCGGCGGCTTGACCCAGGCGAGATCGACCTTCGCATCGCCAACCGCCGCCTTCGCGCGCGCCATGACGTCGGCCGAACTGTTCCAGGGCGCGATGCGATAGTTGATCAGCGCGTTCGCCGATTGCGGCAGGACATTCTCCTTGGGGCTGCCCTCCAGCATCGTCGGCGCAATGGTGGTGTGGAAGGCGGCGGCGGTCGAGGGCGTGTCGGCGATCCCGCCCTTGAGCAGCCGCCCGAACAGCCACTGGTTGGCGACCGCCATCTTGGTCGTCCCGCCCTTCTTCGCCGCGAGCGCTTCGATCATCTGCGCGCCCGGACCGCGAATTTCCAGCGGGAACGGCTTGTCGGCGATGGCCAGCACCGCCTTGGCAAGCGTCGTCACCCCCGTCTCGGCCGGCGGCATCGAGCTGTGGCCGCCGGGCGCGTTCGCAGTGACCTTCAGGGTCGCATAGCCCTTTTCGGAAATGCCGATCATGATCGCGGGGCCATCGATCACGGGCGTATCGGCGAGAATGAGGCCGCCCTCGTCGAGCGTGTAGATCGCCTTGATGCCCTCGGCCTTCAGCTTCGCCGCCGCCGCGATCGCGCCCGACCCGCCGGCTTCCTCGTCATGGCCCGAAACCAGATAGATGCCGCGCTTGGGCTTGAAGCCCGATTTCGCGAGCGCGTCGACCGCCTCGAACAGGCCGATCAGCGAGCCCTTGTCGTCGACGGTGCCGCGGCCCCACACCGCATTGTCGGCGATCGTCCCCGCAAAAGGCGGATATTTCCAGTCCTTCTCGGTCCCCGGCGTCACCGGCACGACATCCTGATGCGCCATCAGAATGATCGGCGCGAGCGACGCGTCGCTGCCCGGCCAATAATAGACGAGCGTCTTGTTCGGCAGGATGGTCCGCGTCATCGCGCCGTGCGCGGCGGGATAGGTCGAAGCAAGCCAGGCGTGCAACCGGTCCCATTCGGCGAGCTGGTTATCGGCCGGGTCCTGGTTCGACACGGTGGGAATCTGCGCGGCCTCGCTGAGGTGGCGAACGGCGGCGTCGAGGTCATAGGGTGGAGCGGCGGCGATCCGGACATCGCTTCCGTCGGCGACGTTCGCGGGGGCAAAGCCCGCAGTGCGCACCGCAACCGTCGCCGCTGCGACGGCGACGAGCGCTACGCCGCCCAAGATGATGATCCCACGTTTACGCATATGACTCTCCCCTTCTCGGATTTTCAGAAGACCGCGAATGGTTCCGATTTGCAACCCAATTAGGGCCCATACTCAATTACAGCGGCAAAAAGCGCGATCGTCCGCTAAACGGACATTGGAAATTACCGAATCTGACTGGGGCGAAAATGATCTGCCATCGCTGGAAAACGCTCTTCATCCACATCCCTAAAACCGGGGGGCAGAGCATCGAGCAGGTTTTTCTCGACAAGATGGGCCTCGATTGGGACTCCCGTGGTCCGCTGCTGCTGACGACCAACCATGATCCTGAGGCCGGCCCGCCCTTTCTCGCCCATCTCACCGCCGGCGAATATCTGTCGAAGGGCCATTTGGCGCCGATCGATTTCAACGATTATTTCCGATTCACCATCGTGCGAAACCCGTGGGACCGCGCGGTGTCCGAATATAAATACAGATATGCGCGCGAGATGGATTTCCGGGACTTCATCCTCGCCGCCTATCCCGCCCCCGAAGGCAGCAACGAGGAGCGGCACCTCATGCCGCAATGGTCATTCGTGCACGACGAGAACGGGCAAAGCCTGGTCGATCACATCATCCGGTTCGAGGAGTGCAGCCGGCAATTCGCCGAGATATCGACGCGGATATTCGGCGAGCCTATTGCCCTGCCGCACGTCAACCAATCGCCCGACCGCCGTCCTTACCGGGAATTTTACGACGCGGAAACACGCGAGGCGATCGGCCGCCGGTACCAATCCGATATCGCGTGGCTCGGCTACGAATTCTGACGGGCGTTCAAACAAGCGCCACCGCGCCACGCATATCCCGCCGCAGCCCGCTGTCGTCGTAGGGGAGCACGCGATGCATCGTCCAGCGATTGTCCCACGCGATCAGGTCGCCCGCGGCCCAGCGGTGCCGGAACAGGAATTCGGGGCGCGTCGCGAAATCGGCCAGTTGCCGAAACAGCGCCTGGCTTTCGTCGCGGCCCCAACCGATGACTCGCTCCATATAGGGCGGGCTCAACCGTAACGATCTGCGCCCGTCGGCGAGCGTCTGAACCAATGCGTGCCGCGCCCGGGGAAGATGCGGCCGCTCGTCGGCCGACACCGAAGGCACATCCGCGCCGAGGATCATATGTTCGAAACTATATTCGACCGACAATGTCTCTATTCGGCTCCGCAAATCCGGCGGAAGAGCGTCAAAGGCTGCCGCGAGGTCGGCAAACTCCGTGTCCCCGCACCCCGTTTCGATCGTTTCGGCGCGAAGCAGGACGGCGCGGATGTCGCGTTCGCGGTAGACACCGTCGCTGTGCCACAGCCAGTTGAGGCGCAAGAGGCGCGCCTTGTCGCTGTCCGGTCGAAAAAGCGCGCCGTCCTCATCGAAATTGGCCGACCGGAAAACCCTCTTCGCGCCGAAATTCTGAATTTCACCGAAAACCCCGACCAACGCGACATGCATGTCATCGTCGGCCATCAATCCCCGGAAGATCAAAACGCCGAACCGGCTGAGCGCATCATCCAGTCGTTCGCGGGCGCCCTCCTCCAGCAAGCTGGCCGGATCGTCGGTCTGCACCAGGGCGCCGAACCCTTGCGGCCGCGGAACGACGTCGAACGGCATCAGACGATCTTGGCGAAGGCGGGATGGCGAAAGGGCGTCCCTTCGGGCTTGCCGGCCAGGATTCGGATCGGGTCGCCGCACGCCTCGTCCGCCGCCAGCCGATCGACCTCGGCGAGGCCCTGATCGGGGCGCGGGCAGCAGGTGACGTCGTCGCCGAACACCCGCAAGGATATCGTGCGCCGCCGCGTCCCGGCAGCGGTCGGCGCGCCGCCGTGCAGGACCGCCGGGTGGAACAGCAATATGTCGCCCGGCTCCACCGCCCACCGGACAATGGGAAAAGCGCCCCGGTCCGCCTCGATCCCGGGCAGCGGCGGCCAGATGCCGTCCTCGAACATGGCGGCACGCTCGTCCTCCGCGTCGAAAGCGGTCGGATTATAGAGCGGCCCCCGATGCGACCCGCGGACGAATTCGAGAGAGGTCGCCTCCGCAACCGGATCGAGGCTGATCCATGCGGTCGCCATATGATGACCCGCCATCGGCACGTAAGGCAAATCCTGATGCCAGGGCGTGCGCCGCGTCGCGCCGCCTTCCTTGCGCCAGACCTGCTCATAGAGCAGCCACAGATCCTTCGTGCCGAGCACGTCGGCGATCAGCGAGGCCAGGCCGCTTTCCATCGCGAAAGCGCGATAATGCGAAAAAGCTTCGGGGTTCGCATGATCCTGAAAGAACGAGCCTTCGACGCCCGCCAGCACATCCCCGGCATAGGGGCCCGGATTGGCGATGCTCCAGTCGAACAGGCGTTCCGCCGCGTCATATTGCGCGCGCGACAGGGCTGCGGGAATGCAAACGACGCCATCGGTCTCAAAGGCCACGCGGGCGCTCTTCAGTTCATCGGCTGTCATCGGTGCCTCCGCGCTTTCCTCTGCTCCATCGGTCCGCGGCGTCCCGAAGCAGTCCGCCATCCAACAGGGTCCGCCTTTCGCCCTTCACCGCGAGCGCCAGCGCCGCGGCCGGCCCCATGAAGCCGACCCAAAGATCGGGCGTCACGATCGACGGGTCGTCGGATATCCAGACGTCACGACCGCCTTTCCCGATCCGCATGAAATCCAGATTGGCGGCGAGGCGGCCGATCTTGTCCGCAGCGAGCGTCCGGTGCCGCTTCATGGCCGAGACCATTTGCCAAAGCTCCAATTGCCCCGCCAGACCGTGACAATAGGTTGGCGTGGCGATCGCCGGAAGCTCGGCCAGCGACGCGACGGCCCAATCGATCTCCTCGGCCAGCCCGCAATCCGCGCCGGGGCCCGCAAGCAGCGACCACAGGAAACCGGCCGTCCCGTGGCACCAGTTGCCCGGGGCGTGGCACTGGTCGCTGTCCAGGCGCATTCGCATTCCCTGCTCATTCGCGGCGTCCATCTCGCGCCGTGCGAGCGCTTTCAACGTCGCCACCGAGAGGGCGGCGGCGTCATGGTCGCCGGTGCGCCTCGCCCAATAGCCGAGCGCCGCGGCGATACCGGCGCTCCCGTGCGCGCAGCCGAGGAAGTCGGAGCCGCCGCCCTCTCCGGCACGCCAGACGGTCAAGCCGTCGACCGTGGTCCTGCAATCCTCCAGCCTCCGCATCGCGACCCTGCCGAGATCGAGCGGCCAGTCTTCCTCGATCAACTCGGACATCGCGGTGGCGGCGAACAGCGTCCCGGCGCTGCCCGAGAACAGGTCGAGTTCGCGGTCGTCCGCGGCGGCGGCGGCAAGGCGGGCATGAGAAGCCGCACCATATTTATCGGTATCGAGCGCGCGTCCAGCTGCCGCAAGCGCCAGAGCGACGCCGGCATTACCGGTAAAAAGGCCGCCCGCCTGACCTTCCGCAGGTCTCGAGGCAAGCCAGTCCGCCGCTCCGGCAATGTCGTCCCGGCAATCGGCATCGACCGCGCCGCCCGCCACCAACAGACCGATCAGGATCCCCGCGGCCCCGATATTGATCGCCTCGCATTCGAAATGGCGCTGGAAATGCGTGTTGCGCCAGTAGCGCGCACCGCCATCCTCCATTCGAAAGTCCGCCGTTGCCGCAACCGCAGCCTCGATAGCCAGACGAAGGCGCGAAGCATCGAGCGATGCGTCGAGTGTCTCACCCGATGGCACGGCATCCTCGCTCAGCGCCGCGAGGAGGTCGATGCTCGTCTCGGCCGATGGCCGTTCCATCGGATCGTCGGCGGTCATCCGTTCCACGACGTCGGCGGCCTGCCCTGCCCCTTCGCGGCGGAGAAGATCGGCGAGGAGCCCCGGTCTAGGCGCGAGCAGGCCGGGCGGAAAGCCGGTCGCGGCATGAAAGAGGCTGACGCCGAGTGCATAAATATCCTGGGCAGGATGCGCGTGCACATCCTTCGCCGCCTCGAGGGGCATATAGGCGTCGGTGCCGCGCCCCGAAATGCGCGAGCCGGCGCGCTCGGCAAGCTCGAAATCGATGAGGGCGACAGACCCGTCGCGGGCGATCGCATTCTCCAGCTTCACATCGCCGTGAACCCAGCCGCAGCGGTGCACCTCGGCCAGTGCGCGCGCCATCGACGGCATCAACCGCATACGCATCGGCCGCGGCAGTTCCGAAAGGAGGCTGCCCTCGACATCCTCCATCGCGAGGCTCGCCATTTCGCCGCCGCACCAGGCGATCGCGCGCGGCGCGCATCCCTGCTTTCCGTCGATTTCTTCGAGCGCATGAAATTCGCGCGCAATCCGCTCTTCGGCGCCGCCGTCGTCGGGGTAGCGGGTCTCGCCCGGCGCGCGCTGGCGAACGACCAGCGTCGCCCCGCTGTCGCGGTCGGCGGCGAACAGCAATCGGCTATGCACCGTTTGCTTGATTTCCCCGAGAAGGACCAGGCGCAGGTCGCCGATCGCCATGGGATTTCCGGCGACGTCATCCCAGCCATCGGGCGCGAAGCCGGGAAGCGGCGGTTCGATCCCGGCCGGCGGCTTTCCCCCGATGATCCGTTCGTCCGCGACCAAATGGCCGCCGGGCAATCGCACGGCGGCATGGATGATCCCGCGACTGTCGACGATCCGGCTGCGCGAATCGAACGCGCCGAACCGAAAGGCCACGGCCGAGCCGGGCCGAACATGCAAACTCGTCCGGATCGCCGGTGCAGCGCTCGTCGGCCACAGTCGGTCGACGGCGTGAATCGCCTCGCGTGCGCATGCGTCATCGGCAGGATAGAGAGTCGCGATCTTCCCGACCTGTTCGGCTCCGCCTTCCCCGGCATTGATCGCCGCGATCGCATCGAGCGAGGCCGGAAGCTTGAAAGGAACGCGCAGATCCGCCAGCAGCGGCGCCAGCGTGCGAGCAAAGATCGCCGCTTCGCCGACCGCAACGGCGACATGCACCTTCCATCCCTGCGCGACATCCGCCGCCGCCGAGGGTGCGTGAAACTGCCAGCAACAGTTTCCGTCCCGCCATCGGCGCACGATCCAGTCATCACCGAGCTGTTCGCATAAAAAGGAAAGCGCTTCTTCATAATCATGAAGAAGCGCCGTCCGCCCCGACATTATCGGAGTCCTAGAGTGGGATCAGTGCCGCGTTGCCTGGCACGTATGCCAAGGGCAGCGATGCCCGGCGTGAAGATCATTGTCCGCGCTCACCGTCGCGGCAGCAGATACAGCTTTGAAATCGATATCGCCGCCAGCGAGCATCCGTTCTTTCACGATTTCGAACTCGCGGCGCATCACGTTCAAATTGGCCTGCATGTTACATTCCTCCAATTAGGGCGCGACCCGAAATCGAAAGATTTCGGTTGGATAATGTCAACTTGGGTTACAGAATGTCAAGCTCGATATCGTTTACGCTTCGGCCGGAGAAGAAATTTTGTCGGACATATTGGCGTCGCTTCCCTTCATGGACGCCGATTTCAAGGGCCGCAGCATCGACGCGGTCAGCCAGCTTGCAGCCACCAGAGGGCCCCTGTTAAAATTCGCACTTCCGTTCGGCGGCGAGGCCTGGCTCGTGACGGGCCATGCACTTTCCAGCAGCCTTCTGACCGATCATCGGCTTTCCAAAATATCGCCGCTTCAGGATCAATCGGCCCCCGAAACGCATCGTCTGTACCGCCACCTGCTCGTAACCGATCCGCCCGAGCATACGCGGCTTCGCCGCCAACTCCGTCACGCCCTGGCATATTGGACGAGCGCCAGGATCGAGGCTCTGGCACGCGACATCATCGCTCGCCGCCTGGCGATCCTCGACCGCGACGAAACGCACTTCGATCTTGTGGCCCATGTTGCCATGCCCGCGGCTTTGGAGATCGCCTGTACGATCGTCGGCATTCCGCTCGACGACATGGCAAAGATACACGCGTGGAACGACAGGCTGACGCGGTCGGATCTGGACGGAACAGACCAGGCGGCCGAGGTTGCGGACGAAATCGAAGCCTATCTGACAGGCCTCGCCGGGAAGAAGGCCGATCTTGCAGGCGATGGCGCATGGGCAGCGCTTCGCAGAGCGGCGTCGCGAGGCGATCTGGACCGCCGCGAAGCAATGGCCCTTGCCTATCTCCTTCTCTCCGCCGGCTACGAGACGACGGGCCATCTGCTGTCGTCCGCGGTCTGGCTGCTGGCCGTCGATCGCGAAACCTGGCGGACGGTGGCGGCCGATGACGATGCCGCCGTGCGCGCCATCGAGGAATGCTTGCGGTTCAACCCGTCGCTGGAGCTTTCGACACCGCGATATGCGCGCGAGGACTTCGAAATGGCCGACACCGCCATTCACAAGGGTGATATGATTTTCATCGCTCTCGGGGCCGCGAACCGCGACCCGTCGATCTTCAGGACCGGCTCGCTTTTCGAATGCCCCCGTGCCGGACTCGCCCAGCATCTTTCCTTCGGCCGCGGCCCCCATATCTGCCCGGGCGCGGGCATTGCACGCGTGGCTTCGCGGACCATCGTGCAGGAATTGGCGCGGCGCTTTCCCGATCTGAGCGTTTCGGCCGATCATCGGCTCGAATGGATTCCCGGACTGGTGATGCGGGGCCTCCGTTCGCTGCCGGTCTTTACCGGTAGCGAATAAAAAGCTCCTTGGACCAGTTGCCGGGGATGCGCCGCAATCCTAGCCGGCGAGTACCGTGTCGGCGGTAAAAGGCTCCGTCAATATATCGTCCGGGCC
>Ga0182745_1003987_pt1 | contig 12458 bp, 14 predicted proteins | sample eDN3rd30CKraftBY_FD_128523 | JGI IMG/M metagenome (GOLD analysis project Ga0182745, IMG submission 128523) | Enriched backyard soil microbial communities from Emeryville, California, USA - eDNA 3rd pass 30_C Kraft BY (version 2) (version 2) | ecosystem: Environmental > Terrestrial > Soil >...
AGTCGAACGTGGGAGCCGGACGGTGGATCTCCCAGCGGTCGGCGACCTCGCCGAGCTCCTCGGAGGTGATGTCGAGCGGCTCGCCGATCACGTTGAAGATGTGGCCGAGGACCTTGTCGCCCACGGGCACGGTGATGCCGGCACCGGTGTTGCGCACCTCGGTCCCGCGACGGAGGCCGTCGGTGGGCTTCAGGCAGATGGCGCGGACCCGGTTGTCACCGATCTGCTGCGCCACCTCGGCTCGCACCTCGATGTCGCCCTCGTCGGTGGCGATCGTCATCGCCAGGGCGGTGTTGATCTCCGGCAGGGCGTTGGGCGGGAACTCGACGTCGACGACGGGGCCGGCGATGGTGACGACCCGGCCGGTCTTCAGCTCGGTGCTGGGCTCGTTGGTGATGGTCATGACTGCTCCTCTGAGCTGAAGTGATCCGTGCGGTGGGCGGCGACGCGCTGCGGGTTGAACACGTCTTCGACGTTGACTTGGTCGACCAGGAGGTCGGAGCCGTCGGTCTGGCTCTGGCGGAGCGCCTCGGCACCGCCGACGATCTCCATGATCTCGGTGGTGATGGCGTCCTGGCGAGCCCGGTTCATGACCCGGCTCAGCTTGATGATCATCTCTTCGGCGTTCTCCGTGGCCGACTTCATGGCCCGCTGGCGGGCGGCGTGCTCGGAGGCAGCCGAGTCGAGGAGGGCGGCGTAGAGGCGGGCCTCGGCGTAGCGGGGCAGGAGCCGGTCGAGGATCTCGCTCGGGTTCGGCTCGAACTCGTAGTCGGCGCTGGGGCCGGAGGCCTTGGCGTCGTCGATGGACGACGTGTCGAGCGGCATGTACTGCACGACCTGCGGGATCTGGGTGCCCATGCTCAGGAACTGCGTGTACGCGAGGTGGACCTCGGAGTACTCACCCGACTCGAACTTCTCGGCCACGTGGCCCGCCACCTGGCGAGCATCCTCGTAGGTGGGAGCGTCGGAGAACCCGACGAAGCTCTGGGCGATCTCCCAGCCGCGGAAGCGGAAGTAGCCGGTGGCCTTCTTGCCGACCGTGATGAGCGCGGTCTGGCGACCGGCCTCCTGGTCCGCGGCCATGGCCCGCTCGGCGGCGCGGATGACCGCCGAGTTGTAGCCGCCGGCGAGGCCGCGGTCGGCAGCGACGACGACGTAGGCCACCGTGGTCACCTCGGCGCGCGGGTTGAGCAGCGGCGAGTCCCCACCGGCACCAGCGGCGGCGAGGTTGCGGATCACGTCGGTGATCCGCTCGCTGTAGGGGCGTGCGGCGGCCACGCGCTCCTGCGCCTTGGCGATGCGCGAAGCCGAGATCAGCTCCATCGCCTTGGTGATCTTCTTGGTGGATTGGACGGACTTGATCCTCCGGCGGAGGACCCGTTCCTGGCCGCTGGCCACGGCGTCTCCTAGGCCTCGTCGGCGGCAGCGGCGGAGCCGGTGCCGAACTCGTTGGCGAAGTCGGCGAGGGCAGCCTTGAGGCCGTCCTCGTCGAGGGTGCCCTCGTCGCGGATCTGGGCCAGGAGGCCGCCGAAGCGGGCCTTCAGCCACTCGAGCAGGCGGCTCTCGTAGTCCTGGACGTCTTCGACCGGGATCGGGTCGAGGTAGCCCCGGGTGCCGGCGTAGAGCACCACGACCTGGTCCTCGACGGGCAGCGGCGAGTTGAGGCCCTGCTTGAGGAGCTCCACCAGGCGGCGGCCGCGGTCGAGGGTGGCCTGCGACACGGCGTCGAGCTCGGAGCCGAGCGAGGCGAACGCCTCCAGCTCACGGAACTGGGCGAGGTCGCCCTTGAGCGTGCCCACGGCGGTCTTCATGGCCTTGATCTGGGCGGCGCCACCGACTCGCGACACCGACTGGCCGACGTTCACGGCCGGGCGGATGCCGGACTTGAACAGGTCCTCTTCGAGGAACACCTGGCCGTCGGTGATCGAGATCACGTTGGTGGGGATGTACGCCGAGATGTCGCCGGCCTTGGTCTCGATGATCGGCAGGGCCGTCATCGAGCCGGCGCCGTTGGCGTCGGACAGCTTGGCGGCCCGCTCGAGCAGCCGGCTGTGCAGGTAGAACACGTCGCCCGGGTAGGCCTCGCGCCCCGGCGGGCGGCGCAGCAGCAGCGACACCGAGCGGTAGGCCTCGGCCTGCTTCGACAGGTCGTCGTAGACGGCGAGGGCGTGCTGGCCGTTCTCCATCCAGTGCTGGCCCATGGCGCAGCCGGTGTAGGGGGCCAGGTACTTGAACGGCGCCGGGTCCGAGGCCGGCGAGACGACGACGACCGTGTACTCCATGGCGCCGCGCTCTTCGAGCGTGGCCACCGTCTGGGCGACGGTGGACGCCTTCTGGCCGATGGCCACGTACACGCAGTTCACCCCCAGACCCTTCTGGTTCAAGATGGTGTCGATCGCCACCGACGTCTTGCCGGTCTTGCGGTCGCCGATGATCAGCTCGCGCTGGCCCCGGCCGATGGGCGTCATGGCGTCGATGGCCTTGATGCCCGTCTGGAGCGGCTCGTGCACGGGCTTGCGGCCCATGATGCCCGGAGCCTGGACCTCCATGCGGCGGGTGCTCACGTTGGTGAGCGGGCCCTTGCCGTCGACGGGCTCGCCCAGCGTGTTCACCACGCGGCCCAGGAGGCCGTCGCCACACGGCACGGAGAGGATCTTGCCGGTCGCCCGGACCACCTGGCCCTCCTCGATGCTGCCCACTTCGCCGAGCACCACGGCGCCGATGGACTCTTCGTCGAGGTTCAGGGCGAGACCGATGGTCCCGTCCTCGAACTCGAGCATCTCGTTGACCGCGCAGTCCGGCAGGCCGCCCACGGAGGCGATGCCGTCGCCGACCTCGAGCACGCGGCCGACCTGGGCGGCGGACACGTCGGGCGTGAAGCCCTCGAGGTTCTTGCGAAGCGCAGCGGTGATGTCTTCGATGTTGATCGTGAGCTCGGCCATGTGCCGTTTCTCCTGTGCCGGGTGGCGAGTGGTCTGGGCGGGTGCCTAGAGGGCGTTCTTGAGCTGTTCGAGGCGGCGGCGGACGGAGCCGTCGATGACGGTGTCTCCGACCTGGGCCACGATGCCGCCCTTGATGGACGGGTCGATGATGACCCGGACCTCGACCTGCTTGCCCGTGGCCTTGCCGAGGGCCTCGGCGAGGCGGGACTTCTGGTCGTCGGTGAGGGCGATGGCGGAGCGGATCTCGGCCACCTCCTTGTTGCCTTCCGCGGCCGCCATGGCGAGGAGCTCGTCCACGATGGCCGGGAGCTCCCGGATGCGGCCGTTGGCGACCACCAGCGAGACGAGGCTCACGGTGGTCGGCTCGGCCTTGCCCGAGAGGAGGTCGATGATGATCTGCTGGCGGGTCGCCACCGGGATGTGGGGGTCGGCGAGCTTGTCACGCAGCTCGTCGTTCCCCCTCACCACCTGGGCGACCCGGAACAGCTCGTCTTCGACCTCGGAGAGGGGGCCTTCGGTCCGCGCGACCGCGAAGAGTGCCTCGGCGTACGCCGTGGTGCGGTCGTCGGCCATCAGCTGTTCGCTCCCACCTGGTCGATGTACGCCTCCACGAGGGCGGCGTTGGTCTCGGCATCGAGGTTGCGGCCGACCACCTGCTCGGCGGCGCCGATGGCCAGCGACGTGACCTCGCCGCGCAGGTCGGCGACGGCCTGCTGCTTGGCCGACTCGATGTCGGCGGTGGCCCGAGCACGCAGCTCGGCGATGTCGGCCGTGGCCTTCGTCTGGAGGTTGGCACGCACCTCGTCGGCGGCCTGGCGGGCCTCCTCGATGATGCGGGCCGACTCCGTGCGGGCGTCAGCCAGCTGCGCCTTGTACTGGGCGAGGATCTCGGAGGCCTCGGCGCGCTGCGCCTCGGCGGCATCGAGGTCGCCCTTGATGCGCTCCGTCCGGGCGTTCATGCCCTTCTTCATCGAGGGGACGGCCTTCCAGTAGAGGAAGCCGAAGACCAAGATGAAACCGACGAAGCCCCAGATGACCTCGTTCTTCTCGGGAACGAGCGGGTTCGGTGCCTTCTGGCACTCGACGTCGATCGAGTTCGCGTCCTCCATCAGCTCGATGCACTCGTGCACCGAGTGGCTGACCTCAGACGTCGACTCGCCAGACGCTTCTTGTGCCATCGACGGACGGGCGAAGCCGAAGAGCCCCACCGCCACGATGGCTGCTGCAACCAGCAGCAGTCGGGTTCGCTTCATGTGGTCGTCTCCCGATCAGGCGCCGGCGAGGAAGAACACCACGAAGCCGATGAGCGCGAGCGCCTCGACGAACGCGATGCCCAGGAACATGGTGGTGCGCACCATGCCGGCGGACTCGGGCTGACGGGCCATGGCCTGGACGGACTGGCCGACCAGGTAGCCGATGCCGATGCCGGGGCCGATGGCGCCGAGGCCATAGGTGAGGGCGGCGACGCCCTTGTTGGTCAGGCCTTCGGCGGCCAGGACAGCGATGCTCATTTCGGAGCCTTTCTGGGTTGCGTGGTGCTTGGTTGGATGGAGGTGATCGGGATCAGTGCTCGTGGCTCGCAGCCGCATTGATGTACACGCCGGTGAGCAGCGTGAACACGTACGCCTGGAGGAAGGACACGAACACCTCGAAGGCGGTGAAGAAGACAACGCCAGCGAAGGGGAGCGGGGCGAAGATCGCGTACCACTTGGGGGTGATCAGCGCGCTCGTGAGCACGGCGAAGGTGACGAGCAGGATGTGGCCGGCCAGCAAGTTGGCGAACAGACGCACCGTGTGGCTGAAGGGCTGGACCAGGAACTTCGAGACGAACTCGATGATGACCACGAGCGGGAGGATGCCGATCGGCACGCCCGGCGGCACGAGGGCGTGCTTGAAGTAGCCGAGGCCGTGGCTCTTGAAGCCGGCGCCGTGGTACACGAGGTAGGCGATGATCGCGAGGGTCATCGGCATGGCGATGCGAGCCGAGGCCGGCATCTGGATGACCGGCACCACCTCGAAGATGTTCGTGAAGAAGATGAAGAGGAACAGGCTGAGGAGGAAGGGGGTGTACTTCTTCCCCTCCTCGCCCATCGTGTCCATCACGATGCCGTCCTCGACGAACTCGATCGACATCTCGGCGAGGTTCTGGGCACCGGTCGGCACGATCTCGCCCTTGCGGCCGAGGAAGAAGAGCAGCCAGGTGAACAGCAGCGCGAAGCCGTACACCAGGACGATCTTGTTGATCTCCCAGATTTCGCCATCGCCGACGTAGCCACCCCAGTTGGTGATGTGGCTCAGCGGCGGGAATTCGAGTGCGAGCACGCTCATTGCTCCTCAGAAGACGGCTTCAGGCCCGGAAAGGCCAGGGATGCGGATACGAACTTGGTCTCCCAGAACAGGAGGCCGAGGTGGGTCACGATCAACGTGACGGCGAGCGGCACGGGGGCCACCCAGGACTGGTCGCGCACCAGCAGCACCGCTGCGGTGATGGCGGCCATGCGGATCAAGAAGCCGAACAGGCAGACGCCCATCAGCAGACCGAGGGAGACGCGGGCGGCCCAGCCGAGCAGGGCGGCGGCCACGGCGAAGTTCACGAGGATGAGCCCGGCGGCGTAGGCCACGGATGCGATGCCGGCGGTGCCCCAGCCGATGGCACCGAGCACCAGGGCGAAGGGGAGGGCGATGAGCCCCCGCTTGATGAGGTCGCGTGCCACCTGGGCCTCGGGCGCGGGGCCGAGGTCGCGGCTCTCGATCACCGAGGGCTTGGCGCGCACCGTGGTGGCCATCAGGCGGACTCGCTCTTGCGGTTCCAGATGGCGTTCTCCTCGTGCTTGCGCATCTCGAGGTCGTACCCGAAGAAGAGCTTCACGGTGATCCCGGCGAAGCCGAGGATCGAGAACACGATCGTGCAGATGGGGTAGGTACCGAACACGAAGTCGGCGAGGCGGCCGATCGCCACCATGAACACGAGGGTCATGGCCAGCTCGAGGCCGCGGCCCATGGCGTCGCCGTACCCGCGGTTGAGCGACTTGGCGTACGACGTGCGGCTGAACGGATCGGCCGAGGCGCGCGGCGCCGATGACGCAGGCACCCCGACGGCGGGCGATGGTGCGGGGGCTTCGTTGCCCGTGATGCGTGACGTGGAGTCGCTCATGGAGGTGTGGGACCAAGCCGCCCCGGCGCTGCAGTCTCGCAGGTGCGCTCGGGAGGTGCTTGTGAATCGAATCTCAATGTAGGCGGATCCCTGCAATCCGGCAAATCTGCAGCCGATGTGCAGGTCCCGGGCCCCCGCACCCGAGCGCGCCGGCGATCGGCCTGGTCAGGAGGCGCCGGGATCGGCGGTGGCGTCGACGGGATCGAGGTCGTCGGCGGGCACCTCGACGGCGTCGTCGCCCACCGGCTCGGTGTCGGCCTCGGCGATCTGCTGGAGCCGGCGGTGCTCCTCCTCGGCCGCCTCCTGCTGGCGCGCCCGGCGGGTCCCGGGGTGGAAGAAGGTGAGCAGGATGAGCGCCAGGGCCGCTACGGCGATGGGCACCAGGCCGTTGCCCTTGCCCGTGTACACGGGGTACAGCACGAACAGCGACAGCAGCCCCGACCAGAGCCAGAGGATGGCGACGCTGCGGCGCTGCCCGTGGCCGAGGCGCATGAGCCGGTGGTGCAGGTGGTCCTTGTCGGCCTCGGCCAGCCCGGCGCGCTTGCGGGCCCGGCGGATGATCGCGAACGCCGTGTCGATGATCGGGATCGCCATCACGAAGAACGGGATGAACAGCGGGGCGAAGAAGAAGAACACCTGGCCCGAGAAGGGCTGGCTGGTCTGACCGCCGACGAGGATCGTCGACGCGGCCATGAGACCGCCGAGCATGAGCGCCCCGCCGTCGCCCATGAAGATGCGGGCCGGGTTGAAGTTGTGCGGCAGGAACCCGAGGCAGATGCCGGCGGTGACGACGCAGATGAGCGGGCTGGGGTTCGACGGCTCGATGATCTGGACGCCTGCGGTGGCGAGGTGGTGGCCGTAGAGGAAGAACGCACCGGAGCCGATGGCGACGATGCCCGCCGCCAGGCCGTCGAGCCCGTCGATGAGGTTCACGGCGTTGGCCATGCCCAGCACCCACAGCACGGTGATGAGCGGAGCGAGGTCCTCGGGCACCACGAAGAGCCCGTCGAGGAACGGCGGGCGGAAGTAGAGCATGGTGACGCCGAACAGGTACATGACCGACGCCGCCAGCACGATCCCCGCGGTCTTGGCCGGGGCCGACACGTCCCGGACGTCGTCGAGCGTGCCGATGGCGCAGAGGACCACGGCGCCGACCACCACCCCGATGATCGTGGGGAACTGGTCCTCGAACATCGCCGGGAACGCACCCGTGACCCAGGCCACCCCCATGGCCGCCAGGAACCCGATGAGCATGGCCGCCCCGCCGAGCAGCGGCATGGGCTTCTCGTGCATCGACCGGTCCGACGGGATGGCCACCACCTTGAGACGGAACGCGGCCCGCTTCACCAGGGGCGTGGCCACGAACGTCACCACGAGCGCGATGACGAAGGCAGCCACGTAGGCGTTGGTGGTGGGCATCGCGGACCAGTCTCGCCGCCGCCGGCGGTCAGCCGGGGTAGGGGGCGAACTTCGAGCAGAGGGTGGCGACCGACTCGCGGGCCTCGGCGATGACGGCGTCGTCGTCACGATGCGTGAGGACGCGGTGGATCTGGAAGGCGATCTCCCGCATCTCCCGGTGGCCCATGCCCTGGGTGGTCACCGCCGGAGCGCCGATGCGCAGGCCCGACGTGATGTAGGGCGGGCGCTCGTCGCCGGGAACGGTGTTCTCGTTGAGGCTGATGCCGGCCCGGTCGAGGACCAGGCGGGCCTTCTTGCCCGACAGGTCGGCGTCGAACGGGCGGAGGTCGACGAGCATCAGGTGGTTGTCGGTGCCGCCCGACACCAGCCGGAAGCCGTGGCTCGCCAGCGCCTCGGCCAGGGCCGACGCGTTGGACACGACGTCGTGGGCGTACTGGGTGAACTCGGGTGTGGCCGCCTCGCGGAAGGCCACGGCCTTGGCCGCGATCACGTGGTCGAGCGGGCCGCCCTGCGAGCCGGGGAACACCGCCTTGTCGATGGCGGCGGCGTGCTCGGCCTTCGACAGGATGCAGCCGCCGCGCGGGCCGCGCAGCGTCTTGTGGGTGGTGAAGGTGACGATGTCGGCGACCGGGACCGGGTTCGGGTGCACGCCACCGGCGATGAGGCCGGCGATGTGGGCGGCATCGAACATGAACAGGGCGCCGACCTCGTCGGCGATCTCCCGGAACGGCTGCGGGTCGATGATCCGGGGGTAGGCGGTGGCGCCGGCGACGATGATCTTCGGCCGGTGCTCGAGCGCCAGGTCCCGGACCTGGTCGAAGTCGATGCGCTCGTCGGACGGCGTCACGCCGTACGACACGAAGTCGTAGAGGATGCCGCTGGCGTTGACCGGCGATCCGTGCGTGAGGTGGCCGCCCTGATCGAGCCGGAGGCCGAGCACGGTGTCGCCGTGGTCCAGCAGGCCGAGGTACACGGCCATGTTGGCGTTGGCGCCCGAGTGGGGCTGGACGTTGGCGTGCTCGGCGCCGAACAGCGCCTTCACCCGCTCCCGGGCCAGCTCCTCGGCCTGGTCGATGATCTCGTTGCCGCCGTAGTAGCGCTTGCCGGGGTAGCCCTCGGAGTACTTGTTCGTGAGGACGGACCCGGTGGCCTCCATCACGGCCGGCGAGGTGAAGTTCTCCGAGGCGATGAGCTGGACCGTCCGGTTCTGGCGGTCGCGCTCGGCGTCGATGATCGAGAACAGCTCGGTGTCACGGTCGGTGGGCCAGCTCATGCGGATGCTCCTTTGGCGGTGCCGGCGGCCCGGGCGGTGATGCCCGGGATGAGGGAATCGAGGTAGCGGTCGAGGGCGCGCCCGTCGTTGCCGAGGGTGCCGATCTCGCCGAGCTGGTCGACGCGCCGCTGGTGGCGGCCGGCCTGGTACGGGGTCTGCAGGAAGCAGATCACGATCTCGTCGGCCAGGCCGGGGGCGACGATGCGCCCGCCCATCGACAGCACGTTGGCGTCGTTGTGCTCCCGAGCCATCCGCGCCGTGTAGAGGTCGTTGCACAGGGCGGCCCGCACGCCGGCCACCTTGTTGGCCGCCATCTGCTCGCCCTGTCCGGATCCGCCGAGCACGATGCCGCGCTCGGCATCGCCGCGCGCGACCGCCCGGCCGACGGCCGCGCAGTAGCCCGGGTAGTCGACGGAGTCGGTCCCGTCGGTGCCCAGGTCGATCACGGTGTGGTCGAGCCCGGTGAGGATGGTGACGAGGTGCGACTTGAGGTCGTAGCCGGCGTGGTCAGCGCCGATCGCGATCCGCATGGATGCCTCCGGTGGTTGGGGCGACCACGGGGTCGCGGGGTTCGGGGGTCGGCCAGGCCAGGCTGACGAACGTGGCGAGCAGGCCATCGACGGCGTCGGCGCAAGCCCGGAAGGCACGGGCGGTGCCGCCCATGGGGTCGGCGATCTCGCTCGACGGGTCGGGCAGGCCGTAGCCGTCCAGCGTCCGCAGGGAGCCGGCGCGCTCGACCCACGTGCCCAGGTCCATCCCGTCGGGCCGGAGGCCCACCACATCGATCGACCGGATCAGCTCCGGAAGGGTGAACGTGCGGGCGAACAGGTCGGCGGAGAGGTCGGCGACGGCCACCACGTGGCGGCGCTCCATGCCGATGACGACCGACGCGCCCTCGAGGAGCTCCAACGACATGATCTGCGACCGGTGGCCGGACAGGTCGATGCCCTGGCGGGCGACGGCACGCACGGCGTTGCGCTCCGCGGGCCTCCCGTCGAACAAGGCGCCGGCGGAGCCGACGACGACGTCGGGAGCGACCGTGGCGAGGCGGGCGCGCAGCAGCACCTCGGCCATGGGGGAACGGCAGATGTTGCCGGTGCAGATGAACGCGACGTCGATGGTCGGATCGTAGTTGGCGCCTGCTGATCGCCTGACCTTGACCGCCCGGTCAGGCAGGCCGTTGACTGGCACGTCCATCCCCGGCAAGGAGCCCCGATGCCCCAAGGTCCCGCCGCACTCGACCCCCGCACGCCCGTCGTGGTGGCGGTGGGCCAGGTGGAGCAGCGCACCACCGATCTGACCTCGGCCCTCGAACCCGTCGCCCTGCTCGCCGAGGCCGCTCGCACGGCGCAGGCCGACAGCGGGTCCGACCGCCTGCTGGGCGCGGTGACCACCGTGGCCGTCGTCCACATCCTCTCGCACCGCTATCGGGACCCCGGTGCCCTCGTGGCGGCCGAGCTGGGCATCGCACCGAGTCGCACCATCGCCACCGACGACGGTGGGAACTACCCGCAGACCCTGCTCAACCGGGCCTGCGCCGAGATCCAGGCCGGCCGATCCGGGGCCTGGCTGATCGGCGGCGCCGAGACCTGGCGCACCCGCCAGGCCGCACGGGCCCAGGGCGTCGTGCTCGGCTGGGCGAAGCAGGGCGACGATGTGGCCCCCACGGAGGAGGTCACCAACCACCAACCGCTCTCGTCGGAGGGCGAGTGGGCCCGGGGCGTGGTGCTCCCCGCCTCGATCTACGCCCTGTTCGAGAACTCGTACCGCGCCCGGCAGGGTTGGACGATCGACGAGCACCGCGACCGCCTGGCCGCCCTCTATGCGGGGTTCAGCGACGTGGCGGTGCGCAACCCGCACGCCTGGATCCGCGAGCCCTGGACCGCCGCCGAGATCCGCGACCCGTCGCCGCGCAACCGGATGGTCGGGTTCCCGTACACGAAGGTGATGAACGCCAACAACGCGGTGGAGCAGGCGGCGTGCCTCGTGGTCACGTCCGTCGGCCAGGCCCGCGACCTGGGCATCGCCGCCGACCGCTGGGTGTTCCCCTGGTCCGGGTCCGACGCCCACGAGCACTGGTTCGTGTCGCACCGGGCATCGCTCGGCGGCGCGCCGGCCATCGGCAGCGCCGCCCGGGCGGCGCTGGATCTCGCGGGCGCCGGCACCGACGACCTAGCCCACATCGACGTGTACTCGTGCTTCCCCAGCGCCGTGCAGATCGCCGCCAGCGAGATCGGCCTCGGCACCGACCGTCCCCTCACGGTCACCGGCGGGCTCTCGTTCGGCGGCGGTCCCTGGAACAACTACGTGAGCCACTCGATCGCCGCCATGGTCGACCGGCTCCGGGCCGACGCCGGGTCCCTCGGCCTGGTGACGGCGAACGGCGGCTACCTCACCAAGCACGCCTTCGGCGTCTACTCGACGACCCCGCCCCTGACGCCGTGGCGCCATGCGAACCCGCAGGCCGAGGTCGACGTCCTCCCCCGCCGGGAGCTCGCCGAAGTGGTCGACGGACCGGTGGCGGTGGAGTCCAGCGTCGTCGTGCACGACCGCGACAGCAACCCCGAGGCCGCCATCGTGGCCGCCCTCCTCCCCGATGGCCGCCGCGCCTGGGGCGCCACCTCGGACGCCGGTGCCCTCCAGCGCCTGATCACCGAGGAGACCTCGGGCGCCGAAGGCCGCCTCGGCCCCGACGGCGCCTTCGCCTTCACCTGAGGCCTCCGGCCTCTCGTCACCCGTTCGCCGGCGCTCGATCCGTTCCTCGGACCCGAGCGACGGGCTGACGCCCGGCCGTCCTCGCTGATCTTGGGGGCTCCGTGAGCCCTGCCCCCGAACCCTCGGGCTCGGAACCGATGCCCGCGCTCCGGCGCCGGCCGATCGGTGGGATTCAGCCCTCGCGGCGGTTGGGCTTGGTGGTCTGGTCGGCCTCCTCGCCGTCGATGGCCACCGCCAGGGCGCCCACGACGATGGCCAGCACCGAGGCGATGTCGGCCATCTCGCTGTCGACCCAGTTGACTGCTCGCAGGCAGATCAGCGCCACACCCGCGAGGATGATCGCGAATCCGATCTTCGTCGTCATCTCGCCAGCATGACCGGCGACCGTGCGTCGATGCGAGATGCCGCCCAGATCGGTGAGGCAGCAGGGGTCAGCCCAGCTGGTCGGCGGTGATCGCGCCCTCGCGCAGGATGGACCACTCCTCGCCCGAGGCGTCGACCACCGTGCTGGCGAGGGTGCCGGCCGGCCCGCCGTCGACCACGAGGTCGGCCGATCCGACCAGGGAGGCAGCCGCCGCCGCCGCGTCGACCGGCGTCGGTTCGCCGGTGCGGTTCGCGCTCGTGGTGGCGATGGGGCCGACCTCCGCGGCGAGCTCCCGCACGAAGGGGTGATCGGGACAGCGGATCCCGATGGTGACGGCACCGCCCCCGAGGGCGAGGCCGGACGCCAGCGGCGATCGACGCAACACGATGGTCAGCGGACCCGGCCACAGCTCGGCCATCCAGCGGCCGACGGCCGGCTCGTCGAACGACACGAGGTCGAGCGCCTGGTCGAGGTCGGCGACCAGCACGGCCAGGGGGTGGTCGCCGCTGCGGCCCTTCAGGTCGAACAGCGCCTGGGTGGCCCCCTCCACCGACGGGAGCGCGGCCAGCCCGTACACGGTGTCGGTGGGCA
>Ga0182745_1003989_pt1 | contig 12452 bp, 7 predicted proteins | sample eDN3rd30CKraftBY_FD_128523 | JGI IMG/M metagenome (GOLD analysis project Ga0182745, IMG submission 128523) | Enriched backyard soil microbial communities from Emeryville, California, USA - eDNA 3rd pass 30_C Kraft BY (version 2) (version 2) | ecosystem: Environmental > Terrestrial > Soil >...
CGCCGCATCATCCAGCTGCGCATCGAAGAGGTCGCGCTGAAGAAGGAAGACGACGAGGCGTCGAAGAAGCGCCTGGCCACGCTGCAGGAGACCCTGCGCGAGCTCGAGAAGGAATACGCGGATCTCGAGGAGATCTGGAAGGCGGAGAAGGCCGCGCTGCAGGGCGCCGCCGCCGTGAAGGAAGAACTCGAGAAGACGCGCCTCGACCTCGACGCGGCGCGCCGCGCGAACGACCTCGCGAAGATGGCGGAGCTGCAGTACGGCCGCATCCCCGAGCTCGAGAAGAAGCTCGCGGCGGCGCAGGCCGCGGAGCAGACGACGCCCACGCTCGTGCGCAACAGCGTCACCGAGGAGGAGATCGCCGAGGTCGTCTCCAAGTGGACCGGCATCCCGGTCGCCAAGATGCTCGAGGGTGAAAAGGAGAAGCTGCTGCGCATGGAGGAGGCGCTGGCCAGGCGCGTCGTCGGCCAGGAGGAGGCGCTGCGCATCGTGTCGAACGCGATCCGCCGCTCGCGCGCGGGACTTTCCGATCCGCGCCGGCCGAACGGCTCTTTCCTGTTCCTCGGCCCCACCGGCGTCGGCAAGACCGAGACGGTGAAGGCGCTCGCGCAGTTCCTGTTCGACACGGAAGACGCGGTCGTGCGCATCGACATGTCCGAGTTCATGGAGCAGCACAGCGTCGCGCGCCTCATCGGCGCGCCGCCGGGCTACGTGGGCTACGAGGAGGGCGGTTACCTCACGGAAGCCGTGCGCCGCCGGCCGTACAGCGTGGTGCTGCTCGACGAGGTCGAGAAGGCGCACAAGGACGTCTTCAACGTGCTGCTGCAGGTGCTCGACGACGGTCGTCTCACCGACGGCCAGGGTCGCACCGTGGACTTCCGCAACACCGTCATCATCATGACGTCGAACCTGGGCTCGGACGTGATCCAGCGCCTGGCCGGCGAGAAGCAGTACGAGCTGATGAAGAGCGAGGTGATGGAGCGCGTGCAGGCGCACTTCCGTCCCGAGTTCATCAACCGCATCGACGACATCATCGTGTTCCACCCGCTGGGCGCGGAGCAGATTCGCGCGATCGTCGACATCCAGCTCTCGCAGCTGCGCGCACGGCTCGCCGAGCGCGACATGACGCTCGAGCTCGCCGAGGCGGCGCGCGACCAGCTCGGCGAGGCGGGCTTCGATCCGGTCTATGGCGCACGTCCCCTGAAGCGAGCGATCCAGCAGCAGATCGAGAACCCGCTGGCCGAGCGCATCCTGCGCGGCGAGTTCGCGCCGGGGGATCGCGTCACGGTCGAGGCACGGCCGGGCGGCGGACTCGAGTTCCGCCGCGCCGCCGGCCACTGATTTCCACTGGGCCACCGTATAATCGCGACATGCCGTTCTACGAATACCAATGCCGCGCCTGCGGCAAGCTGACCGAAGTCCTGCAGAAGGTGTCCGATCCGCCGCTGAAGAAGTGCCCGGAGTGCGGCAAGAGCCAGTTGCAGAAGCTCGTTTCCGCGCCGGTGTTCCGGCTGAAGGGCGGCGGCTGGTACGAGACGGACTTCAAGTCCGACGCGGAGAAGAAGCGCAACCTCGTCGGCGAGAAGGACGAGGCGCCGGCGAAGGCCGAGGAGGGCAAGGGCGAGGCGGCGAAGGCCGACGCGCCCGCGGCGGAAGCCAAGCCGAAGGCCGATGCGCCGGAGAAGAAGCCCGCGAAGGCGTCGGCCGCGAAGCCCGCGGCCGCCGCGAAGCCGAAACCCAGGGCGACGCCGGCGAAGCCGAAGCGCGTGGCCGGCCGCCGGCAGTGAAATCGAATCTGGCCCGCGCGCTGCGGCGTTATCTCGTCGCGGGCCTGCTGATCTGGCTGCCGCTCGGTGTCACGTATCTCGCGCTGGGTTTCCTGCTCGATGCCGTGGACCGGCTGCTGGTGCTGCTGCCGGAGCGGTACCAGCCCGACACGCTGCTGGGCTTCCACGTGCCGGGCTTCGGCGCGCTGCTCGCGCTGCTGCTGCTGCTCGTGACGGGCCTGCTGGTTGCGAACTTCGTGGGCCGCGAGCTCGTCGGGTGGTGGGAAGACCTGCTGAACCGCATTCCCGGCGTGCGCGCGATCTACTCCGGCGTCAAAGGTCTCACCGAGACCCTGGTCTCGGGCTCCGGTGCGTCGTTCCGCAAGGTCGCGCTGATCCAGTATCCACGGCAAGGCGTGTGGAGCGTCGGCTTCATCACGGCGTCGGGCATTCCCGAGATCGACGCGAAGAGCGGCCGCAAGCTCGTCTGCGTGTTCGTGCCGACGACGCCGAACCCGACCTCGGGCTTCATCGTGATGGTGCCGGAGGACGAGCTCATCGAGCTCGAGATGGGCACCGATGCGGCGATGAAGATGATCGTCACGCTCGGCGTCGTCGCGCCCACGCCCGCCGCGAAACCCGTCACCGAACGGGACGTCTGACCGGGAAAACCGCTGGTTTTCGCGCACGGTCGCACGTGCGGATTTCACTGCCTGTCGCGGCCGCGCGTCGCTTCTGAAGCGCCGTCGCAACAATCATTGATTCGTCAAAGATAGTCGTTGACTTCTCAATGGCGCCGCGCTTTCCTGCGCGTGCGCGGGTCACCCGCGTTGCCCGAAGACAAGAACAAGAAGGGGGTCTCATGGTCCACGCTCGCCTCGCGCGTGCGGTGCGCATCGCCCTGCGCACGCCCGCCCCGATCGCCCTGCTCGTGCTCGCATCGCCCGCGGCCTTCGCCCAGGGCGCCACCGACGAGGTGGGCGAAGTCGTCGTCACCGGTTCGCGCATCCGCCAGGAAACCGGCATGACGACGCCCGTCCCCGTCACCACCGTCGCGCTCGACGACCTGCGAGCGAGCAATCCCGGCTCGTCGCTCGCCGACCAGCTCGACAAGCTGCCGCAGCTGGTGCAGACCGAATCCGCGCAGCGCAGCAGCGGCGCGCTGTTCGGCAATGCCGGCGCGAGCTACGTGAACCTGCGCGGCCTCGGAACGCAGCGCACGCTCGTGCTGCTCGACGGTTCGCGTGTCGTGCAGGACGACCGCGGCGGCGCGGTGAACGTCGGCGTCTTCCCCACCGCGCTGATCAAGAGCGTCGACATCATCACCGGCGGTGCCTCCGCCCAGTACGGCGCGGACGCCGTCGGCGGCGTCGTCAACTTCGTCCTCGACCGCGACTTCGAAGGCCTGCGCGTCAACGCGGGCACGGGCATCACGGAAGAGGGCGACGGCTGGAACACCAAGGCGTCCATCGCGACCGGCTTCCGCCTGATGGACAAGCTGCACGTCGTGGCTTCCGCCGAGTTCAACACCATCGACCAGATCATGCGCGACCCCGAGGATCTCGGGGACTGGTTCCAGCGCTACGGCTACGTCACGAATCCCGCGTTCGTCTCGTTCACCGCGACGCCGGGCGTACCGCAGCGCCTGACGCTGCCGCACGTCATCTCGTCGGTGCATTCGCCGTACGGTCGCATCGATACCGCGTACCCGCTGTCGAACGTGCAGACGCCGGCCGGCGTGCCGTTCACGCTGAAGGACACCGTGTTCAACGAAGAGGGCACGAGCGTGCGGCCCTTCCAGCACGGCAGCGTCTACGCCGCGGGTGGCACGCAATCGATGTCGTCGCCGAGCGGCCCGGAATGGGATGCGGCCAACGCGGCCTTTCCCGGCGGCCCGTACGGCGCGCAGGTGCGCGAGCGGTCGACGTTCCTCGGCCTCAAGTACGACCTCACCGATCGGCTGCGCGTCTTCGCGCAGGGCCTCTACGGCGTCTCGGAATCGAACCAGCCGAACCAGCGCGGCCTGCCGCACCTGCAGGACATCTGGTACGCGACGATCTACTCCGGCAACCCGTACCTGCCGGCCTCCGTGCAGCAGGCGATGACCGCGCAGAACGTCGGCAGCTTCAAGATGCTCAAGCTCGGCCAGTTCCTCGGCGAGGACAACTGGAACGACCACGAGCGACCGCGCAACGCGCACACGATGTTCACGTGGAGCGCCGGGGTCGAGGCCGACCTCTTCGCGGACTGGAAGCTGAAAGCGACCTGGCAGTCGGGCAAGTCGCACAAGTTCACCGCGGTGTTCGACGAGCTGCGCGTCGATCGCATGTTCCTCGCGCTCGACGCCGTCGTGAATCCGGCCAACGGCCAGATCGTCTGCAACGTGCAGCTCTTCAACCCGACGCCCGCGCAGCTCGCAGCCGCGGTGGCGCCGCGGTTGAACAAGTTCGGCGGCCCGCTCGCGTCTCCCGTGGGCCTCGACGACTCGATCCGCAACTGTGTTCCGCTGGATCCCTTCGGCCAGGGCAACGTGTCGCAGGCCGCGCGCGATTACCTCACCGGCGACAAATGGGGCATCAGCAACGTGCACCAGGACTTCGCCGAAGCGGTGATCGACGGCAAGGTGGTGCAAGGCTGGGCCGGTCCGATCTCCGCTGCGGTCGGCCTCACGTACCGCGGCGAGAAGTTCTCGCAGCGCGCGTACCCCGAAGACATCGAAGTGCTGGGCCCGCCGCTGAACGCGCCCCAGCTCGGCATCCGCGGGATTCCGTCGGGCTTCACCGGCGGCAGCCCGAACCTCTTCCAGTTCTCGACCGTGCCGCCGATCCGCGGTGCGTACAGCGTCTCGGAAGTGTTCGCGGAAGTGAACGTGCCGGTGTTCGATCTCGCGAGCGGCCAGCACCTCGACGTCGACCTCGCGGGTCGCCGTTCGCGTTACTCGAACGTCGGCTCGGTCAACGCGTACAAGCTCGGCCTGGATTTCACGGTGTTCCAGGACCTGCGCCTGCGCGGCACGTACTCGCGAGACGTGCGCGAAGCGACGTTCGCCGAGCGCTTCGACGAGCAGGGCTCGGGCGGTTCGGTCAACGATCCGTCGATCACCGCCTGCCGCGCATTGAACGGCCCGAACGCCACGGCCGGGTGCAGCGTTCAGATCACCTCCGTCGCGGTCGGCAACCCGAACCTGAACCCCGAGAAGGCCGACACGATGACGATCGGCGCGGTCTACCAGCCGGGCTGGTTCGAAGGCTTCAAGGTGTCCGTCGACTACTACGACGTCGACATCCAGGACGCCATCGGCACGCTCGGCCTGCAGCGCGTGGTCACCGACTGCTTCAACGGCACGACGTCGCTGTGCCAGTACGTCGAGCGCGACGCGGCGGGCGTGATCGCGCGCGTGAAAAACCCGTACCTCAACGTCGCGCAGGCCAAGGTGCGCGGCATCGACTACGAAGCGCAGTACACCCTGCGGCCGGATTTCTTCGCCGACAGCAACGAGACGATCCAGGTGCGCGCGTTCCTGAGCAACCTGCTCGAGCGATCGAACGTCGCGACGCCGGGTGCGCGGCGCGTACGGCTCGAAGGCGGCTTCAGCACCGGCACGCCGGGCGGCGGCAACACGCAGCTCTACCCGGACTGGAAGGGCACGCTGGGCGTCACGTACACGGTGGGGGCGTGGAGCTACCAGCTCTCGGAGGAGTGGATCAGCCGCTCGAAGATCGCGACGGAGTGGGTGGAAGGCCGCGACGTCGACGACAACTGGCTGCCGAACTACTTCAACACCAACGCGCGGCTCGGCTATCGGCGCGATCTCGAGGGCGGAAGTGCGTGGGAAGTGTCGCTCTACGTGACCAACCTGCTCGACAAGCACCCGATGGTGCTGCCGAGCTACAACTCGCGCACCGGTTCTCAGTGGGTGAGCAACAGCTACGACGCCTACGGACGGCGCTACGACCTGGGGTTCCGCTTCAGCTTCTGATGCGCAGGCGCACCCGCCACGGTAAACTTGGCGGTTCGCCACCCACCCCGCCAGAAGCATGCGCACCCACTATTGCGGCCAGATCGATTCGACCCTCGAAGGCAAGGACGTCACCGTCGCGGGCTGGGTCAACCGCCGGCGTGATCACGGCGGCGTCATCTTCGTCGACCTTCGCGATCGCGAGGGCCTGGTGCAGATCGTGTTCGATCCGGACGAGCCGGCGCTCTTCGCCGAGGCGGAGCGCCTGCGCAGCGAATACGTGGTGTCGGTCACCGGCAAGGTGCGCGCGCGTCCGGCGGGCACGACGAACGCGAATCTCGCGTCGGGCCAGGTGGAGCTGCTCGCGCGCAAGCTCGTGCTGCTGAACCGCTCCGAGCCGCTGCCCTTCAATCTCGACGACGCGGTGGGCGAGGACGTCCGCCTGAAGTACCGGTACCTCGACCTGCGCCGCGAGGAGATGAGCCAGCGCCTCATCCTTCGCCACCGCGTGACGAGCGCGATGCGCCGCTACATGGACGCGAACGGCTTCCTCGACATCGAGACGCCGATGCTGACGAAGGAGACGCCCGAGGGCGCGCGCGACTACCTCGTGCCGAGCCGCACGCATCCCGGCAAGTTCTTCGCGCTGCCGCAGTCGCCGCAGATCTTCAAGCAGCTGCTGATGATCTCGGGCTTCGATCGCTACTACCAGATCGTGCGCTGCTTCCGCGACGAAGACCTGCGCGCCGACCGCCAGCCGGAGTTCACGCAGCTCGACGTCGAGACGTCCTTCCTCGGGCAGGACGAGATCATGGGGCTGATGGAAGGGCTGGTCCGCGAGATCTTCTCGTCGGTGCTGCAACAGTCGCTGCCCGAGCCCTTCCCGCGCATGAGCTATGCCGAGGCGATGCGCCGCTACGGGTCGGACAAGCCCGACCTGCGCGTGTCGCTCGAGCTCGTCGACGTCGCCGACCTCGTGAAGGACTGCGACTTCAAGGTGTTCGCGCAACCCGCCTCGAGCCCCACGGGCCGCGTCGCCGCGTTGCGGGCGCCAGGCGGCGGCGCATTCAGCCGCAAGGAGATCGACGACTACACGGCGTTCGTCGCGCGCTATGGCGCGCGCGGCCTCGCGTACATCAAGGTCAACGACCGCGCGAAGGGTCGCGACGGGTTGCAGTCGCCCATCACGAAGTTCCTGAGCGATGCCGCGCTCACGGGCATCCTCGAGCGCACGGGCGCGCAGGACAACGACCTCGTCTTCTTCGGCGCCGATTCGGCCAAGGTCGTGTCCGATGCCCTCGGCGCGCTGCGCCTGAAGATCGGCCACGACCTGAAGCTCGTCGAACCGGGCTGGCGTCCGCTGTGGGTCGTCGACTTCCCGATGTTCGAGTGGGATCCGGACGAGAAGCGCTGGCAGGCCATGCACCATCCGTTCACGGCGCCCAAGGTGGACGATCCCGCCACGCTGTCGAAGGATCCGGGCGCCGCCGTGGCCAAGGCCTACGACATGGTGCTGAACGGCAGCGAGGTGGGCGGCGGTTCGGTGCGTATCCATCGCGAGGAAATGCAGTCGGCGGTGTTCACGCTGCTGGGCATCGATGCCGCGGAAGCGCGACGCAAATTCGGCTTCCTGCTGGATGCGCTGAAGTTCGGCGCGCCGCCCCACGGCGGTCTTGCCTTTGGCCTCGATCGCCTCGTCATGCTGATGGCGGGGGCCGAGAGCATCCGCGACGTCATCGCGTTCCCGAAGACGCAGACCGCTGCCGATCTGATGACCGAAGCGCCCACTGAGGTGAGCGAGGCGAAGCTGCGCGAGCTGCACATTCGTGTCCGCCAGCAGAACCCGGCGTCTGGCACCTGACCGCGCGGCCGATGCCGCGCGGCTGCGCGGCACGGTCCTCTACGTCCACGGTCTCTGGCAGACCGGCGCCGAGTCGTTCCTGCTCCGCCGCCGTCTCGCCGCCCAGGGCTGGCGCCTGCGCGTGCTGCCCTATTCCTCGCTGGGGGAGCGGCCCGAGGTGGTCGCGCGCCGCTGCGCCCGCGAGGCGAAGCGTCTCGCCGCCGGCACCGACAAGCCCGTGCACCTGCTCGGGCACAGCCTCGGCGGGCTGATCCTCCACCGCGTGTTCGACGAGGGGCTCCTCGAGCCCGATCGTTTCAGCGGCGATTTCTGCCGCGTCGTGTTCCTGGGATCACCGGTGGCGGGCACGCGCAGCGCGCAGGCGCTCGCGGCGTGGCGCTTCGGGCGCCGGATGCTCGGCCTCGCGGGCGCCGCGGAATTGCTCGACGGGCGTTCGCGCGAATGGCGACATGCCGCGGACCTCGGGATCATCGCCGGCAACTGGCCGACCGGCCTCGGCCGCCTGCTGACGCGCTTCGACGGCGAGAACGACGGCACCGTCGCGGTGGCCGAGACGCGCCTGCCCGGTGCACGCGACCACCGCGTGCTGCGCGTGAATCACACCGGGATGCTGATCGCGCCCGAGGTCGCGCGCGAGATCGCGCACTTCCTCGAGCACGGCCGTTTCAGCTGATCAGCTCGCGGCGGGGGCGGGCGCTGCCGCGGGAGCCGGATCCGTCGTCGCGCGAGCGACGATCTCGTTCATGCGGTTCAGCGAGAGCAGGTGCAGGTAGCACGCCGAGAGCCAGCCGCGGCGATGCCACGCGGCAACCGTCTCGGTGTCGAGATCGGTCAGCTTCTTCTGGTCGATGACTTCGAAGCCGTCGATCGAGAACTTGCGGCCCGTGGGCGTCGTGCCGTCGACGCGCTGGCCGATGAGCAGGCCCTTCTCGCGCAGCGCCTTCACGAACTCGGCGACGTTCATCGTTTCGCGCTGCCAGGTCTCGCAGAACGTCATCGCGTCCTTCGTGAACTGGCTGGGCTCGTTGTTCTCGAACAACGCCACGCCTTCGGTGCCTTCCTTGACGAAGAAGTCGCTCGCGGCGTCGATCGCGAGGATCAGCCGGTCGGGATCGCCCTCGACGCCGCCGAGGATGAACGGGTAGCGGCGAACGTAGCCCGGGACGTAGACCTTGTCTTCCCAGAACCCGTCCTTCACGAACAGGTTGTGGTCGGACAGGCCGGTGAGGAGGATCGGCCCGTTGCCTTCGCCCGCGGCGAAGAGGATCGGGTAGAAACGCGACGCGTCGGCGAACTCGCCCAGCACGACCGGGACGCCCATCGCCTTGGACGTGAAGGCCGCATTGCCGCCCTTCATCCGCCAGCTGCCGAAACGCTCCGCGTTCAGGGGCTGCGGATCGACGTAGAACATGGGGTTGCGATTCTGCATCTCTTGCGCGGGGACGGACATTCCGGAAGCCTCGTGATCGGTGATGGCGCGCAGTATACTGCGTTCACCGCCCGTCCCTCCCTCCGTCCGCCGCCGGCGCATCGCGTCAGGCGCGGCCTCCAGCCCCTTTTGCCGGAAAGTCCAGTGCTCTCGACCAACAAGCTCGCCATCCAGTTCGGTGCCAAACCCCTCTTCGAGCAGGTGTCCGTCAAGTTCACCGACGGCAACCGCTATGGCCTCATCGGCGCCAACGGCAGCGGCAAGTCCACGCTGATGAAGGTGCTCGGCGGCGAGCTCGAGCCCTCGAGCGGCGACGTGTCGCTGCAGGCGGGGCTGCGGCTCGGCAAGCTGAACCAGAACCAGTTCGCGTACGAGGACGAGCGCGTGCTCGACGTCGTCATGCAGGGCCACCGCGAGATGTGGGCCGCGATGACCGAGCGCGACCGCATCTACGCCGACCCGGACGCGAGCGAGGACGACTTCATGCGCGCCGCGGAGCTCGAGACGCGCTTCGCCGAGTACGGCGGCTACGACGCCGAGGCGCGCGCGGGCGACGTGCTCATCGACGCCGGCATCGACAAGAGCCTGCACGAGCTGCCGATGCGCGAGATCGCGCCGGGCCTCAAGCTGCGCGTGCTGCTCGCGCAGGCGCTGTTCTCGCGCCCCGACGTGCTGCTGCTCGACGAGCCGACCAACAACCTCGACATCGACTCGATCCGCTGGCTCGAGAACGTGCTGAACGACTACGACGCGACGATGATCATCATCAGTCACGATCGCCACTTCCTGAACCAGGTGTGCACGCACATCGCGGATCTCGACTACCAGCAGCTGAAGATCTATCCCGGCAACTACGACGACTTCATGCTCGCCTCGACGCAGGCCCGCGCGCGCGTCGAAGCCTCGAACGCGAAGGCGCGCGACCGCATCTCCGACCTGCAGGAGTTCGTGCGCCGCTTCTCCGCGAACGCGTCGAAGGCGCGGCAGGCCACCTCGCGCAAGAAGCTGCTGGAGAAGATCAAGATCGAGGAGATCAAGCCCTCGTCGCGGCAGAATCCCTTCATCCGCTTCGAGCAGGCGAAGAAGCTGCACCGGGGCGTCGTCAACATCGAGCACCTCACGTTCCGCTATCCGGGCACCGACGTCGACGTCATCAAGGACGTGAGCTTCAAGATCGACGCCGGCGAGCGCGTCGCCATCATCGGCCCCAACGGCATCGGCAAGACGACGCTGATGCAGCTCCTGGCGGGGAAGCTCAAGCCGCTGAGGGGCACGATCGAGTGGGTGGAGAACGCGGATCCCGGCTACATGCCGCAGGATCCGCAGGCCGAATTCGCCGAGAAGATGGATCTCTTCGCGTGGATGTCGCAGTGGACGGGCAAGGGCGACGACGACCAGCTGGTGCGCGGCACGCTCGGGCGGCTGCTCTTCTCCGGCGACGAGACCAGGAAGTCGGTGCAGGTGCTCTCCGGCGGCGAGAAGGGCCGCATGATCTACGGCAAGCTCATCCTCACGCGGCCGAACGTGCTGCTGATGGACGAGCCGACCAACCACATGGACATGGAGACGATCGAGTCGCTGCAGATCGCGCTCGAGAAATACGCCGGCACGCTGCTGTTCGTCTCGCACGATCGCGAGTTCGTCGGCGGGCTTGCCACGCGCATCATTGCGATCCAGGAGGGCGGCGGCATCGTCGACTTCCGCGGCACGTATGACGAGTACCTCGCGTCGCGCGGGGTGACCTGACCGCAGCAGCTCAGCCGAGCAGCGCCCGCAGCTCGTAGAGCAGCGCGTGCGCCGCGCGCGGCGAGAGGGCGTCGGGCTCGATCGCGGCCAGACGTTCGCGCAGCGCATCCAGCACCGGGTCGGAGGCGACCTGCACGATGGTGGGCGGCGTCGCCTCGAAATCGAGCGACCCCTGCGGCGAGGGCCGCTGCGCGGCCTGCGCGTCGCGCTGCGCCTCCAGCTGCGCGAGGTACAGGCTCGCCGCGCGGATGACGTCGCGCGGCACGCCCGCGAGCTTCGCGACCGCGAGGCCGTAGCTGCGGTTCGCCGGGCCTTCCTTCACCGTGTGCAGGAACACGAGGTCGTCGCCGTGCTCGGTCGCGTCCAGGTGCAGGTTGACGACCCCGGGCAATTCGCTCGCGAGACCGGTGAGCTCGAAGTAGTGCGTCGCGAACAGCGTGAAGGACCGCACTGCCGCGAGCCGGCGCGCCGCGGCCCACGCGAGCGCGAGGCCGTCGAAGGTGCTGGTGCCGCGGCCCACTTCGTCCATCAGCACGAGGCTGCGCGCGGTGGCGTTGTGCAGGATGTTCGCCGTTTCGCTCATCTCCACCATGAACGTCGAGCGGCCGCCGGCCAGGTCGTCAGCGGCGCCGATGCGCGTGAAGATGCGGTCGACCGGCCCCAGCGTCGCCGACGCGGCGGGCACGAAGCTGCCGATGTGCGCGAGGAGGGCGATCAGCGCCACCTGGCGCATGAACGTGGATTTGCCGCCCATGTTCGGGCCGGTGACGATGAACATGCGGCGCGAGTCGTCGAAGCACACGTCGTTCGGCACGAACGCCTGGCTCGCGAAACGCTCCACGACCGGATGGCGCCCGGCGCGGATCTCGAGGCAGGGCTGCTCGACGAGCTCGGGCCGCACCCATTGCAGCGCTTCGGCGCGGTTCGCGAGCGAGGCGAGCGCATCGGCGGTGGCGAGCGCCGCGGCCGTGCGCTGCAGTGCCGGGAGCTGCGCGATGAGCCGCGTGAGCACCTCGTCGAACAGCACCTTCTCGCGCGCGAGCGCGTTGTCGCGCGCGCCGAGCACGCGATCCTCGAAGCCCTTGAGCTCCGGCGTGATGAAGCGCTCCGCGCTCTTCACGGTCTGCCGTCGCAGGTAGTCGGGCGGCACCTTGTCCGCGTGAGCCCGCGGGATCTCGATGAAGAAGCCGGAGACGCGATTGAAGCCGAGCTTGAGCTGCGGAATGCCGCTGCGTTCGCGCTCGCGCGCCTCGAGCTGTGCGAGGAACTCTTCGGTGTGCGCCGAGATGTGGCGCAGCTCGTCGAGCTCGGCGTCGAAGCCGGGCGCGATCACGTCGCCGTCGCGCAGGAACGCCGGCGGCTCCGCCGCGATGGCCCGCCGCAGCAGGTCGTGCTCGGCCGCGTGATCGCCGACCGCGCCATGCAACGCGGCGATCAGCGGGCGGTCGATGCGCGCCAGCTCCGCGCGCAGCGCGGGCAGCGCCCCGAGCGCATTGCGCAGCTGCGCGAGATCGCGCGGGCGCGCCGAGCGCAGCGCCACGCGGGCGAGCACGCGCTCGAGATCGCCCACCGGCGCGAGCAGCGCGGCGAGCGTGTGGCACGCGCCCTCGGCGAGCGCACCGACGGCGTGATGTCGTGCGCGAAGCTCCGGTTGCGAGGTCAGCGGCTGGTTCAGCCAGCGGCGCAGCTCGC
>Ga0182745_1003991_pt1 | contig 12446 bp, 12 predicted proteins | sample eDN3rd30CKraftBY_FD_128523 | JGI IMG/M metagenome (GOLD analysis project Ga0182745, IMG submission 128523) | Enriched backyard soil microbial communities from Emeryville, California, USA - eDNA 3rd pass 30_C Kraft BY (version 2) (version 2) | ecosystem: Environmental > Terrestrial > Soil >...
CGCCATGGACCCGCAATCCCGGCACGCGCGCCGCCTCGCCGGCGCTGGCGGCGGGAAGCAGCAGGATGGCGCCCGGCTGCCGCCGCGACAGCGACAGGGCGATGGCCAGCGCCCCGTTGACGGGGACCAGCGCGCCGGTCAGGGACAGTTCGCCGGCCAGCACCAGCCGGGCGAGCGGCGAGGTGTCTTGCGGACGTTGGCGGCCGGCCAGCGCGGGCATCGCGATCTGCCCCGATGCCAGCAGCACGCCGATGGCGATGGGCAGATCGAAGCGCCCCGATTCCTTGGGCAGATCGGCCGGCGCCAGATTGACGGTGACGCGGCCGGCGGGGAAGTCGAAGCCGGAGCTGAGCAGCGCGGCCCGCACGCGCTCGCGGCTTTCGCGCACTTCGGTGTCGGCCAGACCGACCATGGTGAAGGCCGGCAGGCCGGGCGCCAGGTGGACTTCGACGCGCACCGGCGGCGCGTCGATGCCGGTCAGGGCGCAACTGGCGAGGACGGCAAGGGTCATGGCGGCGCGGCGAAAAACCAAAGCCGGAAGTATTGCCGCAAAACTCGTGACGCGCGCGTTACGCGTGGACCGAATGATCCATGCGGCTCAGCTCATGTCTTGTCCAACGCTGACTTCAGGCCGGGATCGAATTCGCCATCGATGAGGATGAAGGCGATCTGGCAGGGAACACGGCCGCGATTGGCCCACGCGTGATTGGTGCCGCACTGGACCACCACGTCGCCCGCGCGCAGCACCACCTCGGAGTCGTCCAGGATCATGGTCAGTTCACCCGACAGCACGATGCAGTAATCGATCGTTTCCGTGCGATGTATCAGCGGGTGGCGGCCGCTCTTGGCATAGGTCGACGCGGTGTCGTTGCCCAACGATGAGAAGATGTCCTGCGCGTCGGCGGCACTGAGCCGGCGCAGTTCCTCGCTTTCGGGCGCCAGCGTGTTGATGCGGATGACGGTGCCACGCGCATGCGGCAACTGCCGCCGCGGGCCGCCTGTCTCGTCCGGGCATAGGCTGCCGATGCGGGCCGGCGTCTCGTTCGTGCGCCAGATTTCGGTCGAGGCATAGCCCGGCCGCTTCTCGGCGGTATGCACGACGGGCGCCGGCCCGTCCGAGACGACGACTGCCTTGCCGTTGGCGTCGTGCCCGGTCACCACGCGCCGGATGCGGCCGGCGTCGGGTCGTCGGTCCATGGCTTTCTCCTATGGTTCTCGTTGGTGTGCGCGTGCTCGGATCATTGGGGTTCGATGCGCGCCGCCTTGGCGAGCGCGGTCCATTTGTCGATTTCGGTTCTGATGAGCGTGCCGAACTCGCCGGGTGAACTGCCCACGGGCGTGGCGCCTTCGGTGGCGAGTTGGCGCTTCATGTCGTCGGACGCCAATGCGCGCACGGCCTCGGCGTGGATGCGCTCGACAATGGCCGGCGGGGTGCCGGCGGGCGCCAGCAGGCCGTACCACTGGACCGATTCGTAGCCGGGCACGCCCGCCGCGCCAATGGCGGGCAGGTCGGGCAGGGCGGCGTTGCGGTCCTTGCTGGACACGCCCAGGGCACGCAGCTTGCCTGCCTTGATGTGTGGCAGCACCGACAAGGTGTTGCCCATCATCATCGACACCTGGCCGGCCACGAGGTCGAGAATGGCCGGGCCCGTTCCCTTGTACGGTACGTGCAGGATGTCGACGTTCGCCATGCTGGCGAACAGCTCCATCGACATGTGGGGCGAGGTGCCCACGCCGGCCGAGGCGTAGGTCAGCTTGCCCGGGCTGCGCCGCGCCAACGCCAGCAGTTGTTCCACGTCCTTGGCCGGGACCGAAGGGTGCACGACCAGCACGTTGGGCAGGCTCGCGATTTCGGAGATCGGAGCGAGGTCGCGCAAGGTGTCGTACGGAACCTTCTTGTACATGATGGGGTTGAGCGCCAAGGTGCTGGCCGCCATCAGCAGCGTGTAGCCGTCGGCCGGCGCCTTGGCGACCATGTCGATGCCTATCATCTGTCCGGCGCCGGGCTTGTTTTCCACATAGACCTGCTGGCCCAGCGATTGCGACAGTTTTTGCGCCAGCAGGCGGCCGACGATATCGGTGCCGCCGCCCGCGGCCGAAGGGACGACGAGCCGGATGGGGCGATTGGGATAGTCGGCGGCGTGCGCGGCGGGTAGGGCGGCTGCCGACACGGCGAGCGAGGCGACGATGCAGGGTAGTGCGGTACGCATGAATGCCATCGGGTGTCTCCTTTTTTTCCGGATTGCAAGCTATTGGCCGGCTACTGGACGGCATGCCTCGGCCGGGTTCGCCTGGCGGGCATGGTGCTTCAGATAATCGATGAGGACCTGGGCCAGGGTCCGATGGTCGCACCACGCTTCCATGTCGATGAATTCGGCATCCTGCTGGGCCAGGCCGGGTTCGAGCAGTGTGCCGTTGCTGAGCAGGCCTGCGACCGCGCGGCCCACCTCCATGGGATGGGTGGCATCGTTGCCGGGAATCACGCAGGTGGGCATGTCCAGCCGCCGCAGATCGTCGGCCGTGATGCCCAGCGCGGGCATGTCGGCCCCCGCCTCGAGCGAATCGCGCCAGCGTTCCATGATCTCGATGAAGCGGCCCGCCGGCATGCCCAGAAGCACGTCGCGGTTGCGCGGGTCGGCGGCGATCGCGGCCGCGTAGTGCGGATCGGCGGCCACAGCCGCCATGCCTGCCTGGCGGGCCAGGTCGATGTAGGCCGTATAGTATTTATGGGCAAGCCGCCTGGCGGCGAACCGCCCCCCGGTGACCCGCATCAGCAGCAGCGCGGTGACGATCTCGGGATGTTTCCCCGCCAGCAGCAGCGACATGCGGCACCCGGACGAAAAGCCGCCCACGATCGCGCGTTCGATCTTCAAGTGGCGCAGCAGTTCATACAGGTCGTCCGCCCACACCATGAATTCCGAGGCATCGTCCACGAACGAAACCGATGTCCTGCCGCAGTTGCGGCGGTCGTGCAGCAGCACCCGGTAGCCGGCCGCGGCCAATAGGTTCGCGAGCGGCCGCAGTTCCTGGAAGCCGCGCCGCCCGCCCGGCGACAGGGCGATCCAGGCGCCGCGGTCGCCGATGAGTTCGTAGTGCAGCTCGGCTCCGCGAATCACGGCCATTGTCATGATGATTCTCCTCGATGGTGAAGATACTAGCAGTAGTGCAAACGTTTGCGCAATGAAGGAAACCTTGTCGAAATCTTGGTTGCAGAGTGTGGCCGGCGGCCGATCCGTACCGGTCAGCCGGCCAGATGGGCCATCACCAGCGACCGCAGCACCGGCAGCCGTCCCGTGAAGAAATGGTCCGCGCCGGGAACGACGATGACCGGCTGCATGGACGCGCGTGCCCAGTCGAACACGAAAGCCAGCGGCACGCGCTCGTCCAGTTCGCCATGGATCACCATCGCATCGGGCACGTCCGCCGGCGGTTCGTAGCTGCGCCGCCCCGGTATGTCGCCGGCCGGCATCCCGGTCAGGCACACGCGCCATGCCGGGTCGCCGCGATCGGCCAATATCCGGGCCACCCTGGCTTGCACGAAGGCGCCGAAGGAAAAACCGACCAGGACCAGGCGCTTGCCGGGATGGGCCTCGCGCAGCATGCCGCACAGCGCGAGCACATCGTCGGTTTCGCCCAGGCCCTCGTCATGCGTGCCGGCGCTTTGTCCCACGCCGCGGAAGTTGGGACGCGCGACCAGCCAGCCCGCGTCGCACAGCGCCCGCGCCAGCAACTGAGGGATCTTGTGCCGGGCGGTCCCGCCTATCAGGGGATGGGGATGGGTGACCACGGCAATGCCGCCAATGGCCGGGCCGGGAAGGTCGAACATGACCTCCATCTTGCCAGCGGGACCGTCCAGCAGCCGGGCGCCGTTCCCGTTCGATTCGAGTGTCGTCATGATCAGGCGATCATAAGTGCAAACCGGAGCAGCGTGTAGAGGCTGTGGAATAATGTCTGCCGCCATTCCCAACCCCTCGAGGGCCCTCGTTCCCAGGACTGTCTTGGCTGCCAGCAAACGCGCGATCGCCGCGCCGCCCACCATCAAGGACATTGCACGCGACCTGGGAGTCGCGGCCTCCACGGTCACGCGCGCGCTGCAGGGGCATCCGCGCATCAGCGAAGCAATGCGGGCCAAGGTGGCCGCGGCGGCATTGGCCATGGGCTACGTACCGGACTCGACCGCGCGCACCATGCGCACCAAGGTCAGCCGGCTGGTGGGCTTCATCGCGCCCAATGTCGAGGACAACGATTCGGCCGCGATCGCCTGCGCCATGGCCGATTGCTGCAATCGGGCGGGGCTGCAATTGGTGCTGGCGGTATCCAACGACGACCCCGGGCAGGAAGCCGCGCACATCCGCACGCTGATCGGTGCGCGGGCGGCGGGCCTGATCATCGTGCCTACCGCGTCTCCCACCGACGAAGCGCGTATGCTGATCCGGCGGCTGCCGTACATTCAGGTGATACGGCGCCTGGCCGAGCTGGACTCGGACTACATCGTGTTCGACGACGAACACGCGATCCGCGAGGCTACCAAGCACTTGATCGATACCGGCCATCGCCGCATCGCGTACCTGGGCAGCCTGGCCAGGCTCAGCACGGGCATGCATCGCGTCGAGGGTTACCGGAAGGCGTTCAAGCGGGCCGGGATTGCCGTCGACGAGCGTTATATCCGCACCACGGCGCCCGACGGCATGGGCGTGCGCGAGGCGCTGCACGACATGCTGTCCACGCTCGCGCCCACCGCCATCGTCGCGGGCGGATCGCGCATCACCGTTGCCATGCTGCAGGTGATCGATGCGCTGAAACTGGACGTGCCCCGCGATCTGTCCGTAGTGGGCTTCGGCGACCATGTGTGGTCCAACTGGTGGCGCGACGGGCTGACCACGGTCTGCCTGCCCATTCAGGAACTGGCCTCGGCCGCGGGCTCGCTGCTGGTGCGCCGGGTGGGCGAGGCGGCACAGGGCATCGCCGCCGGTCCGGCCCGCGGTACGCGCTTCCGGCCTCGTCTCATTCCACGCTCGACGACGCGCAGCTTGAAAACCTGATCGGGGAGACCGTTGGCCGGCGCTCCGCTGCTGCTGCCCGATCTACTCCATGCTCCTGCTCCAGGACTTGGGCGTCCGGGCCCATTCCTTCAGGAACTCCAGGAAGACCTGGACCCGCATGGGCAGGTTCTTGCGCGAGGAATAGATCGCGTAGACGTCCAGGCCCGACGGCACATACTCGGGCAGCACGACCTGGAGATCGCCGCGCTCGATCTCGTCGGCGATCATGTAGTAGGGGTGCATCGAGATGCCCATGCCGGCCATCGCGGCTTCCTTGAGCGCCTCGCCGAAGTCCGAACGCAGCGGCCCCTGGACCCGGACCGATACCGGTCCTTCCGGCCCCGTGAAGTTCCAGGTGGCGGTGGGCGACTTGTTCCAGTTGACCAGGCACTTGCAATGCTGCAGGTCGCGCGGATGGCGGATGGGCGCCTGTGCGGCCAGGTAGGCGGGCGAGGCCACCAGCGCCTGGTGCGCTTCGGCCAGCGGAATGGCGATGAAGCTCGCGTCCTTCAGCACCGGCACGATGATGATGCCCACGTCCAGGCCCTGTTCGACGAAGGTTTCCTGCTTGCGCACCGTGAGCAGGCTGAGGGCGATCTGGACGTCGGGATAGCGTTCGTGGAATCCGCCGATCACCGGCAGCAGGCGCTGGGTGCCGAACGCGGGCGGCACGCCCACCCGCACCACGCCCGCCACGTCGTGCGACAGGTCGTGCACCGATTCGCGCAGGTCGTCGTAGCGTTGCAGGAGGTCGGTGCCGTTCTCCAGCACCTGCAGGCCGGCCGGCGTCAGGCCCAGTTGCTTGGTGGTGCGGTTGAGCAGCTTGACGCCCAGGGAGCGCTCCAGCCAGGCCACCTGCTTGGTGCAGGTGGCGCGCGAGACGCCGAAGTGCTGTGCCGCGCCGGCGAAGCTGTTGCGCCGGGCCACCTCCAGGAACATGCGCAGGCAACTGAGCTGATCCACGTCTACGTCCTTATCGGTTTCGCTTTTGGAAATTTCAAATTTAGCACCACTGCCTTGTTCGGCTGGCGTTGCGAACGAATAATGCCCCACTCATTGTTTCGCATTCGATACCGAACAGGCACGGCGCGATGCGGCCATGCAATGGCCCGCGATGGCGCCGGGAACCCGGAGACCCCTCATGATCATCAAGCCCCCCTCGCTTCCCGCCCGCCGCCGGCTGACCGCGCTGGCGATCGCCGTCGCGGCCGTCGGCCCCTGGGCCGCCGCTCCGGTCGCGGCGCAGGATTTCCCCACCCATCCGCTGCGCATGGTCGTGGCCTATGCGCCGGGCGGCGCCACCGACATCGTCGGGCGGATGTTCGCCCAGGAGATGTCGGAGAACCTGGGGCAGACCGTGGTGCTGGAGAACCGCGCGGGCGGCGGCACCCTGGTCGGCACCGAGTCGGTCAGGCGCTCGGCGGCGGACGGCTACACGCTGCTGTTCGGCACCAACGCCTTCGTCATCACGCCGCTGCTGCACGACAACAAGACCTACGATCCCGTTGCCGACTTCCAGCCGATCGGCCAGGCTACGGTGCAGTCGCTGGGCATCCTGGTGACGCCCGGACTGAAGATCCGCACGGTCAAGGATTTCATCGCCTACGCCAAGGCCAACCCGGGCAAGATCAACTTCGCCTCGTCGGGCAACGGTTCGGCGCAGCACCTGGCCGGCGAGGCCTTCGCCAAGGCGGCGGGGATCAAGATGGTGCACGTCCCCTACAAGGGCACCGGCCCGGCCATGGCCGATCTGCTGTCCGGGCGCGTCGACGTCATGTTCAGCTCGCTGGTCGGGAACATGGAGCACGTCGCCGGCGGCCGCCTGGTGCTGATCGCCACGACGGGCATCAAGCGCTCTCCGGCCACGCCCGACGTGCCCACGGTCGACGAGAGCGGCGTCAAGGGCTTTCAGGCCGAGACGTGGCAGGCCGTGCTGGCGCCGGCCGGAACGCCGGCGGCGGTGGTCGAACGGCTGAACGCCGCCGTGGTCCAGGCCGGCAAGTCGCCCAAGATCATCCAGACCCTGGCGGCCCAGGGCATGGAAGTGCGGACCACGACCCCGGCCGAGCTGCGCGACATGCTGGTGCGCGACACCGCGCAATACAAGACGCTGCTGCAGCAGGCCAAGAACACGCTGCAGTAATCAGCCCCCGAAGCGGCGCTGGCCGCGCTTTTCTTCCACCAGCCAGCGCCCGTCCGCCGCGCGGGACAGGCGCTCGCGGTGCAGCGAGATGGACAGCGGCGGCGGCAGCGGGACGGGTCCGGTGGGCACGGCGGCCGCGTCCACGCGGTAGACCAGGGTCATGTACCGCGCGGCCGCACGGTGCGGCCCGTCCAGGTCGATCACGAGGTTCTGCACCAGGTGCGCCGTGGTGCGCCCGGCGGGCCGGTCGGCCAGCGCCTGGCGGACCTCGGCCGGACCGCGCAGCGCCCGCCCCTGCCGATGCCAGACGCCTTGTTCCGCCATGCAGGCGGCGACCGTGTCGAAGTCGCCGCCGTCGAGCGCGAGATAGAAGCGGTGAATGGCCTGCTGGCAGCCGCTCACTGCCGCCCAGTGTTCGAGATCGGTCATGGCTTCATCCTTGCACGAATGTGTTGCGCAGCGTGCCCAGCCCGGTGATCTCGATCTCCACCACGTCGCCGGCGCGCAGGTCGGGCGACTGGCCGTCGGTGCCCATCCAGACCACGTCGCCGGGATGCAGGGTCAGGTACTTCGTCATCGCGCACAGGAAGGCGGGAACGTCGAAGATCATCGCCGCGGTGGCGAAGTCGATGGTGGTCCTGCCGTTGACGCGGACGCGGGTGCGCGCCGCGGACGGATCGAAATCGGTGTCTATCCACGGACCCATGGGCTTGAAGGTGTCCGTGTTCTTGGCGCGCCAGAACGTGCGGTCCGAGCGCTGCCAGTTGCGTTCGCTGACGTCGTTGCCGATGGTGTAGCCCAGCACGCAGTCCAGCGCCCGGTCGGGCGTCAGGTGGCGCGCCTGCCTGCCGATGACCACGACCAGTTCGCCTTCGTAGTGGACGGTGCGCGCATCGGGTGGCATCACCACGTCGCGGCCGTGCGCGAGCAGCGCGTTGCTGGCGCGGTAGCCGATGTCCGCCTGCTTCGGCAACTGCGGTTCCTGGCCGCGCTTGCGCGCCGCTTCGATGGCGTGCTCGGCGTAGTTCAGGCCGGCGCAATAGAAGGTGCGCGGGACCACCGGCACCTCCAGCCGCACGCCGTCGAGGCCGGTCCAGTCGTCGGTCGGCGTGTAGCCGTCGAAGGGCGAACCCTCGACCCGCCGCACGCGGTCGTTCTCGACCAGGCCGTAGTGGGTGCCCGACGGGTCCGTGTATCTTATCCAGCGCATGTTTGCTTTTCCTGGGTTGCCGGGCGCGCGGGCCGCGCCAGCAGGGTGTCGTCGATGTCCTCGATGCCGCGCGCGCCGCACAGCTTCATCGCGCGAACCAGTTCCTCGGTCAGGATCTGGAGCGCCCGCAGCGCGCCCGCCTCGCCGGCCGCGACCGCGCCGTACAGGGTCGCGCGGCCGACCAGCACGCCTTCGGCGCCCAGCGCGCGCGCCTTCAGGATGTCGACGCCGCGCCGCACGCCGCCGTCCAGCCAGACCGGGATGCGGCCGGCGACCGCCGCCACCACGCCCGGCAGCGCGTCCAGCGTGGCGCAGGCCCCGTCGAGCTGCCGCCCGCCATGATTGGACACCACCACCGCGTCGGCGCCCAGCCGCGCGAGCCGGTCGGCATCGTCGGGCCGCAGGATGCCCTTGACGATCAGTTTGCGCGGCCACCGGTCGCGCACCTGCGCCAGGCGGTCCCAGTCGAACGACGGATCGTAGTTGCGCCCCACGGCCGAGGCGAGGCCCGCCACCGACGTCACGTCGCGCTGCAGGCCGATCAGGTTCTTGTTCACCGGCATGCCGTGGCGCAGCAGCGCCAGCGCCCAGCCCGGGTGGGCGGCGACGTCGCCCAGGCTGCGGTGCGTGAGCCGGAACGGCGTGCGAAAGCCGTTGCGGACGTCGCGCTCGCGCTTGCCGCCCACCGGCAGGTCGACGGTGATGACCAGCGCCTCGTAGTCGGCCGCCCGCGCGCGTTCGATCAGGGCGTGGAAGAAATCCCGGTTCTTCAGCACGTAGGCCTGGAACCACAGGCGGCCCGGCGCCTCGCGCGCCACTTCCTCGATCGAGGAAGTGGCGCTGGTCGACAGCGTATAGGGGATGCCGTAGTGCGCGGCGGCCTTGGCGATGGCCAGGTCGCCGCCATGGCGGCCGTAGCCGACGCCGCCGGTGGGAGCGATGGCCAGCGGACAGCCGGCCGGCGCCCCCAGCGCCGTGCAGCGGGTGGAGACCTCGGCGACGTTCACCAGGGCGTGCGGCAGCAGCCGCACCCGTTCGAAGGCCTGGCGGTTGTCGGTCAGCGTGAGTTCGTTCTCGGCGCCGCCGTCGAAGAAGTCGAAGACCAGCCGCGGCAGGCGGCGGCGCGCTGCGGCGCGAAGGTCGTCGATGGATTGTGCGCGGCCGATGCCGCGGTCGAAGAACCCCATGGCGCGCTCAACGGGCCGCTGCGCCGCGCGCGGCGCGGACCGGGGCGGGCAGGAACGACGGATCGAAGATGCGGTCGGCCATGACCTGGCAGCGCTTGATCAGGCGGTGCTCGTGCGGCAGGTAGTCGGGCCAGGCGTTGTGCAGGGTGCCGATGTGGTCCCACATCAGCACGTCGCCCTCGGTCCACTCGTGGGTGTACTGGTACTTGGGCTGGAGCTGGTGGGCGAACAGGAATTCGAGCATCTCGCCGCTGGATTCCGGATCGAGTTCATTGATGCGGATGGCATAGCCGGGATTGCAGTACAGCACCTTGCGGCCGGTGATGGGGTGGTCCAGGAACACCGGATGCGTCGAAGGCGGGCGCTTGGCGCGCTGTTCCGGCGTGAGCGCGGGGCGCTCGCTGCCCGGCCGGGCCCGCATGTTCTCCCAGAACTTGTTGAAATCGTGGGTCGCGGTGGCATGCGCGAGCTGCCGCTTGATGTCGCCGGGCAGGTCGTCGTACGCGGCGTGCATGTTGGCGAAGCTGGTCGAACCCAGCGCGCGGCCGTCGCGGCGGGGAACCTGGATGGCGTGCAGTACGTTCACGAACCCCACGGTGCGGTTGTAGGACATGTCCGTGTGCCAGTCCTGGCCGGCATCGACGATGCCTATCGGCCGGCCGTTCACGACGATATTGGAAAGAATGCTGACCTCGGGAATGCCTGGTTCGTTGGCGTTCGACACCGTCCGCTGCAGTCCGCCGAAACGGGCCGAGAAATCCCGCAGCTGGGCCGGCGTGATCGGCTGCGCGGGGAAGCGCAGGACGCCGTGCGTGCCCAGCGCGGCGAGCAGCATGGCGAAATCCTCCTCGGAGAGCGGGCGGGAAAGGTCCAGCCCCTGTACCGTGGCGCCGAGTATTTTTCCGGTGGGGACGATATCCGTCATCATGAGTCCTGTCTGGCTGGTCGATGGCGAAATGGTAGGCATCGACGGCCGGTTTGGACATCCCGCGGGCGCAAACTTGTTATTTCCTGGAAGGAAACAACCGGCGGCTATCCGCCCTTGGAGCGCAGGGTCCGGCTGATGCCGTGGATGGCCGAATACAGCGCCTGCCCGGCCGGGCTCAGGATCTTCTGGACCGGCATGAAGGCGGAGATCGTCAGCGACGGCAGGGCCTCGGCGACCGGCACGATGGCGAGCATGCCTCCCGCCTGCGCTTCCTCGGCCAGGTAGCGGGGCACGAAGCTGGCGACGTTGGCGTGCTCGATGATCTGGATGGCGCCGCCCACGGACTCGCAGTGCATGACACACTGGGGCGGCGGCAGGCCGGCGTCGACGAAGGACTGCCGGATGACCATGCCCGGCCCGTCGGCCGGGCCGGTGATGAGCCACGGCACGCCGGTCAGCGCCCGCAGCGATCTTGCCCGCGCCTTCGGATGGCCGTGCCGGACCGCCACCACCAGGTCGAGCGTGAAAAGCGGATCGTGGCGGAACCCTTCGCCGGGCCCGCCCGCGGGCAGCGGGCCGATGGCGAAATCCAGGCCCTTCTCGCGGAACAGGTCCATGACCGTGGGATACGTCGCTTCCTGGAGATGGATGTAGACATCGGGAAACTGCAACCGCATGATTTCCAGCGCCCGCGGGACCACGAGCGCGAACGGCGCCGCCGACGAGGCGACGGACAGCCTGCCCGACAGATCGCCGGCCAGCTGCCGGATGTGCGTGCGCGCGTCGGCGGCCGCGCGCACGATGAAGCGGGCGTGTTCCAGCAGCGCCTGGCCGTAGGAGGTCAGTTCGACGCCGTGCGCCGACCGGGTCAGCAGCGTGGCGCCCACCGACAGCTCCAGTTGCTGGAGCGCGCGCGTGATGGCGGGCTGGGTCACGTCCAGGAGCTTGGCCGCGGCGCTGATGCTGCCCGTTTCGGCCACGCCGACGAAGGCCCGGAGCTGGTGCAGCTGCACGGCTCAGGCCGGGCGCGGCGTCGGCCGGCGGTCCTGCGGGGGCGCGGCCGGCGCGGCGATGGGGGCGGAATCCAGGTTCATGATCGTCTCGCAGGAGCAGGCGCCGGATGCAGCCGGGAAGGCGCGGATCGGGTATGGACCTCGGTGCAGGAGAGGACGGCTTCGCCCGTATGATAGAAGATGCCGCCCCGGAGCACGCTCCCGGCCTCCGCCGCCCATGCCGGAAGCCCCGGATGCGCGCCCGCGCGACTCAGGTGAACACGCTCAGGAATTTCTCGTTGAGCTTGCGGTCGTGATAGAAGATGCCCGCGCCCAGCTCGTCGGCCGTCCACTTGATCACCGGTTTGTCCGGGTACCAGGTATAGCCGCCGGCGAACACCTCGTTGCGGTTGCCGCTCGGATCGAAGAAGTACACCGTTTCGCCGCGCGTGATGCCATGGCGCGTCGGCCCGATGTCCAGCGATACGCGCCGCTTGGAGATGATGTCGGCCGCCTTGAGCACTTCGCCCCAGTTGTCCAGCAGGAAGGAAACGTGATGCAGCTTGTTCTTGACCGGCTGCTGGATGAAGGCCACATCGTGAGCCTTGGTCGCGCAGCTCAGGAAGGCGCCTATCATCTGCTCGTCCGGCCCGGCCACTACCGTCTCGGTCAGGTTGAAGCCCAGGACCTCGGTGAACAGCTTGAACGTGCCGGCCAGGTCGTCGCCGTACAGCAGACAGTGGTCGAAGCGGCGTGCGCCCATGCCGTGCATGTCGTCCGGCCACGGATCGGGGTTCAGATAGCCCACCGCGCACCCGGGCGTCTCGCGGTGCGCGTACAGTTCCATCACGTGTCCGGTCGGAACGGTGAAGCGAAAACGCCGTCCCGTCATCGGATGCTCGCCTTCCCTCATCCAAGCCATGTCGGTTGCCAGGCCGCTGGCC
>Ga0182745_1003993_pt1 | contig 12445 bp, 5 predicted proteins | sample eDN3rd30CKraftBY_FD_128523 | JGI IMG/M metagenome (GOLD analysis project Ga0182745, IMG submission 128523) | Enriched backyard soil microbial communities from Emeryville, California, USA - eDNA 3rd pass 30_C Kraft BY (version 2) (version 2) | ecosystem: Environmental > Terrestrial > Soil >...
GGCCGATGCCGTCGTCGTGGTGATGCGGAACAACGGCCTCACCGAGCAGGTCGCCGATTTGCTGGAAAGCATCGGCGTCGTGTCGCGCCTGCTCTGGACGGCGGAATCGTCGCAGCGAAGCGTGAACGTGCTCGTCGTCGTCACGCACCTCGACGACGTAGCGCGGGATACCTTGCGGCAGCGGGCGATCGAGGCGAGCGAGCTCGGGGAGCCTCCGCCCAATCGGAACGATGTCTTCCGAAGCCTGGCGGAGCCGATGGCGGCCAACGTGAAGCGTCAGATCACGCAGGCTCTGCTGGCCTCACGGGAGCTCGAGGACCTCACGCCGGAGCAGCGGGAGCAGCGGGAAAGGGTGATCCGCGCGCTCGCCGAGCGCATGAGCGTGCTCTGCGTCGCCGCGCCGGATTACCTCGCCATCCGCGAGGGCTTCACCGACGGCAACTTCCTCCACGACGAAGAGGTGACCAACATCCCGCGCCTCGCGGAGGCCCTCGTCGGGCTGGTGGAGCCGCTCTTGGACGAGCGAAGGCAGCGCCTGTACGAAAACCGCGCGGCCTTCGTCTCGACGCTCTCGGCCATTCTCACGGAGGAGGAGTTCCGCAATCGCTTGCGCCCTGTCGGGGCGAGCGATGCGGAGAAGTTTCGCAAGGCTTGCGAGCTGGCTGCGGAGCCTTTGCGAATAGAGGCCGCGCGAGCGAGGCAGGCATTCCACGATTTTCTCGACGAGGGGCTCCGAAGTGTCGCGACGGCGGTTGCGAACGAGGCTGCCGAGCACGCGAGGAAGAGGCTTTTGCGATTGAAGTCCTCGGGCGCTCGCCTCTCGTATCAGACGCTTAACGCGGCGCTCGTTCGCGGGGGCAGCTTTCGAGGGGCGCGCCAATCGGTGGACTATCCGGGCTCGCTGACGAAGGCCTATGTCGACGTGATCGCCGGCAATTGGGAGCCGCGCATCATCAAGAGCGCGCAAAAGGCTCACGATCGGCTCGGTGAGGCGGAGGTGAAGCTCGTCGAGGCCCTGATCGATCGAGCGAGCGAGCTCGTCGGATCGGAGGACGAAGCCACCGCGCTCCGAAGCTTGCAGGAACAGGTTCGGCGACGGGGGCGTGCGGAATCCGTTTGGACCCAGGCGGAGCTCCAGAAGCTGACGCAGGACGTGCGGATCAGGACGCTAGCGAAGGTCGCTCCTCCGTTCGAAAAGGCGTGTCTCGAGGCGAAGAAGGCCGGCACGAATCGAGGACGAGGGGCCACGACGCGGATGCTCGAGGTCTTCGACGTGGCAGGTCGCAGGGCCATCGCCGAGGTGCGGGGCGAGGTGACGGCCATCATCGACGAGCACCTCGCGCGATTCCGAAAGCGCTTCGCTGCGAGCATCGAGGAGCCGACGGACCCCGTCTCGCGAGCGCTGGAGACCATCGTCTCGACGTATGGCGAGGCGGTGCTCAGGCTCGGCGAGGAGCGGCGGAGGCGGCGCCTCGAGACCGTGCGTGCGATCTACGAGAGGCTGAAGGCGATCGAGTCGTCGTCGTCAGCGACAGACCGAGCGGCGGCAGAGGCGGTCCTCGAGGCGCGTGAGGAAGCGGCGGTCACGTCCGAGCCCGCGCCCGACGAGGGCGTTAACCTGCGCGCGGTAGGCGACATCTTCGACGATCTCTGAAGGAGATGGGGTGATGGAGAACGAGCTTTCGAAGCGTGTGAGCGAGGTCTTCGGCGAGCTTGTGGTCAACAAGAAGGCCGCGCTCTTGGGTGGGCTCGAAAAGGTCCCCCGATTCGTCACCGAGTACCTGCTGGCGTCGGCGCGCTCGAAGCGGCCCGACGCGGACCCGACCCTCGTTCGTGAGCGCATCCGGCGCTTCACGATCGACGCGGATCGCAAGAACGAGTTCGTCTCGCGCCTGATGCGTGAGGGCAAGGCGACGCTCATCACGCTCTTGGAAGTCGAGCCATTGCCGACTCGGAACGAGCACGTTGCGCGCATCACGCAGCTCGACGGACACGTCCTCTCGATTGGAGACGAGCTCATCGCACGCCATCCGGAGCTTCTCTATGGCGGCATGTGGGGGAGCGTGGAGCTTCGCTACGACACCTCGGGCAACAAGCCTTCGATGGTCGTCGAGGGCTTCACGCCCTATCAGCTCGCGCGTCCCGACACCGAAGCCTTCCGGCGCGGACGAACGCACTTCACCTTCGACGAGTGGGTCGACGTGATGGTGACGAGCGCGGGCTACAACCCAGCCGCGTTCTCGACCTTGCGTCACAAGCTCTTGTTGCTTTGCCGCCTCTTGCCACTCGCCGAGAACAATCTGAATCTCGTCGAGCTCGGGCCTCGCAATACCGGCAAGAGCTATCTGCTGCGTAGCCTGAGCGCTCGCGTCTATCTCTCGTCGGGCGCGCGGGCGACGCCGGCCTCGTTCTTCTACGATCTGAACAAGAAGAGGCTCGGCCTCATCGGCGTGAAGAAGGCCGTCATCTTCGACGAAATCTCCTCGACGTCGATTTCGGACCCGTCCTTCGCCGCCGCCCTTCTCGACTACATGGAGTCGGGGGCCATCTCGCGTGGCGGCAGGCAGATGACGAGCGATTGCAGCCTCGTCTTCACGGGCAACATCGAGCTCGGGCCGGACGGTCGGAGCCCGCGGAGCGATTACCCGCACCTCTTCCACGTCTTCCCGCCCGAGCTCGCGCAGTCGGCCATCGTGGACCGCGTGCACGCATTCATTCCCGGCTGGGAGCTCCCGAAGATCAGCGATCAACGGCTGTCGGACGAAGTCGGCTTTCTTTCCGACTATTTCGGCGAGGTGCTCACCGAGCTCCGACGCGACCCAGCCTTCGGCGATGCCGTTCGCGATCGACTCGGCGGCCTGCGCGCCGAGCGGGGCGAAATCACGATTCGCGATCGACGCGCCATCGAACGCGTGATGACCGGTCTCTCGCGCATCCTCTTCCCCGACGGGAACATCGACGAGCGAGGCTTCGAAGCCGCCGTGCAGGTCGCCATCGAGTTGCGTATGCGCGTCCACGAGCAGCTCACGAAGATCTCCCCTGGCGAATACAAGGAAAAGGTCATCGGCTTTCGCGACGCGCCTGCGCCTTTGCTGCCGGAGAAGGGATCGGAGGCGAGCGGAACGTTGGATGCGCTGGTCAATCGAGAGCCCACCGTCGGCATGGTCACGTTGCTCTACGTCCACGAGGGCAGTGGGGGAGGGGACCGGGGCTTCGTCCAATGCGCACACGTTGGCGGCAAAGGCCTTAGCCTCACCGGAGCGCGGACCCTCGAGCTCGAGCGCTCGTTGCGAACGGCATACGACGCGCTCCTCCAAGAAGGGGCTCGGCTCGGAATGCCCGCGGAACGCCTCCTCGAGCGCAAGATGGCCGTCCACCTCGTCAGCGTGGGCGAAACGAAGGAGGCGGGAGGCCTCGCGTTCGCGCTCGCCATGCTCTCGGCGGTGAGCGGCCGGCCTTTGCGGCCAGGCCTCGCCGTGACCGGAGATCTCGCGCTGCACGGAAACGTCATCGGCGTCGCGGGCATACCGGAGAAGGTTCGCGCCGCGCTCTCGTATGGACGAACCACCGTGATCCTTCCTGCCACCAATCGCGACGAGCTGCGGCAAATCCCCGAGCTGGTGGCCCGGATGGAAGTGCATCCCGTGGCGACCCTCGCCGAAGCCGCCGAGATCGCTTTCTCGAGCTGACGACTATCGCCAAGGCCACGACCAGCGGCCGACTTGCGATCACGCTCGACTGGCACGGGAAAGCACGTTCCGTTCGGGCGCTCGCGATCGGCTGAGCACGCCGGTGCATGGCTGTGCGCCAAGTGTCCGCGTTCCGATCGTCTTGCGCGTCCCGCGGCTCGATGTTCAGACGGTCACGACCGCGCGGCGCAAGGCGCTCGAGGCAGCCATTTTGCCGGCGAACCGAGCCTTGCGCGCCTCGTTGGCCGACCTGTCCACCGAGAGGCCTCGACCCTTCGCCCGGCGATCGGCATCCCCGTTGCTCTCGGCCCCGGCCGGCACGTGCAGCCCACGCCGCCTGCACGTCTGGAATACGGACAACCAAGAAACGGCGATCCCCCGGAGGCAAATCAATGAAGAAGAAAACCTACGTGTGGCATGGCGCGCTCCTCGGCCTGGCCGCCGCTGCGTTCGCGGCAGGCTGTGGCGGCTCGCCTGGAAGCGATCCGAGCACCGAGGCATCGAGTTCGGAGGCTGCGATCGTGGCGCTCGGCGCGCCCGCCATCAGCGGATGCGGTCTGAGCCTGGCCTTCGATATCGCCGCGCCTTCCCCGCTCGGCTTCGTCGGCGTCCAGAATCTCTCTGCGTTCAACAAGAACCTGGCCAGCAACACCGCCTCACAGTCGGCGTCCAGCGCCATGAACAACATGGAGCTCGTGCTCTGGCAGGTGGATCAGTTCGGCCAGGTGACGCAGGTCAACCAGCAGGCCACGCAGGCGTCGAACAGCATGATGGCCATGCTCGACCAATTCGCGTCGAACTCGGCCTTGGCGCAGCAATCCAATAGCGGATTCGTCAACAACGCGAGCTCCGTGAACCAGTTCGCTGCGACCACCCGCGACTACGCTGCTGCGACGACGACCTCGATGGTCGGGAGCGAGATTCTCGACTCGTACACGAACAACACCTATGCGGCGAGCCACAACGCGTCTGCGTACAACGCCGCGCAGAACGCCGCGTCGGCAGCGAACAACGTAGCGGCCAACAACTTCAACTCGGCCTACGCCAACAACGCGTTCAACGCGTCGAACTTCGCGAAGCAGCTCACCGCGCAGGAGGCGGCGATCTTCACGAACAACTTCTTCAACAACTCGTCGATCGCCGCGACGCCGATCGTGACGCCGTTCCTCTTCGGCGGCTTGAGTCCGTCGGTCTTCTCGAGCGCGCTCGCCAGTGCGGGCACCGTCGAGCAGTCGAGCGCTGTCGCGGATCAGATCGTGGCGGCGAACCAGAACTCGGCCATGGCCGCGAACCAGGCTTCGGGGACCCAGGCCTCGCAAGCGACCAGCGCGTTCAACTCGGCGGCGAACGAGAGTGCCGTCGCGTCGAACGACTTCGTGTCGAACACCACCGATACGCATCTGGCTCGTGCCGTGAACCAGACGAATACGGTGGCGACGACCGAGCAGCTCGCCGAGACCACCTCGCTCTCGGCCGACCAGATCAACAGCTCGTCGTTCGCGAACAACGCCCTCGCGCTCAATCAGGCGACCTCGGCGAACTCGGTCAACCAGTCGGCGAGCTCCTGGGCGCAGCAGAACACCTGGGCGTTCAGCGACCTCTCGAACCTCAACAGCAACCACTACATCCTGCAGGTCAACGTGAACGCCTTCAACGAACAGGCGGCGTTCCAAGTCTTCACCGGTCTCAACGACAACATCGTAGCCAACACCGTATTCAACCAATCGCTGCCGGGCTGCTTCTAAGCGCATAGGGGCAGTCCGAAACCACACCGTACGTGCAGAAGAGCCCATGGTGGGCTCCGGCAGGGGAGGTCGCGGGATTCGTCCCGCGGCCTCCCCGGTCGCTTATTTGGGACTCGACTCCCACGACGAGCATACGAAGCCGAAGGAGCCCGCCCTCGAGCGGGCTTTTCGCATTTGCTGGCCTGGCGAGATGCCGGATGGACCGCACGAGCCCACGCGTTCGTGTGCGCAATCGGAGGTGACTGGCGAATCGCTGCACGGTCGTGCACGTCCGCAAGCGGTCGGCGTGGCGGAGCGCGGTTTGCAAAACGGCCGGCCGGTCGGGCGCACTCAACGCGTCCGCTGGAGGCTCCCCATGTTCTCGAAGAAATGGATATCGGCTCTCTTCACGACACTCGCCCTGTTCGCTTACGGATGCTCGAGCTCCGATACGGGGACGGGTGAGGAATCGCTCACCGGCGCGAGCTCGCAGGAAGCGCTCATCGCTCCGTGTACGACACTCCCCCTCGTCACGGATGCCTTCCTCGGGTGTACCGCGTTCGACATCAGCGGCGCCGCGTTGATGAACGTCGCCGAGTCGGCCAGCTTCATGGCCGCGTCGTCCATCCAGGCCGACCTCGCTGCTCAGCTCAACACCGTCTTCGCGACGATGCAGGTCATCCCGAACATCGCCGCGAGCACCGTCACGATCACGTCGACGGCCGACGCCTTCCTCCCCTTCTTCGGCGCGGACATCATCCTCCCGCTCGGGGTCGACGGCTTCTTCACGGGCATCGTGCCCTTCACCGTCACCGGCTTCCCCGAGCTGGCGCTGAGCGTTTGGGGCCAGTTCCCCATCATCGACGGCACGCTCGCGACCATGCCGCTCACCGCGCTCAATCTCAGCGTCGGCTTGGGCAGCTCCTCGCTCGCGGCCTCGACCGCTGCGCTCAGCGCGAACATCGCCACCTCCAATGCTCTCCTCGCGACCACGTTCCCGCTCGGGTTCACCTGCAACGCGACCCTCCCGCTGACCTGCCCGGGTCTCGCCCCCACCGGCTTCGTCGCCCCCGCGCTCGCGACGCCGGTGCTCGCGGCGCCCATCGCGGTGCCGGGGCTCATCATCCCCTAAAAAGGCCGTTCGAACCGCCAAGGCGTGAAGGCGTCCGCTCGGTTACGAGTGACGACGCCCCGCCTTGGCGGGCTCGATCGTCGAAACGATCAGCGCTTGAAGAGCTTGCCCAAGAGCGCGTCCATCCTCCACTGCGCGCTCTGGCTGGGCGCCGACGGTGAGGCCGCACCGCCCTTGCTGTTCCGCATCTCGTAGAGCCGAAGCTCGCGCGCGGCGTCGATGTTCTTCGGATAGAGCTCGACGACCTTGCGGAAATCGGACATCGCCGCCTCGGTCCGGCCAATCCGCTTGAGCAGCGTGCCGCGGCAGAAGAGGGCACGCTCGCAAACGGCGTCCTTCGCGAGAGCGTCGTCGAGGAGCTTGAGCAGGTCCGCAAGCGGCGCGTTCGGATCCGACGCCCGCTTCTGCAGCTGGAGCGAGACCCAGAACGCGATGTAGTCGGCTTGCTCCGGATCGCCGTTCATCGCGCGCTCGGCGTGGAGCTCGGCCTGCTCCATGTCGCGCTTCTTCAGGAAGACCTGCGCGCGCTGGAACGCGTCCGCCGCGTCGAGGATTCGTTGGACCTCCTCGGCTTCTTCCGGCGTGCCTCCGCCGCCCTCGAGGACCTGGAGGTACTGCGCACGCTGCTCGGCGTTCGCCAGCGTCTCGAACGCTTGGTGGATTCGCGAGAAGACCTTGGCCGAGGCGTCGCGAACGTCGTTCAGCTCCGAAGGCAGCCGGTCGGGATGCCAGCGCTTCACGAGGCTGAAGTACGCGGCGCGGATCTCCTCCTCGGTGGCCTCGCGCGTGACGCCGAGAATCGTGAAGTAGTCCTCTTTGTCGATCTCCGCGGCGCGGCCGAGGATGGCGTCGCGTTGCGCTTTCAGCTCGTCCTGCGATCGGTTCGGCTCGCTGGGGCGCGACGACGGAGCGGGCGGGGCAGGCGGAGCGACCGGCCGCGGCTTACCGTCCACCGACATCAATCGCGTTTGCAGCTTCACGCGGCCGACGGCTGCTTGCCCACCCGCGGGACGCGGACGTGCGATGCGGACCGCGCGATAGAGCTCCGCCGGGTGATCCGCGCAGAGCGGGGGTAGCTGCTTCGGATTGCCGAAATCCAGATGACGGCTGATCGTGAGGGTGAAGACCACGAGCTTCGATGTCGTCTCCGAAGCGACGCCGGAGGCGATCAACTCGGGGATGAGCATGGCTTCGCCCTGCAGCCGATCGACCACCGCGAGCCCCTCCGCGTCGAAGCCGAAGCGCGCGAGGTCCGTGTCCGGGCGGAGTCGCAGCGGCGTCTTTCGCAGGCGATGCAGAACCGCGTCGATGTTTTCGAGGTTCGAAGACGTTCGCACCGCGAGCCAGAGCAGCCTCAGCGGATCGACCGGCAGCAGCTCCGGGCCTCCCCACTCCTCGAGCCGGTTCACCCCCGCGTAGAACGCGTACTGCGTCTCCGGAGGCAGACCGAAGAGGTACGTCATCTTTCGAACGACCTGCTCGCGCAGCCCTGCGAGGAGCCCTCCTCGATCGATGCGCCCCGTTCGCAGGAGCAACTCGCCGTGGAGGCCACCACCCGAGGCGGCGAGCGTGATCCTCGACGTCTCGAGGCCATCCTCGTCGAGGAGCCCGAGATCGACGAGCACCTCCCCGAGATAAGCGACTGGCTTGCCCGTGCGAACCTTCGCGACGGCTCCCTCCTCGACGTACACCGTGTGCTCGACGATGTCGTCGCCTTCGGTTGCACGTAAAACGAGCGAGCCGGTGAGCGCACGATCGGCGATGTAGACGATCAGCTGGGGGAAGGGAGTCTTCGCCAGGGAACCTGTGGCAGTCGGCGACATGCTCACGACGGTGCACGATAACAGAGACGAAGGCCGAGGTGCGACTTTCCAGCCCGTCTCGAGCATTCCTCGCAACGATCATTGCGGTGGCAGCGGACGGGGGCCTCGCTCGCGCGTGCTAGCTTCGCGGCCATGGCGCGTGCCCACCTGCTCGTCGTGGACGACGAGCCCTCGATTCTCACGACTTTGCAGAAGGCGCTCAGCTTGGAGGGCTATGCCGTCGATGTCGCCGGAGGTGTGCGCGTCGCCGAGGAGAAGCTCGCCAAGCGCAGCTACGAGCTCGTCCTACTCGACGTCGCGCTTCCCGATGGCGATGGTCTCTCGATTCTCGAGCGGATGCGCGAGTCCGGGAACGAGACGCCCGTCGTGATGATGAGCGGTCACGCGACCATCGATGCGGCCATCCGCGCCACTCGCCTCGGCGCGATGGACTTCCTCGAGAAGCCGCTGTCGACCGATCGCCTCTTCCTCGTCGTCGAGAACGTATTGCGCCTCGTCCGTGCCGAGGCCGAGACCAAGGCCCTTCGCGCGGCCGCCGGCTGGGCGAGCGATCTCATCGGCGAGAGCCGCGCGATGCAGCTGCTCCGCGAGCAGATCGCGCGGGCCGCGAGGGCGAACGCGAGCGTGCTCATCACCGGCGAGCGCGGCACGGGCAAGGAGCTCGTTGCGCGCGCCATCCACCAGGCCTCGCCTCGCGCGAAGGGGCCTCTCGAGAAGCTCAACTGCGCCGCCGTTCCCGGCGAGCTCATCGAGAGCGAGCTCTTCGGCCACGAAGCCCACGCCTTCACCGGCGCGACGAGGCAGCGTCGCGGCAAGTTCGAGCGAGCCTCCGGCGGCACGATCTTCCTCGACGAGGTCGGCGACATGCCGGTGCCCATGCAGGCCAAGCTCTTGCGCGTTCTGCAGGAGCGCGAGATCGAGCGCGTCGGCGGCAACGAGGTCATCAAGATCGACGTCCGCGTCGTCGCCGCCACCAATCGCGATCTGATCGAAGCGGCCGCAGCGGGAAGCTTCCGCCCCGACCTCTACGACCGGCTCAACGTCCTCCCGTTGCACATCCCGCCCCTGCGCGCGCGGCGCGAGGACGTTCCGTTGCTGGTCCAACATTTCCTCGCGCTCTTCTCGGTCGCGAACGATCGCCCGGGCATCCGCATCACCGACGACGCCATCGCCGAGCTCGTCGCCTACAGCTTCCCCGGCAACGTTCGCGAGCTTCGCAACATCATCGAGCGCCTCGTCATCCTCACCCCCGACGAGGTCATCTCGGCGCAAGACGTGAAGACCTGCCTCGGCGGCCCTTCGACGGCCAATTCCGCCGGGCTCTACCGACCGGGCGTGCCCTTCCGCGTTCTCGTCGAGGAGGCGGAGCGAGCGATCCTCGAGGGCGCCCTTGCCCATCACGGTGGCCAGATGGCCGCGACCGCTCGCGGTCTCGGGCTCGAGCGCAGCCACCTCTACAAGAAGTGCAAGGCGCTCGGCCTGCGGGCCTCCCGCAGCGAGGGCGACGACGGCGACGTCTGAACCAGCGTCCGCGATCGTTTTCCTCTCGCCTCACGTGGTGACGGGCGGGCGTTGGGCCGTCCGCTCCGTCACCGCGCCAGGCGCAAGGCTCAGACCGTATCCCGCCGCTTCAGGACGACGAGCATGGCCACGAGCGTCACGGCCGTCATCCCACCGAGCACCGCGAAGGGGATGCCGGCTTTGTCGAAGTTCGTGAAGCCCCACGCTCCGTTCAACGTATCGCTCGCGATCTGAGCCGTCGCGCACTGGAACTTGCCCCCCACGACGAAGTCGCTCGGGCTCGTCAGATCGGGTTTGTTCAAGTCGATGACCCACGCCGGATGGTTCGCGATCGCGAGCCGCTCCTGCGCGACGACGCCTTGGAAGCCCCAGCGCGCCGGGATGGCCATCATCAGCCACTTCAGCGTCGGGTTCGTCGTCATCGGCACCATCAACCCGCCCAAGACGACCTGCGGAATCAGCGCGATCGGCGTGAGCGCCATCGCCGCCTCGCTCGACGCGACCACGCTCGACAGCAGCAGGCCGACCGCCACCGCGTTCATCGACGTCACGATCATCACCGCGAGCTGATTCAGGAACGCGTCCGGCCCGCCGTTGAAGCCGAGGGCGAAGAAGACGATGCCGAGCAGCAGCGTGCACTGGATGACGCAGAACAGCGACAGCAGCAGGTACTTCGAGAAGACGTAGTTGAAGATGCCGAGGTTCACCATGCGCTCGCGCCGGTAGATCGCTCGCTCACTCACGATCTCGCGCGCGGCGTTCGAGGTTCCGAACCACACGGCCGCCACCACGAGGAAGAAGATCGCCGCCGTGTGATCCGGCGTCGCCTGCATCCCCGCGAGCACGTTCGTCCCATCGCCGCCGATCGTCCCCGCCTTGCGTTGCAGCTCCTGGAGCGCGCCCATGCACCAGTAGGGGATCGCGTCCTTCTGCCCGCCGAAGACGAGCGCCAAGAGCGCACCGATGATCGGCGCCTGCAGCAGCATGATCGCCGTGCCGCCCACGTCGCGCAGCTTCACCTTCGCGTAACGCGACAAGAGCAAGCCGAGCTGCCCCTTCGGCTTCCCGCCTCGCGAGGGCACACCGCGCGTCGTCGCCTCCGTGCCGACCGCCCGCCGACCCGAATACATCTTCTGGAAGGTCGGGTTGCGGTTGTCGAAGAACTCGCGCTGCCATTCCTTCGCCGCCGCATGTCGCGCCTGCGCACGCTGCGCGTTCGGATCGCGTGCCCTCAGCGCGTCCAGGATCGGCTTCTCGCGCTGGTTCAACATGTCGAACATGTCGCGCGGGTTGTCGATCGCCGGCTTGCCGTGCCTCTCGTTCCACGACCCGAAGAAGCGATACGCATCGGGCGAGGTCGGCCCGTAGAACATCGGAACGCCGCCGTAGCCGAGCACGAGCGCGAGATTGAACTTCTCGAACTCGTCCTTCGCCGGCTGGTGGATCGTCATGATGATCGTCTTGCCGGTCTTCTTCGCGAGGTCCGACAAGAGCGTGATCAGCGCGGTCGTGTCGTCGGCGGCGAGGCCCGAGGTCGGCTCGTCGAGGAAGAGGATGACCGGGTCGGTGACGAGCTCCATCGCGATGTTCACGCGCTTGCGCTGACCACCGCTGAGGATCTTCTTCTCCGGCTTTCCGATTTGCAGATTGCGGACTTGCTCGAGACCGAGCTGCGCGAGCGTCGCATCGACGCGCCTATCGATTTCCTCGTCCGTGTAGTCCGGCGGCAGGCGGAAGCGCGCCGAGTAGCGCACCGCCTCGAAGACGGTCAGCTCCGGGTGGACGATGTCGTCCTGCGGCACGTAGCCAATCGAGCCGCGGAGCGCGTCGTAGATGAGGTAGAGGTCCTCGCCGTTGATGCGAACCTGCCCGCTCGTCGGCGGCAGATAGCCGTTGAGCGCGAGCAGCAGCGTCGTCTTGCCCGCGCCCGAGGGGCCCATCAGCGCGATCATGTCGCCGGGCAAGGCCTTGAACGACACGTGGTCGAGCAAGACCTTCATCTCGGCGGGGTTGTCGCGATCGGGGACCTCCAAGAAGAGATCCCAGGCCTCGATCTCGTAGAGAGGACGGCCGGCCCACTGGCTCTCGTCGCTCTCGATGACGATCTCGGCGCCGCCCGCCTCGCCCGTCATCTGGATGAGCAGCGGCATCGGGCCGACGTAGACCTTCTCGCCGTTCTGAACGGGAACCTTCTGGCCCGGCGGGATGCGCTTGCCGCGGACGAAGGTGCCGTTCGCGCTGCCGCGATCCTCGAGGAAGAGCTGCGGGCCCTGTTTGACGAGGACCGCGTGCTTGCTCGAGACCTGCGCGTGGGGGACGACGATGTCGTTGTCGGGGGTACGGCCAATCGTCTTGACCGCCGGGCCTTGCGAGAAGTCGAGCTGGCCGACGACGGTGCGCGGCCTCTTCGACGAGCCACCGGGCGGCGAAGCAGGCGCCGCGGGAGGAGCGGCAGGTGGGGCCGCCGGAGCCGCGGGCGAGTCCGCGATCGCCGATTGCGCCTGCACCGGGTTGTGTCCGGCGAAGGCGGAAGCGAGCTGGAAGAGGAGGCCGGCC
>Ga0182745_1003996_pt1 | contig 12437 bp, 8 predicted proteins | sample eDN3rd30CKraftBY_FD_128523 | JGI IMG/M metagenome (GOLD analysis project Ga0182745, IMG submission 128523) | Enriched backyard soil microbial communities from Emeryville, California, USA - eDNA 3rd pass 30_C Kraft BY (version 2) (version 2) | ecosystem: Environmental > Terrestrial > Soil >...
CCCGGCGGCTTTAGAGAATCGGATACAGGCGGACATCATGCAGAAGCTCGACGGACAGTTGATCACCGTATTCGGCGGCAGCGGCTTCCTCGGCCGCTATGTCGTGCAGCGGTTGCTCGCGCGCGGCGCGCGGGTGCGCGTCGCCGAGCGCGAGCCGCGCAAGGCGCTGTTCCTCAAGCCGCTCGGCGGGCTCGGCCAGACGCAGTTCGTCGCCGCCGACGTTCGCGATGCCGCCAGCGTAGCGCGCGCCGTCCAGGGCAGCGATGCGGTGATCAACCTCGCGGGCAGCTTCGACGACATGAAGGCGGTGCAGGCCGATGGCGCCGGGCATGTCGCCGCCGCGGCGAAGGCGGCGGGCGTCCGCGCGCTCGTTCACGTCTCGACGATCGGCGCCGACCCCGAAGGCGCGTCGGCCTATGCGCGCAGCAAGGGCGCGGGCGAAGCAGCCGTGCACGCCGCTTTCCCTGCGGCAGCGATTCTGCGTCCGTCGATCCTGTTCGGCCGCGAGGATCATTTCATCAACCGCTTCGCGGCCCTGATGCGCCTGTCGCCGGTCGTCCCGGTGATCGCGCCGCAGACGAAGCTCCAGCCCGTCTATGTCGGCGACGTCGCCGATGCGGTCGTCGCCGCGCTCGGCGATGCCGCCGCAGGCCGGATGTTCGAGCTTGGCGGACCGCAAGTGCTGACGATGGCGGCGCTCCAGCATTGGGTCGCCGCGGCGACGAGGCGCAAGCGGCTGTTCGTCGAGCTTCCCGACGCGGTGTCGGGCGCGATCGCGACCGCTTTCGGCTGGGCGCCGGGCGCGCCGATCACCAAGGATCAGTGGCTGATGCTCCAGCGCGATAATGTCGTCGCGGAGGGCGCCGCAGGGCTCGGTTCGTTCGGCATCGTCCCGACCTCACTCGACGCGGTCGCCGACGGCTGGCTGGTCCAGTATCGCCGCCACGGGCGCTTCGCGCAGACTGCCTGACAGCCGCCCGCATCAAATCGCCGCTGGCAAAATCGCCCTGCCCCCCGTAGGTCTGGCGATGGACAGGGGCGTCCGGCGAAGGTCGGGCGCCCTTCGCATCGTTGCAATCTTGATATGGGAATCCCATGAGCATCTGGCTGACCGCGATCATCCTCGGCATCGTCGAGGGGCTGACCGAATTTCTTCCCGTCTCGTCGACCGGACACCTGATCCTCGCGACCGAACTGCTCGGCTATGACGCGTCGAAATGGGCGGTGTTCAACATCGCGATCCAGCCGGGCGCGATCCTGGCGATCGTCGTCCTTTACCGGCATCTCTTCTGGGACATGGCGATCGGCTTCTTCCGGCGCGACCCGCAAGCGATCGCCTTCGTACGCAATCTGCTGCTCGCCTTCATCCCCGCGGTCGTGCTCGGGCTCGCCTTCGGCGATCAGATCGAGGCGCTGCTGGAGAATGCGACCGTCGTCGCCTGGGCGCTGATCATCGGCGGCATCGGCATATTGCTCGTCGAGCGCTTCGCGAAGCCGCGGGAAAGCGGCGGGGTCGCGGCGCTGTCGGTGCGCCAGTCGGTCATCGTCGGCATCGTCCAGTGCCTCGCGATGGTCCCCGGCGTCAGCCGCTCGGGCGCGACGATCATGGGCGCGATGGCGCTGGGCGTCGACCGCAAGACCGCCGCCGAATTCAGCTTCTTCCTCGCGCTGCCCACGCTGACCGGCGCGACCGTGCTCCAGCTTGCCAAGCATCACGACGCGATCACCCGGAACGACATCGGGCTGATCGCGGTCGGCGCGCTGGTGTCGTTCGTCGTCGCCTGGGCGGTGATCAAGGCGTTTCTGGCAGTCGTCACCCGCTATGGCTTCGGCCCCTTCGCCTGGTATCGAATCATCGTCGGGGTAGCGGCGCTGGCGTGGCTCGCCGCCAGATAGGGCCGAAACGGTACCAATAAGCGAAAGATTATTACGCAGCGCCGCTGTTAGCATGATTCGATTACGGAATTTAGGACAGTGAAACTGTCCTGATTGCAATTTTGCTCGTGACAGGCGATTTCGCGCCATGCCATCGCCCCTTCCAACGAAGGGGATACTGCATGGCTTCCGAACGCATGCTCCAATTTGTGGGGCGTGACCAATCCTATCCGGACAAGCGCTCGCCCGAGGAGCGCGCGCGCGATTTCCGCGAGATCGCCGAGCGCTACGCGGCGCCTGACGCCGATGCGCAGGCGTCGCGCTGCTCGCAATGCGGCGTGCCTTATTGCTCGGTGCATTGCCCGCTGCACAATCATATCCCCGACTGGCTACGCCTGACCGCCGAAGGGCGGCTGCGCGAGGCCTATGAGCTCAGCAACGCGACCTCGACCATGCCCGAGATTTGCGGCCGCATCTGCCCGCAGGATCGCCTGTGCGAAGGCAATTGCGTGATCGAATTTTCGGGCCATGGCGCGGTGACGATCGGCAGCGTCGAGAAATATATCACCGACACCGCCTGGACCGAAGGCTGGGTCGAGCCGATCCGGGCGGGCAAGCCGACCGGCCAGTCGGTCGGCATCATCGGCGCGGGCCCCGCGGGGCTGACCGCCGCCGAATATCTCCGCGTCCAGGGGCATGAGGTGCATGTCTACGATCGGCACGACCGCGCCGGCGGGCTACTCACCTATGGCATCCCGGGCTTCAAGCTGGAGAAGGAAGTGGTCATGCGCCGCATCGAGCGGCTGGAGGAAAGCGGCATCCGCTTTCACCTCGGCTTCGCGGTCGGCGAGGATGCGACGCTCGACCAGCTGCGCGCGAAGCATGACGCGATCCTGATCGCGACCGGCGTCTACAAGGCGCGCGAGATCAACGTGCCGGGCAGCAGCGCCGAAGGCGTGATCGCCGCGCTCGACTATCTGATCGCCTCGAACCGCAAGAGCTTCGGCGACGATGTTCCCGCCTTCGACGACGGCCGCCTCGACGCGAAGGACAAGCATGTCGTCGTGATCGGCGGCGGCGACACCGCGATGGACTGCGTCCGCACCGCGGTGCGTCAGGGCGCAAAGTCGGTGAAATGCCTCTATCGCCGCGACCGCGAGAATATGCCGGGCTCGCAGCGCGAGGTCGCCAATGCCGAAGAGGAAGGCGTCGAATTCGTCTGGCTGTCGGCCCCCGAAAGCTTCACCGCCGACAAGCATGTGAAACAGGTGGCGGCGCAGGGGATGCGCCTCGGCGCCCCCGACGCGAGCGGCCGCCGCAGCCCCGAACCCGATCCGGGCCGCAGCTTCGACCTGCCCGCCGACATGGTGATCAAGGCGCTCGGCTTCGATCCCGAGGAACTGCCGCACCTGTTCGGCTCGCCCGACCTGTCCATCACGCGCTGGGGCACGCTGCGCGTCGATCACCAGACGATGATGACCAGCCTGCCCGGCGTCTTTGCGGCAGGCGACATCGTGCGCGGCGCCAGCCTGGTCGTCTGGGGCATCCGCGACGGCCGCGATGTCAGCGACCAGATGGCAAAGTGGTTGAAAGCGAAAGCGAAAAGCGAAAAGAAGGCAGCATGACCAACAGGGAAAGGATCATGCTTATGTCCGGATGGAAGAGTATCTTGTTCGGTGCCGCGCTTGTCATGTCGCCCGTATCGGCGCACGCTCAGGATCAAGGCGTCGCGCCGGCAGCGGAGCCGGCCGCCGATCGGCTGGCCGCCGCCACGCAATTGATGGATCTCATCCTGCCCGCCGCGCAGCGCGACGCGATGGTGGAACAGATGATGAAAGCCATCATGACGGCCGTAACCGCCAGCCTTAAGGACCAGCCCGCGTTCGCCGCGGCCATGCAGAACCCGAAAGTCGAAACCGTCTTCAACCGCTTTATCGATCGGCAGCGCCAGCAGACGGCAGAGCAATTGAAAGCCGGAATGCCGGGAATGCTGACGGCGATGTCCCGGGCCTATGCGCGACGCTTCACGGTGCCCCAACTCGCGGAAATGCATAGCTTCTTCAGCACTCCGACTGGCCGGGCATATGTCAGGGAATCATACGGAATCCTGTCCGATCCCGACATTGCCACCTGGCAGCGCGACCTGATGGCAAAGGGTTTCGCGCGGTTGCCGGAAGAGATGAAGGCTCTTCAACAGGACCTGGAAGGCGTTCTGGGCAAGCCGCTTGCAGAGTCGAAATCATGAGCAGCGAGCAGGAAGGAAAAAAGCGAATGACGACAATGTTCAAATCGATCCTGCTCGCCGGCGCGATGGCGTTTGCGCCCGCGCAGGCTTTCGCCGCGCCCGATGAAGCCCCCGAGGCCGAAATCGTCGCCGCTCCCGCCGTCGAAGGCGATGAAGGTCACGGCATGAACGACGAGGCCATGGCCGCCGACGCCAAGGCGAAGATGCAGAAGGAGATCGATGCGGCGGTCGCGATGATCGAAAAGATCTTCGGCACCGACAAGCTGCCGCCGGTCGCCCCGGCGCAGCTCGCGCTCGCACGGCAGACGACGACCGCGCTGATCCCGGCGGGCAGCCTCGAAAAGATGCTCGACAATCTCTATGGCAAGCTTTTCAAGGGTTTGATGGACGAATTTGGCGGCATGTCCGACATCTCGCTGTCGATCAAGACCGGCGTCGAAAGCGACAAGATCGCCGCGCTCGACGACAAGACCAAGGCCGCGGTCGCCGATATGTTCGATCCCTATCGCCAGCAGCGCGAAGACCAGATCACCAATATCATCAAGCCGCAGATCAGCGAAGCGCTGCACGACCTGGAAGCGCCGATGCGCGACGGCATGGCGCACGCCTATGCGCGAAAGTTCAGCAGCGACCAGCTCACCCAGATGAACAGCTTCTTCGCCACCCCCGCGGGCACCGCCTTCGCATCCGAATGGATGGCGTTGCAGGCCGATCCCGAAGTCATGCTGGCGATGATCAAGGCGGTGCCGCCGCTGGTGAACAAGTTCATCGACCGGGGGCCCGAGATCGAGGGTCAGTTCAAGGATCTGCCCAAGGAAAAGCAGCTCGCCAACCTCAGCGACGCCGAACTCGCGAAGCTCGCCAAGCTGATGAAGGTCAGCGTCAAGGAGCTGAAGGAACATCGCGACCAATGGGACGCCCCGGTCGAGGAAACAACCGAAGCCACCGAAGCGGCCGATGCGGCCGACGCCGCCGCGGCCGATGCCGATGCGGCGGCGGATGCGGCGCAGGCCGCGGCCGATGCCGCCGAAGCGACGGTCGACGACCCCGCCTACGACCGCGACAATTGGTCGGAGGCTGACCGCCAGCGCGTCGAGCAGCTCGAGGAAGCGGCGAGCGCCGCCTCGTCGGCCGTCTATGACGCCGAGGAACAGGCCGTCGCCAACGCCCGCAAGAAGACGCCATCCACTTAAATCACGGCCACGGCCGGCAGGAAACCGACATGACCCATTACCCCACCCCCGATCACGCGCGGCTCGCCGAAAGCGGCATGTATCGCCCCGACCTCGAATCCGATGCCTGCGGCGTCGGGCTCGTCGCGGCGACCGACGGCAAGCCGTCGCGCCGCGTCGTCGAGGCGGCGATCGAGGCGCTGCGTGCCGTCTGGCACCGCGGCGCAGTCGACGCCGACGGCAAGACCGGCGACGGGGCGGGAATCCATGTCGACCTGCCGGTCCGCTTCTTCGACGATGCGATCGCGGCATCGGGACACAAGGTGCGCCCGAACCGCCTCGCCGTCGGCATGGTCTTCCTGCCGCGCACCGACCTCGGCGCGCAGGAGGAATGCCGCACGATCGTCGAGGCCGAGATCATCGACGCGGGCTTCACCATCTATGGCTGGCGCCAGGTGCCGGTCGACGTGTCGGTGATCGGCGACAAGGCGCAGCAGACGCGGCCCGAGATCGAGCAGATCATGATCGCCGGGCCGCTGCCCGACGAACAGTCGGTCGCCGAGTTCGAAAAGCAGCTCTATCTCGTCCGCCGCCGCATCGAGAAAAAGGTGATCGCCGCGCAGATCCACGATTTCTATGTCTGCAGCCTGTCGGCGCGCTCGATCATCTACAAGGGGCTGTTCCTCGCCGAGAGCTTGGCCGATTTCTACCCCGACCTCACGAACAAGCTGTTCGAGAGCCGGGTCGCGATCTTTCACCAGCGCTATTCGACCAACACCTTCCCGCAATGGTGGCTCGCCCAGCCCTTCCGCTGCCTCGCCCATAATGGCGAGATCAACACGATCCGCGGCAACAAGAACTGGATGAAGAGCCACGAGATCAAGATGGCGAGCCTCGCCTTCGGCGAGCATTCGGAGGACATCAAGCCGGTGATCCCGGCGGGCGCGTCGGACACCGCAGCGCTCGACGCGGCGTTCGAGACCTTGTGCCGCGCCGGCCGCGACGCGCCGACCGCCAAGCTGATCCTCGTCCCCGAAGCCTGGGGTCACGACGACGACATCCCCGACGCGCATAAGGCTATGTATAGCTATCTCGCCAGCGTGATGGAGGCATGGGACGGCCCCGCCGCGCTCGCGATGACCGACGGCCGCTGGGCGGTCGCGGGGATGGACCGCAACGCGCTCCGCCCGCTGCGCTACACGCTGACCGCCGACAATCTGCTCGTCGTCGGCTCCGAAAGCGGCATGGTGCTGCTGCCCGAGGCGAGCATCCGCAAGAAAGGCCGCCTCGGCCCCGGCCAGATGATCGCGGTCGACCTTGACGAGGGCACGCTCTACGAAGACCGCGCGATCAAGGACAAGATCGCCGGCGACGCCGACTATGCCGCGCGCGTCAAGGGCTTCCGCACCATGGCCGACCTGCCCAAGGGCGGCAAGGCGACGCTCGAGCCGTGGGACCGCGCCGAACTGCTGCGCCGCCAGGTCGCGGCGGGGCTCACCATGGAGGATATGGAGCTCATCCTGTCGCCGATGGTCGAGGATGCGAAGGAAGCGATCGGGTCGATGGGCGACGACACCCCGCTCGCGGTCATCTCCGACAAGCCGCGCCACGTCGCGCAATTCTTTCGCCAGAATTTCAGCCAGGTCACCAATCCGCCGATCGACAGTCTGCGCGAGCGGCATGTGATGAGCCTCAACACGCGCTTCTCCAACCTCGGCAACATCCTCGACGAAAAGGGGCAGAGCGCGCACGTCCTCGTGATCGACTCGCCTGTGCTCGTCGGCGACGACTGGGATCGGCTGCGCGCCTATTTCGGCGATGCCGTCGCCGATATCGACTGCACCTTCGCCGCGGGCAGCGACGCGTCGGCGCTCCGCGAAGCGATCGCGCGCATCCGCCGCGAGGCCGAGGATGCGGTGCGCGCCGGGCGCAGCGAATTATTCCTGTCCGATCAGAAGATCGGCGAAGACCGCGTCGGGGTCGCGATGGTGCTCGCCGCCGCCGCCGTCCACACCCACCTCGTCCGCAAGGGCCTGCGCAGCTATGCCTCGATCAACGTCCGCTCGGCCGAGGTGCTCGACACCCACGCCTTCGCGGTGTTGATCGGCGTCGGCGCGACGACCGTCCACGCCTATCTCGCCGAAGCCGCGATCGCCGACCGCCACGCGCGCGGCCTGTTCGGCGGCGACCTGTCGCTGGGCGATTGCCATCTGCGCTATCGCAAGGCGATCGACGACGGCCTGCTCAAGATCATGGCGAAGATGGGGATCGCGGTGGTCTCCTCCTATCGCGGCGGCTATAATTTCGAGGCGGTCGGTCTGTCGCGTGCGCTCGTCAACGACCTCTTCCCCGGCATGCCCGCGAAGATTTCGGGCGAGGGCTATCAGTCATTGTTCATCAACGCGACCGAGAAGCATGAGGCCGCATTCGACGCCCGCGTCACCACCCTGCCCGTCGGCGGCTTCTACCGCCACCGCGCGGGCGGCGAGGCGCACGCCTATTCGGCGCAACTCATGCACCTTCTCCAGACCGCGGTCGCGACCGACAGCTATTCGACCTATCTCCAGTTCGCGCGCGGCGTCGCCGACCTGCCGCCGGTCTATCTGCGCGATCTGATGGAGTTCAACTTCCCGGCGCAGGGCGTCGCGCTCGACAGCGTCGAGGCGATCACCGAGATCCGCAAGCGCTTCGTCACCCCCGGCATGTCGCTGGGCGCGCTATCGCCCGAGGCGCACGAGACGCTGGCGATCGCGATGAACCGCATCGGCGCCAAGGCGGTGTCGGGCGAAGGCGGCGAGGCGAGCGAGCGCTACCACCCCTATGCCAACGGCGACAACGCCAACAGCAATATCAAGCAGATCGCAAGCGGCCGCTTCGGCGTCACCGCCGAATATCTCGGCGCGTGCGACGAGATCGAAATCAAGGTCGCGCAGGGCGCCAAGCCCGGCGAGGGCGGTCAGCTTCCGGGCTTCAAGGTCACCGAATTCATCGCGCGCCTGCGTCACTCGACCCCGGGCGTGATGCTGATCTCGCCCCCGCCACATCACGACATCTATTCGATCGAGGATCTGGCGCAGCTCATCTACGACCTCAAGCAGATCAACCCGAAGGCGCGCGTCTGCGTCAAGCTCGTCAGCTCGGCGGGGATCGGCACCGTCGCGGCGGGCGTCGCCAAGGCGCATGCCGACGTCATCCTCGTCTCGGGCAACACCGGCGGCACCGGCGCTTCGCCCCAGACCAGCATCAAATATGCCGGCACACCGTGGGAAATGGGCCTGTCCGAAGTCAATCAGGTACTGACCCTCAATGGCCTCCGCCACCGCATCCGCCTCCGCACCGACGGCGGGCTCAAGACCGGCCGCGACATCGTCATCGCCGCCATTTTAGGCGCCGAGGAATATGGCATCGGCACGCTCAGCCTCGTCGCCATGGGCTGCATCATGGTGCGCCAGTGCCACAGCAACACCTGCCCGGTCGGCATCTGCACCCAGGACGAGAAACTGCGCGCGAAGTTCGCCGGCAGCCCCGAGAAAGTCATCAACCTGATGACTTTCATCGCCGAGGAAGTGCGTGAAATCCTCGCCAAGCTCGGCTGCCGCAGCCTCGACGAGGTGATCGGCCGCACCGAACTGCTGCGCCAGGTCAGCCGCGGCGCCGAGCATCTCGACGATCTCGACCTCAACCCGATCCTCGCCAAGGTCGACGCCCCCGACGATCAGCGCCGCTCGCAGGGGCCGAATTTCCGCAACCCGGTGCCCGACAGCCTCGACGCGCAGATATTGAACGATGCGAAGCCGCTGTTCGAGCGCGGCGAGCGGATGCAGCTTACCTACAACGTCCGCAACACCCACCGCGCCGTCGGCACCCGCCTGTCGGCCGAGGTCACCGCGCGCTTCGGGATGAACGGGCTCGCCGACGATCATGTGCAGGTGCGGCTGCGCGGCACCGCGGGCCAATCGCTCGGCGCTTTCCTGTGCAGCGGCATCACCTTGGAAGTGTTCGGCGACGCCAACGATTATGTCGGCAAGGGCCTGTCGGGCGGCCGCATCATCGTGCGCCCGACCGTGTCGAGCCCGCTGGTCAGCCAGCACAACAGCATCGTCGGCAACACCGTCCTCTATGGAGCGACCGCGGGCACCCTGCTCGCGGCGGGTCAGGCGGGCGAGCGCTTCGCGGTCCGCAACTCGGGCGCGAAGGTCGTGGTCGAGGGCTGCGGCGCCAACGGCTGCGAATATATGACCGGCGGCACCGCGGTGATCCTCGGCCCCGTGGGATCGAATTTCGGCGCCGGCATGACCGGCGGCATGGCCTTCATCCTCGACACCGACGCCAGCTTCGAACGCCGCGCCAACGGCGAATCGATCGTCTGGCAGCGCCTCGCCAGCAGCCACTGGGAAACGTTGCTCAAGGATATGGTCGCCGATCATGCGCACGCCACCGGCAGCAAATGGTCGGCCGAAATCCTCGCCGATTGGGACCGCTGGCGCGATCAATTCTGGCAGGTCTGCCCGAAGGAAATGCTGAGCCGGATCGCGCATCCGCTGACCGATGAGGCGATGGAGGTCGTCGCCGCGGAATAGGCCGCCCCCCTACGCATCAATCCCCTTGCCAGCGAAGCGGGCGCCGTCATTAACATGTTGGCGACGCATCGCTCCTATGCGCGAAAAAAGGACCGGAAAGAAGGGGTTGGGGTGGAACGGGGACAATCGCTTTATCTGGACGCTCTGCGTCTGATCGCCGCGCTGGAGGTCGCCGCCTTCCATCTGGGCGGCCTGCCGGGCAGCGGCGTGCCCGAAGGCTGGTGGAACGCGTTCGGGCACGAGGCGGTGGTCATCTTTTTCGTCCTATCGGGTTTCGTGATCCGCCACGCCGCGGGCAAGAACGACCCGACGCTGCGGCTGTTCGCGATCAGCCGCATCTCGCGCGTCTGGTCAGTGGCGATCCCGGCGCTGCTGCTGACCTGGCTGTTCGATTCGATCGGTCACCGGATCGATCTTGCCCCCTATGAGGGGCTCGTCACCGACAGCCCCGCGGCGCTGCGTGTGGCGATCGGCGCGGCGATGCTCAACGAATCCTGGGTGTCGGTCCAGATGCTGTCGAACACGCCCTATTGGTCGATCGCCTATGAAGTCTTCTATTACGCGCTGTTCGCCGCGCTCTTCTATCTGAAGGGGCGCTGGCGCTGGCTGATCCTCGTGCCGGCGCTGATCGCGGGGCCGAAGATAATGCTGCTGTTCCCGATCTGGCTGATAGGATGGGCGGCCTATAGCGAGCGCTGGTCGGCGCGCTGGCCGCGCTGGCTGGTGTGGGCGGCGTTCTGTCAGCCGGTCCTGTGCCTGCTGCTCTATTCGCAATTCGGGCTCATGGGATTGACGGGCGGTTGGCTGGAAGGCTGGCTTGGCCACGATCTCTGGCGCAATGGCCTTGCCTGGTCGCGCTACGTCATCAGCGACAGCCTGCTCGGCCTCAGCATCGCGGTGAACCTGATCGCGGCCAAGCATCTCGGCCCCGAACTCGCGATCGTGCTGAACGGGGCGGCGAAGCCGATCCGCTGGCTGACGGGACGGTCCTTCACCCTCTATCTGTTGCATCAGCCGACGATGTTGCTGATGATCGCCTTGTCCGGGGCCTTGCTGCCCCCGATATGGCGCACGCCTTTTATCGTGATGGGAGCGACGATCGTGATTCTGGCCGTGGCCGAAGTGACCGAAGGACAGCGCCACCGCCTGCGCGCCGGGCTGGAACGCCTATGGCGATAACGCCCCCCCTGTCCCCGCCCGAACCCGCAGGCTGGATCGACGCCCGCTTCGGCACCGCGCGCGGTCTCATGCGGCTGATGCTCTCCTATGGCGAAACAGCGCTGCGGCTGGCTTCGGTCCGCGCGCCCGAGGCGGCGGATGTGCGGCGGCTCGTCTTCGTCTGCCACGGCAATATCTGCCGCAGCGCCTTCGCGGACGTCGCGGCGGCCGAGGTCGGCCTCGCCACCGCATCCTTCGGTCTTTCCGCCTCGCACGGCGCCCCGGCGCACCCGCCGGTCGTCGCGCTGGCGCGAGACATGGGCGTCGATCTAAGCCGGCACCGCGCCACGGAGCGCGAGGCCTATCAGCCGCAGCCGGGCGACCTGTTGCTCGCGATGGAGGCGCGCCAGCTTCGCCGGATCGCCGCCGACGCGCGGCTCGCGCACCTGCCGCGCACGTTGCTCGGCCTCTACACACGCCCGGTCCTGCCGCACCTGCACGACCCCTATCGGCTGAACGATCCCTATACGCGCGTCTGCCTTCAGCGGATCGCCAGCGCGATCCCCGAACTCAGCTCCCGCTTCCCAAAAGCCGCGCGATGATTCCGGCCAGATCGGCCAGCGTCGGCATCGGATCGGAGAGTTTCGCGACATAATAGCCGGTGTCGAACCGGAAGAAATCGCCCGCATAGGTTGCCATTTCGCGCAGTTTTTCGCCCGCCGACAAATCTCTGGCCCGCAGTTGACCGAACAGTCGCTTGGTATCGGGCAGCACATAGCGGGCGCGATGGTCGCGATATCCCGACGCCAATTGGCCCGCAACGCCGTCCACGAGGCGGCGATAGAGGGCAAAGGCGAAATGCGCGCCGCTCTGGCTCGCAAGCGGCAGGCTGCCCCACAATCGCCCGTTGACCTCCATCAGCCAATAGCGGCCGCTCGCCACGTCGTGGCGATATTCGACCATCGCGGGCCCTTCCCACCCGATCGCGCGCAGCAAGGCCTCCGATTTTTCCATCTGCGCGCGGTGATCGGACAGCGGCACCGACCGACATAGGGTCGATATGCCCCCGCTCGCGGGATATTCGCGCAGCCGCTCATGCTGAAAGCGCAGCGTCGCCCGGCCGCCCTCCATCATCAGCATCTGGCCGAAGCCATAGCCCTGGCACCAGCTCTGGACGAGCGGATAGATGCCGAGCGGGTCGTAGCGCCGCAGGATCGCGACCAGCGCCTCGGCGCCATCGGCTCGCTCGGCCTTCTCGAAGGCAATGCCGGCCGCCTCCAGCCGCGCCCACATCGCGGGCGGATCGCTCCATTTCAGGACCACCGGATAGGCGATATCCGCCGCCTTCGCCGCGAAATCCTGACCGGCCAGCGGTTGCCAGGTGTCGGGAACCTCGATTCCCGTCTC
>Ga0182745_1003997_pt1 | contig 12434 bp, 11 predicted proteins | sample eDN3rd30CKraftBY_FD_128523 | JGI IMG/M metagenome (GOLD analysis project Ga0182745, IMG submission 128523) | Enriched backyard soil microbial communities from Emeryville, California, USA - eDNA 3rd pass 30_C Kraft BY (version 2) (version 2) | ecosystem: Environmental > Terrestrial > Soil >...
GTCAATCTTGTGGCGGACTTGCCTCGCGGCATTCAGTCTTTCATCAAGTGAAACCTCTTCGACGCGGGCACATGAGAGACCAAACTGGTCTAGGAGAGACGAAGCACCAGGCACAGGGGGGGCAGATCATTTCACTTTGGCGGAAATTGGGGGAGTGTTTCCAGGGGTGAGTGCCCGGATTCTCAGGGACTTGATCTTCAGCGTCCGAGGACCATAACGGGTCTCATAAACACCGATCACCAGACGTCCCGGGTGATAAGATTCCACGGGCAAACCATCGATGACCTGAAATTTTCCGACCCTCAGCGAAATGGCCTGCTCCTGCACGCTGAGTTGAAAAGGTTGCTGTCCTTTCCAGTCAAATTTCTCCAATTCCAGCGTCCGGCCTTCAATGGCTTTGCCACCTCGAAATTCGGTCAGGAACCACGGGCTGCCGCTGTCTTTCAGAAGAACATTGTGCAGTGCATAGCCATGGCCTTCGTCCCATCCCAGTAACCAGAAGCTTCCTCCCAGTCCGGACTGTTCGATGATCCCTTCCAGTTCAAAATCTCCCGCCCAGGCCAGTTGCAATGCGGCGTTGTTTCCATCGGTCACGCCGACCGCTCCGTTGACCAGTCCCCAATGACCATCCGCTGCAAAATTCCCGAGGATAAAAGGGTGAGAGGGGCGCGGTCCGGTCAGTTGAAGTTCATCCAGAGGAATCAGCTTGGACTTTTTCGGCAAGTGGGTGATGGCGGGGACGCCGCGCACCGGCAGACATAACGTCACCGGCTTTGGTCCGGCAACGATACCCATAAAATCATCGGGTTGTGCCAGTGCAATGCCGGGTATCATGCAAAGCAATATCGCAACGAAAGAATGAGCTGCCCGCTTCATTTTTTTCGCTCCTTATTCGGCGCCGATTGTCGTGGATCCCTCCGCCTTCAACGGCGTGTACTACACAGGGCATGCGTTACAGATTGTCGGTAATTCCTGCGGAGTGATACCTGCTTTCATTCTGACTCGTGCCCTCGTGACAGAGCGGTCGTCTCTAGACCAGTTTGGTCTCTCCTGTGCCCGCGTCGAAAAGATTTCACTTGATGAAAGACTGAATGCCGCGAGGCAAGCCCACAACAAGATTGACAAAAACGTTCTGGAATTCGATTTCCACCGGTTTCGGCCATTGTGAGGCTGATCACATCTCTGCAATCAGCTTCCGTAACCTGTCGAGATGTTCCGGGATTGTTTTTCTCGGGTCTTCTTGTTCTTCGTATTCCAAGGCCAGATAACCGCGATAGCCCGCCTGCTGGAGTATCTTAATGATGCGTTTGTAATCTGCCGGTTGTTTTCCTTTTCCATGAGGGGAAACGCTCACTTTGATTTGTGCATTCACAGCATAAGGAGCGATTTTTTCAAGATCGGCATAGGGATCTTCGGTATGGAAATTTCCACTATCGAAATTGACTCCAAACCAGGGTGAAGGCTGGACCCGTTTGACCAGTTCCAGCAACTGTTCGGACGTGGAAGTGATGCCGCCATGATTTTCCAGCGCGAGCAGCACCCCTTTTTTCTCCGCGTAACGAAGAGATTCTTCAATCCCTTGCACACACAGGTCCATGGCCTCCGTCGATAACTGGTTTTTACCGGCCGTACCTGCAAAAATCCGAATCACCGGCGCGCCCATCTCGGCAGCATAATCAATCCACTGCCGGCACAGATGGAGCTGTGCATCTCGAGCTGTCCCGGGAGCCAGACAGAAATTGTTGCCAATTGCTGTTCCTGAAATTCCCAACCCCAGCCGAAAGGCATACTCTTTAATTTTCAGAAGCTGGTTGCTGGCGAGAGGATTGGGGAAGTAGTAGCTCGTCAGCTCTGTTCCATCAAGATTCTGTTCCGCGCAGAAATCCATGAAATCGAACAGGGTCATGGTTCCGGGCTTGCCGCTGGGCGTGGGCCAGCCGCGTGATAATTGATTTCGAAAAGAATAGGCCGCCAGAGACAACTTGAAGAACGCCTGGCCGGTCCGTTGGATGGGCTCGGCAGCAAGTGCTGTTGTCGGTCCGGCCCAGCCCAGCGTGCCACCGGCCGCCAGCACAGCCAGGGTGGTGTTCTGCAGGAAGAGACGGCGAGAGACTGCAGTCCGGGGCGATTTATTGAAGGCTGCTGAGGTCGAATCCAGGAGAGTGGAAGCCATTGGAACGGGCCTCATTGGGAGAACGATCGGGAATACTGACGATTGATTTTCAGGAAAGAGTTACAGGAGCCCACCCCCCCCAAAAGACTATCGCACTCCGTTGCGAGTTGCCAGTAACATGCGTGACCCATTACAAATTCCCCAGTTCGGAGGCGCGCTTCAGGAAAATCGTGTTCTTGAAGTCATCCAGGGACCAATGTCGACCAATTGCGTGACCTTCGAAAACACACCTGACACGAATCCCGGTTGTCCGGTACAGACCCCACATTCCCGTCCGAAACGTGACCGCCGAAGTTCTTGTTTCTTCTGCTGAAACCGATCGGGCGCCATTCGAAAATCCTTCTATCAGGAATGATGCCGTGTCTTGGAAGCACCTGTTTGAAAAGAAAACTCTGGGCATGCTGCAGGCAGAACTGCAGGATGAAAAGCGTTTGAATCGCGTCCTGGGACCGGTGGCGCTGACTTCTCTGGGGGTTGGGGCAATTATCGGCGCGGGGATTTTTGCCATGACGGGGCGTGTGGCGGCGGAGGATGCCGGCCCGGCCGTCATTCTCTCCTTTGCCGTGGCCGGGGTGGCCTGTATGTTTGCCGCGTTCTGCTATGCGGAATTCGCAGCCATGGCCCCCGTGGCCGGCAGTGCCTACACATACACCTATGCCACACTGGGAGAACTCTGGGCCTGGATTATCGGCTGGGATCTGATTCTGGAATATGCCATGAGTTGCAGCGTGGTGGCCGCGCACTGGACGCATTATCTCGACGAAGCCTTACGCACGATTTTTGGAATTTCTTTACCGGCAGTGTTGACTTCCGATCCGTTCACAAAGATTTATCTGACCGACGGCAGTGTACTGCAACCTTATTGCAATCTTCCTGCCGCACTGATCGTGTTGTTGATTACATATATCCTGGTGATTGGAATTCGCGAGAGTGCCGCCACGAATACGGCATTTGTGATCATAAAACTGGCGGTCGTGTTGCTGGTCATTGTTCTGGGAATGAGTTATGTCGCCCCCCAGAACTGGACCGCGCTGCCCGTTGAAAATCGGCGGGAAACCAATCTCCTTGATTACCTGCATCGTCATCCGGAACTGGCCGCCCAGGTTCAATCCGACGACGTGGACAGTTTTACGACAGGTCTGGCTTTCCTGGAGCAGCATCCAGAACTGGCCGCCACGCTCCCTCCTGCGGAGAAGTCCATTATCTCTACCCTTCCGCATGAAGCGAAGAAATGGGGGCTGCTTTCCATTCTGGGTATCAAGGCGCTACTGGATCCCATCGATGATGCCGTCCGAAGTCCGTTTATGCCTTATGGATTTTCGGGTTTAATGATCGGGGCGGCACTGGTATTTTTTGCTTATATTGGATTTGATTCGATTTCGACGCATGCGGAAGAGGCCCGTCGTCCGGAACGGGACGTGCCCATTGCGATTCTGACCGCACTTGTTTTGTGTACTGTGCTCTACATGCTTGTTTCGGCGGTCATCACCGGTATGGAAGAGTATTGGTTGATCGACCCGAATGCCGCGCTGGCATCGGCGTTTCGTAAACGTGCCCAGGCGGACAGCAGTCCGCTGCTCAATGCCTGTGCCGGACTGATTGCCGTGGGAGCATTGGCCGGATTGACCAGCGTTATTCTGGTGAACTTTCTGAGCCAGTCACGAATCTTTCTGGCCATGGCGCGTGATGGGCTTTTGCCCAATAAGTTGTTTGGTGTTGTCCATGAAAAGTATCGGACCCCGCATCGTTCCACGATTCTCACCGGCGTGGCCATTGCATTGGTCGCTGGCTTTTTCCCCATCCGACTGCTGGAGGAAATGGTCAGTATTGGCACGTTGATGGCTTTTGTGCTGGTCTGTGGATCAGTCATGGTGTTGAGAATCAAACACCCGCATGTTCATCGTCCGTTCCGTTGCCCGTGGCTGTTTGTGGTGGCCCCCCTGGGTATGCTGGTGAACTTGACGCTGATGCTGTTTCTGCCGCTCGACACCTGGTTTCGCCTGCTGATCTGGCTGGGATTGGGAATTATTCTTTATCTGGGCTTCGGGATGCGTCATAGCGTATTACGAAAAACCCTGAACACGCCCCTCACAGAGATGGCGGATGAAGTTTAAAGTGCATTCACTCCGCACTTCCGGCACGGCAATCCCCGATTCTCAACGGAGTCTATGCGTTGGAGTCTATGCGTTCTGGTTCATTGCGGAATGAGGCTGTTTGCTGTCCAATGCGTATTGGCACCATGGACCCGGCAGCACACTGACCCGTGATCAATTCGAAGTGAATCTAACGGCTTACCTCTCTGAACTGCGCATCCGCATCGAGCGGAGGCTGCAGCTGGACACGCTCTTTCCATCCGCCTGCCCGGAGCGTCTGGCGGAATCGATCCGTTACAGTTTGCTGGCGCCGGGGAAACGTATTCGTCCCTGCCTGGTGCTCATGGCCTGTGAAGCATGTGGTGGTGAACTGGAACGGGCATTGCCGGCTGCCAGTGCCATTGAAATGCTGCATTGCTATTCACTCATTCATGATGATTTGCCTGCCATGGATGACGATGATCTGAGACGAGGCCGGCCAACCAACCATATTCAATTCGACGAAGCAACTGCGATTCTTGCGGGGGATGCCCTGCTGACGCTGTCGTTCGAAGTTCTGGTCCGTGATCTGAAGCCAGCGGATCTGGCCACCGCTTGTGTGCTGGATCTGGCCACGGCGGCTGGCAGCGTGGGTATGGTCGGCGGCCAGCAGGCGGATCTGGAGGCGGAATCGAATCCGGGGATCACGCTTCCAGACTTGGAAGCGGTCCATCGTCGAAAAACGGGCGCCCTGCTGTGTGCGGCACTGCAAATGGGGGGCCGCATTGGCGGAGCAAGTCCGCAAACTTTGCGCAGTTTATCGATTTACGGTGAATCGGTGGGTTTAGCCTTCCAAATTGCGGATGATCTCTTGGATGTGCTCGGCCAACAAGACAAAATGGGGAAAGGAGTCCAAAAGGACGCCGCCCATGGAAAACAGACTTACCCTTCGCTGCTGGGTGTCGACGAAAGTCGTCGCCGCGCGTCTCAATTGATTGACCGTGCCTGCGAAGCAGTTGCCACTTTAGGGGACCGCGGCCAATACTTGACGGCCTTGGCCCGCTATCTGATCGAACGAGACCACTAATGGAATACCAGCTTCTCCCGCTGATCGGTTCTCCCCGCGAACTTCGCAGCCTCACCCAGGAACAAATGCTGCAACTGGCTGCAGAGATTCGTGAGGCACTCTGTGAGGTTGTGTCGGACCGTCCCGCACACTTTGCCAGTAATCTGGGGGTGGTGGAACTGTGCCTGGCACTGCACACGGTTTTTGATTTTTCCAAAGATCGCCTGATCTGGGATACCGGTCACCAGATTTACCCTCATAAATTGATCACTGGTCGATTTCCGGAGTTCAGCACGATTCGCCAGAAAGGGGGCCTGATGGGTTACCCCAATCCGCATGAAAGCGAATACGACCTGTTCATGACCGGTCATGCGGGCTCGAGCGTTTCCACGTCCCTGGGACTCAAAGCCGGGGACGATCTGTTGCGACCGGAAGAAGATCGCAAATCGGTCGCGGTCCTGGGGGATGGCGCACTTCCCAGCGGCGTGGTCTTTGAAGCCTTTAATAATGCAGCCGGCCTGAAGAAAGATCTGCTGGTCATCCTCAACGACAATAAAATGGGAATCTGTCCCCGTGTTGGCGGAATGGCTTCTTATCTGGACAAGGCGCGTGTGGCTCCCTTCTATAACGGCTTGAAACGGGATATTTCCTGGCTGTTGAATAAAGTTCCCGTGGTTGGGGGATCCGCAGCCGAAGCACTCGGAAATGTCAAAGATGCGATCAAGAACTTCATTCACGGAGGAATTCTGTTTGAAGAGATGGGATTCCGGTATGTGGGGCCCGTGGATGGTCATGACTTGATCGCATTGCGAAAATCATTGGAGCTCGTCAAGGAGATCCGGGGGCCGGTGCTGCTGCATGTCTTCACCGAAAAAGGGCATGGCTTTGCCCCGGCCCAGGCAAATCCAGTCAAGTTCCACACCCCCTCTCCATTCTGCCGCAATACCGAAAGTGGTGATGTCACCTTCGCCAAAAAAGGATCGTCACCAGCCTATACCCATATCGTGAGTGAGACCATTCATGATGTCATGAAACAGGATTCACGGGTCTGCGTGCTGACCGCGGCCATGTGCGAAGGAAATAATCTCGGGCTGATTCGGGATGAATTTCCCGATCGTTTTTTTGATGTTGGGATCTGTGAAGCCCATGCTGTGGCCTTCGCAGCGGGAATGGCCAAAGTGGGCATGCGTCCCATCGTCGATATTTACAGCACCTTCCTGCAGCGCAGTTTTGATCACATCTTTCAGGAAGTGGCACTTCAAAATCTGCCGGTGGTATTCTGTCTCGATCGCGCGGGCATCTGCGGGGCAGATGGTCCCACGCACCACGGGGCATTCGACAATACCTATATGCGGACCTTTCCGAATATTGTCGTCATGGCGCCGGGGGATCAGCGGGATGCACAAGAGATGCTGAAATTCTCGCTGAACCATGATGGCCCATCATCCATTCGCTATCCGAAAACAAGCGCCGAACTCATTGCCCGACCCGAAACTCTCATTGAGCTGGGAAAGTCGGAAGTGATTCGAACTGGCGAAGATGGCACTTTTGTCGCCTTCGGAACGATGTTGTCCGCTTGTCTGGCTGCTGCAGATCGTCTCGGTAAAGATGGCATCGATATGGGTGTGATCAACGCCCGATTCCTGCGACCGCTCGATACGGACGTCATTTTCAAGGCGATCGAATCGGGATTCGTCATCACTGTGGAAGAGAGTACATTGAACGGTGGGTTTGGGAGTGCTGTACTGGAAGCAGCCAATACCGCTGGACTGCCCACACAGGGAATTTGCAGACTGGGACTCCCGGACCACTTTGTCGAACATGGCGAACGAAGCGAACTCCTCAGCAACCTGGGCCTGGATGTCGCGGGGCTAATGGCCACCGCTCACCAGATGGCTGGAAAGAAAGTCTTGATCGAGAATTAGAGCCCTGTCAGGGCTTGGATTTGGGGTACGTGACCGCGAAACGTCCTCCGTTGTCGGACTTTGCGTGAAGACCGACCCCAAATTTTAGAGTAGATGAAGCATTAGAGCGTTTTTGTCAATCTCGGCGCGGACTTGCCTCGCGATATTCAGTTTTTCATCAAGTGAAACCTTTTCAACGCGGGCACGGAAGAGCCCAATCTGGTCTAGAGCGTATTCATGCCACATCGTCTGTAATCCGCAGCATTGCTGCTGTTCTTCCCATCAAATCCGGGCCACGTCCGCTCCGGGCAACGTCCGCAAGCGTCGGGTCACAAAACCGGGAGCATGAAACGGAATCATGAGGCCGACGGTCCACCAGTTCGCAAAAACTCCTGACGCATTTTCAACGCCCCCAGTTCTTCTACCTGGCGCCGAATTTGTCGAATGAGCGTTGATTGCAATGCGTGCAGTCGCTCCAGACTTGCCAGGTCGTTTTTAAGTTGTGACAAATCATCACATGTGGACTTGTTGAGGGCTGGATCTGGCCGTTTTGGAAGTCCTTTTTTCCCGGTTTGCATCACAAACTTTCACAGGCGCCCGCCTGCAGACATCGTAGATGTCGAGGCCGGGAAGAAAAGGGGGGCTGGGAAAAATTTGGAGTTGTTTTTTGAACCGGCGGGACGAGACCAATCCACACTATTGGGAGGTCGTGGGTGATGTGTTATTCTGAAAAAAGGAAATGCCACCATCTGATCGGATCGGTCGAAATGACGCCCATGCAGCCTGATGCCTTGGTCCTGTTCAGGTTTGTGGCGATTTCCCTTGATGGCGCGAGCGCTTTTTAAATAATCCTTATAAATTTCAGTCTTATGTCAAACAAACGCATTCTTGTTACTGGTGCATCGCGTGGAATTGGTCGTGGATGCGCAGTTCAACTCGCCCGTGGCGGTTCGGATGTGGCTGTCAATTATCGATCCCATCCGGACGAAGCCGAAGAGGTTGCGAATGAAATTCGCGCCCTGGGGCAACGAGTCATCCTGGTTCAGGCAGATGTTGCCAATCAGGCTGAAGTGGAATCCATGGTGCAGAGAGTTGTTGATGAATGGGGGGGGATTGATGGATTGGTCTCGAACGCGGCCTATAGCGATCGCGAACGTATGATCAATGCGAACATGGAGGGGTTTCATCGCACGATTGATGTCAGCATGTGGGGTGGGTTTTATGCAGTCCGGGCCGTCTCCCAGCAACTGGTGAAACAGGGGACGGGCGGGTCGATCGCAGTCGTGAGTTCTCCCCATGCAGTCATCCCCATTCCCACAGCCATGGCATATAATATGGCCAAGGCTGCCATTGACCACATGGCCCGCACAGCCGCCATCGAGCTGGCACGTTACCGCATCCGGGTGAATGTCATTCATCCGGGTTGGATTGATACACCGGGAGAACGTAAATTCTTCACCGATGAGCAGCTCACCGAAGCCGCCCGGACCATTCCCTGGCAACGGATGGGACAACCGGATGAAATCGGCGAACTCGTCAACTTTGTGATGAGTGACGCCTGCGATTACATGACCGGCAGCACCCTGCTGATGGATGGGGGCATCTCCCTTCCCTGGTGGTCAAACCGGGATGAGGGGAAACAGTAGTGCCCTGGCGACTTGGTGAACGCTTGCGGTTTCAACAGAAATGGTTCAAATGGGTGTGGCATTCTCTCCGTATTACGCCACAATTGAAGCCATCGCCCATTCACAGCACAATGACGGTGGCCCCCACGGTGAACCACCAGTTCTGCTGCGGGTGTAGACCGGAGCAGTATGTTCGAAAAGGTTTCTATCAGGCAGTATTGACGACTCTTTGACGTTTCGCAGGAAGAGGCAGAATCATGATCAATGGATGGTGGAAATTTTTGTCCCGTCGAGGCCATGTCATCACGTTGGCGGGAGCCTGCATCGTCCCCTTGATGCTGGGATGCCCGCAGCAGGGCGAGGGCTATCGCAAAATGGACGCCAAAGACGATGTCACAAACACCACAGCCCATGATCATCATCATGATGCCGGCCCACATGGCGGGCATATTCTGGAACTGGGTGACTACCATGGCGAGATTGTCATGGACAAAGATCGCGTCCTGACCCTGTATATTCTGGGCGAAGACGCAGCCACTGCCGCCCCGGTCGCAGACGCCACCGCCAAGGTAGTGGCCACAGTGGGTGGAGACAAGAAAGACATCACCCTCACCGCTGCCCCGCAAGAGGGTGAAACAGATGGCAAAACCAGCCGCTTCACCGCCGCTGCCGATGTTGTTCCGGTCGAAATCATTGATATTGAAGACCTGCAGGGAGATGTCATCTTCGTCATTGCCGGCAAAGAAACCAAGGCAACGCTGGCCCATGATCATGATCACGATCACGACCATGATCACGATGACAAAGCCGAAGCGGCCCCGGCGGCCAAGTAAGCGCAGTGATTCGAGTGATCTGCGAAGCGGCGGGAGGAGGAATACGGGCCAGGGAGATCCCTGTTGTTGAGGCGAGAGCAAATTGCTCTCGCCGGTGCCCGCAGTGGATGCGTTTTGATTGATAAAATGCTGAATGCCGCGAGGCAGGACGCGGATACTGCCGGGTAAATGCGCTCTCATCTCCTTCCCCTTGAAGTCGACTTTTGCATTTTTCTGAACCCCCTCACCTCGGATCATCGAGGACATGAAGCTTTGCCTGTCGTCACGTTGATGGACAGTAAAGATCGAGTTGTCCGATGACGAACTCCACTCGAGCGATCAGGCTGCGGACACCAGGCAGGAGGGAGTCGTTCGCTCTCACCTGCCTGCTCCAAGAGGAATTTGGACTGGCATGCACCGCCGTATTGCAGATTCACTGCTCGAACTCGTTCAAGGGGACATCACGTGCCAGAGGGTGGATGCGATTGTCAATGCCGCCAACTCCCGGCTGGCTGGGGGGAGTGGTGTGGATGGTGCAATTCATCGGGCAGCTGGGCCAACGGTGCTGGAAGAAATCTCTCAGCAGTACCCGGAAGGTTGTCCGGTGGGAAGTGCCGTGATCAGTAGCGCTGGCAATCTTCCCGCAAAATGGATTTTCCATGCCGTGGGACCGATCTGGCAGGGAGGAAAACAGGGTGAACCGGAACTTCTGAAATCCGCGTATCGCACTTGCCTGCAACTGGCTGCTGAACATCGGTGCGAATCGATCGCCTTCCCCGCCATCAGCACCGGCATTGATGCTTATCCAGTGGACCGGGCTGCTGCAGACGCGCTCACCACCATCATCGAGTTTCTCCGACAACTCGATTCTGCACTGCAGGTGCGGATAATTTTATTCAGTCCGGGTGCCTACGGAGCCTTCAGTCGGGTGCTGGAAAAACTTCTGCAGGAATAATGCAGGTTGTTCGATCGCAAGTTGCCCTGGGCTGTGCCCTTGGTGAAAGCGTTTCAGTTGATGCCATACAGAACGCCGCCAAGGGAGAGGTCCCGGACAGTGCGGAACGAATGTGCACCCCGCCAGTGGGTGCGTCGTTTTACTCTCCTTGTAACGTGAGTGTGAGCTTTCTGGAGCCACCCCGATTGCGATGTTCACACAGATAAATTCCCTGCCATGTTCCGAGTACCAGGCGTCCTTGGGAAACCGGAATGGTGACGGAACTTCCCAGCAGGGCCGCCTTCACATGGGCTGGCATATCATCCGGGCCCTCACAGGTATGCACGTACCGAAACGATTCCGGAGCAATGGCATTGAAAGAAGACTCCAGGTCACGCGGGACGTCCGGATCGGCATTTTCATTGATCGTCAATGCTGCAGACGTGTGCATGATGAAGACATGCAGCAAGCCGACCCGGATCGTGGCGAGTTCCGGCAGGCCGTCCAGAATATTTTGAGTGATCAGATGAAACCCGCGTCGCTGGGCGGGAAGAGTGATCTGCTTTTGCAACCAGGGCATGTTGAACTTTCAAAATAATATGGGCTGTGCTGGAAGAACCTCGCGCCCTGTCAAAACTTGGGCTCAGGGGACATCAGAGCAGAAATGCTCGTTGCTGCCCAACTTGCGTTCTTTTCAATTCCAATTTTTGGCGTTGGGCAGATATTCGTCTACCCGTTTGACAATGTTCCAGTTTGCAATTCGTGGACGTCGCCATGGAAACGTACGAGGTCTCCGCTTATATTTAGAGTGCTTATTGAGACTTGCTTCTCTGGTCTTGCTTCCTCCAGGCGGAGACATGGCTGATGTCCACCACTCATCCTTCATTTCAGGCAGTTCCCGATTCTGCTGAGTTGAACAAGATTCCCCGGGATCTGCGGTTTCATCCCAGTCACAATCCATCGCCGATCGCATTGACGACCGCACAGATCACGGATTTTAATGAACAGGGATTTGTCCGGCCGATTTCTATTTTTTCTGCAGCAGAGATCGATGAGATTCGAGGCCGTTTTGACTTACTGCTAGCCCGGGTCACGGCAGCGGGAGGAAATAGTTATTCCATCAGTTCGGCACACCTGAAGTATGGGCTGGTGCATGACATTTTAACAGATCGCCGTATTGTCGATTGTATCGGTGACCTGCTGGGGGAAAACGTGATCGGCTGGGGATCGCACTTTTTTTGCAAGATGCCTCACGACGGTAAAGCGGTGGCCTGGCATCAGGACGCCAGTTATTGGCCGCTTTCACCTTCTAAAGCTGTGACGGCCTGGCTCGCCATTGATGATGCGGATCGTGAAAATGGATGCATGAAATTCATTGCCGGCTCACATCACGTAGGACATCTCACCTACCGCGAGAGCAGTCCGGATGAACACAATGTCCTGAACCAGACTGTCGAGAACCCGGAGCAATACGGGGATGTGATCTATGACGAATTGCAAGCGGGCCAGATTTCATTGCATTCTGATCTCTTGCTGCATGGATCAGAAGCCAACAGCAGTGCACGCCGCCGTTGTGGTTTGACCCTGCGTTATGCAGCGGCTGAAGTACGGGCCGCCATGCAGTGGAATCAAAAAGGGGTCTGGGTTCGCGGTAGCGATTCAACCGGCCATTGGAGCAACTTGCAGCGTCCTATGGATGAATGACGCTCCAGGAAAGCCGGATGTTCTGCCGAGGTCGAAAGGAGCCGTACCCCCGCTGTCTAGTCCTTAAACCAGCGTAGCTGGTTTGAGGAAATTGTCTGAAAGTGTGAAAACCTCTGGTGAATTCCGGTGTTTATGTGATCGCAA
>Ga0182745_1003999_pt1 | contig 12427 bp, 10 predicted proteins | sample eDN3rd30CKraftBY_FD_128523 | JGI IMG/M metagenome (GOLD analysis project Ga0182745, IMG submission 128523) | Enriched backyard soil microbial communities from Emeryville, California, USA - eDNA 3rd pass 30_C Kraft BY (version 2) (version 2) | ecosystem: Environmental > Terrestrial > Soil >...
CCTTCTCGTGCCCGATCAGCATGACCTTGCGCCCGTTGAGCGTCGCGAAGCCGCCCATGATCGCCAGATCGTCACCGTAGTGCCGATCACCGCCAAGGGGCACGAAGTCTTCGAACGCCATTTCGACGTAATCGCGAAAGTGTGGACGCGCTGGATGGCGCGCAACCTGTGTCTTCTGCCACGGGGTTAGCGCAGCATAAGTGTTGCGAAGCAGGTCCGCACTTTTGGCTTCAAGCCGGGCGAGCTCTGACGAGATGTCCACGTCGTCGCCTGCGGCAGCCTCGCGCAGTTCGGCGATGCGTGCCTCAAGCTCGGCGACCGGCTTCTCGAATTCGAGGTAGGAGATCATCGGATGCGCGTTAGGGCGAGCGCCCGCCGCCCGCAAGAGGATGCCGTTCGTTGACCAGGGCCACGAGGCGCGCGGAATCGACGTGCGTATATATCTGAGTGGTCGCGATGTCCGCGTGACCGAGCAGCGTTTGCAGCACTCTCAAGTCGGCCCCACCCTCTAGCAAATGGGTGGCGAAGGCGTGCCGCAAGACATGCGGACTGACCTTTGCAGGATCGAGTCCGGAACGCGCCGCAAGCTCTTTCAGGAGCTGATATAAACGTATTCGAGTCAGATGTTTATCGCGCGAAGGGAACAGATAACGCGAACCTCCATGTCGAATCGCAAGCCACCTAGAAAGCGCCTGTCGGGCACGCGATGACACCGGCACCATGCGCTGCTGCGAACCCTTTCCCGTCACAGTGAGGAACGGCGCATCACGGGGCACGGAGGCCAGCGGCAAGGCGACAAGTTCGGTCGCGCGCAGGCCGGAACCGTAGAGTAGTTCGATCAGCGTCAGCAGCCGCACCGCGTCGGGACGTTCGCCCGCAGCTTCCTGCTCCGCTTGCGAAAACAGCAGCTCTACTTCGTTATGCGAGAGGATTTTCGGCAGCGGGCGGCGGGTGCCGGGGCGCGGCAGGGCTGATGACGGATCGTCAGCGCGCACACCTTCATCCTGCAAGAAGGCGTAAAACTGCCGCAGAGTAGACGATTTACGGGCTACAGTGGCTGGCGCGAGGGAGGCCCAAGCGTGCCCTAGCCTACCCAAAGCGGCACCATCAGCGGCCACAAGAGGACCTAAGAGCGCCTCTGCCCCTTCAAGATCACGTCCATATGCTGACAAAGTATTCGCTGCGGCTCCGCGTTCGGCCGCGAGCATATCGAGGAAGGCGTCTATCTCAGCGGAGATGGTCTTATCCCCGCGTCACTGCCTCGGCCGCGATCATCCGCGCTTCTGCATTCAAGCCTACGCGATTCAATGCGCGTACGATGTGATAGAGATGCCGCGCGGTCATCTTGTCCCAGCCTTCACCCTGCATCCCGACACCAGCGAGCAGGGCAACAAGCGCGGGATTTCCAAGCTCAGCCGCGCGGTCGATCTTGCGGCTCCAGTCGCTTTCGCGCGCGAGATTTATCCCCAGTTGACGCGAAAGATTATTCGCCACACCGCTCTCGATGCGGCCCAGCCCAGCTAGGCCCGCAACGAGGAAACGTGATTTGCGCTGCGCCTCGCTTTCGTCATCACCGATGAAGCTGTCGAGCGCACCGCTGGAGGCGCGAGTGTTCTGCCCCGGCTGCGCGACAGCCAGCAAAGCCCAACCCAGGCTGCCTTCCGGTGCGACGGATGCCCACCGCGCAGCATTGCGATCCAGCCCTGCCGCCAGCATCGAGGCGATGATGGCGCCAGCATCGTCGGACAGGTCTTCGGCAACCGGCAGTCGCGCCGCAGCGTAGGCCGTCAACACCTGACGCCCATATGTTGGCCGATCACCGCCCCAAAGCGACCGCATGGCCGTGACGCGGGCACCAAGGTCAGCGGCGACGTAGGCCTCGCGCAGAGTTCCGGCCCGCTCCCGCGCCGTACTTTCGACGGTGCCGGCAGACCAAAGCTCTGAGTAAAGGTCCACCAGCGCCGCGGACGAGAGAATGCCTCGGGCCGCGATCCGGTCCGCCGCAGCAACGCGGCTGGCCAGCGGCGCCGCAGGATTCATCAAATCCGCCACCGAAAAACGCTCCGCCTCTTCCCCGTTCAGGCTGGCCGGAAGCTCAACGCCCAACGACCGGGTCAGCGCGAAACGCCACGGCGTCAGTTCGTTGACGTTGTTCCATTCGATGTTGACGGCGCGACGCCCCTCGCCCGCCGCACCGGCATAGCGTTGGGCCAGTAGCGCATCGATACGAGGAGCCTCACCGTAATAGAGGATGCGCTGCAGATCGCGTTCGGCTTGGCGCGCGCTGCCGCTGTAGGAAGCGCAGATCGCCCGCGCCATTTTCCATTCGCCGTCATCGCGCAGGGTGCCCTTCAGCTGGGCCACCGGGCAAATGCCCAACACGTCGCCGGTCGTCAGATAGGCATCGAACGCAGCATTCGCGAGATCGGTGTCGTAGTTCGCGGAATCGACGTCCTGCACGAGCGACCGCGCCACCGCAGCTTCGCCCATGCGGTTGAGCAAGGCAGCGCGTAGAGCGGCGAAATCCACCGCCTCCATTCCGACCGGAGCGTCCATGCGGCTGGCCAGTGCGCGGCGCACCAGGATGTGGCCCCAACGGGAAACCATCGGCCCTTTGTTGGCCACGATGGCTGCGCGCACCAGTTCGGCAGGCTGCTGATCGAGAAGGCCCGCTGGGAAGCCGCCTTCCGCACTGTCGATCACCCCGACCTGCTTCAGCGCACGTCGAGCACCCGGCGGAATGTCGAATTTCGGATTGAGACCGAAAAGATCGTCGAATTCTTCAGGGGTCATCGCCTCCAGCTTTTCGAGGCTGGGGAAATTGGCCGGAAGCGTGATCGAGATCGGCGCGCCCGCTTCGCTGTCAGGAATTGCAGGGAGCGGTTGAACTATTGGCACAGCACCCGGCCCCGCAGGTGCAGCAGCAGGACCGGCTGCTGCCGGCCGCTGTGCGGGCGCCGGTGCCGGGGCAGGCCGAGGCGCGGGTGCAGGCGCCGACTGTTCAAAGCTGGGCGGCAGAAGGGATTCTGGCGCCGCGAAGGCAAGCGACGATGTGAGCGCAAAGGCCGCACCAGAAACGAGCCATCCGCGCTTCACTTGCCGGTCTCCCGTAATTCGGCAGGCAGATCCACAGGCTGTTCGATCAGGCGCTGTGGCTCACGCCCGCCATCGAACCAGGCAAGTGCCAGAAACAGGACCAGCAGCACCGTAAGCACCCACCGGATCGTCTTGCGGCTTATCGCCACGATCTTGACCAACCTTCCACCGAAACTTGCACGGGCGGTTAGCGCATCTATAGCGCTTGCCGCAATGACCATCGACACGCACTCAACCCTGACCGACGTTGATATCCGGGCAATCGCAGCCCGGATCGATCGGCCGCTGGTGTTGGTCGGAATGATGGGTGTGGGCAAGTCGACCGTGGGCCGCAAGCTGGCCCAACTGCTGGCCCTGCCCTTCGCGGACGCTGACGACGAGATCGAAAAAGCCGCTCAGATGAGCGTGAGCGAGATTTTCGCCAGTTTTGGCGAGTCATATTTCCGGGACGGTGAGCGGCGAGTAATCGCGCGCCTGTTGGAAGGCGGCCCTAAGGTGCTGGCCACCGGCGGCGGCGCATTTGTGCAACCCGATACGCGCGCGCTGATTCTGGAGCGTGGAATCGCGATCTGGCTCGACAGCGACGTAAAAACGCTGGTCGACCGCGTCGGGCGCAAGGACACTCGCCCGCTCCTGCGTGGTGGCGATCCCGAAGAACTCATCACGCGCCTGAAGGCAGAGCGGGAACCCGCTTATGCCGAAGCGCCGATCAAGGTAATGAGCGATTCCGGCCCGCAGAGCGAAGCCGTCATCCGCATTTTGCAGGCAATCAATACATGGCAATGATCCCCGTCGAACTCGCTGGCCGCGCATATGAAGTGCGCGTTGGCAGCGGCCTGCTGGCAGACCTTCCGGCGCAATGCGGAAAGCTTCTGCGCAAGAAGCGCGTGCCGATCGTGACCGATGCGAACGTTGCTGCGCACTGGCGGGCGACAGTCGATGGGGCGCTGAACGGTGCAGGGTTTGAGCCGCGCTGGCTGGTCCTTGACCCCGGAGAAGGGGCCAAGTCGTGGGCGGTCCTCGAACGATTGATGGACTGGCTACTGGCCGAAGAGGTTGAGCGCGGCGATTATATACTGGCGCTGGGCGGCGGTGTGATCGGCGACCTCACGGGCTTTGCAGCCTCGATCCTCAAGCGTGGATGCGGTTTCATCCAGCTGCCGACCTCACTGCTGGCGCAAGTTGACAGCAGCGTCGGCGGCAAGACTGCCATCAATGTCGCGGCGGGGAAGAACCTCATCGGCGCCTTCCATCAGCCCGGCCTGGTGCTGGCCGATCTGGGATCGCTGACCACTCTTCCGCAGCGCGAAATGGGCGCTGGATACGCGGAAATCATCAAGTACGGCATTCTGGGTGATGCTGACTTCTTTGACTGGTGTGAGCAGAACGGCACCGCAGTCGTGACCGGCGATGCAGATGCCCTTGAATATGCCGTAACCGAGAGCGTGAAGGCCAAGGCGCGCATTGTTGCGGAGGACGAGCGTGAAACGACCGGCAAGCGCGCCCTGCTCAATCTGGGCCACACCTTTGGTCATGCCCTGGAGGCGCAGACCGGATTTTCGGACCGCCTGCTGCATGGTGAGGCGGTAGCGCTCGGCATGGTGTTGGCCGCGCGTTATTCTGCCCGGCGTGGCTATATAACTAATGCCGATGCCGCGCGCGTGACCGCCGCGATTGTCGCGGTTGGCCTTCCGGCGGAGATTTCGGAACTCGGCCTCAACTGCCCGGGAAGCACGCTGGCCCGGCATATGCTGCACGACAAGAAGATGGATGCCGGCACCCTACCCTTCGTCCTGCTTCGTGGTATCGGGGAAGCGTTCCTCGACCGCGAGGTGGCGATGGACGATATCGCCGCTTTCCTCGATCAGGAACTTCAGGCCCGCTGAGCGCGCGTTTGGCTTTTCCAAGATAGAGGACAAGCGCCGCAGAGGGCGCTAATCAGTCGTGCTCGGAACCAATCGAGGTCGGACATGACGGTAGCTGAAGCGACACCCGAACTCGACACGGACGAACTGCGCGACCGCGTGGATCGCGCCTTCCTCGGCCATCCGAAGGGTCTTGGCTATCTGGCCTTTGTCGAGGGCTGCGAACGTTTCTCTTACTACTCCATGCAGACGCTGCTGGTGCTCTACATGGTCAATTACCTGCTGCCGGAGCGGTTCGACGCCGTCGGCGGGCTCGGCTGGTTGCAGGAATGGCGTTACGGGGGAGCGGAGGGGCAGGTCCTCGCTTCGGCCATCTTCGGCGACTATTCCTCGCTGGTATATCTGACGCCAATTCTGGGAGGGCTGCTGGCGGACCGCTGGATGGGTCGCCGCGCCGCGCTGATCGCTGGCGGCGTGATCATGTCGCTCGGCCATTTCCTGATGGCTTTTGAAGGGACGTTCCTACTGGCCCTGCTGACGCTGATCGTGGGCGTGGGCTTGTTCAAGGGTAATATCGCCAGCCAGGTGGGCGAACTTTACAAAGACGGCGATTTGCGCCGGGCGATGGCGTTCCAGATATTCTATATAGCCATCAACGTATCCGTGATCGCCGCTCCGCTGCTTTCGGGCACTTTGGGCGAGGACGTGGGATGGCATTATGGCTTCGGCTGTGCGGGCGTCGTCATGGTCATCGGGCTGATCGCTTATCTAAAGGCCACGCCTTGGCTTCCGGCAGACAACCGGCCGTCCAAGTCGGCAGCGTCCGCCCCCCGTGAAAAACTGACGAACAACGACTGGAAGCGGATTGCGGCGGTGGTGGTGCTGGTCCCTGTGATGGCGGTATCGCTTCTTACCAACCAACAGATCTTCAACGCCTACCTCGTATGGGCGGACCAGCAGTTCCAACTCACCTTCTTCGGCCGGACCCTGCCGACGAGTTGGATGATAACCATCGACGCCACGCTGAGCTTTTCCATGCTCGTCGCCGTCGCCGCGTTCTGGAAATGGCGCGCGGATCGGACTGGTCGGGAACCGGACGAACTCGGCAAGATGATCATCGGCAGCTTCTTCACCATCGCGGGCGGCCTGTGCCTGGTTATCGCTGCAGCAACGCAAGGGTCGGAAAAGATCGGCCTGTTCTGGCCCGTGATGTTCCACCTCATGAACTCGATCGGGTTCAGCCACATCTTGCCCGTCAGTCTGGCGCTGTTCACGAGGCTGGCCCCACGCCAGATCAACGCGACCATCATCGGCATCTATTATCTGGCCTTCTTCTTGGCCAACCAGATCGTGGGCCAAGTGGGGGGATGGTATTCGAGCTGGGACACGGTGAGTTTCTGGCTTTTCCACGTCGCGACGGCTGTAGTCGGCCTCATCGCCTTCGCGGCTTTCAAGATGTTTCTGGCCAGGCGATTGATGGGTGATGGCAGCCCAGCAGGCGCCCCTACTCAATAAGCTCTCGCGTCTGATTGTCCGCACCGGGTTGCATCATCGCGCCCCCGATGCTAGGCGCGCGCCAGCTTCAGCCGGGGTACCTTTGGGTGCCCCTCGGGCAGGCGCAAAATTCCGTTCATCGGCCCAAAAAGGACTTTTCGCGCGTGGATGTTTCCGCCGGTATTCAGGCAAGCCTAGCGGGGCGTTACGCCTCCGCTCTGTTCGACCTTGCAAGCGAGTCCAAGCCCAAGGCGGGCAGCGTGACCGTGGTCGAATCCGATCTCGACAAGTTGAGCCAGGCGCTCAGCGAATCGGGAGAGCTTGCTGCGCTGATCCGCAATCCCGAAGTGAGTCGCACCGCGCTTGGCCGCGTTCTGGCTGGAATTGGCGAGGCCCTTGGCCTTTCCACCCTAACCCGCAACTTCCTCGGCGTACTCGCCCGGAACCGCCGCGCAAATGAGCTGCCGGCCGTGATCCGCGCCTTCCACGCCATCGCCGCGGCACAGCGCGGCGAAGTGAGCGCCGAAGTGGCCAGCGCCCATCCGCTCACCGACGAACAGCTGTCCGCGCTCGAACAGAAGCTCCGCGCCCGTGAAGGACGCACCGTCAAGCTGAAGAGCCGCGTCGACCCCGACCTCCTCGGCGGCCTTGTGGTCACCGTCGGCTCCAAGCGGATCGACGGCTCGATCCGCACCCGTCTCAACTCTCTCGCCCAGGCGATGAAAGGCTAGTAATGGAAATCCGCGCCGCAGAAATCTCGAAGGTCATCAAGGACCAGATCGCCAACTTCGGCACCGAAGCGGAAGTTAGCGAAGTCGGCACCGTGCTCTCGGTGGGTGACGGTATCGCTCGCATCCACGGCCTCGACAACGTCCAGGCCGGTGAGATGGTGGAATTCGCCAACGGCATTCAGGGCATGGCTCTGAACCTCGAAGCCGACAACGTCGGTGTCGTGATCTTCGGCTCGGACGCCGAGATCAAGGAAGGCGACAGCGTAAAGCGCACCGGCACCATCGTGGACGTTCCCGTGGGCAAGGGCCTGCTCGGCCGCGTGGTCGACGCTCTGGGCAACCCGATCGACGGCAAGGGCCCGATCGTTGCTGACAAGCGCATGCGCGTTGAAGTGAAGGCTCCGGGCATCATCCCGCGGAAGTCGGTGCACGAACCCGTGCAGACCGGCCTCAAGGCTCTCGACGCTCTGGTTCCGATCGGCCGTGGCCAGCGCGAACTGATCATTGGTGACCGTCAGACCGGCAAGACCGCCGTCGCCATCGACACCTTCATCAACCAGAAGGAAGCGAACCAGGGCAACGACGAAGGCAAGAAGCTCTACTGCATCTACGTCGCCGTGGGTCAGAAGCGCTCCACCGTTGCGCAGATCGTTCGCCAGCTCGAGGAAAACGGCGCGATGGAATACTCCATCGTTGTGGCCGCGACCGCTTCTGAGCCCGCTCCGCTTCAGTATCTTGCGCCCTACACCGGCTGCGCGATGGGTGAATTCTTCCGCGATAACGGCATGCACGCCGTGATCGTGTACGACGACCTTTCCAAGCAGGCCGTCGCTTACCGTCAGATGTCGCTGCTGCTGCGTCGTCCTCCGGGCCGCGAAGCTTACCCGGGCGACGTGTTCTATCTCCACAGCCGCCTGCTGGAACGCGCTGCGAAGATGAACGATGAGAACGGCTCCGGCTCGCTGACCGCTCTTCCCGTCATCGAAACGCAGGCTGGCGACGTGTCCGCCTACATTCCGACCAACGTGATTTCGATCACCGACGGCCAGATCTTCCTGGAAACCAACCTGTTCTACCAGGGCATCCGTCCGGCGATTAACGTCGGTCTGTCGGTCAGCCGCGTCGGCGGTGCCGCTCAGACGAAGGCGATGAAGAAGGTCTCCGGCTCCATCAAGCTTGAGCTGGCGCAGTATCGCGAAATGGCGGCGTTCGCCCAGTTCGGTTCGGACCTCGACGCTTCGACGCAGCGCCTGCTCAACCGCGGCGCACGTCTGACGGAACTGCTGAAGCAGGCCCAGTTCAGCCCGATGCCGTTCGAAGAACAGGTCGTCTCGATCTTCGCCGGCACCAACGGTTACCTGGATTCGATCCCGGTTGATCGCGTGACGGAATACGAAGCAGCGATGCTGGCCTATATCCGCGCCGAACATGCCGCAGTGCTGACCGAGATCCGCGAAACCCGCGCGTTCGAGGATGGCACGAAGGAAAAGACCGTGAAAGCGCTCGACACCTTCGCCAAGCAATTCGCGTAATCTAGGGAAGCCCAGTGGCCTCGCTCAAGGAACTCAAGGGCCGGATCAACTCGGTCAAATCGACCCAGAAGATCACCAAGGCCAAGCAGATGGTCGCGGCGGCGAAGCTGCGCAAGGCGCAGGCCGCGGCCGAAGCCGCGCGTCCTTACGCCGCGCGGCTGACTGCGGTCATGGCAAGCCTCGCCTCCAAGGTTGGGGACAGCGACAGCGCCCCCAAGCTGATGGCTGGTACCGGCAAGAACCAGAAGCATCTGCTGGTCGTCGCCAACAGCGACAAGGGTCTGGCCGGCGCGTTCAACTCCAACATCGTGCGCGCCGCGCTCGCCAAGGCGAGCGAGCTCAAGGCTCAGGGCAAGGACATTGAGTTCTACTTGGTCGGTCGCAAGGGCCGCGCCCCGATCCGCCGCGCATGGCCGAACAACGTAGGTCACACGTTCGACACCACCGAAGTGCGTGAACCCGGCTTTGCCGAGGCGGAACGCATTGCGGACGAACTGGTGGAGCTGTTCGAAGCGGGCAAGTTCGACGTGGCACACCTGTTCTACAGCAAGTTCAAGTCGGCCCTGACGCAAGAGCCGACCTGCCTGCAGATCATCCCTGTGCCCGCCCCGGCGAACGCACAGACGAGTGACGCTGCCGTTGAATACGAGCCTGACGAGGAAGAAATCCTCGCCGAGCTTCTGCCGCGCTATCTCAAGACGCAGCTTTTCGGCGCGCTGCTTGAGAACCAGGCCGGCGAACAGGGTGCATCGATGACCGCGATGGACAACGCCACGCGCAACGCGGGCGACCTGATCAACAAGCTCACCATCCAGTATAACCGCAGCCGTCAGGCCGCGATCACCACCGAACTGATCGAAATCATCGCGGGCGCTGAAGCGCTCTAAGCACGTTTAATCGAGGAAACGAAAATGGCCACCGCCGCCAAGTCCAAGAGCAAGCCCAACGTGACCGCCACGGGCACGATCGCCCAGGTCATCGGCGCCGTCGTCGACGTCGCATTCGATGGCGAACTGCCGGCGATTCTGACCGCACTGGAAACCGACAACAACGGCAACCGCCTTGTTCTCGAAGTTGCCCAGCACCTCGGCGAAAACACCGTCCGCACCATCGCGATGGACGCCACGGAAGGCCTGACCCGCGGACAGCCCGTGACCAGCACCGGCGCGCAGATCTCCGTGCCCGTCGGCCCGAAGACGCTGGGACGCATCGTCAACGTGATCGGTGAGCCGATCGACGAACGTGGCCCGGTCAACGCCGAGCAGACCGCTCCGATTCACGCAGAGGCACCGCTGTTCGTCGACCAGTCGACCGAAGCAGCCATTCTGGTCACCGGCATCAAGGTTATCGACCTGCTCGCGCCTTACGCAAAGGGCGGCAAGATCGGCCTGTTCGGCGGCGCCGGCGTGGGCAAGACGGTTCTGATTCAGGAACTGATCAACAACATCGCAAAGGGTCACGGCGGCGTGTCCGTGTTCGCCGGCGTGGGTGAACGTACCCGCGAAGGTAACGACCTTTACCACGAGTTCCTCGACGCCGGCGTTATCGCCAAGGACGCCGACGGCAACCCGACCAGCGAAGGTTCCAAGGTGGCCCTGGTGTTCGGCCAGATGAACGAGCCGCCGGGCGCCCGTGCTCGCGTTGCTCTATCGGGTCTGACCATGGCAGAATACTTCCGTGACCAGGAAGGTCAGGACGTTCTGTTCTTCGTCGACAACATCTTCCGCTTCACGCAGGCGGGTTCGGAAGTGTCGGCTCTGCTGGGCCGTATTCCTTCGGCCGTGGGCTATCAGCCGACCCTGTCGACCGACATGGGCCAGCTTCAGGAACGCATTACCTCCACCACCAAGGGTTCGATCACCTCGGTGCAGGCGATCTACGTTCCCGCGGACGACCTTACCGACCCGGCTCCGGCCACCTCGTTCGCCCACTTGGACGCAACAACCACGCTGAACCGTGCGATCTCCGAACTGGGTATCTACCCGGCCGTTGACCCGCTCGACTCGACCAGCCGCGTTCTGACCCCGGCCGTTGTCGGCCAGGAGCACTACGAAACGGCTCGCCGCGTTCAGGAAACGCTGCAGAAGTACAAGTCGCTTCAGGACATCATCGCCATTCTGGGCATGGACGAGCTTTCCGAAGAGGATAAGCTGACCGTTGCCCGTGCGCGTAAGATCCAGCGCTTCCTCAGCCAGCCGTTCCACGTGGCGGAAGTGTTCACCAACATCCCGGGCAAGTTCGTGCAGGTGGAAGACACCGTGAAGAGCTTCAAGGCCGTGGTGGATGGCGAATACGACCACCTGCCGGAAGCAGCCTTCTACATGGTGGGCGGCATCGAAGAAGCGGTCGAAAAGGCCAAGAAGCTGGCCGAGGGCGCCTAAGAAAATGGCACTGCACTTCGAACTCGTCACCCCAGCCCGCCTCGTGCGGTCCGAGGACGTCTACATGGTGGTCGTCCCCGGTACCGAGGGCGAGTTCGGCGTGCTGGAAGGCCACGCGCCCTTCATGTCGACGGTGCGCGACGGCGCGGTGCAGATCTACCGCACCGAAGGCGCCGCACCGGAAAGCATTGAGGTACGCGGTGGCTTCGCGGAAGTGAGCGACACCGGCCTCACCGTTCTGGCGGAACACGTCGAGGACTAAGCCCTCGCCGCAGTTTCGCGCCTAAGTGGCCGGGTCGTCGATGGACGGTCCGGCCACTTTGCTTTTGGCCCGCAGGAAAATCCACGGCACCTGCGTAGGGTCAAACCGATTGCGGTAGTTCCGGTCGGCGAACGGCGGGATGTGATCACCCACGATCAGGACATCCACCGGCGGCAGATCAGGGTCCATCGCCATGGCGTCGATGGCATTCGCGAGTTGATGGTGCAGCAAGAACATGCGGCAAAGTTGCGGTACTTCCGCCCGCCACTTCTCGTTACCGAGTTCGCACCGATCGGTGCCCAACTGACGGTCGGCAATAACCGGCAGGTGCGTGTTCAGCGTCAACCAGTAGATCAGCTGCGGCTTGGACGCCTCTTTCAGCCGTTCAGCCAGCAGCGCCGGAATGTCGCGATCGCAGGCGCCCGGAAACAGCCCACCACATAGAGGCACGCCCTTCGCCAGCAGCTCGGATTTGAACTCGACCTGCTGGAACCCGATCAGAGGATACCAGGTGGTTCGGTCGAAGAAACTTCCATCAAATGGGTGTATGGCCGATGTCTCGTAGTCGGCCGAACGATAGGTCTTGGGCAGGCAGGCGGTGCGCGCAAAGTCGAAGCGGAAATACTCGCCCCAGATGCCGCACAGTTCCCTCAGCTCCGCATTGGTTGTCGAACCATAATAGGGCACCGCACCCCGGCTGACCTCGTAGCGGTCACGCCAATGCGCACGATCCCAGTCGGCATCGAAAAGGGCCTTCTCTTGCGGACCGGTCGGCAAGCCCAGCCCTTCCACCAGCACCACAACAACGTGTCGCTGTTCCTTCGGCGGGGCCAACAGGTTCGCCTGCCGCGTCGCGGAGGAAAACGGATCGCCTGCTGCTGGCCGGGCGCTGTACGATGAGCTTGTAGAGGCAGCGATGGCCTGATCGAGTTGTGCGATACCCAGGATCGCGACCAGCGCGACCGCTACAGATCGCAGCGTTCGGGGCTTGGGCACGCTTGGCGCCCTGATCACAGCATAGGTCGCCGCGGCAAAGACAAGCAGAAAACCCGCAACATAGCCGGGC
>Ga0182745_1004000_pt1 | contig 12424 bp, 8 predicted proteins | sample eDN3rd30CKraftBY_FD_128523 | JGI IMG/M metagenome (GOLD analysis project Ga0182745, IMG submission 128523) | Enriched backyard soil microbial communities from Emeryville, California, USA - eDNA 3rd pass 30_C Kraft BY (version 2) (version 2) | ecosystem: Environmental > Terrestrial > Soil >...
CGCGACGTTTCCTTCGATGTCCCGGCTGGGCACTCCCTGGCGATCGTGGGCAGGACCGGCTCGGGCAAGTCGACGCTGGCGAAGCTCCTGGCCCGCCTCCTCGCGACGCCGCCGGGCGCGGTGCGCATCGACGGCCACGACATCTGCAGGCTGCCGTTGTCGGCGGTGCGATCGGCGATCGGCTACGCGCAGCAGGACGCGTTCCTCTTCTCGACGACCGTGTCGCGGAACATCGGCTTCTCCTTCGAGGACCCCGACTCCGACGACGCGGCGGAGCGGATCCGACAGGGCGCCGCCGACGCCCAGGTCCTCGAGGAGACCCTCTCGCTCCCGGAGCAGCTGGACACGGTGGTGGGGGAGCGGGGCGTGCAGCTCTCCGGCGGGCAGAAGCAGCGGATCGCGCTCGCCCGCGCCATGGTGTGGGAGCCGAAGATCCTGATCCTGGACGATCCCTTGAGCGCAGTGGATGCGAAGACGGAGGCCGCGATCCTGGACGCGATCGAGCGGCAGGCGGAGCGGCGGACGGTGGTGCTGATCACGCACCGGGTGGCGGCGGCCTCGCGCTGCGACTCGATCCTCGTCCTGGACGAGGGCCGGGTGGTGGAGCGCGGGACCCACGAGACGCTTGTGCGGGCGAACGGGATCTACGCGGCCTTCGCCGAGGAGCAGCAGCGGCAGAGCGAGCTCGAGGCGTTCGCGTCGCCTTCGGACGTCCGCGCGGAGGCGAAATGAGCGCGGCGACGCCGGCCCGAGCGACGGAGAAGCTGCGCGCCTTCCACGAGGAAGGCGCGATGGGGAAGGCCTACGACGGGCGCCTCCTGCGCAGGCTGTGGCCCTTCGTGCGGCCGCACCGCCTGGTGCTGGGCGTCTCGCTGGTGGCGCTCCTGGCGCAGACCGGACTTCAGCTCCTGCAGCCGCTGCTGATGGGCGACGTGGTCGCCCGCGCCACGGCGAAGGACGCCGGCGCGCTCCTGCGGGACGGCGTGGCGCTGGCGGTGCTGGTGGTGGTGCTCCAGCTGCTCACGTTTCTCCAGACGTACACGATGCAGCTCGCCGGGGCGCGGGCCATGGCGGACCTGCGGTCTTCCGTCTTCGCCTTCTACCAGCGGCTGACGCTCCGCTACTTCGATCGGACGCCGATCGGCAGGTTGGTGACGCGCTCGACCAACGACGTGGACGCGGTGGGCGAGATGTTCTCGTCCGGCGTCCTCAACGCCGTCGGCGATCTCCTCTCGCTGGTGGGCATCGTCGTGATGATGGTCGCGCTGGACTGGCGCCTCTCCCTCATCTCGTTCGCCGCGCTGCCGGTGGTGGGCCTCATCGTCGACTTCGTGCGCAGGCGGTCCCGCGCGGCGTACCGGGACATCCGCGCGAAGACGGCGCGGCTCAACGCCTTCCTCGGCGAGCAGGTCACCGGGATCGCGGTGGTGCAGGCCTTCGGGCGGGAGGCGGCGATGGCCGCCGAGCTGGATGGGATCAACGCCCCCTACCGCGACGCGAACAAGCGCGCGGTCTACTACGAGGCGGTGCTCGACGCGGCGATCGAGATGGTGAGCACGCTGTGCCTGGCGAGCATCCTGTGGTGGGCGGGGCTCCATCGGCTGGGCGTGAACGCCGTCGACTTCGCGATGGTGGTCACCTTCACCCAGTACGTCCGCCAGTTCTTCCAGCCGGTGAGCCTGCTCTCGAACCGCTACACGGTGCTGCAGAGCGCGATGTCCGGCGCCGAGCGGGTCTTCGCGCTGCTGGACGAGACCGACGTGGTGGCGACCGGACGTGGCGCGTCCGACGTCGCCGTCGGCGCTCGGTCGGACGAGGCGGTTGCCCTCGAGGACGTGACCTTCGAGTACAAGCCGGACGTCCCGGTCCTGCACGGCGTGAGCCTCTCCGCCAGGAAGGGCGAGCGGCTCGCCCTCGTCGGCGCAACGGGGGCCGGCAAGACGACGGTCGCGAGCCTCCTCCTGCGCCTCTACGAGCCCAGGTCCGGGTCGGTCCGCGTGTTCGGCCGGGACGTGCGGGCGTATCCGCCCACCGAGCTCCGGCAGCTCTTCTCGGTGGTGCCGCAGGACGTGTTCCTGTTCTCCGGCACGGTCCTGTCGAACATCGCGATGACCGACGCGGTCCCCGACCGCGCGAGGGCCGAGCGCGCGCTGGCGAAGATCGGCGCGCTGGAGCTCTTCCAGCGCCGCGAGGGCGGCCTCGACGCGCGGGTGGACGAGCGGGGCGCGAACTTCAGCGCGGGCGAGTGCCAGCTCCTCGCGTTCGCCCGCGCCGTGTACCGGGACGCGCCGCTGCTCGTTCTGGACGAAGCCACGGCGAGCATCGATTCCGACACCGAGGCAAGGCTGCAGGTCGCCCTGGACGCGGTGATGGAGGGGCGCACCTCGATCGTCATCGCGCACCGCCTGTCGACGATCCGTGCGGCCGATCGCATCGCCGTGTTCCACAAGGGTCGGATCGTCGAGATCGGTCGCCACGAGGAGCTCCTCGCCCGCGGGGGAACCTATGCGGCGCTCTACCGGCTGCAGTTCGCCCAGGAGGCGCAGGAGGCCGCGGGCCGCGCGAGCGGGTGACCGCCGGCGTCACCGGCCGCGCGGCAGCCTCACCACGAAGGTCGTGCCGTCTTCCTCGCTCGATTCCGCGCGGATCGTGCCGCCGTGGGCAGCGACGAACTCCCGCGTGATGTAGAGGCCGAGGCCCAACCCGCGGGCTCGCTTGTTGCGGCCGCCTGCGGTGCGGTACGGCTCGAACAGGACGTCTCGGAGCGACTCGGGGATCGGCGCGCCGCCGTTCTGGACGTGCAGCTCCACCGCGTCGGACGAGACCCCGTCGATCCGGACGAGGATCGGCGTGCCGTCGGGGGCGTGATCGCAGGCGTTGCCCACCAGGTTCGAGCACACCTGGAACAACCGATCCTGATCCCACCTGCCGGAGGTATCGCCGATCGACTCCAGGCGAAAACGCTCCCGGGGGAGCGTTGCGCCGAGGATCGCCTGGTCGAGGAGCTCCCGCAGATCCACGTCGGCGGTAGAGAGCGGGAGGGAGCCGCTGCGGATCCTCGTCATGTCGAGGAGCTGGTCGATCATCCGGAGCATCCGCGCGCCGCTGTCGAGGACGAGCTGCAGCGGCCGGCGGATCGCGTCGTCCTCCGTCCTGGACCGCGCGATCTGCGCGCCCATGAGCGCAGAGCCGAGAGGGTTGCGGAGGTCGTGGCCGAGGATCGCGACGAAGAGCTCGTGCATCCGCTCGCTCGCCTCGAGGGCCTTGCGCTGGCGCTCGAGCGTGATGAACACGTCGACCTTGCCGCACAACACCTGCACGTCGAGCGGCTTGAACAGGAAGTCGACGGCGCCCGCCTCGTAGCCGCGGAACACGCGCTGGCGGTCGCTCGAACCGGCGGTGACGAAGATGATGGGGACGCGCCGCGTCCGCTCCACGCCCCGCATCAAGGCCGCGAGCTCGAAGCCGTCCATCACGGGCATCTGCACGTCGATGATGGCGAGCGCGATGTCGCGCGCGAGGAGCTGCTCGAGCGCTTCTTGCCCGGAGTGGGCGGTGACGATGTCCACGTCGTCCCGACGGAGCACCTGTTCGAGGGCGAAGAGGTTCTCCGGGAGATCGTCCACGAGGAGGAGGACGGGCCGCTCCTTCGATTGCAGCGTCGCGTCTCCTCCGGTCGCTTCCGCAGGGCCGCCATCCACGATCATGCGTCTCATCGCGCCACCGCCCGGTAGACGTTGTCGCTCTTCGAGAACACCTCGAAGTCGGCGGCGCGGTCCATGAACTGCAAGGACTCGTGCATGCCGAGGCCCACGAAGCCCCTCTGGCAGAGCGAGTCGAGGAACAGGCCGACCACCCGGTTCTGGAGCGTCTTCTCGAAGTAGATGAGGACGTTCCGGCACGAGATGAGCTGGACCTCCGCGAACGCGGCGTCGGTGGCGAGGCTGTGGTCGGAGAAGAGGATCCGCCGTCGCAGCGCCGGCGACATCACGGCGTGGGAGGAGGTGGCCACGTAGTAGTCCGAGAGGGAGGCGCGACCGCCGGCGGCGAAGTAGTTCTCCGAGAAGGCGCGGAGCCTCTCGGTGGAATAGACGCCGGCCTCCGCGTCCCGGAGGCTCTGGGCGTCGATGTCGGTGGCGTAGATCTGCGTCCGCTCGAGGAGGCCCTCCTCGTGGAGCAGGATCGCCATCGAGTACGCCTCCTCGCCGGCGCCGCACCCGGCGATCCACACGCGGAGGAACGGGTACGTCGAGAGGACCGGGACGACCGTTCCGCGCAGCGTGCGCCAGTAGCCGGGGTCGCGGAAGAGATCGCTCACCTGGATCGTGAGGCCGGGGAGCACGCTCGCGAACGAGTCCGGATCGTGGATCAACCGATCGAGGAGCGCCGTCGCCGTCGGGAGCTGGTGGCTGGCGAGGATCTGGGCGATCCGCCGCCGCAGCGACGACCGCGCGTAGGAGCGAAAATCGTAGTGGTACGCGCGGAAGATCCCCTCGAGCAGCAGATCCAGCTCCAGCTCTTCGATGCGCGGGTCGGTCATCGGGGCATCCATACGCGCACCATGGAGAGGAGCTTGTCGATGACGATGGGCTTCGCGAGGTAGTCGTTGGCGCCGGCGTCGAGGCACTCCTGCCGATCGTCCGGCATGGCCTTCGCCGTGAGGGCGATGATCGGGAGATCGGCCCAGCGGTCGTCCTTGCGGAGCTCCCGCGTCGCGGTCAGGCCGTCCATCTCCGGCATCATGATGTCCATGAGGACGAGGTCGATCGGCGGCCCGGAGCGGATGCGCTCCAGGGCCTCCCGTCCGTTCCGCGCGATCTCGACGGCGGCGCCCTTCGGCTCGAGGGTGCTCGTGAGCGCGAAGAGGTTTCGAACGTCGTCCTCGACGAGGAGGATCCGCCGCCCCTCGAAGATCGCCTCGCGGTCGCGCGCGACCTGCAGCATCCGCCGCTTCTCCGCCGGGAGCGCCGACTCGACCTGGTGGAGGAAGAGCGTGACCTCCTCGAGGAGGCGCTCGGGCGATCGCGCGCCCTTCACGATGATCGACTTGGCGTGCTGCCGCAGGCGCCGCTCCTCGTCCGCCGTGAGGGCCCTGGCGGTGTAGACGATCACGGGAGGACACGATGCGCCGTCCTCGCCCATCCGCGAGAGGAGGTCGAAGCCGCTGGTGCCGGGGAGCATCAGGTCGACGACGACGCAGTCGAAGGTGGTGGAGCGCAGGCGCTCCAGCGCCTCGCCGGCGGTCGGGACCGACGTGATCTCCACGCCCTCCGCGTCCAGCAGGCGGTGGATGGCCTCCCGCTGGACGTCCTCGTCCTCGACGACGAGGACCCGCCGGACGTCGCGCGACAGGTGCGCCTCCAGCCGCTGGAAGGCGGCCGCGAGCTCCTCGTGCTTCACCGGCTTGAGCGCGTAGCCGAACGCGCCCATCTCGAGGGCGACCCGGTGGTAGTCGTGAAGCGAGACCACGTGGATCGCGATGTGCCGGGTGTCGGGGCTACGCTTGAGGAGCTCGAGGACCGTCAGGCCCGAGTGATCGGGCAGACCGATGTCGAGGATGATCGCGACGGGCCGGAACTCGCGGGCGAGCTGCAGGCCCTCTTCCCCGCTGCGCGCGATCACGCACCGGAAGCCCATGTCGTGGGCGAGGTCGCGAAGGATCGAGGCGAAGAGCGGATCGTCCTCGATCGCGAGCACGATCCTCGACGAGCCGGAGAGGGAGTCGCGATCGTCCTCCGCCGGAGCGAGCGGCAGCCGCGGCGGCTTGATCTCCGGCCGGACCGCGGACGGTCTCGACACCTCGGCGGCCGTCTGGTCCGCCTTGCCGCCACCGGCACGCGCGGGCAGGGTGAGGGTGAAGCGGCTCCCCTCCCGCGGCGCGCTCTCCAGGCGGATCTCACCCCCGAGCAGGGACGCCAGCTCCCGCGAGATCGAGAGGCCGAGGCCGGTGCCCCCGAACCTGCGGTTCGTCGTCCCGTCCGCCTGGCGGAAGGCCTCGAAGATCGCCTCGTGCTGCTCGAGGGGGATGCCGATCCCCGTGTCCTGCACGGAGATGGCGATCCTCCCGTCACCCGCCGCGGTGGCCCGCACGGAGATCGAGCCCTGCTCCGTGAACTTGACCGCGTTCGACAGGAGGTTGCTGAGGATCTGCTGTACGCGCTGCGGATCGGTCTCGATCGTCTCGGGGCAGCCGGGGGCGATCGACACGTCGAGCGAGAGGCCCTTGGATCTCGCCATCTCGCGGAACCGGCTCTCGATCCCCTCGAGGTGCCGGGCGAGCGGGACGACCTCGACGTTCACCTCGGTCTTCCCCGCCTCGATCTTGGCGAGATCGAGGATGTCGTTGATCAGCGCGAGGAGATCGTTCCCCGCCGTGTAGATGTTCGAGGCGAACTGCACCTGCTCCGGGGTCAGGTTCCCCGTCCGGTTGTCCGAGAGGAGCTTGGCGAGGATGAGCGCGCTGTTGAGGGGCGTGCGCAGCTCGTGGGACATGTTCGCGAGGAACTCGGACTTGTACCGGCTCGCCCGCCCGAGCTCCGCCGCCTGGTGCTGGAGCAGACCCTGCGTGGCGACGAGCTGGTCCTTCTGCGCCTGGAGGATGCGAGCCTGCTCCGCGAGGGCCGTGTTCGTCTCCTCGAGCTCGGCGTGCTGCGCCTCCAGGCGGGCCTGCGACGCCTGGAGGGCCCGGCTCTGCTCCTCCAGCTCCTCGTTGGCCGCCGCCAGCTCGGCCTTCTGCGCCTGCAGCTCCTCCGCCTGGCGCTGGGTCTCCTCCAGGAGCTCGGCCTTGCGCATCCGCTGCCGGGCAGAGTGGAACGCGGCGCCGATCGGCTCGGCGATCCGATCGAGGAGCTCCTTCGCGGAGGCGGAGGGCGCCGAGAAGAAGCCGAGCTCGACGACGCCACACACCTTCCCCTCGGCGAGGGCCGGCGCGATGAGGAGCGACCGCGGGCGGGCGGCGCCCAGGCCGGACCGGACCTCCACGTAGCCCTCCGGGACCTCGTCGACGACGAGGGTCCGCGCGTCGGCGGCCGCCTGCCCGACGAGCGACTGGCCGATCTTGAACTCCTCGCCGTCCGCGTGGGGAACGCCCACGCCGAAGCCGCCGCAGCGGATCAGATCGCCCGCCCCGCTCTCGACGAACGCACAGGCGAGCGGCGCGTCCAGGTACCTCGCGAGGAAGGTCGCGACGTTCTTGCCGAGGATCTGCGGCTCCTGCTCGCCGCGCATCACGAGGGAGAGCTCGTTGTGCCCCTGCTTGATCCAGCTCTCCCGTTGCATCCTCACCTTGCTCGCGACGAAGAGCCTCCCGAACACGCCGAGGAGGCAGAGCATCACCATGATGATGCCGCGGTTGAAGGGGGCGAGGGCGGTGATGAGCGGATCGGCGACGGGCGTCGTGAGGAAGAAGCCGACGGCGACGAGGACGCTCGAGACGATGCCGAGCAGGAGCGGCATCACCGGGCGCGACGTCTGCATCGACAGGATCAGCGGCGCGACGTAGAGCGCCCAGATGGCGAGGCCGAGCTCGGCCATCGTGTCGAGGACGAAGGTCCCGACGACGAGTCCGCCCATCAGCAGATACAACCCGAAGGAATCCCTGGCGCGGCCCTGCATCGACGGCCTCCTGTGGCGCTGCGGAACGTCGACCGCGAAGCGGGGGTGCACCGGCGTTGCAGACAGCGACTCGACCGGCCGACGCTACGCCCCGCCCATCGCGCTGGGCAAACGGGATCCTGGGGATGTCGGCGATTTCCGAGCCGAATGTTCGGTCCCGGACACTCGGAATCGTTGCGACTGCAACCGCTGCGTGCGTCGCTGGCGGTTGTCGAACGGCGGCCCTCGACCCAGATTGGCACGGGTCGTCTCCCGACCGATTCCATGAAGCAAGAGGAGCGGACGCGCCATGCCGTTTCGAGCGATCTTCATCGCGGTCGTCATCGGGGTGGCGCTGGTGGTCGCCGCGTTCCTCGTCAACCAGCGCCGACCACGCGTGGAGACGGAGCAGCCGCAGCCGGCCCTCGTCAGGGCCAGCGGCAAGTGCGCCTCGTGCCATCTGCGCGAGACCTCCGCCGTGGTCCGCGAGTACGAGTGGAGTCATCACGCCGCCAACGGCGTGAACTGCCTCGACTGCCACCAGCCGGTGGACGGCCAGGAGCCGAGGGATCATCGCGGCTTCGTCATCGCGAGGTCGCTCACCTCGAAGAACTGCGCGCAGTGCCACAAGACGGAGTACGACCAGTACGTGCGCAGCCGGCACGCCGCGCCGTCGTGGGCCGCGGTGAACGGCGCGAAGGACATGTCGCCGGAGCAGCGCGCGCTGGGCGAGAGCTTCCACCGTGGCTGGGTCGAGAGGCCGCCCATGAGCGTCGGCCTGCTGGAGGGCGAGTCGGCGATGGTGACCGGCTGCAACGCCTGCCACTCCATCGGGAGGCCGAACCCGGACGGATCCTTCGGGACCTGCACCAACTGCCACGGTCGGCACGTCGCATCCGTCGAGGTGGCGCGAGAACCCTCGACGTGCGGCCAGTGCCACATGGGCCCGGATCACTCGCAGATCGAGATCTACGAGGAGTCGAAGCACGGCGTGCTCTTCGCGGCGCAGCGAGGCCGGTTCGACCTGACGGTGCCGCCGAAGGACCTGACGACGGCGGCGATGCCGGTGCCCACGTGCTCCACCTGCCACATGAGCGGTCTCGAGGGCATGAAGATGACCCACGACACCACCGATCGCCTCTCCTACTACCTGTTCGCCGCGATCTCGGAGCCGCGGCCGAACGCGGAGCGGGCGCGGATCGAGATGAAGGAGGTCTGCCAGAAGTGCCACACGCACACGCACGTCGATCGCGTGTACGAGGAGGCGGACCGCGTGCTCGTCGACACGAACGCGAAGGTGCGGGCGGGGCTCGACGTGGTGAAGAAGCTCCGGGAGGAGGGGCTGCTGACGCCGCAGCCCTTCGACGAGCCCATCGAGTTCACCGAGTTCGACCTCTGGCACTACTACGGGCGCACCGCGAAGCACGGGGCGTACATGGGCGGCGCCGACATGGTGCAGTGGCACGGCAACTACGAGCTGCTGCGGCACGACGTCCTGCTGAACCACGACGCCGCCGAGATCCGGGCGCGGCGCGCGAAGCGATGAGCCTCCTCTCCAGGATCTCGCCGACGAGGCTGGCGCACGCCTTCGTCGTGGCGAACATCGCCTTCCTGGGTGGCGACATCGCCATCGCCCACGAAGCGAACGCCTACGCCAGAACGATGGAGTGGGCGCCGATCGTCTTCTCGGCGGTGGCGACGCCGCTCCTGATCCCTGGCGCGCTGGGGACGAAGAACCCGGCCTTCGCCGTCGTCGACCTCGTCGTGGCGTGGCTCGCGATCCTCGTCGGCGTCGTCGGGATGGTGTTCCACCTGGAGAGCCGGTTCTTCGAGGTGCAGACGCTGCACAGCCTCGTGTATTCGGCGCCGTTCATCGCGCCGCTCTCGTACGTGGGGGTCGGCCTCCTGCTGGTTCTGGTACGCAGCGAGGAGGCGGGTACACCCGGCTTCGGACCGTGGGTGCTGGTCCTCGCCCTCGGCGGCTTCTGCGGCAACTTCCTGCTGTCCCTCGTCGATCACGCGCAGAACGGCTTCTTCCGCCTGACCGAGTGGATCCCCGTGGTCTCGGCGGCCCTCGCCATCGGATTCCTCGTGGCGGCGCTGGCGTGGCCGAGCGCGGGGACCTACCGCGCGTGCGCCTGGATCATGATCCTCCAGGCGCTGGTGGGCTTCGCAGGCTTCGGCCTCCACCTCGCCGCCAACCTGAGGCCCACGACGCTGGAGGTGCCGATGGCCGATCGCTTCGTCTTCGGAGCGCCGGCGTTCGCGCCGCTGCTCTTCGTGAACCTCGCGCTCCTCGCGGGGATCGGCTTGTGGGCCGCGCTCTCCGCAGGCCGAGCCCCATCGGTGGGGGCGGTCCACCGGACGTCGTGAACCGCCCAGGGGACGATCGGGGTCAGCCCGCGGCGCCGCGGTCGGTGGGCGCCATTACGGCTTGGCCCGCGGCCCGCCTCGTGACCACGAAGGCGAGGCCGGCGCCCGCCAGGAGGACCAGCGCCGCCACCAGGAAGGCGGCCCCCGGATGCGGCAGGACGGCGTCGGGGCCGACGGAGGCGGCATAGACGGCGCCGAAGAACATGGGGGAGAGCACGCCGGCGATGCTCCCCACGCTGTTGGTGGCGCCCTGCAGCTGCCCCTGCTCCGACTCCGACACGTGCTGTGTCATCAGCGATTGCAACGTCGGCATCGCCAGGCCCCAGAGCGCGTTGGGGAGCATCGCGAGGGTGAACGTCAGACCGGTGGGGGCGAGGCCCATCCACGAGATGCCGATCGCGCCCATGAAGAGCCCGAACACCATCGCCCTCCTGTCGCCCAGCCGCTTCGTGACGGGGCCGATCAGCAGCGCCTGCACGATCATGTCCAGGGTGCCGACCATCGCGAGGAGCACGCCGACCTGCCAGGCGCTCCATCCGTATCGGAAGCCCGCGTAGAGGACGAAGACGGAGGAGAAGACGTGGTGGGCGAAGTAGAGGAGGAAGTTCACGACGGCGAGGCCGGTGAGCTCCGCGTGCGATCGGAGCAGGCGAAGCGCACCGAGTGGATTGGCGCGCTGCCACGAGAACGCCATGCGACGTTCGGGAGGAAGGGACTCGGGGAGGACGAAGGCGCCGTACGCGAACGCGAGGCCGCTGAGCGCCGCCGCCGCCCAAAAGGGCGCGCGCGGCGACCACTCGCCGAGGACACCGCCGAGGAGCGGGCCTGCGACGAAGCCGGCGCTGAACGCGGCGCCGACGAGCCCGTAACCGCGGGAGCGCTCCGCGGGGCTGGTGACGTCGGCCATGTAGGCGAACACGGACGTGAAGCTCGACGACGTGATCCCCGCGACGATGCGGCCGATCGCCAGCCAGGCGAGGTTCGGCGCGACGGCCATCAGCACGTAGTCGGCGGCGAGCCCCGCCGTCGAGAGGAGGATCACGGGGCGGCGGCCGTACCGATCGGAGAGGGACCCGACGATCGGCGAGCACACGAACTGCATCAGCGCCCACAGCGCGATGAACACGCCGTTGATGACGCCCGCGCGGGCGTTCGAGCCGGAGAACTGCTCGATGAGGGTGGGCAGGACCGGGATGACGATGCCCATCGCGACGACGTCGAGCGCCGCCGAGACGAGGATGAACGCGATCGCGGCCTTGCCGGCGCGACCTGCGGATGGCGGCATGGGGAGGGCTCCGGACCGGCAGGAGGGGCCGGCGAAGGGGCGGAATCTCGCACCACCGGCATCGACGGATCAAGCGTCGCCGCGCCCCCGATGCGTGGGATCGTAGCGGAAGACTCGGCGCAACCCCTCGATCGAACGGCGGTTTCGTGGAACGACCGGCCGGCGGCGAAAAAAATTCGCGGCCATGTCGATGAGCGGGGGCGTCGTTCGTCGTCTCTGGGAAGGGCGAGGACGACGCCATTTCCGGCTACCCTGCGCTTTTCCCGGGAGAAGAACCGATGCGAGTCATGGTGATCGTGAAGGCGACGAAGAACTCCGAGGCGGGCGAGATGCCGGACGAGAAGCTCCTCGTCGCGATGGGGAACTACAACGAGGAGCTGGTGAAGGCGGGCGTGATCCTGGCGGGCGAGGGCCTGCACCCGAGCTCGAAGGGAAAGCGCGTGGTCTTCTCCGGCGGGAAGAAGACGGTCATCGACGGGCCCTTCGCCGAGACCAAGGAGCTGATCGCCGGCTTCTGGCTCTGGCAGGTGAAGTCGATGGACGAGGCGCTGGAGTGGGCGCGTCGCTGCCCGGATCCGATGCCGGGCGAGGAGTCGATCCTCGAGATCCGGCCGGTGTTCGAGGCCGACGACTTCGGCGAGGCGTTCACGCCGGAGCTGCGCGAGAAGGAGGAGCGCCTCCGCGCCGAGTCCGCGCAGCGCATGAAGGGGTGATCCGCCACGGGGCGGCGGCGCCTTCCGCCGCTCCCGGACGAGGAGGCTTTCCGTGAGCGCCACCCATCGAGCGATCGAGACGGTCTGGAGGGTCGAGTCGGCGCGGCTGATCGGCGGCCTCCTCCGCCTGGTCGGCGACGTCGCCCTCGCCGAGGATCTCGCACAGGAGGCGCTCGTCGTCGCCCTGGAGAGGTGGCCCGACGCCGGCATCCCGGAGAACCCGGGTGCGTGGCTGATGGCGACCGCCCGGAACCGCGCCGTCGATCGGCTGCGGCGGCAGCGGATGGTCGATCGGAAGCAGGGCGAGCTGGAGCCTCCCCCGCCCGTCGCGCCCGACCTCGAGGCCGCCCTCGACGAGGGCGTGGGCGACGACCTGCTCCGATTGATCCTCGTCTCCTGCCACCCGGTCCTCTCGAAGGACGCGCGGGTCGCGCTCACGCTGCGGCTCCTGGGTGGCCTC
>Ga0182745_1004001_pt1 | contig 12421 bp, 13 predicted proteins | sample eDN3rd30CKraftBY_FD_128523 | JGI IMG/M metagenome (GOLD analysis project Ga0182745, IMG submission 128523) | Enriched backyard soil microbial communities from Emeryville, California, USA - eDNA 3rd pass 30_C Kraft BY (version 2) (version 2) | ecosystem: Environmental > Terrestrial > Soil >...
TTTATGTTAGAGGATTTATTAGAGTTATATGATTTGTTAATCAAAAAAGAACGAAATTTGAACGACACACTCCACATTGTGAGTAGTCTGAAAGGAAATCAATTTCTGGGAGAAATCATCATTCGTACGGAAAAACTTATTATTAAATCATTAGGTGGGCGGGATATTCATTGGAATCAGATCAATCAATTTCATGACGCATTTTTCCAATACCGTAATGATTTTATCACCAAGGAACAACTTATCTCCATCATTAAAAAAACAATAAATTAAGGACGGCTATAAATATAATTGCACTTCTATCACATTCATTTAAAATGGATGTGTTTCTTTATGGATTTAACAAATAAAGGGTTTAAATAAAAAAGGTTCTGGAAAAAATATGCAAGGAAGGAAATTTGTTAAATAAAAAAGGGGTTGGTTTGCATTGAAAGTTAAAGGGCTAGGAGGAATAATAAATGAATAAAGATTTTAAATTAATGTATGATTTTCGGCAAATTAAAAAGTTCTTTAAAGGTGCGTTAGTTCTCGATATTTACGATCATCACACAATGGGTAACTATGTGAAGAATAACACCAAGGATCTAAGCGTATCTGAATTAGAAATTATGAAGAATACAATTCAAGAAGTAATTGATGACGGGAAAACAATTCAATCATTTTTTATAAGCATCTTTAATGGTATAGTCGCACTTCTTTCTGTTCTAATTGCTTTTTATATTGCTGGATATGTATTGATTACTAATATCATGAAGGAAGCTGATGTTCCGGAAGCAATGTATTATCTGGAGGAATTTTTAATGATGATCACATTGGTTGGCGCTGCCTATATACTTATATTAGCCGTTTATTTTGCGTGGAAAAACAGTGTGGGTCGAATGAGAAATAAACTATATGATACAGTTAAAATTACAATCAGTATTAAGAATAATGTTTTCTAGCATCCGATAATGGGTGCTTTTTATTTTGAAAGTTATATGATGATGGACACCCATAAATACATAAATGACCTCATTAGTTCTTATATTGTAGTAAGAGGTGAGTAGTATAGAGATTTCACAGTTAGCCGTTCGTTTAGTATTTTTGTTTTTACCAGGGATTGTAGGAGCTTTAATCATTGATATTTTAACTGCTCATCGAAGCAGGCAAACATTTCAATTCATTATTAGCGCCATATTATTTGGTACAGGGTCGTATATGATTTTATCAGCTATTGTAAAATTAAATAATGAGTTAGTGCAATTAAAAGGACTGGAGCCTACATGGGAAGTTGAATTTTTTAAATCTTTTCTCCAAGAAAACGGAATTATAAAATTTTCTGAAGTCTTTTGGGCCACAATCATATCTGTTGTAATTTCGGTTATTGCGGTATGGCTTATTAACAACCGAATTATATACAGGATAGCAAACTTTTTTAAGCTATCGAATAAACATGGTGAAGAGGATTTATGGGAAGCTTTTTTAGATAGGTCACATACACAATGGGTTGTTATAAGGGATACCGATGAAGCTATTGTATACCAAGGAGCTGTAAAAGGTTTCTCCCAAAAGGACGATAAAAGAGAGTTGCTGCTTAGTGACGTCATAATTTATAAAGAAGAAAATAATGAGTTAAAAGATTTGTACTCTTTAAAAGAAATGTACTTAAGTTTTGATCCAAATTCTAAAATTGTAATTGAGATACAATAAGAGGAGGTTGGTAGTCAATGAACAAAAAAAATACACCTGCAAGTATCCCAAAGCCAGGGAAAAGTCTTACACACGGTATCAAGCCAAAACCAACTACACCTAGACCACCAAAACCGCCGAGTAGGAATAAATAAAATGTGTTATGCGTTCCAAAGCGAAAGGTGAATCGAATAACAAGAGCAACTAAAAAGCTGCTCTAAAAAATTCATAAAACCCTATTTTCATTGGAAAAGCCCAAATATAAAATCCAACAAGCACTGATGGACCTAAAAAGAAATTGTAAATTTTAGTAGGTAATATTCGGCGGAAAATGCCTGCATAAATAAGGGGCACTACTATTAAAAGTATTAACGGTGGTATGAAATATAACAAATCGGCTCCGAGTTTTAATCCAGTAAAAAAATCAATCATATTTATTCTTCCCTTATGTATTTTTATAAATTATATTAAAAGCAATAGTTAACTTATAGAGAATTTAATGAAAGTGTTAAATATTAAGGAATTAAAAACTGTATAGGGAGGAATGAAGGATGATAAAAAAATTGATTTACTTTAGGGGAAAGTACTTTGTTAGTTGTATACAGAAAGTTGTGCTATTCCGGAAGCCGCAGCCTACTATGTAAGCTGCGCACTTTAAAAGGAAGCTTTAGAAGCACGAACAATAGTGAGCGGACCTCTACATAAGCACATAGAAAAGTTGTAGAGACAACAAAGTTGGCTATGCAGCTTTTGTGCTTAGGCCGCTCACATAAGGAAATGCTTTATTAGAATCTATAACAGTATAGCCACATTTCAAAATATACCTTTATTGGCTTCAATTAATTGGTCTCCATTTATTTTCCATTCATTCCCCAAAAATTTGCCCAATAAAAGAGTAAAGTCATCATGAATAACTTCTGCATAAAATGAGTAAATTACAATTAAATAATTTATTTTGTTTTGAATAGTGAAAAATTTTTTAATTCGAGGTAAAATAAAGATATAACAATTTTGAGGAGGATGCCGATGATAACCGGTCAGTTAGAGCGAGCGTTTCAATTAGCAGAGAAACATAAACTCGACGTAAGTACAATTTTGGAGTTAAACAAAATTATTATGAAGGAGGTCAATTCATCTCCTAAAACAGAAGAGAAAATTCTTCAACAAATGCTTCAAATTCTTGAAAACAACAAACACATTCTACGGGAGGCAACATAACAATTGGAAAAACAAATTGAATTGTATGATGATTTAGACACATTTGACTAAAGGCGCTGCTCAAACGCAATGGTAATACGAGCAGCGCCTTTTTCAATTGTCAAAATCCGTTAGAAGCTAACATATTGATGTTAACTTACCTTTACATAGCCTTTATAAAATGTCTGACTTTTTATTGACTAAAAATTTATAATTTTGTTAATATAGTGAAAAGTTCAACGGTGAAGGAGGCTAATTCGATGTCTAGACTGCAAGAGTTCCAGGAGCTTTTTCGCCAGATACACCATGCGTGGGAAAAGAATGAACAAACAGTACTAGTCATTTTGGCAGATGCAAAAGGTTCTGCTTATCGTCTACCGGGTACCAAAATGTTAATGACCTCTGGCGGTACAATGGTCGGGACGATTAGTGGCGGTTGTTTGGAAGCCGATTTATATGAATGGGCTCAAAAAGTTTTTGAAACACAACAGCTCATGACGTTACAATTTGACCTTAGTGAAACGGAAATATGGAGCTTAGGCATAGGTTGTAAGGGGAATTTAGAATTTATCTTCCTTCCAATCTTGCCTCAAAATCAGCTTTGGGAAAATTTAGATAGGTTATTAACGTGTAATTGTCCAATTTCTCTTATAATAGATTTAGAGGATGGTGGAATTGCTGTGATGGAAAGCAAAACAAACCAGATTCACAGTAATGATTTGCCACCAAAAGAAATTCTAGATTATACAAAAAGCGTGACTTCTAAACAAACTCGTGCAGAAATTATCATGCATGAAAATAAACGCTACTATATCGATGCAGTAAAACCAAGTGAGAAATTAATCGTAGCAGGGGCTGGAAGGGACGCCATTCCGGTTGCGGACTTAGCCCATAAAGCAGGTTTTCAAGTTGTGGTAGTCGATTCTAGATTACATTTCAATAATACAGAATACTTTCCGAATGCAGCCCATATCACAGTTGAGCATGAACAGATCCCCAAAGATGAATTAGAAAATAGCTGGTGGATTATTATGAATCACCATCAAGAAAAAGATGAAGCGAGTCTAAAGCTAGCCATTGAACATTTTCCAAAATATATCGGCGTACTAGGGCCAGTTTACCGAACAAATGAGATGCTCGAAAACATCCGGTATTCATTAGAAAGTGCCCCGATTCATTCTCCAATTGGCTTAGATATAGGGGCAGAGTCAAGTGATGAAGTGGCCATCAGTATTATCTCAGAGCTAATGTGTATAAGAGCAGGACGTACTCCTAGCTATTTGCACGGAAAAGGGAAAATTCATGTGTAAACTAGGGGCGATTATTTTAGCTGCGGGACTTTCAAAACGGATGGGGAAACCAAAGCTATTTCTTCCTTATTTAAACAAGCCTTTAATTCATTACCCTATATCGGTAGCTGTTGAGCAGAAATTTTCTCCCCTGATTGTTGTTGGAGGAAAGTTCACGCCTCAACTACAATCCGAATTGAAAGAACATTTGGAGCAACTTTCAATTATATCGAATCCGGCTTATGAAACCGGCATGTCTTCATCTTTAAAAATGGGAATTCGTGCTTTGAATGAGGAGGTAGATGGCGTTTTCATTTTCCTAGGAGATCAGCCTTTCGTAGCAGCCGAAGTAGTCGAGAGGTTATCTAAGGTTTATAAGGAAAACCGGGCAAGAGGGGTGAAAATCGTCAGGCCTCGTTATGCCCATCACCCCGGTCATCCGATTTTATTTGATAAAAGCCTTTTTCCTCAATTCGAATTCTTAACAGGGGATGAAGGCGGTAAAAGGATTATTAAAGCGAATGAAAATTGCTTGATATATGTGGATATTGAAAATTCTCAACTGAACTTGGATATCGATACACCACAAGATTATGAAGCACTTATCAATCAGGACACTAACTAAGGAGTGAGGAGCGCTATGACAATAACCGATACCTTAAATAGGCCACTCCGAGATTTACGCATTTCTGTTATGGATCAATGCAATCTTCGCTGTACATATTGCATGCCAAAAGAGGTTTTTGGTGCAGACTATCCTTTTCTTCCTCCAGATCAGCTGCTTACCTTTGACGAGATAGAGCGACTTGTTCAAATTTTTAGTTCAATCGGTGTGAAAAAAATTCGAATTACTGGTGGGGAACCGCTGTTAAGAAAGGATTTGCCGCTCCTAATTCAACGAATCAACGAGATCCATGGTATTGAAGATGTTGCACTGACTACAAATGGCATCCTATTGGGCCATTATGCAAAACAGTTAAAGGAAGCTGGTTTAAAGCGCATAAATGTAAGCTTGGATAGTTTGAATGTGGCGAATTACGGGCGGATGAATGGTCGGAACTTTCCTGTTTCACGCGTTCTTCAGTCAATAGAGAAGGCAGCTGCTGAAGGATTGCAGATTAAAATAAATATGGTTGTTCAAAGAGGGGTAAATGACCAGGATATCGTTCCTTTGGCTAAATATTGTTTTGAAAAAGGCTACACCTTGCGATTTATCGAATTTATGGATGTCGGGAATACAAATGGCTGGAATATGGAGAAGGTTGTGCCGAGTAAGGAAATTCTAAACAAGCTTCAGCAGGTGAAGGCGTTAGAGCCAGTGGACCCCGATTATATCGGAGAAGTAGCAAAACGCTATAAATATAAAAATTCGGATACAGAAATTGGTTTTATCTCGTCCATTACAGAAAGCTTTTGTTCAACCTGCAACCGCGCAAGGATTTCAGCAGACGGGAAACTTTTTACATGTCTTTTTGCAACACAGGGCACGGATTTAGTTAATATGGTTAGAAATGAAGAATTATCTACTGAAGACTTAACGCAATTTATCTCTGACCTTTGGGCGAAGCGCAAGGATCGCTATTCCGATCAAAGAGTTGAATTGAGCAAGCAACCTTCCAAAAAGAAAATTGAAATGTCTTATATCGGCGGCTAGAGCTTTACTATTGCAAAACCTATATCTATTTTTTTATCATAAACCGAGCAGTTTTGGTACATGCTCTCAATTAAGTGTTGAAAAAATTTTGAAGCATCGAATTCTCAAGTAAAGCAAATCGAACAGGGAACGTCGGATTACAGTTTTTGGCTTGTATTTATTTACAACAGACATTAGAATAATTATGATTTGTGGAGTAAGATAGAAAGTAATGTAGTCTATGCGAGGAATGTCAGACAAATCCTTGCCTATGTTTGATGGAAAATATAAAGACAGGATTTGCCGATTGGACCGATGCGATTTAAAGGGAAACTGGATTGCAAACGGTCGCGAAAAGAGAGTCATGATGCGATTACATATACTCTGGGAATTTTAAAAATGACCGAGTAATTAAATAGGCAAACAATTTTATGAATTTTACAAGGTGAAGAAGTACAGGGTATTTGGATGAAATACGAAATTTGCCTTCATTCAAGAAAATATCAAACAGGGGTACAAATTCGACGCATCATTGTAGCAATTCGCAAGACCCTATTGATAAAGAATAGAGGGAATTTAATGTGGATTCAATATTGGCAATCGGTTCAACTATCGATTACCGTTACCATTGCGGCAAGTGTTGTTGTCATTATAGCAGGCACTTTACTAGGGTATTTATTTGCTAGGAAAGCTTTTAAATTTAAAATTATAGTAGAAACAATCATGATGCTTCCATTGGTGCTGCCTCCATCAGTAATTGGATTTTTGCTAATCATCATCTTTGGAAATCAAAGCTTTATCGGTGATCTGATTAAAGTAATATTTGGACAATCAATCATGTTTACATGGTATGCAGCGGTGATTGCCGCAAGTGTAGTAGCTTTTCCGCTAATGTTTCAAACAGCAAAAGCAGGATTTCTAAACATTCAAAAAGGGATTGAAGAGGCAGCCATTGACTTAGGCGCAAATCCTAGGCAGGTATTTGCTCGAGTGTCATTGCCTCTTGCCAAAAAGGCGCTGATTGCTGGATGCGTGTTAAGTAGTGCAAGAGCTTTAGGAGAGTTCGGTGCCACATTGATGTTTGCAGGGAATATTCCGGGTGTGACACAAACTGTTCCTACAGCTATTTATATGGCAATCGATAATGGTGACATGCTTCTTGCTTGGGCATGGGTCATCACAATGGTGTTATTATCTTTTTTCTTATTATATTTTGTTCGTTCAAAAGAAAACTGAGGGTAGTAGAACGCGACTGCTTCCGCAGAGTACTAGCGGCTAAAATAGAAGTGAGACTTAGTTTCATGAAGTCTACTCGATGAAAAACTTTACATAATTTAAAGAAATTGAGAAAAGGTCGATAAAATGAAAAGCCAAATTCTTATGGGCATCCATAGGAATTTGGCTTTTTATATACTTACAATGTTAACTAGCGTTTAAACTCGCCGCTTTTTCCGCCCGTTTTTTTCATTAACATGGTTGGACCGATAATCATATTTTTATCTACGGCTTTACACATGTCGTAAATCGTTAATGCCGTAGCGGATACAGCTGTTAAAGCTTCCATTTCAACCCCAGTAGATCCTTTTGTTTTTACCTCAGCTTGGATGGTCACCTCATAGCTTTCTGCTTCTTCATCTAAAACCCAATCAAAGGAAATGTTGACGCCTGTTAAGGAAATGGGATGGCACATTGGAATAATAGTAGAAGTTTGCTTTGCAGCCATGATTCCCGCTACTTGCGCAACTGCGAGAACATCGCCTTTCTTGTTTGTACCGTTCTGTATCGTCTCGTATATTTCTTTGTTTAATTTAACAGAAGAGTGGGCAACGGCTGTTCGGACAGTTTCCGTTTTTTCTGATATATCAACCATTTTTGCTCTTCCTTGCTCGTTGAAATGCGTTAATTTCGACATGACAATCCTCCTATTCACTTATCAATAGTATAGAGTATTTTGTGTGAAATGATAATGGGAAATTTGGATTCTTCCAAAGAAGTAGCTTGAATGTTATTTTATATCACATGATTCCCCGGAGAAAAGATGATTTTTGGTTAAGTTCACTAAAATAATTCTGATTATTAGGAAAATTTGTTAGTGACAACCAAAAAAATCCTTGTTAAGATGTTAGGTAATATAACATTGATGTAAATTTAACTAGAAGTATTGTGCGCCTTCATTCATTTTCATTCACCACTTCTTCCTTCGCATTCCCTACATACACCTTTCAACCATGAAAATCGCAAATTAGTAATTTAGTTACATAATCTTAAAAGGGGGAGATCGATATGTCTAACCAGGTCGATTCACTAGAGTTAACATCACCAGTTATCTGGACGCCTACAACCGCAAAAGAAGCGTTCGAGCTGAAAGAAAAGTTTGCCAACAAAGCGGAATTTGCTTCAGGCGCTACCTTACTGCAATTGCAATGGACAAATGGACGCAAAGTTCCAGAGAATCTTATAAGTCTGGAGCAAATCCTTGCGCTAAAAACAATCCAGTTTGACCAAAATCAAGCAGTCCTTTCGATTGGAGCAGGTACGGCACTTGGAAGCTATCAAACTAATAAGCTGCTTAAGGAGTTTCCGAATATTTGTGATGCACTAAAGTCTATAGCTGCTCCAGGCATTCGCAATAGAGGAACAATCGGCGGCAATATTATGGGTGGAATAGGAGACTTGCTGCCATTTCTTTTGTCTTTAAATGCAAAGCTAATCTTTGTAGAAGGCCAGGAAACAACAGAAGTCGACTTGTGGGAATGGCTGCAGCAATCAGCCAGAAAAGAACAGCTTTTAACCCATATATGGATACCACTAGACAAAGAAATCTTAGAAACATATAGCTTCTATCGTAAAGTCGGCAGAAGAGAAACCTTTACAGCTGCTATTTTAACTGTCTCAGGAAAATTTGTATGGGATGAATCGGGCACAATTCTAAAGGCGATTCTTGCTATCGGTGGAGGCGAAAATCGTCCAATGCGGTTAACGAAAACCGAGCAATCCATCATCGGGAAAAAAGGTACACAACTGGACTGGAAACAGATCTATTCACTAGTATGCGATGAATTCACGCCAGCTGAGGATGTTTTTGTAACTGGGAATTATCGCAAAAAAGTTGCTGCTAATCTTATTGTTGCCGAGCTTCAAAGCCAATTTGTTCAAAATGGCCAAAGAGAGGAGCATATAAATGAAATCTAATATCCGAGTGAAAGAAGATCGAGTTCGCCCAGATGGTTTAGCTAAAGTAACTGGCACTCTTAAATACTTAACGGATTTAACTTTCCCGAATATGCTGTACGGGAAAATCTTAAGAAGTGATTACCCTCATGCGAACATTCTTTCAATTAATACTGAGGAAGCGGAAAAGCTGCCAGGAGTAGTGGCAGTGATTACATATAAAGACGTACCAGGCATGAATCGTTTTGGCATTATCGTTCCAGATCAGCCAGTACTCTGTGAGGAACGGGTACGTTATGTAGGAGATGCAGTTGCTGCGGTTGCAGCCACATCCCTGGCAATTGCTGAGCAGGCTTTAAAGCTAATCTGTGTTGAATACGAGGAGCTGCCAATAATTGATTCGCCTGAAAAAGCATTACAAGCAGATGCCATTAAATTACATCCTGCAGGCAACATTTGTCATCGTTCTTCCTATTCAAATGGAAATGTAGCAACAGCCTTCGAAGCATGCGAAGCCATTGTGGAAGAGACTTACGAACTTCCAAGACAATTGCATGGCTATATGGAAACAGAAGGAGGTGTAATTGTTCCAGAAGAAGATGGAGGAATTACAGTCTATGCTGCCACTCAGCATGGCTTTAAGGATCGTTTCCAGCTTTCCAGAATTCTAGGAATCCCTGAAAGTATGATACGAATCGTCTCAAGTCCCATCGGTGGATCCTTTGGCGGAAAAGACGAGTTAAATATCCAACCTTACGCAGCTTTGTTAGCTTTAAAAACAAAATGTCCAGTAAAAATCCACAATACGCGTGCTGAATCGATTCGGGCAAGTTTAAAGCGTCATCCGATGAAAATTACAGCAAAGACAGGAGTAGACTCTTCAGGAAAGATTCTTGCACATCAAGTGAAAATCGTTGCCGATAAAGGTGCTTATGCTACATTAGGTCCTGCCGTTTTAGATTTTGCAGTCGAACATGCAGCAGGTCCATACATCATTCCGAATATTGAAACGGAAGGGATCTCTGTGTTTACCAATAATGGTGTAATGGGTGAGTTTAGAGGGTTTGGTGGGAACCAAATCACTTTTGCACTAGAAGGACAAATGGATCGCTTAGCTGATGTACTAAATTTGGACCCAATCGAGTTAAGACGCATCAACCTAAGAAATGCTACTGACTTAGGGCCATTAGGGCATCGCATTGCACCAACCGATAGTGCGGCTTTAATTTTAAACGAAATTGAAAAGCTTGAAATAGCGCCAAAGCATGAAAATTCGAAGTGGAAGCGCTATGGAGCAGGAATTGCCATTTCGATGCATGGTGGGGGCCTTGGATTTGGCCGTTTAGATAGCGCAGGTGGGCGGATTTCTTTAAACAAGGAAGGGAAGGTCGAAATTTCCTTTGGCTTTGAAGAATGTGGTCAGGGACTTGTTTCGGTAATTGAGAATCTTGTTATTGAAGAAATTGGCTGCAGCAAGGAGGACATTCAAATTGTTATTGGGGACACATCTGTTGTTCCTCATTCAGGATCTTCAACTGCCTCTCGTGGAACGAGTATTGTCTGGCAATCATTACAAAAGATGAAAGAACCCTTTAAAAAGAAAATTTTGGCCCATGCTTCAACAATTCTATCCATCCCACAGGAAGAGCTGTATCTAGGTTCAAAAGGAGTGTGGAAGCTCGGAGAAGAAGATGGTCCTGTTATGTCCTATAAAGAATGCGCGGAAGTGTTACTAGATGGAACGGTCTTGACGAGTTTCCATTTCCCAGTAACGCCGGATGCGGTAAATGGCGGACATTTTTTATATTCCTTTGGCGGTGTGAAGGTAGAGGTCGAAGTGGATGTACTTTCAGGCAAAGTCAAAGTAATGTCCATTGACCATGTAATTGCTGCAGGACCCGTTGTTAGTCCCAATGGGTTTAGAGGTCAAATTGAAGGTGGCGGTGTAATGTCACTAGGCTACACCTTGATGGAAGAAGTGAAGATGGTCGACTCTCGCTATGCTACTCATAATTTCGATTCTTATTTAATGCCAAATATTGTGGATGTTCCATTTGAAACAAATGTTTATGCAATCGAGGAATTGTATGAGGGTGATATTTATGGGCCAAGAGGTGTAGGAGAAATTGGAACGATTTCGATTACGCCTGCCATTGTAAAAGCCATTCATGATGCCATTGGATGCTGGGTAACAAAATTGCCTATATCATCAGAAGACATTCTGGAAAAAGTTTGTGCAAGGGGGATGCTGGAATGGATTTAAGCAACAAAGTACTAGAAAATACTAGCTCTACAAATAACGAGCAAACAATCGCATTAACAATTACAGTAAATGAAACAAAATATGAACTACAAACAAGACCTACCGAAAAGCTTATTAATATACTAAGAGACCAATTGGATTTTGTAGGAACCAAGGTTTCCTGCGGTATAGGCCGATGTGGGGCTTGCAGTATATTGCTGGATGGTGAATTAGTGAATTCGTGCTTTATCATGGCCTATCAAGTGAATGGCAAGTCGATCACAACCATTGAAGGGCTGGGGAATGTCACAATTGATGAAGTACAGGAAGCTTTCCTAAAAGAGGGCGGTTTTCAATGTGGATATTGTACTTCAGGAATGATTATGTCGGTGAAAAATTTATTAGCTTTAAACCCGGCACCCTCTGAAGAAGACATTAAAGAGGCGCTGGCAGGAAATTTATGCAGATGTACGGGATATGGCGGGATTATCCGTGCTGTACAAAGTTTAGCAAATAAAAAAGCGAGATTTTAATTGATTAATAAAAAGAAAGGAGGAGCTGACTTTGACTAGTACACCATTTGTAATTGAGATGAAAGACATCGTCAAAAAATTTGGAGATGTTGTGGCGAGTGATCATGTGAATTTTCAAGTGAAAAAGGGTGAAATTCATGCATTGCTAGGTGAAAATGGGGCAGGTAAAAGTACGATTATGAGCATGCTTTCAGGGATTTACCGAGCAGATAGCGGAACCATCTCGATAGATGGTCGACTTGTCAAAATACGTTCACCGAAAGAATCCCTGGAACTTGGCATTGGGATGGTCCATCAAAATTTTAGATTAGTAGATACACTTACCGCAATTGAAAATATTATTTTAGGCGAAAAAGGAAATAAATGGCGTGGCCCAGGCTGGATGAAGAAAAAAACAAAGGATATTGAAGATTTGGCTGAAAAGTATGGCTTTACTTTTCCATCCTCCATTCCAGTTTGGCAATTATCCATAGGTGAGCAGCAACGAGTTGAAATCGTCAAGACACTTTACCGAGGGGCAGAAATTATTATATTCGATGAACCTACCTCTGTATTAACACCAGGCGAGGTAGAACAATTACTGCTAACGATGAAGGAATTAAAGAGACATGGTAAAACGATGATTATTACCACGCACAAGCTAAAAGAGGTAATGGCAATAGCTGACCGAATCTCGGTGATGAGAAAA
>Ga0182745_1004006_pt1 | contig 12416 bp, 8 predicted proteins | sample eDN3rd30CKraftBY_FD_128523 | JGI IMG/M metagenome (GOLD analysis project Ga0182745, IMG submission 128523) | Enriched backyard soil microbial communities from Emeryville, California, USA - eDNA 3rd pass 30_C Kraft BY (version 2) (version 2) | ecosystem: Environmental > Terrestrial > Soil >...
AACACGGGTTGCCGCAGGTGACTTGCCGGCAGCGTTGGCCCTGCTCGACCCCGGCTTGCGTGACACGGTGGCCCCGTTGGCCCGTCAGGCGTTCGTCGGTGGTTTCGAAGCCGTGTTGCAGGTCGCGGGTGTGGCGGCGCTGCTGTTCGCGGTGCTGGTCGGCGTGTTGCTGAGCCGACCCCTGCCGGCCATGCAGGAGGGGCTGCTGGCGGAGGGGCAATCATGAAGCGGGCAGGCGTGGGTTCGGTCAGGCGCCGTGCAATGGCCTAAAAATAAATGAGGTGTTTTCTCATTCTCGTTCGGCTTGTAGAGAAGGCCGGAATACAGGCCAGCACGCCGACCCCCTTCACGGAGCGAGAGAATGAGTTCGACCCCGGTTCCACAGCGCCATCCATTGAATCGTGCCTTGCACGGTGCGCTCTTTGGTTTGATTGTCAGCAGCTACGCACTGCCGTCGCTTGCGCAGCCCTTGAGCGCCGATCACCATAACCCGCTCAAGCAGTGGAACATCCCTGCCGGCCCACTAGCGCCGGCGCTTGACCGCTTTGCGCGCGAGGCGGGTATCAGCCTTTCCTTCGATGCGCAGAACGTAGCCAACCGCAATACCCAAGGCGTACAGGGTGCGTTCGAGACATCCGCTGCACTGTCCTCGTTGTTGCAGGGGACCGAGCTACAGCTTGAGCAGCAAGGCCCCAATGCTTACCTGGTGATACCGCAAACAAAGCCTGCCGGCCCGCTCGAACTTGGCGCGACAGAGGACTATCGCCTGGCGCCCGTCATCATCAATGCGAAGGTCAAGGCCAGTGCCGACGATGACGCCAACTCGGTGGTCGCCCAGGAGCTGTGGGTGGGTGGCAAGGTGGCGACCAGCATCCGCAACACGCCCGCGTCCGTGTCCGTGGTTACCCGCAAGGAAATGGAGCAGCGCAGTGTCAGCACCACGGAAGAAGCGCTGCAATACACCCCGGGCGTGGTCAGTGATTACTACGGTTCGGATGACCGCAACGACTATTTCCTGATTCGCGGCTTCCAGGCCACCACCTACCGTGACGGCCTGACCTTGAGCTCGATGCGCGGTGTGCGCGAAGACCCTTACGCCTATGAGCGCATCGAGATTCTGCGCGGCGCAAACTCCACCCTGTTCGGCCCGGCAGACCCAGGTGGCTCGGTGAACTTCGTGACCAAGCAGCCGCGCTTCGAGAAGTTTGGCCAGGGCTACGTGACCTACGGTTCCTATGACCATGCCGAGACAGGCATCGATGTAGGCGATGCCCTGAACGACGAACAAACCCTGGCCGGCCGCTTCACGGCCAAGATGCAGAACAGCGACCGCGAGTACGACCACTCGCAGGACGACAACCGGTTCGTGATGGGCGGCCTGACCTGGGCGCCCACGGACTACACCTCGGCCACCATGATTCTGGACTACCTGAAAACCGACAGTTCGCCGAACAGCGGTGGCTATCCGCTGGACAAGGAATACGACCGCAGCGATTTCTACGGTGAGCCCAGCTACAACTTCCACAATGTCGAGCGCACCAGCCTCAGCGGCAACATCACCCACGACTTCGACAACGGCTTCGTGCTGCGCAGCAACCTGCGTTACAGCGAGTTGAGCGATGACTTTGGCTACGCCTACCTGAGTGATAGCCCCTCGCGTGTTGGCACCATTATTCCACGCTACGTTTTTGGTACCGACACCGATGCCGATCAGCTCAACGGCAACCTGATGCTGCAGTACGATGCTCAGTTCGAGAACATCGACAGCAGCACCCTGGTGGGTGTGGAGTATCTTGATTCGACCACCAAACAAAGTTCCGTCTATGGCCTTGCGCCCTCCATCGATATCGCCCACCCGGTATTCACCGGCGTGCCAGGCGACGTCACGCCCTATACCCGCACGAAGAATGACGCCACGACCAAGGCTGTGTTCCTGCAACAGAACCTGTCGTTCTATGACCGCTTCATCGTTACCGCAGGTATGCGCAATGACTCGATGGACCTGTCCAGCAAGGAATACATCGGCGGGGTGCAGACGGAAAAAGACAACTTCTCCGAAACCTCTTACCGCGCGGCACTGACCTACATCGTCAACGATGAGGTTTCTACCTATGTGAGCATGGTGGAATCCGTCTCGCCCCCGCAGGTTGGCGTTACCCCGCAGACGGGCAAGCAGTACGAAGTGGGTGTGAAGTATTCGCCCCTGGGCATGGATGCGTTGTTCTCTGCCGCTGTTTATGACCTGACCCAGGAAAACGTCACCATCGCCGTGGTGCTGCCGAGCGGCATCATCGAGCAGCAGACGGTGGGCGAGTCGCGTGTGCGTGGTCTCGACCTGGAAGCCAAAGCGCAAGTGACGCAAGACATCAGCGTGATCGGCGCTTATTCCTATATGGAGTCCGAAGTGCTGCGCGGGTCGTTGTGGAATGGCGACTCGCTCAAGGGTAATGAGTTTGCCACTGCGCCGAAGCATACGGCTTCGCTGTGGAGCTACTACGACATACCTGGCACTGATGTGAGCGTTGGCCTGGGGGCGCGGTACGTTGGCTCTTATTACATGGATGCTGCCAATACCAAGAAGAGCGATGGGACTACGCTGTTCGACGCTGCTTTGAATTACCAGATTGCCAAGGGGACTGACCTTGCGCTGAATGTCAGCAACCTGTTTGATGAACAGCATGTGGTTGGGTCGGGGACGGCGAATTATTACAACCCGGGGCGAGAGGTTACGGCCAAGTTGAGTTATAGCTGGTAAGGCGAGGGCCAGTGCTGTGGTGCCCGCGGCGTGGCGGGCATTTGCCAACTGGCATGTATGGATAGAATACAAGCGCCGAATCTGAGTTTTGGGGTGCAGGGGGCATCAAGCCCCTCATCCCAAGATCCGAGCGTCAGTACTTCATCAACCACGGCTGCAGTTCCTGGATGTTGCTCACCACCAGTTGCTGGGCCTCGGGCAGTATCGCCATGTTGCGGTGGTCGATCTGATACCGCTGCAACACATACTTCACCAACGCCCTGCGGCTGGGCACCACCAACTGCCCATCCGTCATGCCGAAGTCGGTTTCGATGATTGCCTTCTGCGCCGCGTTCAATCGCCCATCAGGCGCGAAGATGACCGGCACCTCGACATTCCAGTCTTCGTCCTGCTCGCGCGTGTTCGGCGATTCGTCGAGCAAGTCTGGTTGCCCACGCAGGCGGCTGAGGACGAAGTCGCGGTATTGGCCGTTCTTCTCGCAGTAGGCCCGCACGTGCCAGCGCATGCCGGTGTAGACCAGCGTGTGCGGGGCGATCAGGCGCACCTCGACGTTGGGGGTGTTGAAGGACACGTATTCGGTCTCCAGGCGCAGGCCTTCACGGCAGGCCTTGAGCAAGGGACGCAGGACCTCTGGCCGAATGGGGCGGTCAGGCACCTCCAGCACCCGGGTGTGCGCATAGGCCAGTGCCAGCCCGTCGATGTGCGGGGCCCGCTCATTGTTCTGGTAGAGCAGGTGCAGGTAGGCGCTGGCGCTGTCGTCGATGAACAGCGGCTTGAAATGCTTGCTCGGCACATAGCCCTTGAGCTGCTTGTCATATGTCAAGTTTTTGGGCGCATGTTCGGTGATGTAAGTATTGATGTCCTTCGACGCCTGCTGGCGGCTGATGCCAAAGCTCTGCATCAGGTGGCCCGTGGTCAGCCGCCCTTCCCACCAGGCAACGGTCTCGATCAAACGATAGCGAAGTGCCAGGTCCCAGCGTACCTGCTCGATGGATTGCTTGCGTTTCATACCCTCTCCATGTGCGCGATTACTTTACCTGTATAAGTCTACATTCTGGACGTGTAGTTTTGCATTACATATCTTCGATTTGTCTTCGGAATACATCGGAGGCAGCAAAGGATATGAGCATGACTATGCCGGAAGTGGTTGCGACGGGTGCCCTGGTGGCGATGGGGATCATTCTGCTGGTGCTGATTCAGCAGGGGTTGAGGCTGGGTGAGCTTGGGAAGAAGGTGGAGCACTGCCAGCGGGATTTGCGCTGGTTGCAGATTTGGGAGATGGAGAACCGTGAGCTGAGGGCGGCGGTGCGGGCGGAGCGGGAGCATGTGGCGCAGTTGCGGCGCAAGGTGGAGTTGCTGCAGGGGGGGGGCCGGTTGTGGAGTAATGGGGGGCAACGGTCTCTGCGCGTAAAGCAGCCCGCTGCATTCTGCAGCAGGCGCTTGAAGCGGGTCAGTTTAACCTTTTGATGCTGCGTCGATGAAAAGGCACTGGCGCCCTGCGCTCAGTGCCTTCCTTACCTAACGGCGTATCCGAAGGCGAAGAAATTCTTCAGTTTCGGCACCCTTGCTGAGCGTTTGGTCAACGCTTTGCAAGGCATTTTGAGCCGCCTGTTTGAGCTTGTGACGAAGGTCTTCGCACTCGACCACCAACTGCTCAAGTTCCGAGGTGTCAAACATCTGTTCTGATATCGGGAAGGCCCGCTCGATACGATCATGCAAGGGCGTGCCGCCAATTTCCAGCGCGTCCATTTTGAAGTCGTTGAATTCCTTTTTACGGCCTTTCAACTGCGCAATGTCAGTCTTGATCGCACGCTTGTACGCATCGAACACGGCATCGAGCTTATTGGACGTTTTCCCTACCACGTCCACTTTGCGGTTGATTGACCTCAGGAACTTTTCAAACGTCCGCCCTATGGTTGGGTAGGTTCTTTGGCGCGTGGATGAGTAGGCACACATACCCGCGTACTCGATACCTGCGAATTCAAGGTCCTCGGCTACCTGCGCCATGATCTGTTCGATATCGTCGTCAGACTTGACATCAGCCTTGTTCAGCACGATGTACAACGCGTCTCCACGGAAGGGCGTGGACTCGATGAACTCGATATCGGATTGGTCGATGGTGCCGGCGGGGTCAAGACCGATGACCCACACGAGTGCAGTGGCCTGATTGACCAGAGAGGCGGCGGTGCTCCTGTCAGCCGCTGTGGCACCACTCGATGTACCTGGGTTGTAGCCCGGTGTATCGATGATGCACAGGTTGCCGAACAGCCCTTTATCCATGGGCACCTTGACGCTGATAAAAGGCAGGATACGGCGAAGATCGAAGCCGAAGGCTTTGACGTATTCGTGGGACATGGATGCATACAGGCTGGGCTCCAGGTCGATGGCTCCGCCGTTGTATGAATAGCCTTTGATCCTAGTTTCGTCAGAGCACACGACATAGCTAGGTACTACGGTCACCGGGTTGATGCCGGTCGCGAGGCGAACGCTTGGGCCTCTGATGAAGCTGTTGATGAACGCAGACTTGCCGCTGCTGAAGCCACCCGCAATGCTGAGGATGGTTTTGCCCGCAATGCTTGGGAAGTTGTTGAGCATGCGCAACTCGGCGAGAATCGCCTGCATGTCGAGCACGGCCTGGGCTTCGCCTGCCAGCGACGATTCACGGCTTGCGAACGCCATGTAATCGTGGTTGATCAGCTCGGCGAATCGGTCCAGCTCTTCATTGACGGGAGGCTGCTGCGCCAGAACCCTGCTCACCAGGGAAAACTTTTCAGTCAGCGACAGGTGTTGCTGGTTGATGTCTGCATAGGTGTTTTCGAGTTTCTGTTTGGATGTCTTTAGTTCCTCGGTGAAGCTCTCCAGCAATTCGACATTCTGCTCTTGGGCCGACAGTTGAGCTTTGTGCTCTTCCAGATAGGTATCGAGCTCACTGATTTGCGCAAGGGCTTGCGTCCTGCGCTCTTCCAGCTCTGCGACATTGGCCTGTTCAGTGTGCAACTGGGTCGACAATGACGCATTGTGGGCCACCAGCTCACTGATGTGTGTGGCCTGCCCGGCACATTGTTCAGTCAACGACAGATTGGCGTCTTTCACCTCTTCGAGATGTTTCTGGAGCTCGGCCATCGCCCGCTCTAGGTCCGCAACGTCTGCCTCTTTGGCTGTCAGTTCTCGGTTGAGCTCGGCCAGCCGCTTTTCAAGATTGGCGATCTCATCAAGGGCCTTAGCCTCTCGCTGTGCCAGATCTTCAGCCTCGGCCGTCTTCGCTTGCAGCGCATCGGTGAGCGCCTGTTTGTGTGTCTGCAGAGCGCTGATCTGTTCTGCCTGTTCCGCGCATTGAGCGGTCAACAAATGTTTGAGGCTTTCGAGCGCCTCGAGTTGCTGTCGAGCATCGGCCAGCGTTTGCTCAAGGTCGAGGATGTGCTGTTCTTTGTCGGCCAGTAGTTGTTTGTGCGTTGCCAGGTCTTGCTCTAGGCCGCTGATTGTCGCCAGTGCTTGTGCCTGACGCTCTTCGAGCTCCTTGGTGTAGACCTTGGCTTGTGCCAGCGCGAGCATGGCCTTCTGCAGCTTGGCGGTTTCCTGCTTGAGTGCCTTGGTGGTCGAGGCGAGCTTGCCTGTCTCGACCTGTAGCGCTTCGGTGAGCGTGTCATTGCGCTGATTCAGGGCGTGAATGCTGTCGCTCTGGCTTGCAGATAGCGTGGCAAGCGCCTGATGGCTGCTGAACAACGTGTCTAGCTGGCATTGGGCATCTTCAAGATGGCCTTGCAGTTCCAGCGCCAGTTTTTTGCGCTTTAATTGCCAGAACCGAGCGAGCGATTCCACGGCCGGCTGCGCCCGGTTATTAATGCGTGGCGGGGTGCTCACAGGGTTACCTCTTCAGCCTTGCGTGTCATACGTTCAAGCCGATCGATCGTCTGGGCTGCGTTGTCAACCTGCGCTTTGAGGACATTGATCCGGCGCTGCACTTCATCAACGAAAGTGCCAGAGATCGTGTCCGGCGTATTACGCTCTACATGCTTGAGGAATGAGCTGATCTTTGTTTTTACCTTGCTGCCGAGTGAGCCAACAAAATCATCTGCGGCGTCTTTGAACTGCTCAGCTTCGTAGCCCTTGAGGGTGCCTTTGCTTTTCAGGTTGTCAGGCAGGGGGATGTCCAAATCAAAGTCGTCTTTCGGAATGGCATGGATGATGTCCAGGATGGCGAGCTTGATCATCTGTGGATTGGCATCGTGCTCCAGCACCTCACGGACCTTCGGCGTCAGCGCTCGGGCTAGCGCTTCATTCAGGCCGCGGCGGGAATGCTTCACTGCGGAACTCAATTCGTCCTGAACATCCGTCATATAGTCTTTGAGCGTGGATACCACTTGACTGCTGATGATTTTTGCACGGACTACGGTTTTTTCCGTTGTACCGCCAACCCCCAGCTTCCGAGCGAGCCAACCTAAGGCGCCGTCATTGTCGACGGTGTAGGTATCGGTGTAGGAGCCTTCGGCAGCATCGATAGTCGATTTCGTCTCGCGGAGCAGTTGGGAAGCCTTCTGACGCATGTGTTCACGCAGGGTCTGGCGATAGTCGTCCATTGTGAACTTGAAACTGCCATCCAGCTCCAAGGCAAGATCCAGTCGCTTTGCCTCCAAAGATGCAAGTTGATCGTTCAGTTCGCCGACGTTGGCGCTTTTTATCTGAAAAATTTGGTTCTTTGCAAGCGTGATGATGTGTTGCTTGAACTCTTCCAGAATCTTCTGCTTGGTCGCTAGGTGGCTGCTGATGAAGCCAGTGGTGATCTTGGCTTTTTCCGCACGGACCTCTGCAAGTACGGCCTTGACCGCATGAATGTTGGCCAGGCTATCCAGGCTGCCCAGGGTCAGTTCCCGGTTGTTGCGGGAGAAGTAGTCTGGGTAGTCGATGGTCAGGTTTTCCCACGTCACCTGCTCATTCGAGTCCCAGCTATCGGGTGCGTCGAGGCGGCGATTGAGGCTGTGGCACAAGCCCGAACTGTGCAGGAGGTTGTGGTGCACCGAACGGATCAGCTCGTCGAACACCGAACCCACTTCGGGGCTGCTCTGTTTCAGGTCCGACAGGGTACTTTGTGCCCGAGCAGCAAGCTGGCTGCGAATGGCCTCCACGGCATCGCTCAAGCGAGCCCGCTTTTCGCTGCCATAGAGCTGTGTATCAATTTGGCTGGCCACTAGCACCAGCTTCTGAATGCCTTCTTTCTTGGTGATGCGGCCCATCACCTCCAGGTCTTGCTCATTGAGAAACTGGCCGGCAGGGCTGACGATGAATACCACGTCGCACGTTTTCAGCAGTTCGACCGTTCGCTCCTCGCGCGACTGTACCGGGTCGTTCATACCGGGCGTGTCGATGATGCAGATATCGCGCAGTTCTTCCAGCGGCATGAAGACATGCACCGTCTTGGTGAACGGCATGTAAGAGCCATTGGCACCGACGTAATCGTGCAACCGCTGCGCCAGCTCCTTTGGGCTGCTGGCGCTAATCTCGCTTTGCGACTGCAGCGCTTTGCTATCGATGCCTGATGCCGTCATGCGCTTGAACTGGTCGTTGGCTGCAAACAAGCCTTCTTCTCGCTGCAACTCAGATAGCGCCTTTTTCTCCGCCATCTGTGTCAGTTGCTGCATATCGACAGGCGTGCCCGGCGCTTGGGTGCTGCGACGTTTCACCAGCTCTTCGAGGCAGGCATCCTTGCGCGCTGCGAGCCGCTGTTCGTACTGGTCGGACTTGAACTTGATCGCCCTGATGTCAGCTTCACTGTAGAACTCGACCTTGGCTCGGAACACCTCTCCCCAGGTGATCGTGGTCAGCGCCGCTGTCATAGGCGTAGCAGCCTTTGGCAGGATCGGCTCACCGTCGAAGATCAGTGCATTGAGCAAGGACGATTTGCCAGCCTTGACGCGGCCGACGATACCAATGTTCATCAGCCGATTCTGGTCTTGCAATGCCTGGAAGGACTGGGCAAGTTGTTGCGGCTCGTCGATGGCGTTCATGCGTTTGAACTGCTCGATTTCCCGCCCAAACAGGTCCTGGTTGCTCCCTGCCAACGCATGAAGGCTTTCGCTGAACTCAACGAGTTTCTGGTAGTTCATCGATTTGTCCGCCTTACTTGTACAAGTGTTCGTTTGCAGCCGCTTTCACGGCGCTGGCCAGGTTTTCCAAGAGTGCGGTTCGCTGACCGATCTCGGCTTCGCGCTGCAGGTTTTCCTCAGCGATGGTGTCGACGACGTGCTTCTGTTTGGTGATCTGCTCTTCGAACCCGTCGCCGATCTTCTTCAGCATGGCGGTGAGTTGCTCATCAATGACCGACGGGATCTTCCCGCGCAGTTCCGCTTTGATATTCGGGAATACTTCACCGGTGAGCTTCTGGCGGAACTTCTCGCGCTCGTTGCCTCCGCCGTTGAGCATCCTGAGGATTTCCGGCAGGAAGATGATCGCCAGCTCGACCAATGGGTTGACCACCGATGTGGTCACGGCAAGCACGGTGGAAAGGCTGCGATAGAGCGCGACGCCTCCGGGTTTGTCGGCTTCGGCACGCGCGCTCAGGCGTGTGGACCAGTCACTGAGCAGTTCGGTGGTGCGCTCCAGTGACACCTTGACCTTGCCCGTCAGCTCTTCGCTCCAGTTGCCACTGATGTCCAATACGGCCATCTGGCCATTGGTAGCGCTCAGGTTGCTGGCAATGCGGTCTACCATACTGCTGGAGATATCCTGCACTTCAGATTTGATCGTGCTGGCCAGGGTGCTACGGATGATGTCGGAGATCGCATTCGACAAGGCTCCTGGGTTGCTGCTACCCACCGAAACCAGTTCTTCCAACGCGCTATTGAGGGCGTTATCGAGGCTGCGCAGGCTGCGGTCGAGCATCTTCCCGGAGTAGCGATCCTTGAGGTCCGACTCCACATCCTTGCGCTGCTCCAGCAACTTTTGCAGGGCTTGTTCCAGCGCACGAGCAGCCTGCTCGCTTTCAGCCTTGTCTTTCTTCAACAGGCTGAGCGCCAGATTGATTTGTGCCAGAACCTCGAAGTTCTGGTCTTTGAGAATATCGATGAACAAACGGGAGAACAGCACGTCAGGCTGCAGCTCACTCAGCGCATGTTGCAACGCTTCGCCATCGCGGTTGCCAACGGTGAGGCTACGGTGATGATCACCGAAATACACCCCCAGTTGATCATCGACGTAGGCCTGAACTTCCTTCACCTGATCGGCAGCGCGCAGGTTGCACTTGCTGAGCAGGAAGGTGAAGTCGGTGTTGTAGGTTTTCAGTTCGTCGAGCTTGCGCAGCATCGACTGGGTGATGTTGCCGTCTTCGATACTAGTCAGCACGACGAAGTGCACACCCCGTGGCAGGTAGTACGCGATTGCCTTATTGTGGTTTTCCAGCGAAGAGCCGAAACCGGGCATGTCGACCAGTACCAGCGGTGCAATGGCTTTCAAGGCATCGCTGTTCAGATAAAGGCGCAAGTGAGAGAACTCGCTGGAACGACGATTGATCGAGCTCAGCGCATCGACAGGCAGGCGTTCCTGAGTGCCGTCGGGCTTGATGGCCAGCAGGTAGGGTTCGCTGGCGTAACGTAGCTCGGTTGCCAGCTCGGTCTCTGGCGCAATACCAGTGGGCAGTACCTGTTGACCCATCAATGCATTTAGCAGTGAGCTCTTGCCCGCGCTGAATGCACCGATTACCGGCACCACCAGCTCGGTCTCCATCACTTTAGGCAGCAAGGTCTGGTCGAAGGTGAACGTTTGGCCTTCGAGCAGCCCCTGCATTTTCTTCAAATATGTGGCGAAGGCTTTCTGGCTTTCGAGCATGGTGATAATCCTTTAAGTGCAGGGCTTGTTCAGGAGGGTAGGGCTAGCGCAAGGCGCTTAATGCTTGCGAATGTGCAGATGTCGGGCGGCTTTGGCCAGCAGGCTGGCAAGGGCGCCGGCCTGAGAAAGTTGCAGGTTGGGGTTGCCGCATTTAGGGCAGCTGTGATGCCAGTCTCCTGGGCCCAGCGCGTCGCTAGCTGGGGCCACTGTCATGCTCCAGTTGCATTGATTGCAGTGGAAGGTCATGGGGCAAGGAGGGATAGGCATTCACACATCCTGTATGAGTTCAGAGTGGGCGCATGATGGCACTCTGATTACCCTTCGTAAACTGTCAATAAAACGCTCGGTTTTTGCCGGGAATAGGGGCTGGAAGTGGCTTTTTTGACGGGCTTTTTGAGTGTATGTGTGCGATTGATTTACCTGTTTTTTTAGCCAGCTAACATATCAGTTTGATCTACTAGTGCTGAGCAGCGCCTTTGCTGGCCATGTCATCGAAGCGCGCTAGAGCAGCCCTTCGTTGTTCAGTTTGAAGCGCGCGTAGAAGAGCACGGCAACTGCCGGAATCAAGGCCGAGTAGCCAGGTTTTACCGCAGTTTTCAGGTTGGTTACCGCAGCTTTTATACGATCGGTCGAAACCAGGTTGGTCCACGACGGCAGTAGAGAAGTAGAGGCCAACGCCAGCTCCTTGGTGGCTGCGGTTGGTGCTGTTTGGCGGTACTCGGGGGCAGGTGCTTCAGTAGTCGAGAAGTAGGAGGTCACGGTCAAGCTTGCCGCCAACGCGTCAACCTGTTCGAAGTAGCCTGTCTCCGACATGGCACTCATCTGCACGATTATGCTCTTTTGTGAGGCCAATACATGAGCCTCACCGAAAGAGGAGCGGAAGCATTTGCTGATCAGCAGTGCCTCCATCTCAATGACCCGCGCACAGTCGTGCAGCTCATTCACCAGGTCATAGTGCTCGGCCAGCATGAGCAGGATCTGCACATACTTGAGGCCACGCCCACGTGCCAGGTTGACTAGGCAGTGCCCCCCCAGAAGCTGGGTTTCCTTGGTCAGCAGGTAAAGCGAGTGGTGGGTCTCGAGGGTCGTCCAGCTGCTGCTGCGCAAGTGCTTCGCGACCTGCTCCCGGACTCGGTCGCTGGTTAAATCGAGCAGATCGTAGAGAAGATGATCCGCGACGACAGGGTCAAGACTCTTGATGTCAGGTTGCGGCTGGTTTGAGGCGGGTAGGCCGCTTATGTAGCCATTGAAGCCTGAAGCACGAAGGACCTGTTCCAGACGCGGCCAGTAGTCGGTATGGCCGAACTTGGGCATTAGTACATTTTGGCAGTGTTCGACCTTCTGCCGTCCTGCGCTGTTTTCCCCAAGGTTGAACCGCAGCACATCGTCATCATTAGACCAAGCGTTGTAGAGCTTGCCGCTGATTTTTTCCTCAATGCGTTTCGCGTCTTCCTCCGGAAGCTCTGCTGCGGCTGCCATGAGCAGGACGTCATTGATTTCCAGGTTGTCGTCAGCAGGCTTGTTCACCAGGTCCAGCAGCGCACTTACCACCACCCGGCCTCCCAGTGAGTGACCAACCAGGTTCACCTTCGATAGGTAGGGGTGGTGCTTGAGGAGGTAGTGTTCAAGCTGCGACAGCAATGTCTTGCCCATGGCGGTGGCGCGATTGCGGCTGGTTTTGAAGTGAAGAGCACGATCGACCACCGCTGCAGCGGCACCACTAAGGAAGGTCTGAAGTAACCCTGTATTTCCGGTCGACTTCAGTCCTTGCTGCTTTTGAAAGCGGGCCGTCGATCAAAATCGACCAGGTAACCCGCTCAGTTCTCCGTTTTTGGCCGCCGCG
>Ga0182745_1004008_pt1 | contig 12414 bp, 10 predicted proteins | sample eDN3rd30CKraftBY_FD_128523 | JGI IMG/M metagenome (GOLD analysis project Ga0182745, IMG submission 128523) | Enriched backyard soil microbial communities from Emeryville, California, USA - eDNA 3rd pass 30_C Kraft BY (version 2) (version 2) | ecosystem: Environmental > Terrestrial > Soil >...
CCCGACAAGGCGATCGACCTCGTCGACGAGGCCGCGTCGCGCCTCCGCATGGAGATCGACTCGCGTCCCGTCGAGATCGACGAGGTGGAACGCACCGTGCGCCGCCTCGAGATCGAGGAGATGGCGCTGACCAAGGAGACCGACGCCGCGTCCAAGGAGCGGCTGGACGCGCTCGACAAGGAGCTGGCCGACCTCCAGGAGCAGTCCCTGTCGATGAAGGCCCACTGGCAGGGCGAGAAGGACGCCATCACGCTCATCCGCGAGCTGAAGGAGCAGCTCGAGGCCAAGCGCAGCGAGATCGAGCGCGAGCCCGACCTGGAGAAGGCGGCGGAGATCCGCTACGGCCAGATCCCCGAGCTCGAGCGCCAGGTCGACGCGGCCACGGCGCGCCTCGCCGAGCTGCAGGGCACCGAGCAGATGCTGAAGGAGGAGGTCGACGAGGAGGACGTGGCCGAGGTCGTGTCCAAGTGGACCGGGGTCCCCGTCACCCGGCTCATGGAGGGCGAGATGCAGAAGCTCGTCCGCATGGAAGACGTGCTCCACGAGCGGGTGATCGGCCAAGACGAGGCCGTCGTCGCCGTGGCCAACGCCATCCGGCGCAGCCGCGCCGGGCTGTCGGACCCCAACCGGCCCATCGGCTCGTTCCTGTTCCTCGGGCCCACGGGCGTCGGCAAGACCGAGCTGGCCCGCACCCTGGCCGACTTCTTGTTCGACGACGAGCGGGCCATGGTCCGCATCGACATGAGCGAGTACATGGAGAAGCACGCGGTGTCCCGCCTGGTCGGCGCCCCGCCCGGGTACGTCGGCTACGACCAGGGCGGCCAGCTCACCGAGGCCGTCCGCCGCCGGCCGTACTCGGTGATCCTCCTCGACGAGATCGAGAAGGCCCATCCCGACGTCTTCAACATCCTCCTGCAGGTGCTCGACGACGGCCGCCTGACCGACGGCCAGGGCCGCACGGTCGACTTCACCAACACCGTGCTGATCATGACGTCGAACCTGCCCGGCGATCCGCTCACGCTGTTCAAGCCCGAGTTCGTCAACCGCATCGACGACATCGTCCGCTTCCGGTCGCTCACCACCGAGGACCTGTCCCGGATCGTCGAGATCCAGCTGGCCAGCCTGCGCCAGCGCCTGGCCGCTCGCCGCATCACCCTCGTCGTCACCCCGGAGGCCGAGCACGCCCTGGCCCGTGACGGGTTCGACCCGGCGTTCGGCGCCCGTCCGCTCAAGCGGGTCATCCAGCGGGAGGTCGGCGACGCCCTCGCCGTGAAGCTCCTCGACGGGTCGGTCCTCGAGGGGGCCACGGTCACCGTGGACGCCGATGAGGACGGCGCGGTGACGCTCACCACCTGACCGCCGAGCGGGCTGCGGCGCCGTGGGCGGCGCAGCCCTCCGACCAGCTCGCCCCACCTGGCATCGGCCGTTCGCCCGTCCGTTTCATCATCGTACGGGTGCCGTCGGGTTGTACCCCGATAGGGGATAGATCGAGGTTGGGAGGCCAGGCATGGGAGACCGGATGACCCACGTCTTGTCGACGGCGTCGGCGCTCACTCCGATCGCCGCCCGCGGGTCGGCCCCCTCGGCCCCCTCGAGCGGCGGGGGCGTGCTGATCCCCGCTGGCGGAGGCGAGCGGCTCGAGCGGGAGGGGTTCGACCTGCTCGGCGTGCCGGCCCACCGCCGTCGTCTCCTCTCGGAGGTGATCGAGGCCTACCGCCTGGACGCGAGGGCCCACCAGCTGCCGCTCTCGTTGGCCGTCTTCTCCGGACCGGCGGCGTGTGCCCAGGTCCACGGCGTCCTCACCGCGCAGTTCCGATCGACCGACCTCGTCTTGTGGGCTTGCCCGAACCACTACCTCGTCGTGCTCTCGGCGAACGGGCCGGCATCGGTCGGTGCGGTGCGGCGGGCGCGTGGCCGGCTCCTCGAGGTCCTGCCCGACCAGCCGTGCTGGGTCGGGATCGCCAGCCTGGACGGCGGAGGCTCGGTGGCCGAGCTCGTCGGCGCCGCGGCCCGGTCGCTGCACGAGGGCGCCAGGATGCCCGACGGCGCTGGCCCGCTCGAGGTCGTGGGAGCACCGGCGCTTCCGGGGAGCGTCGGCCTCGCCGGCGCGTCGATGCAGGGCGGCAGCGGCTGGTGAGAGGTCTGCGCTCGGGATCGCGACGTCGCGGCGCCCACCGAGCGAGACCGACCGTGCCGGTCCGCTTCCTCGTCGAGGTCGCGCTCGTGCTGGTGGTGACGGGCGCCCTCGTGGGCATCGTGGTGGGCGCCACCCGTGACCTGGAGCTGGCTGGGACGAGCCCGGTCGTGTCCGTGCACAGTGGCCGAGCCAGCGAAGCACCGGAGCAGGCGCCGATCGACGGTACCGGTGCCCCTTCGCCGACGGTGACCGTCGCGCCGTCGACCACGACGACGGTCACCGTGGCGTCGTCGACGACGACCATCGTTCCCGAGACGGCGGTGGCCGAGGTGGAGCGAATGGTGCGATCCCTCCCGGTCGACGGGGCCGCCTCGGCGAGTGCCACGCTGCGCTCGTGTCGGCGGGCCGACGATGGCGTGGCCATCGAGGTGGTCGTGTCGCACGACGCACCTCGCCCCCATGCAGTGGTGGTGCAGGTCGACATCCGGGGCCCAGGTGGGATCACGGTCGGCCGAGCGGCCCAGGTGAGCCAGGTCCTCCCCGCGGGAACGGGCGAGGTGCTGAGGCTCTGGTCAGACGGGGGCGCGGGCGAAGCCAGCGCCCAGTGCGTCGTCAGCGAGGTGCGGGTCCTCCGCGGAACCGCGTGACCGTGCCGGCCCGCGGCGGGGTGCCTTCGTGGTGCTCGTCCACCTGGTCGAGCTCGTCGGCGAGGGTCTGGTAGACGATGAGCGAGGTGTCCGAGATCCGCTCGCAGCGGCCGACGTCGATGATCTCGTCGAGCAGGGCGATCACGACCGATGCCTCGGGGCGGAGCGGGAGCCGTGGGCGTTCGGCCTTGACGGTGGCGAACGCGGTGGCGCAGATGCGCAGCAGCGGGTAGTCGTCGAATCCGGGCATGCGCCGGCGCATCGACGAGAACACGTAGCTGTGGTGGAGCAGTTCGATCGCGTCCATCGCGAAGTACAGCGCGGTCGCGCTGTCACCGTCTCGAACGCATGCCCAATAGCCCTGGGCGGCGGCTTCGGGGGTCTCCTTCGTGGGCCGTGGCGTGGTGCGGTGCCGGTGGCGTCCGGCGATGAGCCAGGTCCTGTCGGGGTCCTGTCGGACCCGTGCGGCCGGGATCGGATCGCGAGTGGGAGGTTCGTTGCTCCGGCGCGGGGGCTGCCCGCGCACGACCGATGCAGCCATGCTCGGCACAACCCGTGGGGTCACCGTGCGTGATGGGTCTCCGTCATGGATCCCGCCGTCGGGGGTTGCCAGGTAGATGGGCGACAGAGATGGCACGGCGCCTTCGGCCTCGGGTCGCTCGGCCGTCGGGTCGGTGGCGCCGCGCTCGAGGATCGCGGCGCAGGTCCGCTTCCCGCGGGTCCGCTTCGGAGGACGCGTCGTCGTCGGCCTCGCCCTGCTGTACGTCGCGGTGCGGGCGGTCGAGGAGATCGATCGACTCCGCTTCCTCGAAGCGGAGATCGGCTCGCACGTGGTGGAGCGGGTGATGGGCCAGTCGTACCACCCGGCGGGCACAGCCCTGGTGTACTACCCCGGTGGCGGGCCGAAGGGCACGTTCCGGGCGCTTGAGATCACGTGGCAGTGCAGCGTGGTGTGGGCAGTGGTGCCGATCCTCGCGGTGGCGGCTGGGCTCGTGCTCGTGCCCCGGGTGTCGTGGTGGCGGCTGGTCCTGGCGGTGGCGGTGGGGGTGGCGGTGGTTGCCCTGGTCAACCAGCTCCGCATCCTCATCATCGCCCTGAGCACGTCGTGGTGGGGGCGAGACGGCTACGAGCTCTCCCATCGCCTGGTGGGCTCGGGCCTCGTCCTGCTGTCGGTTGCGATGGGTGTCTCGCTGGTCTGGCGGTCGTCGCCGGGTAGCCGCCGCCGCGGTGCCCGGGCCCGGTGACCGGGGCCGGGCACGGATCGGGTCGCATCGCTGGGTGAGGCGGCACCGTGTTGCGGACGTCGCCGCCCCGGCGGCTGATCACGACCGCGGATCCTGACGTGCCGAGACCCGCAGCGGTGCGGGCGGTGGGTGGGCGGGCGCGTCATGGCTGTGCGGGTGGCGCGTTGCAGCCAGAGGAACAGCAGGGGACGCCTGCTGCCAAACATGGGGGAGCATGTCGATGGACCGACGATCAGGGCCGCAACGGGTTGGTGGACGGATGCGTGGCGGGGCAGCAGCCGTCGTCGTCGCCGTCTTGGCGATGTCGTTGCTCGCCGCCGCGCCGGCCAGCGCTGCCACTCGCAACCAGACCGATGTCGGGGCCAACGTCAACTGCAATCTCAACGGCCTGCACCAGAACCAGGGCCCGGTGTCCACCTGCGGTGACTTGACGATCACCACCCGGGTGCTCGTCAACGGCGCTGACGTCCCGCAGGGAACGGTGCTCGCCGTCGGCGACGTCGTGACCGTCGAGGTCGTCGTGCCGCCCCGTGGGGGCCACGACGCGTTCTACCAGGAGACGGTCGACGGCATCCGCAACAACAACCGCGACCAGCGCTTCGCCATCCGCGTCGGACTCCCCGGTGAGACCGGGACGAACCTGAGCGCTCCCACGAACGTGGTGATGAGCCGCACCGACAACGGCGACCGGGGCAACGGCCCCGCGATCAACTGCCTCGCCCACAACGGCCAGGAGGGCGCCCGCACCGATGGCGCCACCGCCGTCGCCATCGGGGGTCCGTCGGTGGGGAGCACCGACATGAACGCCTCCGTCACCGGGACCACGTTCGTCGCCCAGTGGGACGAGATGGCCTACGACCGCTGCGTCAACGTCTTGTCGAACAACGGCTACTACGCCGGGTTCACGGTCCGCTTCGACCAGGTGGTCGAGCAGGCCGGGACCGCGGCGCTCACGCCCACCTGGTCGCTCGGCGAGGTCTCGCAGGAGCTCAAGAACGGCAGCCGCAGCGTCACCTGGGGCTCCAACGCCGACATGGCGCTCACCCTGGGCAGTGTGCAGGGGCCCGTCGCCGTTCCCGACACGGGAGCGGTCGATGCCCGCTACGCCGGCCAGCCGGCGACCAGCGTCGCCGTCGACGTCTTGGCGAACGACACCGGGACGGGGCCGCTCGCGATCACGGCCGTCACCCCCACCACGGCGGGGGGAACGGTCGACTGCGGTCCGCTCCCGTCGACGGGACCGTGCACCTACACCCCGCCCGTCGGGCACTCGGGGTCGGACACCTTCCACTACACGGTCACCGACGACAACGGATCGACCACCACGCTCGTGACGATCGTGGTCCTGGGCAACGCCGCGCCGTCCGCCCACGACGATCTGTTCGACACCGGGATCGGCGTGGCCCGGTCCGGCAGCCTCGCCGGCAACGACGTCGATCCCGACGGGGACCCGCTCGTCTACTCGACGGCCCTGGCATCCCCGCCCGCGCACGGCACGGCGACGCTCGCCGCCAACGGCTCGTTCACCTACACCCCCGATGCCGGGTTCTTCGGCAGCGATTCGTTCACCTACCAGGTCTGTGACCGCCATCCGATGAAGGACGGATCGACCTCCTCCCGCTGCTCGACGGCGACGGCCACCATCGCGGTCGATCCCGGCGACGGCCCGAGTGCGGTCCCCGATCTGGTGTCGACCGACACCGGCCACAGCGTCACGATCGACGTCCTGGCGAACGACGACGAGGGCCAGGCCGGCCCGGCCACGGTCTCGTTCGCCGGCGTGGACGGAACCGCCGGGACCACGCTCCACGGCGGCACCGTCTCGTGCGCCGCGACCTGCACCTACCAGCCGGCGGCGGGGTACTCGGGCACGGACGGCTTCGTCTACACCATCACCGACGCCGCCGGCCGCACCTCGAGCACGACGGTCACGGTGTCGGTCGTCGGCAACCGGGCACCCATCGCCCTCGCTGACGCCTACGGCAACGGGGTCCCGGACGCCGCGGTCACCGGTGACCTGTCGGGCAACGACCACGATCTCGAGGGCGACGCGCTCGTCTACGCGGCCACCCCGGTGGTCGCGCCGGCGAAGGGCACCGTCGCCATCGGCGCCGACGGGACCTTCACCTACACGCCGAACGCCGGCGCCGAGGGAACCGACTCGTTCACCTACCGGGTCTGCGACGACCACACCCTGCTCGACGGCACCCCGGCACCGGCGTGCGCGACGGCGGTCGTGACGATCGAGCTCACGGCGGCGCCGCTGCCCGAGGTCCACCTCGTCGAGGATCGGGCCACCACCGATCGCGACGTGCCCGTCGACATCGATGTGCTCGCCAACGACAGCGGCGACGGCCTCGCGGTCACGTGGGCCGGCTTCGCCGGCGACGCGGGCGAGACGCAGGCCGGCGGGAGCGTCTCGTGCTCGACGGTCTGCACCTACCAGCCGGCCGCGGGCTTCTCGGGCACCGATGCCTTCACCTACACGGCGGTCGACGAGCACGGCACCGAGCGGTCGACCTACGTGGTCGTCACCGTCTTCGGCAACCACGCGCCGCTCCCCGCCGACGACATGGTCCTGACGCCGATCGACACCACGGTGCGGGGCAGCCTGGCGACGAACGACGTCGAGCTCGACGGCGAGGCGCTCGTCTACACGGAGACCCCGGTGGTCGCTCCGAGCCACGGCACCGTCACGATCGCCGCGGACGGCAGCTACACCTACGAGCCTGATGCGGGGTGGACGGGTGTCGACCAGTTCGTCTACGAGGTGTGCGACGACCACGTCCTGCTCGACGGCTCCCCGGAGCCGGAGTGCGCGCAGGCGACCGCCACCATCCTCGTCGGGACGGCGTTCGTCGACGATCTCCCCGACATCGACGTCGACATCGACGTCCACGGTCAGGTGAACGTCGGGTCACCCCACGGATCGCACGGAACCGGCCAGACCGGGGGCAAGGGCACCCTCGCCCGCACGGGTGCCGACATCATGGTGCTCCTGTGGATCGGTGGCGCCGCAGCGGTGCTCGGAGGCCTCGTGCTCGGCGTCCGCCGGCGTGCGGTCGCCTGACCCCCTGACGGGGAGGGGGACCGTGATCGTCCGGCGCGGTGGCGCCATCCGCCGAGGCTCCAAGGTGGGCACGGCGGTCGCCGCCGCCCTCGGGTTGACGCTGCTCCTGCCGGCTACGGCAGGAGCAGCGACCCGGACCCAGAGCGACGTGGGCGCGAGCGTGAACTGCAACCTGAACGGGTTGCACCAGAACCAGGGCCCGGTCTCCACGTGCCAGAACCTGAGCATCGTCACCCAGATCCTGGTGAACGGCGTCGACGTGGCGCCGGGGACCTCACTTGTGGTCGGCGATGTGGTGACCGTGCGCGTGACCGTTCCCCCGAGGGGCGGCCACGACGCCTACTACCAGGAGACCTCCGACGGGATCCGGAACAACAGCCGCGACGAGCGGTTCGCGATCCGGGTCGGGCTCCCGGCCGAGACCGGGACGAGTCTCTCGACACCGACCAACGTCACCATGAGCCGGACCGACAACGGCGACCGCGGCAACGGCCCGGCCATCAACTGCCTGGCGCAGAACGGCCAGGAGGGCGCGCGGACCGACCCGCCGACGGGGGTGACCGTCGGCGGACCGTCCGTCGGCTCCACCGAGATGAGCGCATCGGTCAACGGGGCCACGCTCGCGGCGTTCTGGGACCAGATGGCCTACGACCGGTGCGTCAACGTGCTCTCCAACAACGGCTACTACGCCGGGTTCACCCTCAGCTTCGACCAGATCGTGGTCACCGGTGGTGCGGTGGAGCTCACCCCCACGTGGACGCTCGGCCAGGTGACCCAGGAGCTGAAGAACGGATCTCGCAGCATCGCCTGGGGGTCTGCGACCGACGTCGCCCTCCACCTCCCGGCAGAGGACCCCATCCCGGTGGTCGACCCGTACCTATTCGCCGCAGTGACCGTCGCCTCCGGCGGCGGGCTGCTGGTCTGGTGGCGCTCCCGCCGCCAGACCGCCCCGGAGCCTGCGCCAGCGCGTTGACGATCGGAGCCCCAGGCCGCCTCGGCGACCCAGGGAACCGGTCACGGACGGGCTCCACCGTCTCACCGTCATAGGACCCCCCACCTCGGGTTGTTCAACCAGAGGACAAGGGTCGGCCGACAGCGGAGACCTGACCCACAAGGAGCAGAACAGATGTATAACTCTCCCCCGCCTGGCGCCGCAGTGGCTGGCGTGATCGGCATCGGCGGCGGCACGCTTGCCGTGACCGGTTTCAACACGCTGAGCCTCGGCATCATCGCGGCTCTGCTCATCGTCGGTGGCCTCGTGCTCCTGCGGATCGCGGTCCTCGCCCGGACCGAGCGCGAGTCGGCCGCTCCGGCGACCTGACCAGCTCACACACTGATCAAAGGGGGGGTCACTGCTGATGTCATCTGGTCTTGTTGGTGAAAGCCGACGTTCGGTCGCCGTTGTCTTGGGGACCCGTCCGGAGATCATCAAGCTCGCCCGGATCATCCAGCTCCTCGGTGACCGCGCCACGGTTGTCCACACCGGCCAGCACTACGACGCGTCACTGTCGAGCTCCTTCTTCGAAGAGCACGGCCTCGCCGACCCCGATGTTCAGCTCGGGGTCGGCGGCCTGCGTCGGGGCGGCCAGGTCGGCCAGGCGCTGGCTGACCTCGACGGGCTGTTCGACCGGCACCGGCCTGATGTGGTCATCGTGCAGGGAGACACCAACGCCACCTTGGCGGGTGCGCTGGCCGCCAACTCGGCCTCCATCCCGCTGTTCCACGTAGAGGCCGGCCTCCGCAGCTACGACTCGGCCATGCCCGAGGAGCACAACCGCGTCCTCACCGATCACGTCTCCGACGTGCTGTGCGCGGCCACCAAGCTCAACGCCGACAACCTCGCCCTCGAGGGCCTCGCCGATCGTGCGGTCATCACCGGCAACACCGTCGTGGAGGCCGTGGCGCGCCAGCTGCCCGCGGCGCCCGACCGGCGTGGCGTGCTCGAGCGCTACGGCTGCGACGACGCGGGCTACGTGCTCGCCACCATCCACCGCCCGGAGAACACCGACGACCCGGAGAAGCTCGGCGACATCCTGCGGGCGCTCGGCGCCTGCGGCCGCCAGGTGCTCCTCCCCCTGCACCCGCGGACTCGCGGCGCCATCGAGCGGCACGGGCTCCAACCGCTGACCGATGGCCTCCACGTGGTGGACCCCCTCGGATCGAGAGCGTTCCTCGCCCTCGCGAACCACGCCGCGCTTTTGGTCTCGGACTCGGGCGGCGTGCAGGAGGAGTGCACCGTGTTGAAGCGCCCCCTCGTGGTCGTGCGCAACTCCACGGAGCGCCCGGAGTCGCTGGAGCGCTTCGCCCGCCTCGTGCAGCCCGACGCGCTCCTCGGTGCGATCACCGAGGTGCTCGAAGCTGGGCCTGAGCACCTGGCAGAGCTGGCCGACCTGCCGAGTCCCTACGGCGACGGCTTCGCGTCCGAGCGGATCGTCGCCCACGTGCTGCGGATCGCCGACGATGATCGAGAGGTCGAGGCATGATCGGCGCCCTGGCGCTCATCATCGTGGGTCTCGGCATGGCCTACTTCTTGATGACGACCTCCTCGGGGGTGCTCTTCGAGCGACGGCGCGGCAAGGAACCGGTCACGCCCGAAGGCCCCGAGCCGACCACCGTGTTCTTCCTCATCGGGTGTCTCAACGAGGAGCTCGTCATCGAGGAGACCGTCGAGCGGCTCCTCGTCGACGACCGGGCTCGTGTCGTGGTCGTCGACGACGGCTCGGATGACCGCACCAGCGCCATCGCCGCCGCGGTCGACGCAGACCGCGTGACGGTGCTGCGGCGTGAGCTGCCCAACGCCCGTCTCGGCAAGGGCAAGGCCCTCAACGACGGGTTCGCCCGGATCAACGAGATCGTGCACGAGGAGGACATCGATCCGTCGACCGTCCTCGTCTGCGTGATGGACGCGGACGGCCACCTCTCCCGGGGCTGCCTCGACAAGGTGCTGCCGCTGTTCCGCGACCCCGACGTCGGCGGCGCGCAGCTGATCGTGCGCATCCGCAACCGCGACACGCTGCTCGGGCTGATCCAAGACATCGAGTTCTTCGGCCTGACCGCCACCTGCCAGATCGGCCGCGTCGCCACCGGCACGGTCAGCCTCGGCGGCAACGGCCAGTTCGCCCGGCTCACCGCGCTCAACGGCCTCGACGGCGTGCCGTGGTCCGAGTCGCTCACCGAGGACCTCGACCTCACGATCTCGATGCTGACGAACGGGTGGAAGCTCACCACCACCGACGAGGCGCACGTGACCCAGCAGGGGGTCGAGCAGATCCGGCCCCTGATCAAGCAGCGGACGCGCTGGTACCAGGGGCACATGACCTGCGGCCGGCGGCTGCCGGAGCTCTGGCGGTCACGGGCGCTGCCCCACGGTGCGGTGCTCGAGGTCACGGCGTACCTCGCGGTGCCGTGGCTCCAGGTGCTCCCCTGGTCGATCCTGTTCCACCTCGGCATCTGGCAGACCTACCAGACCATCTCGGGGAAGGGATGGGAGGTCTTCGGCACGTCGGTCGTGGCCCAGGTGGTCGGCATGGTGCTCTGGTACCTGCTGATCTTCTTCCCGAACATCGTCAACGGCTCCCTCTACTTCCGCCGGGTCCGCTCGACCGGATTGATCAAGTCGCTGGCGCTCGGCCACCTCCTGATCCTGGCGGCCTACATCTCCTATGCCGCCTGCTGGCGAGCGCTGTACCGGATGGTGGTCGGGCGGACCGGCTGGGACAAGACCCGCCGGGCGCAGGAGATGGCGTCGCCGACGCTCTTCCTGGGTGCGGCCGCCGCGGCCGCCGAGGGGCGCCAGCCCGTCTCCGTCGGCGGTGAGGCCGGGGCCGGGGCCATGGCCTCCGCCAGCGCCACGACGGCGGTCGGTCAGCCGTGACCGCGCTGTCCCGTCCGCTGCCCTCGTCGCCGCGCACCTTCTCGTTCTCGCCGCTCCGTGCCGGCTTGGGGGTCGCGCTCATCGCGTCTGGGGCCTTGCTCGTGCAGGCGCAGGCCGACGTCCGAGTGGCCGAGGCGGCGCTCGCCGCGCCGCCCCTGAAGTTCGTGTTGGGCGAAGGGGTGCACGTGCCCGGCACCGACCTCGTCTTCTACCCGAACTACTCCGGCCACGGGCTCCGTGCCCTCAAGGTCACGATGTCGTGCAGTTCGGTGCTCGTGGTCGGTCCGATGATCGCCATGGGCGGGATCATGGCGATGGTGCGGCGGTTCTCGCCCGTGCGCGCCGTGGTGGCGATGGGTGCCGCCGCGGCCACGATGTTCACGATCAACCTCGGGCGCATCGTGCTCATCGCCGTCGCGACCCGTCAGTTCGGCCGTGACGGCTTCGAGGTGAGCCACCGGGTCGTCGGTTCCGGCATCGTCCTCGCCGCGGCCACCGTTGCGTTCGTCGTGGCCTACCGGATCGTGGCTCGGTACGCAGACGTCGACCGGAGGAGTCGCTAAGTGCTGTTGTTGATCGTGGCGCTGGCGCTCGTCGTCGGCTCGACCGCCCTGGTCGTCTCGTCACTCGGGTTCGCGTCGAGGGTCTCCGCGGTCCTGGCCGGCTCGGTGATCGGTCTGGCGCAGGTCAACGTGTCCGTGCTCATCGCCGGGGCGGTGATCCACGAGTTGGAGCCGTTCGTGCTGCTGGGTGTCACCGCGGTGGTGGCGCTGGCGAGCGCGGCGCTCGCCCTGGCCTTCGCCAGCGACGGCATCGGGCTGTTCGCCGACCTTCTCGAGCGGCTGCCGTTCCCGGCGCGCGGCGATGTCGGCGCGCGCGTGCTCGCCGATCCGCAGGCTGCTCGACCGGATCCGTCCGATTCCGGAGTCGAGGGTGACCGGAGGGTCCTGGGCGATGCCGATGCCGACGATTCGGCCTGGCCGCGTCGATGGATCACGGCTGCATGGGAGGCGGTCGCCGGCCACCCGTTCCACACGATCTGCCTCGTGCTGGTCGCGGTGGCCTACGCCTGGCATGTGTTCTTGGCTCTGGCGCTGCCGATCGTCGACTACGACGGGTTGGCGCTGCACGCCACGGCCGTGGCCCACTGGGTGACCTCGGGCGGGTTCGGCCGGTCGGGGCTGTCGGTGACGCTCGACAGCGCACCCCTCGGTCCGGCGGCCATCTCGGCTTGGGCCGCGACCTTCACCGGTTCGCTGCGCTGGGTGTTCGCCACGCAGCTCGCCTTCACCGCCGTTGGCGTGCTCGCCGTGATCGATCTCGCTCGTCGCTTCGGAGCGTCTCTCGCCGACGCCGTGCTGGCCGGCGCCGTCTTCGGCGCGGTCCCGGTGGTGGTGCTGCAAGCGACGTCGGCCTACGCCGACCTGGGCGCGTCGACCCCG
>Ga0182745_1004016_pt1 | contig 12386 bp, 7 predicted proteins | sample eDN3rd30CKraftBY_FD_128523 | JGI IMG/M metagenome (GOLD analysis project Ga0182745, IMG submission 128523) | Enriched backyard soil microbial communities from Emeryville, California, USA - eDNA 3rd pass 30_C Kraft BY (version 2) (version 2) | ecosystem: Environmental > Terrestrial > Soil >...
CGCCGAGGCCGCGCCGGCCGAGGTCATCGGCAAGCCGGTCATCTGGGTGGCCCACACGATCCAGTACCGGGGCGGCTCAGCAGCGTTCGGCGTGGCTGCCGACACCATGGTCCGCGAGCTGGCCGTCGCCCAGCCCGATGCCGACGTCCAGCTCGCCCGGCTCGACGGCAAGGCCGACTTCGTGGCGGAGATGGGCCGGCTGGCCGCTGAGGGCCGCCAGATCCGCGAGCTCCACTTCATCGGCCACTCCGGCATGTACGGGCCGATGTTCAAGTCGACCGAGTGGCCCGAGCAGTTCTCGCCCCACGAGTGGCGGGAGATGCAGATCCCGTTCGCGGCCGACGGCCGAGCGTTCTTCCACGCCTGTCGGACCGCCCGCTGGTTCGCCCCGTTCTTCGCCCGCACGTTCGATGTGCCCTGCTCCGGCAACCACGGCTACACCACGGTCTCGGCCCGCAAGGACCGCTTCAAGTGGGCCGGCCGGAACCCCGAGGAGCGCAAGGACCTGTACCTGGTGGCCACGCCGGGCAAGAAGTCCCACGGCGTCGCCGGCTCGGTCAAGAAGTACACGGGGGCGCCGGTCGAGCCCATGACCGAGTACCTCCCGCAGGACCCCGACGGCGTCACCTCCTACGACAAGGTCGCCGAGCGGTACGACGCCGCCTACGTCGACATCACCGTCCGCGAGGCCGAGTGGGCGTGGATCACCGAGCACGCCGAGCGCGCCCGGCGCGAACGGGGTCGGCCGTTCCGCATCGCCGAGATCGGCTGCGGCAACGGCGCGCTGCTGCGGGCGCTGGACGACCGCGGCGACGTCGAGGCCGGCTTCGGCTTCGACGACTCCGTCGCCATGGTCGGCCGGGCCCAGGCCCGCAGCGAGGACCACGAGCGGCTGCAGTTCGCCCCGATCGACGGTCCGCTGATCGACCTGCCCGACGACTCGGTCGACGTGGCCCTGTCGTTCCTGTCGTTCCGGTACCTCGACTGGGATCCGATCATGGAGGAGGTCCGGCGGGTGCTGGCCCCTGGTGGCCGCCTCTGGGTGGTCGACATGGTCGCCCAGCCGGTGCGGGTCCGCGAGCTGCCGTTGCTCGCCACGTCGACGCTCGCGCACCTGCGCATGCCGAAGCGCCACCCGCAGTTCGACCAGGACCTGCACGCCCTCACGTCGCACCCCGACTGGCTGACGATGCTCGAGTACAACCCGATCCGGGCCGAGCACGAGTACCGCTGGTTCCTGGAGAGCCGGTTCCCGGCCGGCAAGCTCGAGGTCCTGACGGTGACGACGACCCAGCGAGTGGTGGCGTTCGACTCCGGTCCGCTGGAGAAGGGCGTCACCGAGCCGCTGTCGTACCCGTGACGGCGCTGCGGTGAGCGACCGGCTCGACCGACCGGACCGCCTCGGGATCGTCGACTGGGGCATCGGTGGGCTCGGCCTCCTCGGTCACCTCGATCGCGCCCGGCCGGGCCTCGACGTCGTCTACTGGTCCGACACCGGGTCCACCCCGTACGGACTGGTGCCCACGGCTGCCCTCGCCGCCCGCCTCCGGTCCGTGGCGGGGGAGCTGGCCGGTCGGGGCTGCACCGAGGTGGTGCTGGCCTGCAACGCGGCGAGCACCGTCGTCGACCGCCTCGCGGGCGCACCGATCCCGGTCTCGGGGATCATCGCCGCCGGCGTGGCCGCGGTGCCGGCCCGACTCGACGGCGTCGTGGGCGTGGTCGGCGGCCGCCGCACGATCCGCAGCGGTCGCTACCGCCGGGTGCTCACCCGACCCGGCCGCCGCGTCGTGTCCCGCGTCGCCCAGCCGCTGTCGGCCCACATCGAGGCCGGACGCATCGGCACCACCGCCTTCGAGCAGGACCTGCGTCGCATCGTCGCCCCGCTCCGAGGCGCCGACGCCGTGATCCTCGCCTGCACGCACTATCCGGCGGCGAGCGATGCCTTCGCGGCAGAGCTGCCGGGAACGCTGCTGATCGATCCAGCCGCCCAGATGGCCGGTGACCTCATCGCCCGCCTCGTGCCGGGGACGGGGGAGCGGACGATCCTCACCACCGGCGACCCGGCCCTGATGCGCACCTCGGCCGAGGCGGCCTGGGCGATGGACCTCCCCGAGATCACGAGCGTCGCCCCCGCCTGAGCGCGGGCAGCGCCGCGGGTGGTCAGGCGACGGGGAGGCGGCGCCGGCGGCCCTCGGCCAGCAGCACCAGGGGCAGGGCCGGGGCGAACAGGACCCGGTCGACGGGGCGGAGCGCCGTGCCCCGGTTGCCGTCGCGCACGAGCAGCTCGACGGGCTCGCTGAGGGTGATCGACATGATGAGGCCCGACGCCGCCGCGCTGAGGTCCTCGGTCACGACGTCGTCGCCGACCGCGCCCTCCGCAGGGCCGAGGCGGGCCATCGTCTGGCGGAGGAAGAGCTGCGGCTCGGGCATCACGATCGGGTCGTGGATCACGAGGCCGGTGGGCACCAAGACGAGCCACCGGCGTGAGAGCTGGTGGATCGAGCGGCCGCCGAACCAGACGACAGCGGCGCCGACGACGAGCCCGCCCAGCCCGGCCGCCCACCGCTCGGTCGCCAGCAGCAGCACGGCACCGACCGCGCCCGCCAGCATCACGATCCACGTGAGGACGGCGAGCAGGACGAGGGCGAGCGGCGTGCGCAGGGCGAGGCGCCGCTCCGGGCCGTACGACGAGCCGTCGACCAGGGCATCGGTGGTCCACGGGGCGAGCGCCACCACCACGACCAGCGCCGCAGCCAGGACGGTGACGCCGTCGAGGACCGTCGGCTCGGACCCGCCGGCGACGGCAGCGATCGCACCCACCGCATACGCCGGGGCGAGGATCCGCACGACGGTGAGGCTCGGCGTTCGAGGCACGAGGAGGGCCACGAGCGTGGCACCCCACGCCGCCCATCCGGCCACCTCCAGCGCCGCGGCCACCGGGGTCGACCGTCCGTCGAGCGCGTCGGTCGCCGAGGCCGAGGCGGCGAGGGCGAGGACCACCCAGAGGACCCGAAGGGGCCAGAGGTGGAAGCGGAGGAGCGCGGACATCGAGTCGAGATTTGCCGACGCGCCGCGCCGGTCGCTATTCCAGTGTCAGGGGGAGGGCCGCGCTCCGGCGGGTTCTCGAGTGGGAAGGCCAGTACGTGGGTTCAGCGAACGCAGCGGATGAGGCGATGGGTCGCCCCGAGACGCTGCCGCTCGGCGCCCCCACCTCCGTCGGCAGCCTGCCCCACACGGACCGCGAGGCCGCCATCTCGTTCGTGCTCGAGCGCACGGTCGAGCTGCCGGCGGCACCCACGCTGCCGAGCATCGATCCGCTGGAGATGATGATCCCGCAGGGCCTCTGGGGCATCGAGGGCGTGAGCGTCGATGACGACGGGTCCTTCTCGATCACCGATCCGGACGCGCTCGACCCGTCGGCACCGCTCGGCGACCACGAGCTCGCCGGCCGCCCGTTCGCCACGTGGCGCCGCTTCCTCGATGCGGTGGCCGACCGCACCGACCCGATCAAGCTCCAGCTGACCGGGCCCATCACCCTCGGCCTGGCCCTCGTCGATGCCGGTGCCCCCGCCGGGATCGCGTTCGCCGTCGCCAGCGGAGCCATCGCCGCGCGCGCCCGGGACCTGGTGGCGCTCGCCGAGGCGCGCGCCCCTGGCGTGTCCCGCGTCGTCGTGTTCGACGAGCCGGGCCTCGTCGGCGGCCTGCGCACCGACCTGCCGCTTCCCGGAGACCAGGTCGTCGACGTGTTGTCGGGCGCGCTCGCCGCCATCGAGGGACAGGCCCTCACCGGCGTCCACGTGTGCGGCGCGGCCGACTGGCGGCTCATCATGCAGGCCGGTCCCGGCCTGCTGTCCATGCCCGTCGGGGCCGACGTCACCGGGTCCGCCGGTGCCCTCGGCTCGTACCTCGAGCGTGGTGGGTGGGTCGCCTGGGGTGCGGTGCCCACCGACGGCCCGCTCGGCGAATCGAACTCCCGCTACTGGCGCCAGCTGTCGGCCCAGTGGTGCGAGCTGGTCCAGAACGGCTGCGACCCGGTCCTCCTGCGCCGCCAGGCCCTGGTGACGCCGGTGTGCGGCCTCGCCCTCCACGACGAGACCCAGGCTGACCACGTCTTCACCCTGACGCGGGAGCTCGCCGAGAAGATCCACGACCAGGTCACCGGCATCCGGCTCTCCGTCGGAGCCTGACCGCCGAGTCGGGGTCGCTGGACCTTCGGGTCGAGACCGTCCGTCGTGGTGGGCGGGCCAAGAAGGTCGATGCCGTCGGCGGCAAGCTCCCGGTCCAGGTGCCCCCTCGGGCTGCTCGCCGATCCTGGTGCTCTGGCCGACGTGGCCGCCCCCCTCGGCCCCCTGCCGTTCGTCACCGGGTCGGTGCCTGACGGCCTGCCCGGTCAACCCGGACGCGCTCGGGAAGCCCGCACGGAGGACACCCGCGCCCCTCCGTCAGCGATGTCAGTCGGCGTTGCCATCGGTTCTATTGATGAGCAACGAAAATTCCTGAAAGATCTGCAGAACCCTGTTGATGCACGAACACACGTTCGATACCCTGACATCATGACGCCGCCGCCTCGTGACCTCCGCCCGGATCAGCCGGGACGGTCGTTGCCGGCGGTGCTGCGGGAGGCAGCGGATCTGATCGAGACCGACCCGGCCGAGGTGCCCGATGCGGCGAAGCGGGACCGGCTGCTGTTGTTGGCGTCGGCATCGGGGCGGTTCGACGCGGCGCTGGCCCGCGAGGTCGGGGTGTTCGACGCCAACACGGTGTGGGCCGGCGACGGCGCCAAGTCGGTGGCGTCGTGGCTCGGGCCGCGCAGCGAGCTATCCGCGCCCACCTCGCGGTCCATCGCCCGGACCGCCCGTGACATCCGAGCGTGCCCGCTCGTGGAGGCGGCGTGGGCGGCCGGGGTGATCGGCACGGCGAAGGCCGAGGCGCTGGTGCGGGCCCGGAGGGTGAACCCGGAGCTGTTCGCCACCTGCGAGCAGGCACTGGTCGACGACACCGCGCCCATGACCGTGCAGGCCGCCTGGAACCACATCGCCCGATGGACCGCCATCGCCGAGGCGACCCGGGAGGCGCAGATGGCCGAAGACGCCGGCGATGCCCCCGGCTCGGTGGCCGAAGACGATCCGATGGCGGCGAACGCGCTGCACCTCTCGCAGACGCTCGACGGGCGCTGGGTGTCCGACGGCAACTGGGACCCGGTCACCGGTGCCGAGCGCCACCACGCCGTTCAAGCGCTCATCGACGAGAAGTTCCACGCCGGCGTCTACCGAGCCGACGACGGCATGACACCAGCCCAGCGCCGCGCCGAGTGCGACCACGAGCTCGTGATGCGGGGCGCCAACCCCACCCAGACCCGCCACGGCGAGCTGCGGCCGTCGGTGTCGGTGGAGGTCGATGCCCGCACACTCCTCGGCATCCCCATCGGAGACGAGGCCGACGCCAAGAGCCGGCACTGCCAGCTCGACGACGGCACGCCCATCGCCCGCTCGACCGCCGAGCGGCTCCTGTGCACCTGCCGCCTCACCGCCATCGCCACCAAGCTCGCCCTCTCCGGCGAGATCGAAGTCGTCGGCATCACCGACCTCGTCCGGGATGCCACCGCCAAGCAGCGCAAAGCCCTCAAGAAGCGCGACGGTGGCTGCGTCTTCACCGGCTGTGACGCACCCTTCGAGTGGTGCGAAGCCCACCACCTCTGGCAGCACGACCTCGACGGCCCCACCCTCCTTCACAACCTCGTGCTCCTCTGCAAGCACCACCACCACCTCGTCCACGAAGGCGGCTGGCACCTCTGGCGTGCCCGCGAAGACGGGAAGCTCCACCTCCGCAAACCCGACGGCACCCCCGTCACCGTCGTCCCCCACGGCACCAAGATCCCCGACGGGCCGCCACCGCACCAGCCTCCCCCGCCCCACCGCCGCAACGGCCCACCCCGCTACCTCACCACGAACGAGCTCACCGAGCTCGAAGCCCGCCGACGATGGCGCCGCGACCACCCCGACCACCTCGACCATCCCGACCACCCCGATCCCTCCGGCGAGACCTGACCGGAACCGGCCGCGGTCCTCGCGGGATCGGCAGCAGCGCATGGGGCAGCACCCCGCCTTCGGGCGGGGCTGCGGCGCGTGCGGTCAGCGGTCGGCTGCGGGCGGAAGTCGAGGTGATAGCAAGCAGGGGTGACTGCGGGCATTGCGACGGTGCCGGGCTGGGTTCGGGCGACGCTGCGGTTCCGACGGGTCGTGCCCCCGCTCGGGTCCTCGATCCGGGGCGGCCTGTGCGTCGGGGTGCCCGTCGCCGTCGGGTTCGCCGTCGGAGAGCCAGTGATCGGCGTGACCCTCGGGCTGGCGTGCGTGCTGCGCACGATCGGCGAGCGGGAGGGCCCGCACCGGGGCAACGTCACCAGCCTGCTGATCGCTACGCCCATCGCCGCCGCCGGCTACCTCTTCGGCCTCGTCCAGGACCTCGCGCTGGTGCCGTTGGTCGCGCTGATGGCGGCGGTGGCGTTCGTGGCCGGCACGCTGGCGCGGCACGGCGAGGGGTTCGCCCTCGGAGGGATGCAGTTCCTGTTGGTGGCGAGCATCGCCCTCGGCGTTCCCGACACCGGGACCGCGGCGGAGCTCGGGTGGTTCTTCCTCGGCGCGGGGATCTACGCCGTGTGCATGGCGGTCGACTTCCTCCTCCTCGAGCCGCTCCGACCCGAGCGCATCGCCCTCGCCGACCTCGATCGGGCGGTGCAGATGTTCGAAGCGAGCCCGGGACCCGTCGAACGGGCCGCGGCGAACTCGGCCCTGGCGGCGGCTCGGCGGGTGCCGACGCCGGGCTGGGCGACGACGACGGCCGGGATCGCCCGCTGGGGCCGCTACGCCGATGTCGTGACGGCGGCGGACGACCTCGTCGCCTGGGAGGCGGCCCGCCGAGACCCTGACGACGCCCGTCGCCGCGCCTACCGCGATGCCCGCGCTGCCCTTTTGGACGGCCCGCCCAGCGATCGGGCTCCCGTCCCGGTCACGCCGGTCACGCCGGTCGCATCGGTTACGTCGGTCGCCGGTCCGTCGTGGCGCGAGCGGCTTGCGCTCGATCCCCCGACCCGGGCCCACGCCGCCCGGCTGGCCCTGTGCTTCGGGCTCGCCGTGTCGAGCCGGGCCTGGGTCGGGCTCGACCATTGGTTCTGGGTCCCGGCGACGGTGGGGCTCGTGATGCAGCCCGACTTCGGCTCGGTGTTCGGCCGTGCGGTGCTGCGCGTGGCGGGGACGCTGGTCGGCTCGGCCTTCGCCGCGCTCGTGATCTGGGCCGTGCCCTCCGGGATCGGTCTGGGCATCGTGATCGGCATGCTCGCCGCCACGGTCCCCTGGGCCAAGCAGACCTCGTACGTCCTGCAGTCGCTGGTCCTGGCCGCCGTCGTCCTCCTCCTCGTGTCCCAGGTGGCGCCGGCAGAGGGCTCGCTCAGCCTCCCGCTGCAGCGGGTGCTGGCGACGGCCGTCGGCGGTGTCATCGTCCTCGTCTTCGGCTACCTCGTCTGGCCTGCTGCCCGACGGGTGTCGATCGCGCCCACGGTCCGTTCGGCCACCAGCTCGATGGCCGCGATGCTGCGCACGGCGACCGAACCGGTCCCGACCGACCCTGAGGCGCAGGCGGCTCGGAAGGCGAGTGCCATCAGCGCCCGCCAGCGGGCGCTGGATCTGCTGGTGTCGACCAAGGTCCCGCTCGGTCGGGCGGCGGGCGAGCCACCGCCCACCAGCACCGACGCCGCCGCCTGGACCGATGCCGTCCGCTCGCTCGAGCGTCTCGGCGGCGCCGTCAGCGACCACGCCATCGCCCGTCTCAGCGGCACGCCCCCGCTCCCCGGCGCCGATGCCATCGCTGCCGAGATCGAAGCCGTCGCCTACGAGCCCGACCCGGACGTCGTCGAGACCCGGGCATCGGACCTCGCCGCCCGCATCTCCGGGCGCTGATGCCTGTCTCGTGATCTTTCCTTGCGTTCCGCGCTGGTCCTCGGTGCCGGAACCCGGATGGACGCGACAGGTGCGGGTCAGATCTTCTTGAGCGCGCCCATCAGGCGCTTGAGGGTGGAGACCTTGGCCTCGCCCTCGACCTCGCTGGCCTTGAACGCCACGTCGAGGACCTGCGTGTCGCCCTTTTTCTTCTTCTTGCCGCTGCCGCCACCGCCGGCGGCCGCCTCGGGGTCGTCGATGAACTGGGCGTAGAGATCGGCCAGCCACGCCGCGTTCGGGTCGGCGGGCCGGGGCTCGTCCAGCGAGGTGGGCTCGATGGCGTCGTGGTGGAGGGCGTTGCCGTCGGCGATGCGCCGGGACTCGTCCCAGCTGCGCTCCTGGCTGGGGAGCTCGTGGTCGACCTCGGCGAGGTCGGCGACCGCACCCATCGGGGCCACCGCGGCGATGGCTTCGTCATGGGCCTGGGCCGCGGCGTCCTCGGAGGCGAGGGCGTCGGCGATGGCGTCGCCGATGTGGGCGCTGAGCGGGTCGGCAGCCTCGCCGCTGGTGCGGTGGGGCAGGCCCAGGTCGAGCAGCGGGTCGCGCTCGAGGTCGTCGGCGGGTGCGGCCGCCTCGGGCTCGGGTTCGGGGCGGCGGATCGGGACGATGGTCGCGTCGAGGTCGTTGGAGACGAGCTCGATCAGGCCCGCCTGCTGGAGGCGGTGGACGACGCGGGCCGTGGAGTACACGCCGCGGCCCAGCTCGCTGGCGAGCTCCGGGATGCTGCGGGGCGCGGTGAGCGCGGTGACCAGCTCCCAGTCCTCGCGGAGCAGGGTCACCTGGGCGGCGGATCCGGGGAGGGTGCGACGGGCCTCCACCCACACGTCGAGGCTCGGGATGGTGGCGCTCCACTCGTCGACCTCGCGGACGCGCTTGCGGACCTCGCCCACGATGGCGTCGACCGGGAAGGCGCGGAACGGGCCGAGCCAGTGGACCGTGTCGGTCTCGAAGTCGAACTCGCCGGTGCCGTCTCGGAAGAGCTCGATCAGCGGGTCGTAGACCACCGAGAGCACCACGGAGGCGAGCAGGTCGGGGACGATGGCACCGTTGCGCACGAGCAGCTCGCCCACCATCGGGCGCTCACCCGACGCGTCGATGGCTCGGCCCCAGTCGTCGGCCGTGAGCCGACCGGGTCGCACCAGCGCCGTCGCCAGGGCCTCGTCGGTGCGCTCGTTGCGAGCGAAGTAGAGCTGGCCGCGGTGGAGGTAGACGGTGCATCCGGCCGGACCGCCGAAGCGCGCCGCGCCGGTGCGTCCGTCGGCAGAGAGCACCTTGAGGATGCCGGCGGGGGAGAAGTCCTCAAGTGTTCCGTTCAGCGTCATTCGGATCCGCGTCCCTCGAAAAATGGTGTGGTACCGATACCGACCCGTCGGCCTGACCGGCGGCGAGTTGAGGCTTTCGGCCCATGGGAACCGGTGGCGGCTCCGTGGTTTTCGGCCCCCTCTAGGTTGTCACACCCCGGCGGTAGGGTGCTCGCCGATGACCGACGAGCAGGCAGTCGACCGGGCCGCGGCCCTCCGGACGGAGATCGCGGAGCACAACCGGCGCTACCACACCGACGATGCGCCCACGATCTCGGATGCGGACTACGACGAGCTGGTCCGGGAGCTGCGGGCGATCGAGGAGCGCTTCCCGGAGCTGGCGGTCGCCGATTCGCCCACCAGCCAGGTCGGCGCGCCCCCGTCGGCCACGTTCGCCCCCGTGGTGCACCGCCAGCCGATGATGTCGCTCGACAACGCCTTCTCGGCCGACGAGCTGGTGGCCTGGGGCGAGCGGTTGGCCCGCCGACTGGCCCGCACCGCCAAGGCGGCGGAGATCGCGGCCGGCCGGGCCGAGCCGGCGACCCTGTTCGACGAGCCGGGCGATGCCCCTGCGGAGGACGGCGGGGCGGGGGTCGACCCTGCCGACGTCGACCCTGCCGACGTCGACCCCGACGTCTCCGCCCCGGACCTGGCTGACGTGGCGCCCGATGTGGCGGAGGCGGTCGGCTACTGCTGCGAGCTCAAGATCGACGGGGTCGCCATCTCGCTGCGCTACGAGGACGGCATCCTCGTCCAGGCCGCCACCCGCGGCGACGGCAAGGTGGGGGAGGACGTCACCGCCAACGTCCGGACCATCGACGACATCCCGGATCGGCTCAACGACACGCCGGCGGGCATCCCGCCCGTGCTCGAGGTGCGCGGCGAGGTGTACATGTCGTTCGAGGCCTTCGGTGACCTGGTCGCCTTCCAGGAGGAGGAGAACCGGGTCCGCGCCGAAGCCGGCCGCAAGCCGGCACCGGTGGCGTCCAACCCCAGGAACGCCGCGGCCGGGTCGCTGCGCCAGAAGAACGCCGAGGTCACGGCCCGCCGCAAGCTCTCCATGTGGAGCTACCAGCTGGGCGAGGTGGCCGGCGGCCCCGAGTTCGCCACCCACCAGGAGACGCTCGACCAGCTCGACGCCTGGGGCTTCGCCGTCAACCCGGAGCACCGGGTGCTGGACACGGCCGACGAGGTGGCGGCGTTCTGCGACCACTGGCAGCACCACCGCCACGACCTCCCGTACGAGATCGACGGCGTCGTCGTGAAGGTCGACGACCTCGCACGGCGGGAGGCGCTCGGCTTCACGGCCCGTGCGCCCCGGTGGGCCATCGCCTACAAGTTCCCGCCCGAGGAGCGCATCACCGTGCTCGAGCGGATCGACGTCTCGGTGGGCCGCACCGGTCGCGTCACGCCCTTCGCCGTGCTCGACCCGGTGTTCGTCGGCGGCGTCACCGTCGCCCGGGCCACGCTCCACAACCAGGACCAGGTGGCCGCCAAGGACGTGCGCGAGGGGGACGCGGTCATCGTGCGCCGGGCCGGCGACGTGATCCCCGAGGTCGTGGGCCCGTACCTGCCCGACGCCAAGGCCGAGAAGGCGCACGAGGCCCGGCCTCCGTGGGAGTTCCCCAAGTTCTGCCCGTCGTCGCGCCCCGTCGAGCTCGTCCGGCCGGAGGGGGAGAGCGACACCCGCTGCCCCGACCCGGAGTGCCCGTTCAAGGTGGCCGGGATGATCGAGCACTTCGCGGGCCGGGGGTCGATGGACATCGAGGGCTTCGGCGTCCAGCGCATCCAGCTCTTCTTGGACCTGGGCCTCATCGGCGACGTGGCGGACATCTTCTCCATCGACTGGGACCGCCTGGCCGCCATCCGAGCCGAGATCACGGGCTGGGCGGGTGAGGCGCTCGCCGCGGCCCGCGAGCGGACGCAGCGGCCGAAGGCGTCGTGGGACGAGGTCGTGCTGCCCGAGGACGTGGTGGCGGCCCAGCCCGAGCAGCTGTCGGCTGACGTGCCCGCCCACCTCGTGGCGTCGAGCACCGAGGACCCCCAGCAGCTCAAGGCCATCGCCGGCACCCTCGCCGGCCTGGGCGACGACGGCGTCGCCAACCTGAAGGCCGGCATCGAGGCGGCGCGCGACCGGCCGCTGGCCAACCTGCTGGTGGGTCTCAACATCCGCCACCTGGGCCCGTCGGGCTCGCTCGCCCTGGCCCGGGCCTTCGGCCACCTCGACGCCATCGTCGAAGCACCGGTGGAGGCCATGGCCGCCGTCGACGGCGTCGGCACGGTCATCGCCGAGTCGGTGCAGGCCTGGCTGGCGGTCGAGGTGCACCGGGACCTCGTTGCCCGCCTGCGCGGCGAGGTCAACGTCGAAGGGCCCGAGGTGTCGACGCTGCCGCAGGTGCTGCTGGGCAAGAACGTCGTGGTCACGGGCACGCTCGAGGGCTACACCCGAGACAGCGCCGAGGCCGCCATCACCGACCGGGGCGGCAAGTCGCCGGGCTCGGTGTCGAAGAAGACCACCGCCCTCGTCATCGGCGAGTCGCCCGGCGCGTCGAAGGTCACCAAAGCCGAGTCCCTCGGGATCCCGGTGCTCGACCTCGCCGGCTTCGAGCACCTGCTGGAGACGGGCGAGCTCCCCTGATCCCCCGGCGGCCGGTACCGCCGGATCAGCCGGTCAGATCGCCTTGATCGACCACTGGACGGTGCCGGCGCCCTCGTTGGGCTGGCCGTCTTTGAAGTACCGCAGCGTGATGTCGATGGTCCCCGGCTCGAACTTCTCGATGACCTTGCCGGGACCGGGCTTGAAGTACACCTGGTTGCGGTTGTTGGGCCGAAGCCCGTTCTGGGCCAGGTCCTCAGGCGAGACGTCCTTCGGATCGCGGGCACCCACCATCTGGTCCTCGGGGATCTCGATCCCGTTGATGGTCAGCCGCCCGTCGTAGCCGACGGCCAGGTCGGCGCCGACCTCGGTCTGGCGCACCGCCTGGGCCCCTTCGTTGGGCGTGAGGCTGATGATGACGGCCTTGTTGAGGTCGGCGTTCTGGTTCGAGTCGGTGGATCCGATCAGCCAGGCCGCCGCGGCGAAGGCGGTGAGCAG